>Ga0209426_1000342_pt1 | contig 55998 bp, 67 predicted proteins | sample Deesub1362B_J571_FD_187697 | JGI IMG/M metagenome (GOLD analysis project Ga0209426, IMG submission 187697) | Deep oceanic, basalt-hosted subsurface ecosystem from Juan de Fuca Ridge flank, Pacific Ocean, CORK Borehole 1362B_J2.571 (SPAdes)... ... | reverse complement strand
TCTTTTGGGTGAAGTACATTTATTATTTTTTTTATAGATTTAAGTATTTAAACCTGACTACCCATCCACCTCTCCTTGCGTATCCTCTCCCTTGCGGAAGGGGTCTTGCAAGCAATGGGAAGATAAAGAACTCAGACGAACATCTGTTTTGGAGGAGAGGTTGTGGGTCTTTTCACCTTCGAAATCGAGGAGAGGAGGTCTTCAGTACTTATTACACTTTTTCCCTCCGCAATCGCCCTGTGAAGAGTTGTTTTGATGACTTTCTCCACCAGATCTCTACCAGAGAATCCCTCTGTGTTCAGAGCGATTGTTTCAAGATTTGCCTTTACCCTTACCGGAAAATCTTCAAAGTTTTTCCTTAAAATCTCAAGCCTTTCATCCATCGATGGAAGACCGAACATTATCTCCTCTTCAAATCTGCTCTTTATTGAATAATCAATCATCTCAACCCGGTTTGTAGCAGCAATCGTGCAAATACCATCGTTATTCTGAATACCATCAAGCTCTGTTAAAAGTGAGTTCACAACTTCCGATACATCTCCCCTCAAATCCTGATAGTTTCTATCAAGAGCTATAGCATCAAACTCATCTAAGAAGACTATACACGGGGCAAGCTGCCTTGCCCTGTCATAGAGTTCATGTATCCTCCTCGCACTGTCTCCAACATGCTCTCCTATCAGTTTTGTGGACTTTATTGAAAGGAAAGGTACCTTAGCCTCATTTGCCAGGGCTTTTGCCATCATTGTCTTTCCTGTTCCTGAAAAACCATAGAACAGAACATTTCTGGGAGCCCATTTACCGAATCTTGATGGATCCTTCAGATATTCAAGAATAACTCTAACCTTCCTCTTCGCTTCCTCATGTCCTACCACATCGTCCAGTGAAACATCCCTTACAATTTCTGTTTCAAAGGATTTGTTCGGAGATTCTACAAGGATTATTGTGGAATCAGTAATCAAACCAAACTCGGGTTCGGCATTGACAACCTCAAAGGCGAAATCAGGAAACATTCTCATATCAAAGATTAGTTTCCCCTTAGAAACGAACTCCCCTTTCCACTGATCCTTCGCATATTTCTCAAATACTCTGGGATTATCCACAATAGGATATTCATGGTAGCTCGCTTTCAGTGGATAACCCAACGGCTTCAGAATCAGATACTTTATCTCTCCATTCCTTCTCTGTCTCTGTTTATCCTGATTTACTGACTTCGACTTCATTTATACGGTAAGATATTTCAACAGATTAATATTCTTTACCCTTGGTACTATGATGAGGTGTTGTTGATGAGACTGTTTGTTGCTGTTGATGTTTCAGATGAAATACGGGAAAAGATTTTCAATTTATCACGATTTTTCAATTTCAGAGGGGCTAAGGCAGTCGAGAAGGACAACATCCACATAACACTGAAGTTCATCGGAGAGGTCGATAACAGGAAAAAGGACATAATACTTGAGAAGCTAAATGAGATTGAGTTCGAGAGTTTCACAGTGAGATTCAAAGGGATTGGCTTTTTTCCCAGTGCATCAAAAATGAGAGTCGTGTGGGCTGGAGTTGAAGATCCAGGAGAGATGAGAAGACTTGCAGAAATGGTTGAGGACAAGCTTTCGGAGGCAGGAATTAAAAAAGAAAGAAGATTTCTTGCACATGCAACCATAGCAAGAATTAAAAGAATTGATGGAAAAATGAGGTCAGAACTCATAAAAAAGCTCGAACCACATATGAAGGATGACTTTGGTGAGATGAGGGTGGAATCTTTCGCTCTGAAGAAGAGCACACTCACTCCAAAGGGCCCAATCTATGATGATGTGCAGGTCTTTAAACTAAAATAAGTGAATTTGAAGGATTGAAGGTGCCCGAACATGAAGAGGTTTCATAACCCGGATTTTGATAGAGAGTATGATGAGGTTGTTTCGAAAGTCAGGGAGATGGTGGTGCCTGACGAGAATGAAAGGAACAGAGGCTTAAAAGCAAAAGAGATTCTGGAAAGCAGGATGAAAAGAGTACTTGAAAACTTTCCTGACCTCGAATTCAGATTTCTCGGTTCTTTTCCCAGAAATACCTGGCTGAAAGGAAATCTTGAGATTGATCTCTTCATCCTGTTTCCGGAGAGTTATAGCGAGGAGGAACTTGAGAAAATCGGTCTTGAAATAGGCAGAAAGGTTGTTGACAGATGGGAGGAGAGGTTTGCTTCTCACCCCTATGTTCATGGCTGGGTTGGGGATGTGGAGGTGGATGTTGTACCCTGTTACAGAATTAAGGGGAACAAAATCATATCGGCTGTAGATAGAACTCCGTTGCACCATGAGTGGGTTAAGGACAGAATTAAGGGGAAAGAAGATGATGTCAGGCTCCTGAAGAGCTTTTTAAAAGCAGGAGGGATATATGGGGCTGAGTATGCTGTGAGAGGTTTCTCCGGATATCTGTGCGAGCTTCTCATACTCCACTATGGCAGTTTCAAAGAGCTCGTAAAAGCTGCATGCGGGTGGAGGAGGGGGCTTGTAATAGACATCCTCGCAGGAAAGGAGTCTGAAGGTAAAGCCCCTCTTTTCGTTGTAGATCCAGTAGATGCCAAGAGAAATGTTGCCGCCAATCTGAGTCTCGACAACATGGCGAAGTTTGTTGAAAGGTGCCGGGATTTTTACCTGAAACCTTCAGTGGAGTTTTTTGTATTTGGAGATCAAAAATATGTGGAAAAATCCCTGCTCGCAAAAGAGATTAAATCAAGAGGTACAGAGCTTATAGCAGTTGAGTTCAGCAAGCCAGCTATCGTGGAAGACAACCTCTACACCCAACTGGAAAGAGCACGAAAGAAAATAACAAAATTCCTTCAGGAGAACGATTTCATGCCCATTAACTCAGATTACCTTGCACACAAAACATGTATTCTTGTTTTTGAGACTCAGGTTAAAGAATTATCAAGAATTAAAAAAGTAATGGGTCCTCCTTTTGAGGAATGGACTCATACAACAAAATTTAGAGAGAAGAAAAGAGAATATCTGCCTTTTATTGAGGGTGGGAGATACTATGTGTACGAAAGAAGAAAGATTACAAAACCCTCAGAGGCAGTTAAGTTTTTCATTGAAAATAACCCCAAAACTCTTGGAAAAAACATTTCAGAGGAGATTTCCAAGGGTTTCAGAATTTTTACGGGCAATGATGTGCTAAAATTAGAAGGTATTGAACATTTTCTCGTGAAATTTCTGAAAATGAAAGTATAGATGGTGGTTGAAGATGAGGGTCGTTATCGTCGGAGCCGGAAGTGCCATACCGTATATGGAGATGGCTCAGACATGCATTTTAGTGGAGGAGAGAGGATGTAAAATTCTTGTTGATGCAGGAATAGGAGCTTATTTAAAGCTCGCTCAGATTGGATTCAACCTGTCTGAGATAAAAGCGATACTTTTAACCCACAATCATTTAGACCACAACGGAGATGTTCTCGCAATTCTGAAAGCAAGATGGTTGAGCGGAGTAAAAGAGGAGCTTTTAATACATGGTCCCGCTGGCACCTCAAACCACTTCGAATCCCTGCTTGAAGCCTACCCTTATTTGAGAAGAAAACTTTCCTTCAGGATTCTTGAGGGGGAAAGAGAGATTGAGATTGAGGACTTTAAAATCCGAACTATTCCAACCAAGCACTCAGTTGAGAGCAATGGATACATGATCGATGAAAAGCTAATTATAAGCGGTGATACTTCTCCTGTGAAAGAGATCTTCGAGAAAAGATGCAAATTGCTTATTCATGAGCTATCCCTGCCCTTTGGGTTTGAATCCGATGACCATACAACACCAGAATCTATCGTAGAGTTGTTAAGAGACGCAAAGGCAGAGAAAATCGTTTTCATACATCTCTACCCACAGGTTTACGGAATGCTGGATAGAGTAATGAAATACCTCAAAGAATACAACCAGAATATAACAGTTGCAAAGGATGGAGATGTTTTCGAAGTTTAATTTTTCCCTATTTGTAAAATGTCCAACGGCTGTGAGAATGGATGTATAAACCGAACTATGCTTATATATCTTAATTAATTAACAATTAATTGCCCCCTGGTGGAGGATGGAACAAATTCTTTTTTGCCCCATCCCACCACCCCCCTTTCCTTTTCGATTTCCTTTCCACTTTTCTCAATCCAGCAATTCCAAAAAAAATTTATTACTGTATCTGAGACTGAAAACCCAAATACATTCGGTGATCATATGGTTGCAGAGGATAAGACAATAGCAGAAAAAATATTTTCATTAAAGAGTGATCGAGATGTTCGTGCAGGAGACATTGTAATTGCCAGAATAGATCAAATTGCTCTGCAGGACGGTACTGCCCCACTTGCAATTCGTCAGATCAGAGAGATGCTTGATGGTGTTGGTGAGGTGAAAGCATCAGATAAGGCTCACTTTTTTGTTGATCATGCATCTCCTTCCCCCAGGAAGGAATTGAGCAATGACCAGAAATTCATAAGAAATTTTGCTGAAGAGTTTAAAGCAGACTTCAACCCCCCTGGAGAGGGGATAATCCACCAGCTCATGGTTGAAAGGCATGTTAAACCTGGAGACCTTGCTGTGGGAGCAGATAGTCATACCTGTACTTATGGAGGTATAGGTGCCTTCTCAACAGGAATGGGTTCTACAGATGTTGCTGTTGCTGTTCTACTCGGTAAAAACTGGTTTAGAGTTCCTGAATCTTTCAGGATTGATATTTCAGGAGATTTTGAAAGAGGTGTTTATCCAAAGGATCTTATTCTCAGGATAATCGGCGATCTCGGGGTGGATGGAGCAACATATAAGGCACTTGAGTTTTCGGGAGAAATCGATAAAATAGAGGTTGAGGGTAGATTGACTGTTGCCAACATGGCTGTGGAGTGCGGAGCAAAGGCAGGGATATTTCCCTCAGACAGGCTTACAAGAGAATACTTGTCGGAGCTTGGCAGGGAAGAGGATTTCAAAGAAGTGAAAGCTGATGGAGAAGCTGAATATGAGAAAGAAATCTACTATAGTCTGAATGATTTAGAACCGGTTGTCAGCAAACCCCACAATGTCGATAATGTCTCTTCCGTTTCTGATGTTCTGGGTACAGCTATCGACCAGGTCTTCATTGGCACCTGCACAAACGGTAGGCTATCAGATTTAAGAATTGCAGCCAGAATTTTGAAAGGGCAGAAAGTGAACAGAAAAGTAAGGCTGATAGTTGGACCTGCCAGCAGGAGAGTTTATCTTAAAGCAATGGAGGAAGGTCTGCTCAAAATAATTGTTGATGCAGGAGGTATGGTTATCCCTCCAGGATGTGGACCATGTGTAGGGATACATCAGGGGATCCTTGCTGATGGTGAGGTATGCCTTTCAACACAAAACAGGAATTTTAAGGGACGAATGGGGAATCCCGATGCGATGATATATCTTGCATCCCCTGCAACAGCAGCAGCCTCAGCTATAAAAGGGGAGATCACCGACCCGAGAGACTTTCTATAAATTTTCCATAAATTTCATAAGTTCACAACTACATTCCACCCAATCAATTTATGAAAAAATATTGATGCTGTTATTTCTTACCCTTGCCCTTCTCTGCTTTAGTCTCTTTCTTCTCTGGTTCCTTTGATTTTTCTTCCTTTTTTTCTGCAGGTTTGCCTTCAGATTCCTCAGCATAAAGTTTTGCAAGCACATAGTAACCCTTGGCATTCGCTCTTATAGGATCATCAGGCACTATTATCTTTCCTACATCCTCGAATCTCTTCTGGAACTCTTCATAAACATGTGGAAGTGCACTTCCTCCTCCCGTCAACACTATTTTATCAACGATCGTTGTAGAGAGACCTTCCATCAGCATTTTGGCTCTATTTGATATCCTTTCCACCCAAGAAACCATAAGTGAATTATAATCATCTATAATACTGTTGTGAGCAACCGATATTCTCTTTCCGCCCCTTATCCTGCCTACCTCATACTGCTCATTTGTCAGAAGGTTTGTCATTTCTTCGGGTGTGAGGCTAATACCAACCTTGTTTCTTATTGTTACCTCAAAGTTCTCGTAAAGCCTGTCAACACCCATAAGCATTGTGTCTCCTTTGAGATATTCCATATGGCTTATAACAACAACATCAGTCGTTCCATATCCAATATCTATGCAAACTCCCGTCTCAATTCCAAGATGTGCAAGAGTTCCAACAGGCTGTGGAAGCAGAAGAACCTTTGCTTTAAGTTCTGTCTCAAGGTTTTTAGTAAGTTCTTCTCTCTCCTGCCTGGAAGATTTCACAGGAAGTCCTGTACCGATAACAGGTTCGTTTACATTGAGTGACGACAGTGCATATCTTGCAAGTTCCAGATAGGACTTATGCATAAGCCTGCCTTCGTGAAGGGGGCGAAGCATTTCTACATTTTCCATGTTCTGTACGATGTCAAGAGCCTCCTCTCCGATGTAAACATCCTTCTGTGTCTTCTTCATCAGCGACCAGTCCTTCTCTTCTCCAAAAACAACTACACTGGGGAAGAGAATGACTTCCTTACCATCATCAGTAGTTTTTGTGTAATTGGTACCAATATCCAAACCCACTGGTTTCATGTTCCCAAAAACTCAGCCATCTTTTATAAACTTTTTTATTCACTCTTATTTTTAATGTTGAATTCTCAGCTTCTTTCGTTGACTTCATTAATTCTTCTGAATCTTCCACTTGACCGAGAACAGACATGTATAGAAATATAATCTACTTCGGGCATTTTCTCCTTAATTTTAGAACTGATTTTCACTGTTAAATCATCTGCTTCATTAACTTTCATCTCCCCATCAACTGTAATGTGCATATCCAGATGAATCTTGTTTCTCCCGGTAAAAACCGCAATGATATCATGAACATCTCTGACTTCATTGAAATCTGATACAATTGTATTTAGCTTTGAGTAAAAATCCCTATCAGGGCTGAAACCCAGTAAAATTTCCGCATTTTCTCTGTAGAGTCTCAACCCATTTGCTGCTATGATCAATCCAATCATTACAGTAAAAATACCATCCGAGAGGGGAAAAAAGGCTGAAAGAATTACTCCCGCTATTGCTCCGGATGTTGAAAGAGTATCATTTACGAGTTCAGTTCTAATCGCAGAAAAAAGATGTCCTCTTTTTTCAGTCGAGAGGTAGAGAGGTATAATAAGGAGGAAGAGGGTTGTTAAAAGCACAATAATTGCAATAAAAGGATACTTGAACTCTCCCGGGTTCATAATTTTAATCAGTCCTTCTCTTATCAGCTCAAAAGATACAATAGTTATGAAGGCAATAGAGACTGTTAGAGCTCCAATATTCTCCGCCAGTCCATGTCCAAAAGGATGCTGCTCATCAGGTGGTTTCAGGGATATCTTCTCTGCTTTTTTGAGGACCGAGAGTATGAGAAGATCTATTATGCCATGAAAAAACTCAGCCAGTAGAACAAGGTAACCTGTAAGAACATATGAAATTAGCCTCAGGAATCCCACAGTAGCATATATGAGAAAGTAAAGACGCATAAAAAAGAATGATGGAGAATCTATTTAAAAAATTTGTTTTTTAGGTATTCCAAATTTTTACCACAGGATAGAAAGCTTAAATTTAATGGAGGAAAAAGGCATTTTGGTGTCAGAAAGAGAGAATCACAGATCCAGAAGGAATCACTCAATAACAATTAACTCCCCAGTTGAGGACAAAATCCTGTGGGCAGAGGAAATTTTCCAGGACACTGACTTTACACACTTAGCTGAGGAGCTTGAAAAACTTAAGGAAGCTATTGAGAGGAGCAGAACTGTGATGAACGAAAAAGGTATTTTCAAAGCCTGTAGTGAATGCGGAGATAAGAGTTGCTGTGGAGAAGGGATTGAGCAGAGATTCGATGCAACCATCCTGATTCTGAACCTCCTTCTTGGTGTTAAACTACCCCATAAAAGAGAGATCAAACACGGATGCTTCTTCCTTTCAAACAGGGGTTGCAAACTGAAAGTGAGAGAGATAATCTGCATAAACTATCTCTGCAAAAAAATATACGAAGAGGTAGAAATAGACGATATAATAGAAGTCCAGAGGATATGTGGAGAGGAGATTGACTTGATTTTCAGGCTATCTGAGGAAATAAAGAGAAAAATAAAAGAGGGTGCTCGAAAATGAATAACCTACAAAAAATACCAGAAGTATTCTTGGAGCTCTTAGAGCACGATGAGATTGATTTTATGACAAAACTTTGGTATGAAGTAGGGAGAAGAGATTTAAAGGATCCGGTGGTATATGCAGGCTCTGGAGGTGACATAGAGCACGCAATTTTTCTAGGGAGAAATCTTGTCTTCTTTGATAACCACCTACCTGAAGATAATTTTAGAGAAATTCTTTCAAAGATAGAGAGAATTGGAGTTGTCGAAAGCACCCTATTCAAGGGAAATAAAATGATGGCAGAATTCCAGATAGCCGATATGAAGTTTAGACTCTCATTTTACGGTGAGGATGCAACAAAAATAGGTTCTATCGACTTCCCTGAGTTAAAAAATGGTATATCGGTTTACTTCGTCAAAGACCCTTATCCAAGAGCCGGAAGAGCCGGTTCAATTCGAAATCCCAAATGCTTTGCAAGGGCACTCAAGATGATTAAACTAGGGGGATATTACATAGAAAAAGAGTGTCCCATCACATGCTCAATCCCTCCTGAAAAAATTGGCTTCAAAAAAATAATGAGCGGAAAAATATCTTCACTTTCCTTCAGAAAAAGCCCTGGAAACCTATATGTAAAACTCAGAGATGTTGAAAATCTTGAAGAACTGCTCGAAAAGGATTTTGCATTCTGTCTCGAGAAAGACGATTTTGTGAGAGATCTGAAAGAATAGAAAGAAATACTGCCACAGAAATTTAAACACAGAACCCAGTTTACAATCAAAGAAAAAAATAGGAAAAAAGATGTTACTCAATCAGCCCCTTTTCCTTGTAGTACTTCTCAGCTCCCGGATGGAGCGGGATTGACATTCCATCAAGAGCTGTCTCGAGCGTTATGTCGGCTGCTCTCTTGTGGGCCGCTTCAAGAACATCTCTGTGCTCAAAGATTGCCTTTGTAACTTCATACACAACTTCCTCTGGCAGGTCTGCGTTCGTTGCAAGCATTGCAAGAACTGCAACTGTCTTCACATCCTCATCCACACCGTTGTATGTACCAGCAGGAATGTTTACCTGAGTGTAGAATGGATAGTTTTCCTTAAGCTTGTTGTATATCTCATCCGGCACCTCTACAATCGCAACCTCTCTTACAGCTGCAATATCGCTAACCGCAGCTGTCGGAATTCCTGCAACAATGAATCCTGCATCAATTGTCTTATCCTTCAGAGCATCAGAAACTTCTTTGAAGTTCAGAAATCTGATATCCGTATTTGACTCATCAATTCCAGCTGCATTTAAAATCTGAAGAGCGTCAACAGCAGTTCCAGAGCCTGGTGCACCCACAGCCACTCTCTTGCCCTTCAAGTCATATATCGTCTTGATATTATTCTCCTTCAGCGTTACAATCTGTATGATCTCGGGATAGAGCGTCGCTACACCTCTTATCTTACCGACTTTGGCATCCTTGAACATCTCAACTCCATTGTATGCATAATAAGCAACATCATTCTGGAGAAGTCCAAACTCTGCTTCCATATCGCCTATTTTCCTAGCATTAACAACCGATGCTCCAGATGTTACTGCAGTTGCTTTTATACCCGGAGCAAACTCAGTTATCGCCTGAGCCATTGCTCCACCGACTGGATAGTATGTCCCAGCTGATCCGCCCGTAACAATAGTCACCTCAATCCCCTTCGCCTCAGGAGTTGGTGTTGCCTTTGGTTTCTCCTCCTGAGCACAACCAAGGAAGAGCAAAGCAATTGCCAGAACCAGCAAGACTCCTACTTTGTATTTCATTTTTTCACCTCTTCGATAAAATACCATACTGATTTAAAAATATTGCTGTGAATATTATCAATCCTGCCAACTTCATAACTGGCTCAGGCGACAGGAGCAGAATTCCTGAGACGAGTGACAGTAACCTCTGAAGTTTCGAAAGTTCTTTTATCACACTTCCGATTGTTGCTGCGTTGATTGCCATTATTCCGATCATTATTGTCACAAGCAGGAGTAAGAGATTCACCACATCTCCCGAGGAATTAACACCGATTAACAGTAAAGCGGGGGAGAATATGAAAAGATACGGAACAAGATACTTTCCAATTCCAATCTTCACTGCATTTATCCCAGTTTTCCAGGGATCACTTCCTGCTATAGCTGAGCCAGCATAGGCAGCAAGAGCAACAGGAGGTGTTAGGTCAGCAGCAACCCCAAAGTAGAAGACGAACATATGCGCAGGAAGAACGAGTTCTGGATATGCATCTAGGAAATCCCGAACTGTCATTCCATATCCCTGAGCCATGAAAGTTATTATAGCCGGGGCAGCAATTGTACTTGTTATAATGTAGTTCGCTGTTGTTGGTACACCCATTCCGAGAACCAAGGAAACAAACATTGTGATTATCAGGATTATCAACAGATAACCCTGGGAAAGAATTATGGCTGAGGCAGCGATTTTGAAACCCAGGCCTGTGAGCGTTACAACACCAACAATAATTCCTGCCGAAGCACATGCCATTGCAACTGTAACAGCACTCCTTCCACCATGTTCGAGGGCTCCGAGAATCCTTGAGACTATCAGAGCAAGTATCTGCTTGCTGTTCATTCTTTTCTCTGGAGGAAGTGACCTGTTTTTCAGTATGGGTTCAAATATCATGATTATAATTACTGAATAGATGGAGTAAACCGCAGCCAAGATAGGGGTGTAGCCATTTACCAGCATGTAGATTATTATAAAGAGAGGTACAAGGTAGAACCACCCATTTTTGAGTACCGTTAGAGGGTGTGGGAGTTCACTTCTCGGTACACCCCTCAGATTCTCTTTTCTTGCCTCAAAATCAACAGCAGAGAACACTCCAAAGAAGTATAGAAAAGCTGGTATTATTGCCGCATAGACAATATTTATGTATGGCATCCCCACGAACTCAGCCATGATAAATGCTGCAGCTCCCATTATGGGAGGCATTATCTGTCCACCTGTTGATGCCGCTGGTTCAACAGCTCCTGCAAATTCCGGCTTGTATCCGACCCTTTTCATCAGAGGTATGGTGAAGGCTCCTGTTGTAACAGTGTTAGCAACAGAACTCCCCGAAATCGTCCCCATCATTGCAGATGAAACAACTGCAGCCTTTGCAGGTCCACCGACCATCCACCCAGTAATTGAATAGGCGAGATCAATAAAGAACCTTCCAGCCCCTGATTTCTCAAGAAAAGCCCCAAATATAATGAAAAGAACTACAAAACTCGATGAAACTGCAATGGGGGTGCCAAATATACCCTCTTTTGTATAGTAAAGGTGCTCGATTATCTCCTTCCAAGTATAATTGGGGTGTGAAAGTGCTCCGGGCAATCCTGCCCCGTACTTGGCATAGATGATGAAGATCAAGGCAACTACCACCAGCGCAGGATTTACAACCCTTCTCGTTGCTTCAAGAACGAAAACAATTGCCAGAGATGCAATTATGAAATCAAATATTCTGTAGCCTGTTGCTGCCTTGAAGACGATTTCACCATAGTTCATCGCAAGATAGAATGCGACATAGAACCCTATGGCTGCGAGAACGAAGTCTATAACAGGGATTTTGCTCGTATCCTTCGCTACCTTTTTTCTCAGTGGAAATATCAGAAATGAGAGCCCTACTGCAAAAGCGAGATGGATTGATTTCACAATATCATGCTGAAGAAGTCCGGTAAAGGAGCCATTTATTATGTGAAAGCTCGAGAAGACGATAGCGATTATAGAAACAATAATTGCATATATTCCCTTCAACTCTCTTTCGTGCAGAAATTTTTTCTCAAGTTCTGTTACATCAATTTCATTCAAGCTGGCATCCCCCCACCAGAGTGGCTTTAACTGGATTTAATACAACAACTTTAAGTGTTACGGTTTTACCCAAATCGTCTAAATTAATCATGTATTTCCCAGTCTCAACTGTATAGTGGTTGAATGGGTTTACAGAGATCCTGAGCACACTGATATTGCGGAGAATTCCAAATTGAAACCATTTCTCCCCTTTATATTCGACAGTAGAAAAATTTTTCTCAGTGCTTGGCAATCCCCAGCCAGCAGATTTGGTGAGTGTTTTGAAAAGCACAAGAGAATTATTTTCAATCCTGTAAAAGTCAATTTCCTTCGAAAGCTCTACTGAATGAATGAATGAGACTGATACAACCTCTTTTTCCATTACAGGAATATAACAGGTTTTATTTTCTCCAGAAATTTCAAGATATGTTTCCGTATATGAAAAAGAATAGAATAGGTATATTGCAGAAAGGAGAATTAATGCCAGAAGTAACCCTGATTTTGACGATCTTCCAGGCATAGGTGATGGAGTTACACTCAGCATTTTAAATTTCCGGGATTACTTAAATTTGTCAGTTAAAAAAAGAAACGGTTATATTTTGCAGTGTCTTTAAAAAAAATGGTGATTGAAATGGTTAAAGTTGGCGTAGTTAAAATGGGTGCAATCGGGACTGCTCTTCTTGTCGAGTACCTTCTTGATGAGAGAGCAGATAGAGGAGATATCAGCGTAAGAGTTGTCACAAGTGGCGCAAAGATGCAGCCAGAAGAGGCTGAAGTGGCTGAAAAAATGAAGGAGTTCGACCCTGACCTCATTATTGTGGTCTCTCCAAATGCTGCTCTTCCGGGTCCAAAAGCTGCAAGAGAGGCTTTTGAAGGTAAGCCTGTTATCATAATCAGTGACGCTCCAGCAAAGAAAGCTAAGGAGGAGTTTCAGGAGAAAGGATTCGGTTATATCCTGATAAACGCAGATTCGATGATTGGAGCGAGAAGAGAGTTCCTTGACCCAACCGAGATGGCTCTCTTCAATGCAGATGTTATCAAGGTGCTTGCAGCAACAGGAGCCTTCAGACTTGTCCAGGAGGCAATTGGTGGAGTTATCGATGCTCTTAAAGAAGGGAAGACTCCAGAACTCCCACAGGTAGTTGTTACAGCTGAAAGAGCTGTTGCTGCTGGAAACTTCAAGAACCCATATGCAAAGGCAAAAGCAATGGCAGCATATTACATTGCAGAGAAGGTTGCTGACATCGATGTGAAGGGTTGCTTCATCGAGAGAGACCCAGAGAAATACATCCCCCTCGTTACAGCAGCTCATGAGATGATGAGAGTAGCAGCTATTGAAGCTGATAGAGCAAGAGAGATTGAGAAGGGTGGAGATACCGTTTACAGGACGCCCCACTCAAAGGATGGAGCTATTTTGAAGAAGTGGAGTCTAATGGAAAAGCCCCAGTAAACACTATTTTTCTTTTTTATCCTTCCTATCACTCGCTTTTCGACGCTATAACCCTTTTCGCATTGACCTTTCCAAGGGTAGAGATGCCATCAAGATAGGCTGTTTCTGCTTCAAGGTTGCCTATGGAAACATTTTTTCGAATTATTGCCTTCTCAACCTCAAGATGCTCTCCCCTGCAACCATTCTGAATTATCGCTTCTTCAGCCTTCAACCACTTAAATTCTGTGTTTGCCCCGAGTACAGCCTTTTTACAGCTAACCTTGCCCTTTATAAAAACCCCTTTGCTCGTGTTTATCTCTTCACATTCAACATCTCCCCAGAGGCATGCATCCATTCCCACAAGAATCTTGCCATTAAACCTGATTTTCCGATCTATTACAGCGTTTTTCTTGACTATCATAAGTTTTTTTCTTCTGTCAACAAGAATCTGTTTCCTGAGTTCAGGCTTTTTTGTTTTTATCATGTCACCAATTCAATTATCGATTAACAATTTAAATAATTTGCCGAAATATCCTCCCATCCGGGAGATTACAAGAAAGATTACAAGATTATTTTTTATTAACTCCTACCCTCACATTTACCGCTACGCCTCTCCTGAAATCCATCATTTCTATATATCCGAGAACAGTCTTTCCCGTCGCAAGGAGTTTATCATCTTCATCAACCACTATTACTTCATCCTCTGCCCTTATTCTGTTATCAGCATCCACAACATGCTTTGCAAAAACATTCTTGCCTTCAGCAACAAATTCCACAACTTCGTTCATCACAACCACCCTCAACTCCGGAAACTTAAAAAAGCTGTGCAACCTCCTTGCACCCTCAATGCTCAGGCTAAGCCATCCTGAGGCTGTTTTAAGCGTTGCAATCCTTACACCATTGTCAATAATCTGCCTGATTCTACCTGTCTTTGGAGAGACAATAAATCTGCATGTGTCAGGAAAAAGCACCTTTCCCGCTCCTTTTCCAAACTGATAGTCAGCTACATCTCTAACCAGCCTTAAATTCTCTTCTCTTGATTTGAATTCTACATTTTCAGGTTTTCTTGCCATTCTAACACCTCATTTTCCGAATCTCCTCTCTCTTTTCTGATAACCCCTCAGACACCTGAGAAAATCAATATATCTCATGTCACTCCACCCTATATCAAGAAAGTAAAGCTCGCTGTAAATGCTCTGCCAGATTAGAAAGTCAGGTATATCTTCCCCGGCCTTGATTATAAGATCTGGAGAGTTCTTTATTTTCAGATATTTTTCAACATCTTCCTCACAGATCTCTTCAGACCGAATCTCTCCTCTTTCAACCAGTTCAGCCATCTTTTTAATGGCATCCGTTATTTCAACTCTCCCACCGTACCCAACAATCAGGTTCAGATGGTAATCGCCATCTCCATTTTCTATGAATTCGTCTGGAGTAATGAGATTTATATTTAAATTTCCCCCATTGAGTCTCCTCACCTCACCAAGGATTCTGTCAGGGAATTCCTTATAATTTCTTTTTCCTGAGACATGGATGCAGAGGGTTATTTCTTTTATCCCGAGTTTGAAACACCAGGTAATGAGTTCCCGGAATTTTTCAACATGATTCTCAATCTCTACATCCTCGGTCACAACCATAATGTGTTCGGGTAAAAAGCCCTTTATGACATCCTTCTCAAGCCTTTTTTCATATAGTTTCCTGGCAAACCCGGGAACAGGGAGACTCAGCATCGGTAGTTTTTTAAAATTGAAGTTACTTAACCTTTGCCGATGGAAAGACCAGTTTTAAAGAAGATCGCTGAAAGCAACAAATATCTTCCACTCACACTCTTAGCAATTACACCGTCTGTTTTACTCCCCTATCTTGAATTCAGAGATGTTCTTGGTATATTTTCCATATTTTTTCTTTTATTCCTGTTCTACAGTGGAAAAAGAATAAGATTCACACTCTCAAATCCCGGTATCGAGACCTCCTACTTCAATTACTATGCCATTTCCATTATTCTGATTGTACTAACTCTTTCCGTGCCTGAATATATTGCTGGTGCCTCCATCTTTATGGTTATTGCCTTTGAATTGCTCAGCAGAGTTAAAAAAACAAAAGGAGCTTCTTTGATAAACATCAGTGTACTTACAACTTTTTCTGTTATTTATTTCCTCTTCTACTTTGTTTCAACAGGACTTTCATACAGCATCGATTTTATTCTTTTCCTCTCCCTTATCGGCGGGATAACCGGTGCTCTCATAATGAGTGTCGATACAGAGAGCGATAAGAGGGTTACACTCCTGCTTTCAACTTTTACAGTTTTCCTGATTTTCAACATTTATGGCTTTTCTGCAAGGTTTGACCAGCTCTTCTTTGCTTTCATTCTTTCGTTCATCCTTGCTCTCAGCGCCATGAGGGCAGGAGTGGCTGATGAGAGTGGCTTGCTAAGCGCTACCCTCATAGGTACACTGATGATTGTTTTCACGGATATCAGATTTTTCATCGTTCTTCTCTCTTTTTACATTATAGGCTCCTTCGCAACAAAATACAGATACTCCATGAAAAAAGAAATGGGAATAGAGGAGCCTGCCGGGGGTACAAGAGGCTATGCCAATGTTTTCGCTAACAGCCTATCAGCTCTTTTCTTCGCTATGAACTATGGTGTTTATGGGAGCGATCTCTTTCTGGTATCCTTCGTTGCATCGGTTGCTGCTGCCCTTGGAGACACGATAGCAAGTGAAATAGGCAAGACGAGCAGGAAGGTTTATCTGATAACAAACTTTGAAAGAGTCAGAGCAGGAGAGAGTGGAGGTATTTCCCTGATAGGTGAGATATCTGCTCTCGCCGGTTGTGGAGTCATTGTTTTGATTGCAGTGTTATCCGGAATTCTGCCACCCAGCCTTTCAACCATCCCCCTCATAGCGGGTTTCATAGCAGTCCATGTGGACAGTGTTCTTGGAGCAACACTGGAAAAGTATGGATACCTCACCAACTCCGGAGTGAACTTTTTTGCCACCCTTAGCACGATGGTCTTTTGCTATTTCCTTATACTATGAAGCAGAATCAGAGCTTCCTGCGAATATAGTAGGCGAAAAATACTGATATTACCGAAATCGCTATTTCAAATCCCGGAATCTCTTTAACTATTTTTTCTACCTCAGGCAGTTTTGGAATCTTTGGTTCTATTCTTGAAATCTCCGGAATTGTTTTGCTCTTCTCTGAATCCGATTTCGTGGTGTTATCAAAATTAAATTCTATCTTTACAATCTGAGCTCCAGGATATACTTTTGACAGAGAAAGCATGAGCTTTGCAAGCCTTTCAGAGAGTTTGTAGTATGAGAGTTTTACAACTGGATTTTCAGCTGTATCAGCATACTCCATATAGGCAACAGGCAGTACTGGAGTAAGAATGTTCTCAAGCTCTCCAATGGCATTTCTGGCTGAGTTACTGGCTGATTCAACCTTTGAGTTCAAAAGATCCTCATCAACATTTATGAGTTCGATAGAGAGGCTTGCTTTGGTAATTCCATCGATTGCAGAGACCGCAGAACCTGCATAGAATCCCTCATCAAGCTGCTTCCTTGCAAGTTTAATGCTTTTTTCAGCCTCATCTATCAGAGTCGGATATCCCCCAATCTCAGTGGCATAAACTACAATCGATTCCGCCTGACCGAGGTAGAACTGGGCTCTTCTTTCAAGCTCCCCATCCTTGAGGGGGATATCCTCATCCACCGTTTCAAGGAGAGAGAGCCAGACTCTTGCACTCTCTACCCTCTCTTTCGCGAGGGCAAGGTATTTAATGGATTCAACCATATCCTCAGAGGTTCTTGCCAGATAAAGGTAATCCTCTGCAAGTGTTACCCTCTCCTGTGCAGCCCCAAATAGCTGGAATGATTCTATACCCATACTTTTCTGAGAGAGAAGATACTCCTTGCTTCTACCGATCTCATCTTCAACATTCTGGAACTCCCTCTCTAAGTCATCTGCAGTTTCTATTATCTGGGTGTAGTAAAGGGTTCTGAGCTCTATCTTCGCAGTAAAGTACTGACTGGTGGAGGTGTAGTAATTTCCCTCCTCATAGCTCCTTTCTCCTGCCCTCATGTACTCTTCAGCCTTATCTGTTGGGAGACCCATTTCCTTTACAGTTGAGTAAAGATCTGATGTGTCTTTCTTCATTATCTCAGCTAATCTTTTAAGGAGGTCCGAGTATCTGGAAATGTTTGTTTCAAACTTTGATTTTACAATGGTATGATTGGTGTAGTATAGAAGAGCCTCCTCAATCGTCTCAACCTCAACAACATTTACCCCAAGCTCTTTTCCATACTCAACAAGGTCAACAGGTTTGCTTTTCTTTGTTATGAAAATAAAGGGACCCTTTTTTTCCTCCAGTGTCTCTTCAACATTTACAACTCTCTGTCCTTTTGGTATCAGGAAAATCTTTGCCCCGTTATCTGCTGCTGCCTTGAGCTTGTAGGGTATCCCTCCCACAGGTCCGATAAACCCGTCAGGATATATCATTCCAGTCATGTAAACATCCTTTCTCACTGTCAGATCTTTCAAAGCAGCCATTGTTGCTATCGTCATAACTCCACCAGCAGATGGACCGCCAACAATAGGTGAGTCAGCCTCTACCGTGAAGAAGAAGTCGTAATTCATAAAATCCATCCCGAGAATATCGCAGGCTGTAAGAGCTGCGAGCTGAGCACTGCCCTGCATATCTATCTGGGTATACGGCAGAGTCGATACAAATACACGCCCTTCTCCGGGTGTAACAGTGACAGATATGTCTATCACCGCTCCTTCTGGTGGTTCAGTACTCTTAACAGCAACAGCCCTTATTTTAACCTCAGTTGCGTTCAGAAACTCTGCACTAACTTTTTTTACAATCTCCGGGCTGGAATGAGATAAAAATAGACTAAAACCCATAGTCAGGAAAAGAATAAGCAGCAGGATTAGAGTATTTTTCATTAAATTTGGTGAGTTTTGCTCTGAGAATTTTGAAACAGTTTTTTTGAGCTTTAATTTTTTTGAATGCATGGAAAAGAATAGGTTGCTGAAAAAATAATGTTTTCGGTAACAGTTTATCTGAGTTCTCCTTTTAATCCTCTGCTCAGCCTTTTTCAACCACCACTGGAATCATCGTAAACATGTCTGTGGGAATTCCAAAACGCTTCATTAAGCCTGTCTGCTTCAATCCGGAAAATTTTTCAATTTTAGCCAAAACATAGATTCAATGGGTAATATAGACAACCTGATCTTTGATTTAGATGGGACTCTCACTGAATTCAATCTACCCTTTGATAAGATAAGGGACAGATTAAGAATAAAAGAGAGGTTCGTTCTTGAAAGCATTCTCAAATCCAGCCCCAAAGAAAGAGAAAGAAAATTTGAAGTACTTAAACGCTTTGAAATCGACGCTGCGAAAAATTCGAAGCTCATCCCGGGAGTGAAAGAAATAATTGAGTTTATTGAGAGCAAGAATATTAAAAAAGGGGTCGTTACCAGAAACTGCAAAGAAAGCGTGGAGATATTTTCCAGAAAGTTCAGAATCGATTTTGACTACATTATCAGTCGGGAAAGAGTCACCCCTAAGCCCTCTCCACTTCCAGTGGTTCTTGCTATTCTTCTCGCAAAATCAAGACCGGAAAATAGCTTAGTTGTTGGTGATTTCAAGTTCGATTTAATCTCGGGAAAGCTTGCTGGGGTTAAAACGGTTCTCCTCAAAACAGAAAAAAACTCAGAAATGATTGATGAATTCATTCCCCTCGCTGACTATGTGATTGAAGACATAAGGGAGCTTAAGAGGCTGATTTAAGAGCTTTAAGATGTTCTTTTGAGGTGATCAATTGAACGATGTTTCAAAAATAAGAATAAAATTGTGAACCACAATAAAAACATATACGAGGGTGCTCCAGATCATTGCAAGAAAGACTGAACTTATAACAACAGTGCGAATTTTCTCTGCGATGGTGGGAGTGCTGTAATCATCAATTCTAACTTTTTTACACTTCAGAAGCAAAATAAAAGGTACGAGAGGGATTAAAATCTTGTAGATAGCCATCAATAGAGGTGACTTTGAATAAAGAAAGGCTATAAACAAATTCAGCTCCTCATAAAATCCCGTGTTGAGTGCAAAAAGGGTTGTAAATAGATCGGCAAAATTTATGGTTGTGAAAAGCAGCAGGAGAGCAATGATGTTCCTGTTGCTGAGGAGTGTATAATTTCTGCTGAGCAATTCATAAACAACCATCAACCAATTTTGAGAAAATTATTTAATAAATTTTTTCACCTTCTGAATATATAATCATCATATTAATTATGATTACAATACGGTGATGATGTTTATTCGAAGAGTTTTCCAAGGTGTTCGAGCACATAATCTGGTTTTAAGCCACTTCTCTCAATCATTTCTTCAAGGTTCTCCTCTGTAGTAACACCACTCAGCACAAGCAGAGTTTTTGCACCTATCCTTTTTCCTGCCTCCACATCAACATCGATCTGATCCCCAACCACCACAACATCACTTGCTTCGAGTCCAAGAGTTTCCAATGCTTTGTTCATTATCACAGTCTCAGGTTTCCCACAAATGCAATCGGGCATTCTGCCCGTCATCCAGTAGAGGGCACCAACTATCATTCCCGTACCGGGAATAGGACCATCTTCAGAAGGAAAAATTCTGTCAGGATTTGTGGCGTAATACAGTTTGCTCTTATCAAGGCACATTCTGAGAGCTTTTGTCATTATATCGAAGTTTATTCCTCTGTTTGATCCTACAACAAGAATATCTGCCTCGGTGTAGTCAACAATATCGTGTCCCGCAAGCTTCAGTTCCTCAATTAACCCTTCCTCACCTGTCGTGAAAATCCTGCTTCCTCCATGCTTTTCTCTTATATACTCTGCAGTCGCATAGGTTGTTAAAATCATCTGATTCTCATCCACATCTAAGCCATATCCCCGAAACCTCTCAGTATAAATTCTCCTGCTCCTTGTTGAGTTGTTGGAAACGAAGACGACCTTTTTTCCCAGATCCATGAGCTTCTTAACTGCCTCAACCGCAGGCTTGATGGGTTTTTTTCCTTTCCCAACCACACCATCAACATCCAGAATAAACCCCTTCTTTTCTAGGAGAGAGTGCATGAGTTAAAATCTCATCCAGACTAAAAATAACTTTTGAATCAAGAAGATGTTATTAGAGAAATTCAAATGTTATTTTTCCTATATCCACACCCAATTTCTCGGAGGCGTTTTCATTCCTCAGGCTGAATTCGAGTGTATCAAAACTTCCTATAAGTGCCAGTGGTTCACCTACCTCAACATCGGAGTATGTCTCAACAAATGGAAACTCAACTCCCCTTATACTGATCTTTTCAGGCTTTAGCTTCTCAACAACTTCTCTTTTTAAGTCGGTTATGATGTTCCCGAAAGAGTCGATATGTGCTACATTGCATTCAACAAACCCACCCGAGATCCGGGGGTTGAACAGATCTATCTTTACAGGTTCTTTCCCAAAATCCTCGGCAATCTCATGCATTCTGCCGAGTGCGGTAAGAGCGGCAGCTGGAGCAAAAACATCTCTCCCGTGGAAGGTTGATGAGAGTCTGCCAGTGTATTTGCTGGTTTTATGCATATCAACCCTGAACATGCGCCCGATATTATCCATAACCCCAGAAAGAATGCCGTTGTCAGGTACTATGAAAAAGCTGTTCTCAAAGCTGTTCTTGCCTTCCGCTATGATTATATCTCTGTCCGTTCCCACTCCGGGATCAACCACCGCAACATGAACGGAGTTATCAAAAAAGCTGGAGTAACTGGCGAGTAAAAAAGCCCCCTGAAGTATATTCTGTGGTTTAACCGAATGGTTTATGTCTATGATGCTGGCATCGGGGTGTATTTTCAAAATTACACCTTTCATAACCCCAGGATAAAAATCTCCAAAGTCTGTCAGTAGAGTTATAGTCCTCTTCACCGCAGATTTTTCTGAAGCCATGTGGGGGTTCATACAGGTGATACTGTTTACCTGTTTTTGAAGTTTGCCCAGCATTCAGTAAGGATAGGAGATATGGCCAAAGTTTATATCTGATTAAAGAGGGATTTAAGTATGGAATGGAGCAAACTCGGGAAAGAGGTTTTTGATATCCTGCGGCTCAGAACACCACCTGTCGGAATCTTATTCTCTGAAAAGGAGTATATTCCTGAAGGATCGTTCAGACCATCAAAATACGGGTTGAAAATGGCAGTCTGTCAGGCTATCGGTTTTGCAAGATACAGTGGAAGGACTGTTGCACTTACATATGATGACTTTGCATGTCCTCCTGCCATGGTAATATACGGATTGGTGGAGGGAGAGGTTAAAGAGATTCTGTCAAAAGCAAAATGGCTGTGTGATGAATCGGCATACTATCCTGAGGATTTCCTGCCAAAAGGGAAGTACAAGACATTCATCTTTGGTGATATGACTACCATGAAGGTTGAGCCTGAAATAGTAATGGTATTTGGAACTCCTGCCCAGGTTGGAAGACTCATACAGGCAGTGACCTATTTTGGAGGGAGTGTGAAAGCTGAGCTGACAGCCAAAACCGCCTCATGCTCCGAGGCTTTAATCCCCGCCCTTAATGGAGAGCCAGCAATTTCAGTACCCGGGGCAGGAGATAGAGTCTTTGCAGGTATCGATGAGTGTGAAATGGTATTCTCCTTTCCGTATTCCTGGATGAATAAAATTCTGGAGGGGCTTAAAAATGCCGGTAAAAACGCCAATGTGAGTTATCCAGTTCAGCCTTTCCTGTTCTTCTCACCCCGGTTTCCAAAAGTGTATAGAGAGATAATGGAGAAGTTTAAGAGAGTTTGATGAATTCAAATGACTTGAGCTTGAATTTTATTTGATTTTTATCTGATTTTACGAAAAGAGCTATGACCCAAGGCATCCTGAACTCACCAAGATTGATGAGGGTTTTAAACTTACTATCCCAGAGACCAGCTACAAAAAAGAGGGGTTTTCGATTACAGAAGGTGTTTCCTTTGCAAGGGCAAAAAACGACATCAGATAGGGGTGATCTGTTCGAATATGTGAGAGTTTTCTGTGAGAGCTTGTGAGATAGAACTAAAAGAACAGTTTCGAAATTTATGATTTCAGCCACTTTAGTCAATAAAAAGGCATGGATTATGAAAAGACTGTAACGGTTGTTGTGAAACTCAAAAACATCATATTAGCTCCTCAATTGGAAACAACAATCATCCAAGAATTTAAAGAACTTGTTAGCCCATTCAACTCCTGGATTTATCCTGTCCATTCAATATCCTGTTCATTCAATACTCTCTCAAAACCTCATAAAGTGTGGTTCTCTGAATAGGGATTCTCGATGCAGTTCTTATCATGTTTATAAGCTCATCCACTTCCATGAACTCACCACTGCTTGCCCCTGCAGATTTTGAGATGTTTTCCTCCATCAGTGTGCCACCAACATCATTTGCTCCTGTGTGGAGGGATACCTGAACAAGCTTTTTGCCCAGCTTTACCCAAGACGCCTGTATGTTTGTCACATCTGGATGAAGGATTATTCTGGCAATGGCAATAACCAGCAGATCATCGAATCCGGAACTTCCAGAGGAGATTTTTCCAAGTTCGTTATTCTTTGACATAAACGGAAGGGGGATAAATTCAGTTATCCCTCCCGTTTCCTGCTGTATTTTCTTTATAAGCAAAAGGTGGTTTATTCTGTCCTCCCATGTATCTATATGCCCGTACATCATGGTTGCTGTTGTGGGAATCCCGATCCTATGGGCTGTTTTGACCACCCATTCCCATTCCGATGTGGTCAACTTTTCGGGGCAGATTTCTTTTCTGACACTGTCAATGAGTATTTCTGCTGCAGTTCCTGGCATGGAATCAAGACCACTTTTTTTAAGCTCCCTGAGAGTGTCTTCAAGATGGAGGTTGCTGTTTCTGGAAGCATGGAGAACTTCCATCGGTGAGAAGGCATGAATGTGTATTTTCTTTGAGATATCCCTCACAGCCTGAAGAATTGATGTATAAAACTCAATATCTGCATTTGCAAGCAACCCACCCTGGATACAGACCTCCGTGCAACCATATTCAACAGCTTCCTCAACCTTTTCGGCTATTTCATCAGGTGTAAGGAGGAATCTTTTTCTATTTCTGAAAGAGCAGAATCTGCATCGATTGATGCAGATATCTGTGAAATTTATGTTCCTGTTAACAACAAAGCTTACCCTATCTCCATTCATCTTTCTCCTCAGATCATCAGCAAGCTTGAAAGTTTCATAAGGGTTTGTCAGCAGAGATAAATATTCCTGTGCTAACATTCATTCACCCCTTTTCCCGATACATACCCATTCTTCCTGTAACCATTCTCGTCTGCCAGCTGTTCAATAAGATGTCCGGTGTGCTTCCCATACCATCCGACCTTTATAAACCTTGGGTAAACTGCCAGTCTTTCTTTAAGGAAATACTCGCCCTTTAAACATCTTTCGATTTTTTCTATCTCAGGCCATGGCGCCTCAGGGTTGATGTAGTCTATTGTAGTGTCCGATATTCCTCCAATATCTCCTGCCCCTGCCTTTATAAAAGGACTTATGTCATCCACGAGATTCGGTGGTATCTGAATTTCAACTTCCTGAGGAAGTATTTTCCTTGCCTCCCTCACTATTTTAAGCATTGTTTCAGCAGAGGGGGGAGGTGTGTTTTCCATGACTGTCCCTTTTTTTGGCTTGAAATTCTGAATTATACACTCTTGGATATGCCCGTAATTACTGTGAAGCTCTGAAATAACATCAAGGGAGTAGAGATCCTCATATAAATTCTCACCTATACCAACAAGAATACCAGTTGTGAAGGGGATCTGAAGCTTACCCGCATTTATTATCGACCTGATTCTCTCTTCAGGTTTTTTACCCGGACTGTTTTCATGACACTCGAGTTCAACTGCCTGTTCCAGCATCAAGCCCATTGAAGCATTGAATCCCTTTAACCTCTTCATCTCCTCGTATCCCAGCACCCCTGCATTGGTGTGGGGGAGCTTGCCATGTTCAATTGCAAGTGCATTCATGTGAAGTAAATAATCAATGAAGCTTCTAAATCCCATAGATTTTAACTTCTCTGAAACCCCTTCAACCTCATCCGGTTTTTCTCCGAAGGTGAAAAGAGCTTCGGTTGCATTGATAGCTTTTGAAAGCAATTTCGATACCTCTGCAGAAGTCATCAAGGATGGATTGTCGCTCCGGAAGCCACAGTAATGACATCTGTTTCTACATGCGTTTGTGAGGGGTATGAAAACATTTCTGGTGAATGTGACGATCCCGGGCTTTTCAGTAATCTGCATTTACATTGCAGTTTGATCCAGGTAAAATAAGGTTTTGCTTTTTTGGAGATGGTGAACTACCCCTCACTCACGCAAAGGGCTTCCTGCTTCACTGAGAGAACTTGCCCCATAATCACCTCTCGATAAGAGATGATACAGGGTAGAGGTTCTCCCTCCACAGGCATTCGGGACCGTCCCAGCCCCACATCTAAGATGTTCAGGGAGGAGTTGTAGTCTCTGTCAGCCTCCCCTACTGTATCTCCTCCCTTCCGAAAGGGGACTTAGCAGCAACAAAAAATTAAAAAATCACCGGTTTTTAATCAAAATAATCAAAAAAATAATTAAGGTTTGACGCGAAAATGAAAGGATGAGGTGATCGAATGAGGGTTGCAGTAATAGGTGGTGGAGCCGGAGGTATGAGCTGTGCTTCGAGGGTTAGGGCACTGAAACCGGAATGGAAGGTATCAGTTTTCGAGGCTACGAACTTTGTCAGTCATGCTCCATGTGGAATTCCCTATGTTGTTGAGGGCCTTAGTGAGACATCAAAGCTGATGTACTATCCACCATCCGTATTCATTGAGAAGAGGGGCATAGACCTCCACATGAACTCCAAGGTAATAGATGTAAAAAGAGGGTCGCTCACATACATTGAGGATGGTGAGGAGAAGGAGATGGAATGGGATTATTTATTATTTGCAACCGGAGCTTCTCCCTCACTCCCACCTGTTGATGGGGTTGAGCTTGAGGGTATTTTTACTGTAGATCTCCCACCCGATGCGGAGAGATTGAAGATGGCTGCAGAAAAAGCCGGGGAGGTTGTAATCGTTGGCTCAGGCTACATAGGGCTTGAGATGGCTGAGGCAATTTCTGCAAGGGGAAAGAAGGTAACGGTTATTGAGATGCTGAATCATCCACTGCCAAATTTTGATGCCGATATTGCAGAGATCGTTAAAATTGAAATGGAGAAGAAAGTCAATCTCCGGCTGAATGAAAGAGTTGAGGCTTTCGATGGAAAAGATGGAGTTGAGAGAGTTCTGACTGACAAGGGAGAGTACAGGGCTGACATGGTTGTTGTTGCAACCGGTGTAAAACCAAATGTTGAGCTTGCCGAGAAGCTTGGTTTAAAACTGGGAGAAACGGGTGCAATATGGACTGACAGCAGAATGAAAACCAGCATGGAGAATGTTTACGCTGCTGGTGACTGTGCAGAAACCAGACACATGATATCGGGAAAAAGAGTATGGACTCCTCTTGCCCCACCGGGCAACAAGATGGGTTATGTTGCAGGGGTAAACATCTCAGGTGGTGACATAGAATTTCCAGGTGTTCTCGGCACCCAGATAACAAAGTTTTACGATCTTGAGATAGGGAGAACGGGTTTGAATGAGGTTGAGGCAAAGGAGGCAGGTTTTGACCCTATATCAACATTCATAAAAGCCCAGACGAGGGTGCACTATTATCCTGGTGGGAAAGAAACAAGAATTAAGGTTGTTGCTGACAGGGGTACAAAAAGAATACTTGGGGCACAGATCGTTGGATATGATTCCGTTCTTGCAAGAATCGACACAATGGCTGCAGTGATTCAGGCTGGCTTTACAACGAAAGACCTTTTCTTCGCAGATCTTGCCTACGCTCCACCCTTCGCACCAACCTGGGAGCCTCTCGTTGTTGCTGCAAGAACACTGAAGTTTTAACCAATTCGCAAATTTTTTACATTCCTGTTTTTTTATTACCGCCAATGAAAAATTCAGTCACCCTTTCACAAATCGCTGAAAAAATAAATCAATGCAAGAGATGCGATTTATGGAAGACCAAACGAAACTATGTTCCTGGAGAGGGGAGCTGTCACTCAAAAGTTGTTTTTGTAGGTGAGGCGCCAGGAAGGGAAGAGGATCTGCAGGGAAGACCCTTCGTAGGAAATGCCGGAAAACTGCTCACTGAACTCATAGACAAAAAGCTCGGTTTGAGGAGAGACGAGGTGTTCATAACCAATGTTCTGAAATGTCGCCCACCAGAAAACAGAGATCCTCTACCTGAAGAGGTAAGGGAATGCAGTCCTTTTCTATTCGAACAGCTTGAAGTTTTGAAGCCTGAAGTACTTGTCTGTCTCGGCAGACATTCAGCCTCCCTTATCTTCTCACTCTATAAGCTCGACTTTCCTGGAATTTCAGCTGTGAGAGGTAAAATATTCGAAAAAGATACTGAGTGGGGGAAATTGAGGCTTATAGCCATATATCACCCAGCTGCAGCCCTTTACAAGCCTCCTCTAAGGGGGATTTTGGAAAGGGATTTTGAGAAAATAGCATCCCTTATCTCAGGAGACGACAAAAGTAATGGTAAAGCAATAGAAAGAAAACTCAACGATTTTTTTGAGATTTAGAAACAAATTAAAAATATGTTTCCAGCTCACATAAACTTATGAAGGAGTTCAGGCTTAGAATCTCAAAACACTGCATTGAGGATACTGCAAAAAAGCGTTACAGAGACCTCCTAAACTATCTTCTAAAAAATGATGATGAGGAAAAGGAAGCTGAGCTTGAGCTTCTCAGGGAGTTTCTTGAAAAAGTCGATTTCAGGGAACTCAGAAGGCTCGGATATGATGGTAGCAGGGATGTAGAGGTATTGATCAGAAAAGCAGACTCAAATTTTGAGATTATTGAAATTTGATGTTCACTACTGTTTTAAACAGGATTAATAAAGGATGGAGATAAGAATGAGACACTATTTCACTGTCCATTTCATTTACAAAGAGGCTTAACTCCATTAAAACAAAGCTGAGTAAGTAGACGCAGAATCGCAAACTAAATTAGCACAACCATTATGCTTTTTTCATGCAACAGGTTTTGATATACCTCATCGGTACGGCTGGTTCCGGCAAGACCTTCCTCACAAAAACTCTTTCTGACTGGTTCGATTTCAAGGAAATTGATAATGTGATTGTTAATCTTGATCCAGGTGCAGAAAATCTCCCCTATCGCCCCGAAATCGACATCAGAGATTTTTTCACGCTGGAAGATATTATGCTGAACTACGGAGTTGGACCAAACGGAGCCCAGATCATTGCAGCAGACCTGATAAGCACAAAAATTGATGAAATTAAAGATGAAGTAGACTACTACGATGTACCTTTCGTGATAATCGATACACCGGGACAAATGGAGCTTTTCACACTGAGACAGAGCAGTAACATAGTAATCGACTCCCTTGGAAAAGACAGGAGTATTATGATCTATCTTTTTGATCCAGTAGTTGCCAAAACTCCTTCAGGTTTCCTTTCACTCCTCTTCATGTGCTCTTCAGCCGTTTTCAAGCTTAACATACCCCAGATACAGGTTCTTGCAAAATCAGACATTTTGAGTGATGAAGAGCTTGATATGATTCTCGGGTGGAGTGAAGACCCGGAGAAAATCTATGAAAGTCTTTATTCTTCTGCCTTCAGTGGACTTCAGAAAAACCTGGGCTCAGAGCTTTTCTACATGCTCAAGGATCTTGGCCTCTTCAGACCCCTTGTTCCTGTTTCCGCAACTACTAACCTGGGTATGGAAGACATCTACGATGGCATCCAGGAGATATTCTACGGCGGAGAAGATCTTGAGAAGATTCTATACTGATTAATAATGTAAATAAACGCTGTTAAATTCGCCGACAAAACTCCGAAAGGTTTATAATCGAACTGACAGGATTTAGAGGGATGAAATCACGAAAAAAGGATATACTGAGGGTCGTAAATCTGGGATTGAAAGTTGATGGCAAGCCTATTCTTCAGAATGTTAACCTCTACATTCAGGAAGGCGAAACCTACGCCCTTTTTGGCCCTAATGGGAGTGGGAAGTCATCTTTCCTCTCTGCAATTGTTGGAAATCCCATTTACCAAATCAATTCCGGAAGGATTATCTTCAAGGGGAAAGATGTAACCACCCTGCCAACCGATGAAAGAATTAAGCTTGGCATGGGGATAGCCTTCCAGACTCCACCCAAAGTGAGTGGAGTGAAGTTAATCGATGTTCTGAGACACTGTGCAAGAATAGGAAACAGAAGCGAGGAGGACATTTACAGATTTGCTGAGAAGCTGAAGATGGATGAATTCCTGCACAGAAACATTAACCAGGGCTTTTCGGGAGGAGAGGTAAAAAGGTCTGAACTTCTCCAGCTCATGCTTCTGAACAGAGATTTCATCATGCTCGACGAACCAGACAGTGGTGTTGACCTTGAAAACATCGACCTTGTAGGAAAAAGTATCAGAGAACTCCTTGAAAGAGATAAAAGCCAGGATGAGAGGGAGAAGTCAGGTTTAATTATCACCCACACAGGAAAAATACTGGATTATGTTGATGCTGATTATGGCGTTATTCTTTACAAAGGAAGAATTGCCTGTGTTGGGGACCCGGAAGATATACTCAGAGAGGTTAGTGAGAACGGTTATGAGGGGTGTATTAACAAATGTCTGAGGGAATTTCCGAATCTGAACAACTTGAAATAGACAAGCCAGAAGTTAAAAAAAGACTTGAGAGTGTCGGAATTGAGTTTGACCCGACCAAAAGAGCTGCAACTTTCATGCAGGTAGATCAGGAGACTGCAAAGGTTTCTTCCTTTATGGAAGGCGTGGAGATCATGAGTATCAGAGATGCCCTTGAAAAGTACGACTGGGTTAAGGACTACTTCTGGAAAGTCGTAAGGAGAGACCAGGATGCCTTCACAAGAGAGGCTGACAGTGAGGATGTGAACGGATATTTCATCCGTAGCCTTCCTGGACACAAAGTCGAGATTCCAGTTGAAGCCTGTCTTTATCTCAGAAAGGCAAAATCCAGACAGAAAGTCCATAACATAATAATCGCCGAAGAGAATTCGGAGCTAAATATAATTTCGGGCTGCACATCTCATCCCGGGGTAAGCTCAGGCATGCACATCGGAATTTCTGAGTTTTTTGTTAAAAAGAATGCAAAATTAACCTTCTCAATGATTCACAGCTGGGAATCAGATATTGAAGTAAGACCGAGAAGTGCTGCCCTCATTGAGGAAAACGGAGTTTTTATAAGCAATTATGTCCTGATGAACCCGGTTAAACTCGTTCAGATGTATCCAACAGCCTACATTGGAGACAATGGAACTGCAATTTTCAGCAGCATCATAGTTGCTCTTGAGAACTCTGTCGTTGATTCAGGAAGCAGAGCTGTTCTCAAAGGAGAAAACAGCAGTGCTGAAATTATATCGAGGACAATAAGCAAGGGGGGCGACATAATAGCAAGAGGGCACATAATAGGAGAAGCCCCAGAGGTAAAGGGTCATCTTGAGTGCAGAGGATTGATGCTATCGGAAAATGGGAAGATACACGCAATTCCGGAGCTTGAGGCGAAGTATCCGAATGTTGATTTAAGCCATGAGGCTGCAATAGGAAAAATTGCTGAGGAGGAGATATTCTATCTGCAGTCAAGAGGACTTACAAAAGATGAGGCTACTGCAGCGATAATAAGAGGTTTTCTGGAACTTGATATTAAGGGAATTCCTGAGGTGCTCAAAAAAGAGATAGACAGGGCAATTTCGCTTGTTGAGAGTGATTTACTTTAATTTATCTTATTATCATACTATCAAAAAAGCCTATCAAAAAAGCCGCTAAAGGAATTTTATTTTGAGTTTTCCTTCTCTTTCAAGCCTGCCAATGTAGTGGAGGAAGTCTGCAACATTCATGTTAAGGCTCTCAGCTGCCTGACTTATTGATACGCTTTTCATCTCACTGAGCTTCTTTATCTGGTTATCCGGTTTCCTGGCATCTCTGAGCCTGAAATTCTCGCATATCTCAGCCATTCCACCGCAGCTGGAGAAATAAAAGCAAAAAATACAGGACATAAATTGATTTCTGGCAAAAAATAAAATAAATCTTTCGGTTAACTTTAAAGTAAGAGGGTTGGGGGGAGACGAGTATGCAGAAAAATATCATTGTGGTTTCCGTACTGTTCCTGTTCCTGTTACTTGCCACATATAATGCAATTTTCCAGCAGAGTGATGGACAGAAAGATGAATACTACATTTCAGCTTTCACTCTTTACAAATCGGTCGAAGAGAAGATGGAGAAAATAAGAGGTTTTGAGGTTGATGTACCCTTCACAGTTGTTGATAAGAGATGGGTGCTTGAAAGATGGGGGGCAGAGGCGATAGACGAAGAGTATCTGAATGATGAGGAGATTTTTTACAAGGCTCTTCTACTTGTTCCTTCTGATTTCAGATTCGAAGAGAGGAGGAACAAGGAAGTCGGCAGCTTTATGGCCTTTTACTGGGAAGGCAAGATATATGTTGTGAGGGAGAACTTCAATCCTACAGACAATTCATCAGGAGAGGCTCTTGCCCACGAACTTGAGCATGCTATCCAAGACAGGTTCGGAATTTCCTCTGATGATACCTTCGACGGCGATAAGGCATATGGTGCAATTGTTGAGGGGGATGCCGTTCTTGCCGGCTGGCTCTACTCAGACAAGAGTGTTGAGAATCAGATTAAAGCCACCAAGGAAAAAATATCATGTGACAATGAGCCAAACGAGGGTTATGACAGTAATCTTCACCTGATATTCTACTTCCCGTATCTTTTCGGCTCCAAGTTCATAGGCAGTAAATATCTTGAGGGGGGGTACGCAGAGGTGGATAAAATCCTCGAAAACCCTCCTTCCACCACAGAACAGATTATGCACCCTGAAAAAGCAGGAGAAGGATTTGAAAAGGTAGATGCCGGTTTTGATTCCTCCGGTTTTGATCCCCAGTGGAGAGTTGTCCGTGATGACAGAATGGGTGAGTTCTTCATCTATATCTTTCTCTCAACACACCTCAACGATTGTGTGGCAGAAAAGGCTGCTGAAGGATGGAATGGTGACAACCTGAAACTTATAAGGAAAAATGGTGAATTTTCCTTTCTCTGGAAGATATCCTTTGACTCGAAGATGGATGCAGACGAATTTGAGGTGGCTCTTCTCGAAATGCTCAGAAAGCTGGGTGAAAAAAGAGATGATTGGTGGATTTTAGAGTTGAACAATGAAAAAATAACTTATGAAAGAGATGGCAAATACATCACCATCATCGGAAAAGGAGAGGCTCCACTGAACTGAAATTTAAGCCCTCAAATCTCCCTTTTCAATTGTGTATATGGATCGTATATATGAATCCTGCCATGTTGAGCCTCACCAAAACCTCCAGAATCTAAATGTATTTTTCAAAAGGTTCTCGATCTGAGACTTTCGCTATCAAATACTGATTCAACATCCATAAATTTATTAACCAATTTGTATTAACCAGATAGTTAGCCACAGCTAACCCGGATTCCAGATGTGATAAGTATGGGAAAGAAGAAAAGTGATGTTCCGGTTATTAACATCGGAAAGAATGGACTAACACAAAATTTAATTAACGAGATTAATTTTCAGCTTGAGAAGCATGGAATGGTAAAAGTTAAAATGCTCAGAAGTTTCAGAGAGATTTCGAACACAGACAGAAAAAAACTGGCTGAAGAGATTGGGAAAAATATTAAAGGCAGGATGGTAAACCTGAGAGGTATGGTAATAACCTTCACCAAATCATAAGGAGGGTTGAAATGACGACAGTATATGATGTTCCACCCAATGAGTTTATTGAGTTTGTAGCAGGGAAGCTTGAGAAAATGGAGGAGTTCAAACCACCTGAGTGGGCAGCTTATGTTAAAACAGGGGTTCACAAGGAGCGGTCACCCGAACAGCTGAACTGGTGGTATATCAGAGTAGCAGCGATTTTCAGAAAAATCTACACTGATGGGCCTGTAGGTATAGAGAGACTGAGAAGTGCCTACGGAGGGAGAAAGAGAAGGGGTTCAAAACCACCCAAATTTGCAAAAGGAAGCGGTTCGATCATAAGGAAGGCACTACAGCAGTTGGAAAAAGCTGGATTTGTTGAGAAAAAAGATGGAGGGAGGGTTGTTACCCCCAAAGGAAGGTCATTCCTTGACAAAGCTGCTGCTGAGCTTAAAAAGGAGCTCCTCAATGAGATTTCCGCTCTGGAGAAGTACTGACTCTCCGGGGTGATAGTTATGGACGAACTCGAAGAGATAAGACGGAAAAGGCTTGCAGAACTTCAAGCGCAGAGAGAGAGGGAGATAGAGGAGCTCAGAAGGCAGCAGGAAATGCAGAAAGAAATCGAGGCACAGAAAAAAGCCATATTAAGGGTAATTCTTGAGCCTGAAGCTCGAGAAAGGCTCGCAAGAATAAAACTCGCTCATCCCGAAATTTCAGAATCGGTTGAAAATCAGCTCATAGCTCTCGCTCAATCTGGAAGGTTGAGACAGAAAATAACAGATGAAATGCTGGTAGAAATTCTGAAGAGAGTTCTCCCCAAGAAGAGGGAGACAAAAATAATCAGAAAATGATGATGCCGAGGTGTTTTTAAATGGGCAAAAAAACCGTTGGTGTGAAATTCAGACTTGCAAAATTCAACAAGCAGAACAGAAGAGCTCCCGTGTGGGTAGCTTTAAGGACGAAAAGGAGAGTTTTTGGAAGTCCAAAAAGGAGACACTGGAGATCCAAAAAACTTAAAGTTTGAAGGTGGTAAGGATGGCAAAAATTGTAGCTGAGAGGATTTATTCAGTCAGAATGAGACAGAAACTCAAAAAGTATCCGAGATGGCAGAGAACAAAGAAATCTGTTAAGTATCTCAGAAACTTTCTCAGCAGACACATGAAAACCTCTCCGGAAAGCATAAAGTTCGACACGAAACTCAACGAGAAACTCTGGGAGAGAGGAGCAGAGAAGCCGCCAGGTAAAATCAAGGTAAGAGCAGTAAAATTTGACGACGGAATTGTTGAAGTAGAAATAGCAGAATAAAGCTGTTTAAACCTTTTTATATTTGATTAAAATGAGGGTCCTTTCAATCCACGGTGTCCCGCTAATTGGACTTTATGTTAGAGTTACTGAGGACGCAGCGATTGTTGGAGTAAAGGACAGAAACATAGAAGAAATTGTAGCGGAAGAGCTTGATGTGGAGGTTGTGCAGACCACCATAGCCGGATCTGAGCTTGTCGGTGCAATGGCTGCTGCAAACTCAAATGGTGTTGTAGTGTGTCACCATACAACCAGAAAAGAGATTGAGAGGCTTGAAAGAGTTTTTGATGTTAAAGTAATTGAGACCAACATGACATGTCTGGGGAACAACATCTGTATCAACGACAGTGGTGCTATAATGCACCCTGAAATAGGAAAAGATGTTGTGAGAACAGTTTCAGATTTTCTCAATGTTGATGTATCAACAGGGACGATCGGTGGACTTAAAACTGTTGGAATGGCTGCCGTAGTTACGAACAAAGGGGGTCTTTTAAATCCAAATACAACAGAATGGGAAGTTGACAAGATTTCAAAGCTTTTCCGCATTGAGGTAGAAAAAGGAACTGTCAATTTCGGCAGTGATATGGTGGGTGCAGGGCTGATTGCCAACACAAAAGGATATATAGCCGGAAGGGACACCACAGGATTTGAGCTTGGAGTCATTGAGGAGGCTCTCAACTTTATCGATTAACAGGGGGTGATTGATGTGCTTTTCGAGATTAGTGGAAAGTTCAGAAACGGAGAGACCTGGAGAGTCTTTACGAAGGTTATTGAGGCTCACAATGAAAGTTTTGCAAAGGAAAAGGTGTACTCCCTCATCGGAAGCAACCACAAGGTTAAGAGAAATCTTATAAAGATTGAAAAGGTCTCCCCCGTTGAGGAAGCTTGATCGAAGGTGGGTAAAAATGGATGAAGAGCAGATTAAAAAAGAAGTTCAGGAAAGGCTGATCATGCTCCAGCAGCTTCAAAATGAGGCAGAGAATATTCAGAGAAGAATATTTGAAGTTGATGTTCTGGAAGCAGAGATTGACAAAACCATTGAGACTCTCGAGTACTTCGAAAGTCTTGATGATGGTGTGGATGCACTGATGAATCTCGGTTCCGGGGTATTCGCCTATGTAGATGTTAAAGAATCGAAAAAAATGTTGGTTGATGTTGGTGCAGGGGTTGTAATCGAGAGAGAGGTAAAAGAGGTAATAGAAATACTCAAAAAAAGGAAAGAAAAGATAACACAGGGCAAAGAACAATATACTCAGCTTCTTGAAAGAATTTACGCTCAGGCACAGCAAATACAATCAGAAATAGCAAAAATGAGTGCTAAAGAAAAGTAATCTGTTAGAACAGCAGTATTCTATTGTATGGCGATAGCATTTAAAAGGTGAGGAGATGTTCAAAGCTCTGAAAGAGAAACTCAAAGCATTCAAAAAGAAAGTTGATGAGAAGGCTGCAGAAGAGATTCAAGCTTCAGAGAGAATACAAAAGGTCGAGCAGCCTGAAAAAGTAGAGGAAAAGAAAAGGATTGAAGAACCACCAGCAAACAAAATTGGCATAAAAGATAAGATTTCCGCTCTTATACTTGAAAGAGAGATTATAATAGATGAGGGAAAACTCGAAGGTATTCTTTCAGAGCTGGAGATGATCCTCCTCGAGAGCGATGTGGCTTTTGATGTTGCAGAAGAGATCACAGGAAAATTAAAGGAGAAACTCGTCGGGAGGAGAAAGAAGATAGGCCAGAAGCTATCTGATCTCGTGCTTGAGGAACTCAAAGGAATAATAAGGGAGATCCTCGATGTGAACAGATTTGACTTTGACGGTTTTGTTAAAGAAGTCAGAAAACCCGCAAACATAATTTTTGTTGGAGTGAATGGAACAGGAAAAACCACAACAATTGCGAAAATTGCAAAAAGGTTAATGGATGACGGCTATTCTGTAGTTCTTGCTGCAGGAGATACATTCAGAGCTGGTGCAATAGAGCAACTTGAAGAGCATGCCAAGAAACTCGGAGTGAAGCTGATAAAGCACAAAGCTGGAGCCGACCCGGCTGCCGTCATATATGACGCAATAAGGCATGCAGAAGCAAAAGAGATTGACTTCGTTCTCTCTGATACTGCCGGCAGAATGCATACGAAAAAGAATTTAATTGACCAGCTGGAGAAAATAAAGAGAGTCACAAAGCCAGATTTGACAATCTTCGTCGATGAGAGTCTCGCAGGAAATGACGCAGTGGAGAGGGCAAGGATGTTCAACGATGCAGTTGGAATAGATGGAAGTATTCTGACCAAGCTCGATGCCGATCCAAAGGGAGGGACTGCAATTTCAATCAGCTATATAACAGGGAAGCCAGTTCTTTTTGTTGGAACCGGGCAGAGTTATGAAGATCTTGTTAAATTCGAGTCCGAGTGGTTAATCGGAAGGATCTTTGATTGATTTTTAGATTGATTTTTTGATGATCCATTTTTATGAATTTTCAGTGAATTTTCAGGTAAACTGGCTCTCATAGAGCTTTGCAATCCTTTCGATTGTATCTGCCTCCTCTACATCCTTATCCTCTCTGAGCCTCACAAATCTCGGAAATCTCAGAGCATAACCGCTTTCATACTTTGGACTTTTCTGTATTTCCTGATAAGCCACTTCAAAAACATACCTTGGTCTTAGAACCACCTTTTTCCCCTCTTCCAGCTCTATTTCCGGTTTGAATAGCTCAGTAAGTTCCTCAAGGTCATCCTCTGTAAAACCGGTTGCAACCCTTCCAACCGGAATCAGCTGCTGATTTTCATCCAGACACGCGAGCACAAAAGAGCTGAGAAGGTGACTTCTTTTTCCTTCCCCCCATTCACCTCCTACCACAACCAGATCTAAAGTTTCCATTACTTCCTTGAGCTTCAGCCAGTGCTTTCCTCTCTTACCCGGAATGTAAGGCGATAGGGGATTTTTTATCATCACTCCCTCATGTCCGGCATTTATTGAATCTTCAAAAATTTCTCTCACCTTCTCAGCACTTGATGTGATGTGCTGTTCCGCAACCCTTATACCCTCTCCGGATTTTACAACCGCTTCGAGGATTTTTCTTCTTTCTGCTAAGGGGAGATCTATCGTCTCTCCCCCATCATAAACAGGATTTTTGCAGTAAAGTATGTCAAAAAGGTTTACAATGATGGGTATCTTTTCCATGGCTTTTGAAATCTCATGTTTTCTCCTGAACCTTCTGAGGATATTTTGAAAGGGAAGAGGACGACCGTCCTTTACAGCAACAGCCTCCCCATCAAGTATAACTCCACTTTCAACTCTCTCTACAACCATGTTCACGACATCCGGCAGAGCATGAGTTACATTTTCGAGCCTCCTTGAAAATATCGTGACCTTTCCATCAGAATAGTGAATCTGTACCCTCGTTCCATCAAACTTCCACTCAACCGCAACCTCACCGATGTCCTTTATAGCTGATTCCACACTCTCTGCAACCTGGGCAAGCATCATTCTTACAGGTGTGTGGGGCTTTATCTTAAGTTTAAGCAACCCCTCCTCTCCCTCTTTCTTCGCAGTAAGGGCAACCTTCCCAAAATCGTTGGTTATCATGTATGCTCTCTCAACAAGTTCAGAACTAACATTATATGCCCTCGCAATAGCATCTCTCAGTATCCCCTCTCCCACACCAAGCCTCATTTCTCCGAGCAGAAGGCGTGTAAGATACCTGGCTTCAAGTGGAGTAGCTGAGGAGAAAAGATCAATGAGCATTTTTATTTTCTTTTTCTGGCTTTTCTCTCCCTTCAGACTGCTCATCGAATCAAATACCCCTCTCAAATAAGAGAGGGTTATTTCCTCTTGAAAAAGGGATGTCTGCAGCTTTTTTTCGAGAGCGATTTCAGCGGCAAAACCCAGATCACCTTTTTCCTTCACATACTCCTCAATCTTATCTTTTTTTAAACCAGTTGTAATTCTCAGAGCCTCATATATCAAACCAACTCCAATCCCCACCTCTCTTTCATCCCCTGGAGGGTAAATTCTCCCAGTTATAAAAAGAGAAAAATTATAGATGTCCTCATCCCACTCCAGTTTCCTCAAAAAGTCCGAAATCCTTGCAGCAAGCTCTAAGGTTGAGGAAATTTTTTCCAGTTCTGTGCAGAACTCAGAAAACTCGGCGAAGGATAAACTTTCGTTCATAGCGTTCATTTATTAGAATTCGATTTGAGGATATATAAAACTATTTAAGGACTGTGACAGACTTTTCACATGGTATTTCTCGTCGGGATAGCAGGAGACAGTGCTTCAGGTAAAACTACCTTTGCACAGGGGATTGTCAGATTGTTCGGGGAGAAGAATGTGAAAACCCTCTCACTTGACAATTACCACCTCTACAACAGAGAGGAAAGAAGGAGACTCAATCTGACCCCCTTGAATCCTGCAGCAAATGATTTTGTAAAAATCCAGGAAGATATTGAAAAGCTCAAAAATGGTGAAGATATTATCATGCCGGTTTACAGTCATGAGACAGGATATTTTGAAAGTCCTGTTGTCTTCAAACCGGGAAAGATAGTTATCGTTGAAGGACTGCATCCCTTTTACAAAAAGACGATATCAGATCTTTTCGACCTCAGAGTTTTTATAGATCCAGAATATGATGTCAGGAGGGAATGGAAAATCAAAAGAGATGTTGAAAAGAGAGGTTACAGAATTGAAGATGTAATAAAAGAGATGGAGTTAAGAAAGGTAGACTACAAAAAATACATAGAGAAACAGAAAAGAAGGGCTGAAATAATCGTAAAGATAAGAAAAGACAGAAAAGTAGAGAGTTGCAGGATGGGCTCATCCTACTGGATTAAAATACTTCAGGAAGCGAGCGGGGAGAGACTATCGAGTGTGAGGATCCCCATTGACCTGTCATCAATGTGTGAGCTTGAAGCGGATGAGTTTTACTTCGAGTATAGAAAAATAAAGAGAGGAAAGAGAGTTTTCAGCCAGATTGAATTCAACGGCACGCTTTCAAGAGAGGCAGTTTCAGAGCTGGAGAATTCAATTTCAAAAATCTCCGGTGGTGGAAAGGTTTTCGAGGGTGATGTAATCAATGAAACGGATATTGCGAGATTTATAATAGGATGGAGGGTGGCTGAAAGGTACAGAAAGTTTATGAGAAAGTTTATGAACATGGGATCCTGATACAGAACTCTACTTACTCCTGTTCAGAGAGTCAAATTAAATCTAAGCAGAATACCAAAATCTTCATAAACCCAAACCCGGAAAAGGTATCGCTGATAAAAGTTGGTTTGGCTCGAAAATAACCTGCGGGGGTTGCCGAGTCAGGAAAAGGCGCTAGATTGAGGGTCTCATCCTCTGTTCCCAAAATGGATCAAGAAGCTGTTTTAGAGTATGACAAATATAAAAAAGAGTTTTCAAAATGGCTCAGAGAACAGACTCCTTCTGTTGCAGAGGATTATCTCAGGAGACTTGAAAGACTTATAGCTGGAAAGAAGATCAATGAACCTCATGAGCTTGCGAAGATCTTCGAACATGAGGCTAAGAACTCTAAGGTTGCGATAAGGAACTTCATGAAGTTTCTGATTGAGAAAGGCTATCGGACAAAGAGCCAGTTGATAGACTTCCAGGCCGTGATAAAGATCCCAAAGTCTGGAATTAGGGAGCCAAGGAAAGCCTTCACAACAACTGACAAAATCAAGGAGGCCCTGGAGAAGGTCAAAGATGAGAAGAAGCAGCTGATGATAAAGCTGCTGGCTTACTCAGGAATAAGGTTGAGTGAGGCTGTTGACTTGTTGAAAACCTTCAATCCTGACAGGCTTGAGTTCAAAGATGGTTTTGCCAGGTATGAGCTCCACAAGCTCGGCAAGACAAAGAAGGCCTTCTGGGCCTACATGCCTGCAAGCTTCGCCAGACAGCTCAAGAGATTTCCAGGAATCAAAGAAACAACCTTTAAGGGTGAGAAGCTGGCCGACAGAATAATCCTGCCGAACATGCTAAGGAAATGGAACGTTGATTTCCTGGATGAACATGGAGTTAAGAGTGAGATCATCGACTTCATCCAGGGCCGAACTCCGGAGAAGATCCTTGCCAAGCATTATATGGATCGGCTCAAGAAGGCTGATGAGGCTTACAGCAAAATCGTAAACAAGTTTCCATTTTAACTCTGTTTTGTTACTATTCTTTTATTTTCTCTGAGAACAGTATACTGGTTGTTATGAGTTCCTCAAAAAAGAATAAATGGCTTATAGCTGGAGGAGCTTTGCTTTTACTTTACTTCTTGATGGGAAGAGCTGAAGGCTTCTTAGGGGATCTATTCAGGAAAAAAGGTCTGGGAGAAGGAGGAGAATTTCCCTATCCCTATCCAGACTACAGTCAATGGTTCAGACAGGGAGCTCTGATATTAGATCCAGCTCCTGGTGGTGTTGAAGACAGTTATAGCGAGCAGGGAGCAGGTGGAACTCCTCAGGGAGACACCTCTGGTGACACTTCCGGAACGGTTCAGTATGTTCCTGTTGATAGAGTAACTACAACTACAACAGAATCAGGAGGATTTCCTGACTTAGGAACAGCAATGGATTACATCTTTGGGATCTGGGTTGGAACTGAGATCGGAAAGAAGATATATGACAAATTCAGGAAACAACCTCCAAAGCCTCCAGAAGGGAAGGAACCTTACACTCCACCATACACAGAGCCAGAGAAACCGAAGCCAATGGAGACTCCAGAGCCTTCTCCTGAAATTGTAAAAAGAATTACTGGAGGAGATTTCCCAATTAAAGAACCTGAACCAATCACAATTGAGGATCTATTCAAAGGTCCTGAATTAATTGGGTTGCCTACTCAAGAGGAAGTTATTACTCCAAAACCAGAGCCAACACCAAGCATTGATGACATTTTCAAAGGCCCGGAATTGATTGGGTTACCAACTCCTGATGAGGTGAAAGAACCAGGAGAAGAGATTAGTGGAGGAATTGTTCCAACTCCAACTCCTCACAGAGCCAAGAAAACACAGCCTAAGCCAGATCCCTATCCTGTGAAAAAGCCAGAACCAAAGCCATTCCTCTGGACCTCTGGATTCGGACTGGAAGAGACTTCTCGAGAACCGTCTCTCAGGAATCTGGCTGGAACTCCAACTCCAGAGCCTTCTCCTGAAATTGTAAAAAGAATTACTGGAGGAGATTTCCCAATAGAGGCTCCAACTCCTGCTCCATCACCTATCGAAGTTGCAGGAGCAGTAGGAATTGCAGGAGGTATTGCCACAATAGGATCAAAGATCATAGAATCTATCAAGAGGGTTCCAGTTCCGGGAATGACATTAACACCTCCAAGTCCACAGATATTTGAGCCAGCGATGAAGGCTCTTGGAGTTAAAATACATAGTATTTCTCCAATTCCTGTTGCTGCTGCTGAAGAAGTTAAACCTCATCCAAGATCTAGATCAAAAGCAAGGAGAACTGCATCGACAAAGCCACTACCACAGGAGAAGAATCTTGCCCAAAGGGCTAAGGAATCAGTTAAGTCTGGAACTTCTGTTGTAAGAGGAGGCCTTTGATGGCAATGGATACCTTCTTTTCGTTACTACCTTTTTATTTTCTCTGAAAACGGTATACTGATTGTAATGTCTCCTTTGAAGAAAAAAGAGGCGATAGGCCATGCCGCTATGGACGAGGCTTTTGAGAAGAGAGGCGCCAGTTTTGATTAGAGAAGTTCCCGTTTTAGTTAGAGGAGTTGCAAAGTCAGTCACACCAAGAATCGGTCTTGGTTTTGGAGGTAAAATCTTCCGTGTTGGAAAGTTGGCAGTTCCAGCGATAGTAGGTGCTGGTGTAGGATACTCGATTGGTAAAACAGGAACCTTACCTTTTCTGCCCAAGCCTCCTCATCTGCCTATACCTGGTTCTGGTTCAGATCATGATTCTGGAAAGGGTAGTCAATTTGGAAGCAGCATACTAACTTACGGCCTCCTGTTCTTGGCCGTAATCTTGAGCCTTCTATTGCTGAGGAAGAAGAAGTAGCATGAAGACAATGGCAACTCGAGCCTGCAAGATTGACACGAATAACGTTATACCGTTTAAACTAAGGAATTTGAACCAGAAAACCAGAGGAAAACATGAAAAATGCCCTAATTGTGGGGAATTGATGAAAAGGATTTACATCAAATCTCAGTATGCTAAGAAAGCAACGATGGCGGGTATTGGATGGATTTGTTTGAGTTGTGGTGTGGTTGAGATTGACAGCTGAATGATCATTTCAGAAAATAAAAACGGTTATATTAATGGATACTGATTTTTGCATGGGATGTCACAAAGCTATTACATTGATGCTTGTGTGTTGATTTCCTACTTTGATGAACGGAAGAAAGACCAAAACAGAATTGCAAAGGAGACGATTCATAAGATAATCAACAGCGTGAAAAGAAATCCTGAAATTTCGGTAAAAATTCCAACTCTGGTATTGGGAGAAGTTTATTCATGGATTTTAAGACATAACCAATTGGAATTGATTTTTGATTTTGGAAGGCTTTTTAACCAGATGAATGCGGATTTTCCAGCACCTACAAGAGAACACTACACTCTTGCTGCAAGATTATTGAGAGATGATGAATACCTTGAGAACCATGATGCTCTTATTGTTTCCCATCCAATCTTAGATAACAATACAACCTGGTTTTTTACCCATGAATCTAAACTTCACAATAACATGGTAATCGAGCAAGAAAAGGAAGTAAGAGGTAACAGATTTATGATTTCAGACAGATTTTAACTATGAGATAGCTTTGTGTTTTCTTAACTTACAAATGATTTCTTTGAGCTCTTCTTCATTTGTGAATGGCTTGTTTCCAAGAACTATTTTGATTATCTTTTCATCATCTATGGAAGGATATCTGTTTTTTACCATGACCACAGTTGAGGCAAGCTCAAGCCATCTCTCGGACTTATTCTTAATTAACTTAATGAAGTCCTCTGGTAGTCCAACTCTAATTGGTTCTATTTCCTCACTCAAGCGATAGTAGTCTTCTGCTAACATCGGAGAATACGGTCCTCTGACATACAGATTGAAATTATAACCTAAATCGATTCCGTATTGCTTAGCTAGAAAGACATATTTTTGCAATTTTAATCTATTGTTGAATAGCCTAACATTAAAATTAAAGCCAATACTTTCAAGAGCTTTTACAAAACCTGCGAGTCTTCTTATACCAATAGGCATAACGATATTTATTCTAATTTCAAAGTTTTTAAATTATTCGATAACTTCATCATTTTTAACTTGCTAATTAACATCACACTCTGGTAATTGTTTTATGAACAGAAAAATATAAGGAAAGAAGTTAATTTATTTTATGAGGTTATGGCTAATACTTTTACTTGTAGTCATAATCTTATCTGGGTGCTCAGAATTAAACGAAAAGCTAAATAAAGAAATAAGCAAATACCAAGGCAGAATTAATCCAACTCCTACACCCATTACAACTCTTACCCCACAATCAAGTTACACTCCTCAACAAACAGCAACTCCTAATCAAACTCCTGTAATAACTCCAACGCTTACACCCGAGGTTAGTGAAGAATTTGATAGGAAATATTCTGAAATAGAATCTATCCTTGATGAGGTGTTTTATCTTCTTAGATCAGCTGCCGTGTATTACGAAGCTAATGAATTGGGTAAGGCTAAAGACGAATGTTTGAAGGGGAGACAGAAGCTAATCGAAGTAGAAAAGGAACTGAATGAATTATACTTTTATCAAAAAACCGAGAAGGAGATGGAGTTAATAAAGGATTTAGAGTATTTTAAAGCATTTTTAGATGAATACTTAGCCAGCATGATCTCCTTTATTAATCTATTAGGAAAATATGGTGATAGCACAGATTACAAGGAGACTAAAAAATTCTTCAAAGATTTCAGGGAGGTAAAAAGGCGTTTCAGTAACGTTTACTATTACCTCTATAAAATGAATTTCACGCCGGATGATGAGGAGTTTGTGGAGGTAATCGATCCAATGCTAAAGTTTGAAAACTACTACTGTCAGTTCGTTGACAAGATTTCAGGAAACTGGTATTCCAAATATTTCTATCAGGTGGATCCACACGATAAATTCGTCGTGGAGATTACTGAAAAGCTAACAAAAGGTGTAGCTGATGAAACCGAGATAAAATACGCTTTGAAGAATTGGGTGGCGAACAACATTAGATACAAGCACGATCCAAACTGGAAATCTGATTATGTCTATCCTCCATCCTTGACAGCTTTACTTGGAGAAGGAGACTGTGACGATTTCTCTGTTTTGCTTGCCTCAATGTTCATGAGAGCTGGTATTCAGAATGTTCACTTAGTGTTTGTAGATCTGGACCATGATGGAGAAGTCGATCACTTAACTGTGGGAATCCCAGAAGGAGATTCCATAATAATTTGGGAGCCACAATACAAAGGAAGCGGTTCAGTAGGAGAAGATGTGAAAAACTGGGTGATTGTGGAATACTTTGATATTAGATCGTTTATATCTAATCCTCCACCGAACATTCAACTAGTTTCCACCAAGAGCATGATTTTAGGAAAGGAATATATCCTAAACCTTGAACTTGCAAATTACGGTTTAGGGGATGGCTATGTCGTGGCTTATGCAAAATTCGATGTATATGGAAGTAAAAAATACGTTTACGCCTACGACAAGGAGGAGGTGCAGTTAGGACCTGGAGAAAGCAGAATTGTTGATCTGAGACTTGACATTCCTTACAATGTCAAAACGAGAGTTCACATAGTGATATATACCTACTACAACGATAGACTCTGGGATGAATATGAGAGTTATGGGAATTGGTTCCACACCTGATTACTTCTCTTTCTCTTTCTTCAGGTAGGATTTATCGGAAAGCCATGCAATGGCTATGTTTCTTATTATTTCTGAATCTATGAATATCAACTTATGAATATCAACTTTTATAAAGTTGAATGTATGACAAAATTTCAGTGACGAAGATAAAGATAAAACTACTAGAAATTATTGAAGAAGCCACAAAAACATACATCTTAGCGTCTCTAATAACATTTTTTCTTTCTCTTTTAATTTTAGCTTTCTTAATTTACAAAAACATAATCATATCTATTTGGGCATCTATAGGTAATAATTACAAACAACTTCTATTTTTAACAGCTGCAATTACAGCTTTGATTTATTTAGTTATGGTCAGAAGGCAAGGTATACAAATAAAAACTATGCAGGATGAATTAAGAATTCTTTCAGAAGTATACGCTCCTAACATAGATGCCAAAGTAGTCAAATTCGATAAGGACAAAATTAAGTTAAAAATATTAAATTCTGGAGGAAGTTCAGCAAAAAGAATGGTTGTGGGGGTAGATATTGAATTAAAAAAAAGGATTGATAGATATTTATGTGGAATTTTTCCATCATTACCATCTGACTCTGCCTATTCATCTGACGGTAAAGAACCTATAATAGAGATTCAGCCCAAATTCTGGGTTAAAAATCCTGAAGATGAATCTATTAGCCATTCTGTAACTTTACCTGAGTACATTCAACACCTTAAAAAACTCCTCAAAACCACAGACTTACCCGATAGGTGCATCAAACTGAATGTCTATTTAATTTTAAGTAAGAAGAAGATTGACCTAGAAACACACCTGATAGATCCTTTTAACTATAGAGATAGTATAGAAGAGGCTTCTACAACTTGTGTGTCTATTGAGGTTTTGCCAAGAGGATTGCTAGCTAAATTCAAATATTATCTAAAAAATTCAATTGAGATTGAGGTAAAACCTCCTCAAATAAATACTTTCAAAGATAGTCCTATCGAAGTTAAAATAGTTAAAATAGCCTATATTTAATTATAGTCTTTCGCTATGTTTTTTGATAAACGATTTCTCTGCAAGCCAAGCCAGAACTATGTTTCTGACTTTTTCAGCATCCTTGACGCCCATACCCTTCACTTTTTGGAGAATTTCATACTGCTCTTTGTCTAAAGTTACCATTATCCTTATTACTTCTTTTTTGCTACTTTCTTTCATATTTATTACTAATTAGCAAAAAATTTAAATATTTCGGTTATATTACTAATCAGTAAGAAAGTAGTAAGGTGGAAAAACATGAGTGTTGGGAAAATCGAGTTGGTTGGAGTAAAACTCCCAGCTAGTTTGATTTCTTGGGTGGAAGAGTTCATAGAGAAAGACAGAGAACTATGCTATGAATCTGTCGAGAAATTTGTTGCCGAGGCCGTCAGAAAACACATCCTGAGATGGTATGGACTAAAGCCGAGAAGTGAAACGAACGGTAAAAAGACGGTTACGATAGAAATCTCAAAAGAAATCTATGATTTTCTGAAAGAATATTGCGAATGGTCAGGAGAAGATTTCAATGATTTCATAAACAGAGAACTAATAACTGATTTGGAATCTGTTCTTGACTGTGTTAGAGGTGAAACGATACCCAAAGGAAATGAGTTTTTTAAAAGGATTCAAGAATTGAAAAGAAAATGGTTAAACGATGAGCTGTAACTAAATTTTTAACCAATTTTTTTATTATTCTATTCAATCTCTTCGGAAATCAATCCGTAAACCGGAAGGTCGGAGAGGCCTTCTTTTAATTATTTTGCTAAATTTATAATTTTAAAAAATCAGTTGTAGCACATTACTATGAAACACATCGTAAGGTAGTGAAAGGTAGTGAAAGGCTATCTTTAGACATTACGGCTTTAAATATGCTATAACGCACAAACTCTTTGATGGTAGGAAAGGTAAAATCCAAAAGAGTCCAGAACCTGAGCCAGAAAAGAGAAGTGTATTTCATTTATCTTCCTAAAGAATGGATTGAGATGTGGAACTTAGATAAAAACAGGGATGTTACGGTTGTATACGATAAAGAGCTGGTTGTAATCCCTAAACTGCTTCTAAAACCTAAGTTGTGTAAATACTGCGTTTTTGATCAGTTCAACCATCCTGTCTGTATTTACAACATAGACGCTCCTGGAGACTGTTCTGACGAATTCTGCCCACTTAAGGGAGGTGAAGGCTGAAAAATTTTAAAAATTAAGAGAGGTACTAAAATGACAAGTCTCACAAGTAATTCTGATGTCAAAGTATATAAAGTTATAACAACAAAAAAAGAAGCAAATCCCGATTTTGATAGTATTTACAAAGCTAAAAGACTCATTGAAACAATTATTGAGGATTTTGGACTTGAATTAACTCCGACGTTGAAGTATGATTTCTATTTACGGCTTAATTTTGCGTTAGAGTTACTGGAGGAGGTCTATGCCGGAATTAAAAAGTCTCAGGCTTGAAGAGTTCCTCCAATTTCTGAGTATACCGGATATATGGATTGAGATAAGGCTTATCGGTAATGGAAAATCAATTCCAAGGTTTTATAGAGGTGTAAAAGAGCTGATGAACGATTTTAGCTTTTTAAAATCACAAAATGAGAATAATTTTAACGTTTATTATGGCATCCTTCCTAGGAAGACTAAGCCTGAAAGTGGAGGAGGAAGTAAAGAGCATGTTGTAGATAGAGCTGATAAACTCTGGCTTGATGTTGATGTCTTCTCTGTTAAGAAGCCTGAAGAGTATGAAAACCTCACAGATGAGGAGATCAAGGCAAGGGTATTGGAGAAATATGAGGAGGCTAAGAAGATCCTTGAAGGTAAAGGTATCAGGATTTCAGCCTGCGTTTACTCAGGCAGAGGTTTTCAGCCTATCATCAAGCTCAACCAGGAGATAACCAAGGAAGAGATTGAAGAACTGAATAAGGCATTGGTCCAGTTTTTAAGAAATCATGGTTTTAAGGTTGATAATGCTTGGGATTGTGCTAGAGTTTTGAGGTTGCCAGGCTTCTATAACGTTAAAGACGACAGAAAGCTTCTGGCCGAGCTGATTGAGTTAAACGATAATGTCATAGATGTGGAGGTTGTAAGGAAGCTTAAAGAAAAGCTAGAGGAGAAGGAAAAAGAGAAAAAGAAGCCTAAGCCTGAAACTGAAACCAATATCTTTGTTAACGACCTGGGGATCCACCTTAATGCGATAAGGAGAATCGATAAGAAGCTGGATGAACTTCTTGAAGTTATCGAACATCCAGAGTATCCTTCACCTTCAGAAGCTGACATGGCCTGTGCTTCTCGACTCTATTACTGGAGGTTTAACGAATCACAGATTGTGGAGATCTTACGGACCCACCGTTATAGGGAGAAGCTTGATCGGGATGATTATATTGAACTTACTCTATCCAAAATAGAAGGAGATAAGTTTAATCCAGTCGAAAATCCGAAACTGTTCTTAAAACTGTCCAAGATCACAGAAGATTTGAATAAAGATACCATGTCAAGGGTAGGGGAAGAGTATTCACAAAAAGGAGATAGGAGATTGGAAAAACACAAAAATTTTGATGAAAATGTCAACCATGTCAGGGATGTCAGGGTTTTTCCTAATTTTAAGAGTAGCAGGTTTTTATATAGTGTAATTAAAGTAAAAGAAAACCTTGACAACCCTGACACACCTGACACAAACACCTATTCTCAACCTGATAGCCTTTCTTTTTGTGAACAGAAAGAGGAGACCCTTGACATGGAGGTTGATCTCAAAGATCTATTCTTCGATGAGAATGGAAAGTTCATAGCTAAGAGATTGGCTGATGAAATAATGTCTCAGGTCCAGTTTGTTACCCTTGTTGACACCGAAGAAGTGTGGTATTACAGTGATGGAATCTTCAAACCAGGTGGAGAAGCTATCATCAAAGCTCTTTGCCAGGAGTATTTAGGAGAAAAGGCAAACACCCACAGAGTAAACGAGGTAATTGGCCATATTCAGAGATCAACCTATATCGAAAGATCCGAATTCGACAAGAATATCAACTTGATAGCTGTGGAGAATGGGGTTTTAAATCTTGAAACAGGGGAATTGGTTCCACATTCTCCTGATTATTTTCCGACTGTTAAGATTCCTGTTGTTTATGACCCTGAGGCTGATTGTCCTAAGGTTAAAAAATTCCTATCTGAGGTTTTACATCCTGATGATATTCCTGTCATTGAAGAATTCTTTGGATTTTGCTTGTGGCGAAAATATTTCATCCACAAAGCCTTCATGCTGGTCGGAGAAGGTTCAAATGGAAAAACAACCCTGATAAAGCTACTTGAGAACTTCTTAGGAAAACAGAACGTATCTTCTGTTTCTATTCAAGATCTTGGAGAAAACAGGTTTGCTGCTGCCGAATTGTATGGAAAGCTCGCAAATCTCTTTGCTGACATTCCTGATAGAGCTTTGAGAAACACAGGAATTTTCAAGATGCTAACTGGTGGTGATACCCTTACTGTGGAAAGAAAATTCAAGAATCCATTCAAGTTTGAGAACTATGCTAAGCAGATCTATTCTTGTAATAAACTTCCAGAAACCTACGATGAAACCGATGCTTTCTTCAGAAGATGGATCATAATCAACTTTCCGAATAAGTTTGAAGGCGATAAAGCAGATAAGACCTTGATTGAGAAGTTAACAACACCAGAAGAGCTATCTGGCCTGCTTAATCTGGCTTTAGAAGGATTAAATCGTTTGCTTGAAAAAGGAGAATTCTCAAAGGGAGTTTCAACCGAAGAGGTTAGAGAAGCCTACATCCGGATGTCCAATCCTGTTGCAGCCTTCGTCATGGATTGCATCGAAATCGATCCTGAAGGCTACATTCCTAAAAAAGAGCTTTATTCCAACTTCTGTGAGTATTGTAGGAAAAATAAGCTACCGACTGTCTCTGAGAATACATTCCACAAAAAGTTGGGAAGACAGGTTAAGGTTGAGGATTACAGGCCTAAAATTGCAGGCAAAAGAATCACAGCTTGGAGAGGGATCCGTTGGAAAGTTGAAAATGAAGAAAATGGTAAAGTAGAATATTTCCAGGAAGAAACCTACGATCTAACTGAATACATTGAAGATGAGACTCCTGACCAAGAAACCTTGATAAGGGAAATCAAAGAGGCTGTCAGACCAGCGATTGAAAAATACAAAAAAGAGCAAGAGCCAGAAGGCTATCCAAGAACGCAAATTGAGATAAATATTCTCTCGATTATTCTAAGGAAGTTTCCAAGTGTTAACTCTGAAAAGGTCCGATTCTACATTAAAAGGCTGAAAGAGGAGGGAGAGATAATCCTATGAAGTGTCCTCATTGCGGTAACTACATTGAAAGCACACTTTTCAAAGCCTTGGAACCTTATGATAGTTCAAAGACAGTTATCACTAACGTCGATTACGTTTTAGAAGTCGGTAATCGCATAAGGGCCATTATCGAGGAGAAGAAATCAAACTGCAAGATCATCAGAGGCTTTCAGCTGATAACTCTCAGAAAGATAGCTAAGAGCCTAGGAGTACCCTTATACGTAATCTATACCAAGAATGGAGTTGAGCTATACGAGTTCCCAACAGATGAGAAGGTCAAAACTTCTCCTTTTGTGAGCTTCCAGGATAGGGAACCTATTCTTTCAGGCTCGATTTCAGATTTAGGCTCATTTCTCAATGAAAAATACCTTCAGGCTCCTTTGAAGGAGAAAATGAAGAAAAGGAGGTGGTAGGGTTGGAAGAGGTAGAGAATAGAGAAACGAATGGGAAAAGCGAAGAAAGCAAGGGCTATCCAGTCAGGTATATTCGTGTCCATTCCGAGCTTGGCGAAGACGGCGGTGTGATAGAAATCAATGTGAGAGCAGATGGTCAAGGAATAGAAGAGATCTACACATTATTCTGTTGGGTGGTTGACAGGATCTCAAAAACGATTGATCTGAGAAGCGAGAATACCGGATATCAATAATGAAAGGACGAGGTGATATGGTGGTTGGGGAGAAGAAAGGGAATGGGAAGAAATATCTTGCAGGAGAGATCGATCTGGGAATTATAGGCAGGAAACAAGCCTATCTGTTCAAGAACACGAATCGAGAGAAGGACAGCAACCAACCGCATTACAGGCTTGTGATTAAGGAAGGTGATGCATGGAAAGAGGTTGGAGCATTCTGGATCAGAGAAAGTAAGCCGAAAGAAGAGGATGCCAACTTCGCTTTATAAGGAGGAGGGTTATGGTAAAGGGTTGGTATCACATCTCGATCAGCAAGAGGAATTTGCTCGAGTTGGAGAAGATAGGTGAGATGCTCAAAGAGAAAGGTATAGAGAAGGGGCCAAGGAGGAAGAAAGACTTAAGCTATGACCGGATCATTCAAGAGCTGGTCAACTTCTGGAAGAAACACAACAAAAACATATAATTTTGCTTTAGCTGGTTTGGTTGAAGCAGAAGAGTATAGAAAAGAGCTGTTAACACAGATTTTGCTTAGAAAATAGTAACAAAAAACCGGTCAAAAACGACTGAAAGCCAGATCAAGGTCAAAGTCACCAGAGCGTTAACATTCCTTAAACCAGTTATTTTCGTTATTATAGCTTTATACGATCTTCAATTGAATGTTAACAGATGTTAACAGAACGTGAGGTGGAAGATGAGTAAAGTCCTGGGAGTAAGATTAGATAAGGAAACTCTCAACCTCCTAGAGGAGAAAGCAAGTAAGGAGGGAAAGAATAAGAGCAAAATCTTGAAGGAGTTGATTGTTAACTATCTGGCTGAAAGTGGTTCTGGTTCAAAACCAAGTCAAAATGATATAAAAGTGGATGGCTTTGTAGAGAAAAAGCCGGTTAACACCAGTAGCGGCTATGTGGCTAAAACCGGTGTTGAGGAGCAACCAAAGTTAAGTTATGTTAACTGTGAGTTCGACCATTCCACCAAAACCAAATCCACTAGAGATTTTTTGAGGATTTTTACAATAATTACCCTAATAGGTGGAGTGGTTGCTATTGGCTATTTTGCATACAAAACTTACGTTAACAGGTCTAAAAAGGAGCATGAATGGGTAACAAGGGAGTCTAGTTATACTCTATCTCCACAAGCTTTGAGTTACATATTAACATAGTTTAGAATTTAGAATAGACATTGATTTTGTGTCGCCTAAAGAATTCGAGATTATAGTGTATCTCTATTAGAAAATTTTAATTTTATTGAAGTAGAGTAAGGTCTGATGGCTGAACAATTATTGTCATCAGACCATCTCAATCTTCTCACAAATCTAGCTTCTGTTATTGTGGCTTTTGGTGGATTATACTTAGTTTATTATAAAGAAGTAATTGAAAGAAAAATTAAGAGGGACGCATTGGTCAAAATCTTAAATGGTAATCCCTCAGTTTTAGCCTATAGAAAGGAACTTTATAAAAAGTTAGTGCCAGAAAAATGGAGGAACAATCACCAAATTTTGAGATTCTTATTTTTCACAACCGGGTTTATTATCCCAATTATTATTTCTATCGTATATTTAAGAACATTAAATTTCCTCGAGATTTTACTTAGTTCGTTTTATTTTACATTGGTAATATTTATTATGTTCTATCTTATAATCATTTTTTTGGGAGTATTAATTGATAAATTCCACTTGGTTTTATCCGATATTCTTCGGAGTGTATCAGGAGGGTTGTTTCTTATTTTTGCAATTTCTCTGTTGACAATAGGCCAGATTGCAAACAATCTTAGAGACTACCAGTTTTTTATTTTATTCTTATCAGTAGCTATACTAGAAGCTTTATTTTTATATTTCCTCCAACAAAAAGAGTTCAATACCTTAAAATCGTGTTCTATGAATTGTGGAAAAGAAGAGAAAGAGTTTTTACCTGTTATTAAGATTCTTCTTGATAATGGCATAGAGAAAAAAGGAAAATTAATTGAATTCTTTGATTCAGACGTTATTGAAATAGAAAATGAAGGACAAAGAGAATTTATTCTTTGGAACAAGATTGATGGAATAAGCTTTCCAACTGAGGGTAAGGAGGGTAATTGATTAACAACCTTTCGTTATCTTTCGATGCTACCTCTTTAAATACCACAAACTTCTTAAACAGCTCTCAAGGTGAGATTATGGGCACAGAAGCCCACATGTCCGGACAAACAAAGAGCCAAGGAAAAGCCGAAAAACGCCAAACAAAGCGCAATCGTCCAAGATTGCACATTACGCTAAAAAAAGCCAACTTAGAATGGCTTCGCAAAGTCACACCAAACATCTCGAAATTCATAGATGAGATAATAGATAGGCTTAGAGAGGAAACAGAACCTCAAATGATTTTCATAGGAAGAATAGATGGGGCGGGGGTTGCCGAGTCAGGAAAAGGCGCTAGATTGAGGGTCTAGTCCCGTAGGGGTCCGAGGGTTCAAATCCCTCCCCCCGCACTCTGATGCTTTTTGGGAGGATAGAAAAGGGCCCGTAGCCTAGCATGGATAAGGCGACGGCCTCCTAAGCCGTAGATCGCGGGTTCAAATCCCGCCGGGTCCGCTATAAAATAAATTACAGAGGAGTTCTTAATCTTACCGAACTTTCTGAATGGGTGTTTTCCCATTTGTTTCTGATTGAATTACGCTATAATCTTATCTGGATTTTTTGGATTTTCAGTCTCAATTTCCTTATACGCAAGTTCACTGTGCTGAATATCCTTTTGATTTGCTTGGTTTTAGTTTGAGTTTAAGGGTAAAGAGAGTGTTAGAAGTTGACTGAGGGTTGGTTTGGGAAGATCCCTTATCAGCAGCATATTTCAGATATACTTAACACCACATCTGAAGCGTACTGAAGCCATAAAAATTTATGAACTACAAAGCCATCAAATCACCCAACATCAAACAGCTTCAAACCGAACTCAACAAACCTCTCGAAATGTTTTTTGTTAAAAGTTGCTATTGCTGCATTTCTGTTTATGCAGATTGCTGCAATCATCGCATCGAACCTTCCAACTGGATTACCCATCCTCTCGAGATGGTTTTCAAGTTTTGCTGATGGGAGAGCATCCTCTGATGTGAAACCAAAGGTTTTCAGAAATCTGATTTCATCTGGCAGAGATTTGCTGATTCTACTAAAACCATAGGCGATCTCGTGCAGGTTTATTGAAGTTGTCGCCACATCATATCCTTCAAGTTCCTCCAGCACTCTTTCACCTTTTGCTGAACTTTTGTCGAAAATCTCTATCAGGACATCGGTGTCAAGAATTATCAGGAAAATCCCTCCTCTCGCTCCTCTTTGTATAGATTTCCTCAAGCATCATTTTTTTCTCTTCCTCGACGATATCCACCTTGTTTCTGATTTTCTTGAGGAGGGCCACCCCTCTACCCTCAACGAGTTTTTCGATCAACTCACTGAATGATTCATCTCCCTTTATGGCGAGGAGTTTTTCGTAAACTTCATCCCGTATTGTTATTGTTTTAACCATGTTTAAACTTAACTTTATGTTTATTTAAGAGTTGTGTTGTATCTGTTGCGGGAGCGTAAGAAGAGCGCTTACATAACCCAGAACGGGTTCTTGATTTGCCTCTCATCCTCTATGAGATCCGTCCGGATTTCTGAAATGCTCAACTTCCTTTCACACACCTTCGGTTGTCTCACTACCAAAAATCATACTTACCCGAGAATCCGGGGCAGCTTTTTGCTCTTTTTATCAGGGATACTCTCATCTCCATGAACTATTCCGTTTTTAATTAGTTTATCAACCACTACTTCCGAATTTCTCAGAACAAAATAACTGACTCATATTTTTCGAAAACTCATTGACTGATTCATTGACTTAGCCATTGTTTTTTGTAAGTGAAAAACTATCTGAGAGCTATCAAAAGCTTTTCTTAGATCGATCAAATTGAATTTAAAGTGGGTGAGATTAAACATTAGCTCATCTCAGACAATTCAAAGCTGTAACAATTAATTTTTAATATTACTATGGAAAGTACGATTATGAGCAGGGAATCGATATACTTTGAATCGATAGAGGTTGGGGATGTTATCGAATCTATACCAAGAACCATTGTGGAATCAGATATCTGGCTGTTTGCATACCTTACAGCTGACTTTTTTCCGATTCATACAGACATAGAGTTTGCCAGAAAAACACCCTTTGGGGAGAGAATTGCACAGGGTATGCTGGTATTATCCATAGCTCTTGGAATGATAGATCAGGTGGTTCTCTCAAGATTCGATGTGAGTTCGGTTGTTGCCTTCTTCGGGATCCAGAATGTAAGATTCCTGCGCCCTGTTTTCATAGGGGATACTGTGAAGGCAATTTCCAAGGTGAAGGAAAAGGTGGACAGGGATGAGAAATCGGGAGTTGTAACATACCAGCTGGAAGTAAAAAATCAAAGAGATGAGACCGTTTTAACAGCTGACTACTCCGTGCTTATCAGGAAAACTCCTCCAGAATAATCTCTTTTAATTTTATTCTATCTGCCTTTCCAAGCCTTGTCAGTGGAATTGACTCCCTTATCAGTATTTTCCTTGGAACCTTGAAATCGGCAAGTTCCTTCCTGCAGGCTTCAATGATTTCCCCTTCATCAATGGATTCACCGGGCTTTGGTACGATAACCAGCCACACAACCTCACCGTATATCTCATGAGGAATACCTACAGCTGCTGCAATGCCTATCTTCGGATTTCTCATTGCAATTTCCTCAACCTCCGAGGGCAGAACAGTGTAGCTGCCAACCCTGATAACTTCTTTTTTCCTGCCAACAATATAAAGCTCATTTCCTTTCATGTATCCGAGATCGCCACTAACCCAGAATCCATCCATAAATCCTTTTTCTGTTTCTTCTGGCTGGTTAAAATAGCCTTTGCTTACCATTGGACCTTTAACAAGTACTTCTCCTATTTCACCTTCCCCAAGCTCTTCCCCCTTCTCGTTTACTATTTTTATGGTGACTCCTTCAAAGGGGACTCCCACATACCCCTCAATGAACTTTTCAGGGTCATCTTCCGGCAAAGAGAAGGTGGCAAAGCCTGCAGTTTCTGTAGAACCATACCCTACACCAATATTCCCACACCAGGTCATCATCCTTTTCAGCAACTCCGGATTCAATTTCTCACCCGCAGTAACAAGTAGCTCAACCGGTGGAAGGGTAATGCCAGCGCTTGCTGCAATTGAGAAGATCAGTGCAAACATTGTTGGAACCCCTCCGAAAAAGGGTATTCTCTCTTCCACGATCTCTTTAAGGATTGTGTCCGGTCTCCAGTGGTCTACAAGAACCATTTTAGAGCCATCAATCAGCCCCACTGTCAGCAACTCAGTTGTTCCACCCACATGGCTTGGAGGAAGGTGTACAAGTGTGTTTGCCCTTTCTTCTCTCCCCAAGTAGCTCAAAATACTTCTCAGTTCGCCAACAGCCATCGATATAACATTTCTATGCGACAGCAGCGTGGCTTTAGGGACTCCTGTTGTACCGCCGGTGAAGATGATCAGTATGTCCTCATCTGGAGACTGCGACAACCCTTCCTCCAGAGGCTCATCCTTAAGAAGGTCATTGAAGTACGGTTCCGATTCGAGGAAAAAGATTTCCGGATTTCCGATTTCCGATTTTATTCTGGTAAGAGTTGATCTTATATCATTTTCCTGAAAGCTATCAATTGCTATCACAACCTCTGGCTTTGCATGACCGAGGAAGCCTCTGAGTTCAGCCGCCCTGTATCTGACATCCATAGGCACGCAGATTGCTCCTATCTTCGAACATGCAATAAAAGTAATAGCATACTCTGGCATCATCGGAAGGA
>Ga0209426_1000341_pt1 | contig 56043 bp, 37 predicted proteins | sample Deesub1362B_J571_FD_187697 | JGI IMG/M metagenome (GOLD analysis project Ga0209426, IMG submission 187697) | Deep oceanic, basalt-hosted subsurface ecosystem from Juan de Fuca Ridge flank, Pacific Ocean, CORK Borehole 1362B_J2.571 (SPAdes)... ... | reverse complement strand
GGATGCGCGGCAGCGTGATCCGCTGACCCGGCTCGATCAGCCGTGGGCGCAGCGCTTGAATGCGCAGGGTTTCGAGGGGCGGCTGGAGGATGAGCAGGGCAAGTTCAACCTGCGCAATCTGGTGGCCAACGAGCGTGTCGATGAGGCGCAGGTGCAGGCGTTTCAGCGGTTGTGCGAGTTGATCGGCATCAGCGCCGGGTTGAGTCAGCGCATCAGTCAGCGGGTGATCAGCTCTTATCCGTACCTGTTGAACCCGCAGATTGCCGAAAACACCACGAGCAAAAACGCCTTTGACAGTGGCCGCGCCACGTCGCCGAATGCGTCGCGCAAGCCACAGCATCCGAAGTTGCCGATGCTGCGCAGTGTTGATGATTTGCGCAGCGTCGAGGGTGTGAATGACGCGGTCATTGGCAAACTGGCGCCGTACCTGACGGTTATTCCGGCAACCACCTGGCTCAATGGCAATACCGCCACTGCACCGGTGTTGGCCGCGTATGTGCCGGGGTTGTCGCTGGAGCGCGCGCAGGCGCTGATCAATGAGCGCGATGCCGGGCGCTGGTTCATCAACCGTGGCGATTTCGTCAACCGCTTGCGCATGCCGAATCTGGAGCTGACCAGCGTCAAGGTCGGCATCACCAGTGACTGGTTTCGCCTGCGTGGCGAGGCGCGGCGTGAGCAGCGTCGGGTCAGTCTCGATGCGTTGTTGCACCGCAGCGAGGAACGTCTGCCGCAAGTGATCTGGTCGCGGGTGGGTGCATGAGCCAGTTGCGTGTGAGTTTGCCGCCACTGGCGCAGTTGAGTCTCGACAGTGAAATGGACTGCGCGTGGCTGGACCGGCAGGGGCAGGTCATTCGTGAGCAGCGCCAGACCTTTAGCCAACTGGGGCAGTTACCGAAGCAGCCACCGCTCAGCGCTTTTCTGCACCCGGCGGACAGCCTGCTGGCGAGCATCGACCTGCCGCCATTACCGGCGAACAAGACCGCAGCGGCGGTGCAATGCGCGGCGCAGGCCTTGATGCTCGGTGACTGCAATGACATGCACATCGCTCACAGTTCGCGGGATGAAGCGGGGCAGGTGCAGATTGCCTGGGCGCCGCGTCAGCGTTTGCAGCATCTGGGGCAACTGCTGAAGCAGGGCGGGCTGAATCTGCGCGGCTTGTACCCGGCGGCGTACAGCTTGCCGGTGCTGCCGGGCACGGTGGCCTGTCGGCAGGACGGCCATTTGTTGCTGCGCGGAAGCGTGCAGGTGGCGCGGGTGCAGCCGCTGTTCGACGACGAGATTGGTGACTGGCTGCTGAGCTGCGGCACGCCGTTGCACTGGATCGGTTCGACGCCACCGCCGGATGCAGAATTGCCGATGGCCGAGGCGCAGCGCTGGACCGGGCCGTTGCCCGGTTGGGGCCTGCAGGGTGCGGTGCAACAGCAGCGCAGCGAGCATCGCGGTTGGGGCCGGGCGCTGGGGCTGTGCGCCTTGGCGGTGGCGGTGTGGGTCATCGGCTTGAACCTGTATGCCGCCCGTGAGGCCAGTCAGGGCCAGCAGCTCAAGGCGCAGATGGCGCTGCGGGTGAAGCAGGCTTTTCCCGAATTGCCGGTGATCCTCAATCCGCTGCAGCAGGCCCGTCAGCAATTGGCGGCGCGGCAGAAGGGCGCGGCGGAGGATCCGGCGCAGCCCTTCAATCGGCTGGTGTTGCAGGCCGGCAGCGGCATGCCGTTCATGGCCGGCACGGTCGAGCGCCTGACGTTTGTCGACGGCACGTTGCAGTTGAGTTTGCTGGCCGACGCCCGGCGCAGCGCCAATGACAAGGACAAGGATTGGCAAGCCGCATTGGCCCAGATCGGGATCAGTGCGACGGCTGACGATGAGGGCTGGCTGCTGCGCCCGAGCGATGAAGTCACCACCCCCGACGACAGCGCTGACGACAGCGGGGCAGAAGATGAATAAGGCGATGCTGTTTGTCTATCGCGCCCGTTGGCAGCGTTTCAGCGCGCAGCTTCAGGCGCGCTGGCAAGCGTTGGCCCTGCGCGAAAAGCGCATGGTCGGCGGCATGGCGGCGATGCTGCTGGCGCTGTTGGTGTGGGTCGCACTGATTCAGCCGCCGCTGAAAAAAATCACTTACTGGCAAAGCGAAACGCCGAAGTTGCGTGCGCAGACCGAAGCCCTTGAAGTGCTGTTGCGCGAAGTCAGCGTGCGCCCGGACGGGCAAAGTCTTGCGCAGTCTCTTGAGCAGACGCTGCAGGCCAGCGGCCTGGCCGGACACTTTCAATTGCAGGCCGGAGAGGCCGGTGCGTGGCAACTGACGTTCGACGCGGCACCGGCCGACGCGGTGCTCGACTGGCTGCTGAGCACCCCGGCGCAACTTTCTCTGCAAGTGGTCGAGGCCCGTCTGCAACGCGCCGACAACGCTTCGACCGAAGTCACTGCCGGCACATTGTCAGGCACCGTTCGCATGGATCAGGCGCTGGGCGCTAAGGAAGCTTCATGAAGGGGTCAGGATCCAAACCGGCGCGCATGGCGTTGCCGATGCTGCTGATGGCGTTGAGCGCGTGCAGCAACACCACCACCACGCCGCCGAACCAGCCGCCGTTGCTGGTGGACAGCGAACTCGGCCGCCCATTGGCCAACACCCAGCGCAGCGGCGATGCGCTGCTTGATCGGCAACGCGCCCAGGTACAAACCGCGCCGCAACCACGGCAGATGCACAACATCACCGAACGCGCACGCAGTGGCGGCGCCCCACGCGGCAGCACACTGCCGAGCAATCCGCTGGGCGATCAGCCGGTGACGCTGAATTTTGTCGATGCCGATATTCAGGCTGTGGTGCGCGCGTTGTCGCGTTCCACCGGCCAGCAGTTTCTGGTCGACCCTCGGGTCAAGGGCAGCCTGACGCTGGTCTCGGAAGGTCAGGTGCCGGCACGCCAGGCTTATGACATGTTGCTGGCGGCGTTGCGCATGCAGGGTTTCAGCGTGGTCGATGTCGGCGGCGTCGCCCAGGTGGTGCCGGAAGCCGACGCGAAACTGCTCGGCGGGCCGATCTACAGCCCGGACAAACCCGCTGGCAACGGCATGCTGACGCGTACCTTTCGCCTGCAATACGAAAACGCGGTGAACCTGATTCCGGTGTTGCGCCCGATCGTCTCGCCGAACAACCCGATCAATGCCTACCCCGGCAACAACACCATCGTCGTCACCGATTACGCCGAGAACCTGACCCGCGTCGCCCAGTTGATCCAGACCATCGACACCCCGAGCGCGATCGACACCGACGTGGTGCAGATCCAGAACGGCATCGCCGCCGACATTGCGCCGATGGTCGCCGATCTGCTTGACGCGCCGGGCAACGACCCGACACAGAAAATCGCGGTGATCGGCGATCCGCGTTCCAACACCATCATCATCCGCGCCGGCAGCCCCGAGCGCACCGAGCTGGCGCGCAATCTGATCTACAAACTCGACAACGCGCAGAGCAATCCGAGCAACCTGCACGTGGTTTATTTGCGTAACGCGCAAGCGGCGAAACTGGCGCAGGCCTTGCGCGGCCTGCTGACTGGCGAAAGCGACAGCGGCACCAGCGACAGTGCGCGCTCGGTGCTCAGCGCCATGGGCAGCAATGGCAACAACAATGGCGGATCGAGTGCGCAGAGCGGCACGCAAACCAGCGGCAGCACCTCGACCACTTCCAGCACGGGCAGCACCGGCGGCAGTTATGCGCAGAGCAGCAGTTCGACCGGCAGCGGCGGCAATCAAGCCAGCGAACAGAACGTTGCGTTCAGCGCGGGCGGGGTGACGATTCAGGCTGACGCCACCACCAATACCTTGCTGATTTCCGCGCCGGAGCCGTTGTATCGCAACCTGCGCGAGGTCATCGATTTGCTCGACCAGCGCCGCGCGCAAGTGGTGATCGAGAGCCTGATCGTTGAGGTCGGCGAGGACGATGCCAGCGAATTCGGCGTGCAATGGCAGACCGGCAATCTCGGCGGTAAAGGCGTGATCGGCGGAGCGAATCTTGGCGGTTCGGGGATCAACCTCAACGGCAAGACCAGTCTCGATGTGCTGCCGCAGGGTTTGAACCTCGGTTATGTCAACGGCACCGTCGACATCCCCGGCATTGGCAAGATTCTCGACCTGAAAGTGCTGGCCCGGGCGCTGAAGAGCAAGGGCGGCACCAACGTGTTGTCGACGCCGAATCTGCTGACCCTCGATAACGAGGCGGCGAGCATTTTTGTCGGCCAGACCATTCCGTTTGTCAGCGGTAGCTACGTGACTGGCGGCGGTGGCACCAGCAACAATCCGTTCCAGACCGTGACCCGTGAGGAGGTGGGCTTGAAGCTCAACGTGCGGCCGCAGATTTCCGAGGGCGGCACGGTCAAGCTCGATATCTATCAGGAAGTCAGCAGCATCGACGAACGTGCTTCGGTCAGCGCGCGAGCGGCGGGGATCGTCACCAACAAGCGCGCAATCGACACCAGCATCCTGCTCGACGACGGTCAGATCATGGTCCTCGGCGGCTTGCTGCAGGACGGCTACAGCCAGAGCAACGAAGCGGTGCCATGGCTGGGCACCTTGCCGGGAATCGGCGCGCTGTTTCGCAACGAGCGCCGGGCGATCAGCAAGACCAACCTGATGGTGTTCCTGCGCCCGTACATCATCCGCGACAGCGAAGCGGGGCGCAGCATCACCCTCAACCGCTACGACTTCATGCGCCGCGCCCAGGGCGGCCTGCAACCGGAGCGCAGCTGGGCAATGCCGGACATGCAGGCGCCGCAGTTGCCGACGGCGGCGCAGGGAGTGCCGAGTCCGGTTCCGGCTTCGGGACCTCGCGCGACGATCAAAGCGGTGCCGATTGAAGGGAGTACACGCTTTTGAATCCAACCCTCAATCTGAGAAGTAACCCTGTAGTGAGGGGATTTATCCCCGATGGGCAGCGAAGCGGCCCCAAAACCTATGCGCGCGGTCAGTCAGATGTATTCGGATATCAGGTTTCGGGGCTGCTGCGCAGCCCATCGGGGATAAATCCCCTCACCACAAGAATTCCCCTCACCATAGAGAGCCGGGACGACGCTGGACCTGTAGGAGCTGCCGAAGGCTGCGATCTTTTGCTTTGGCTTTTTTCAATGTCGCTGAAGATCAAGATCCAAAGATCGCAGCCTGCGGCAGCTCCTACGCTTTTGAATCCGACCCTCAATCTGAGAAGTAAACCTGTGGTGAGGGGATTTATCCCCGATGGGCAGCGAAGCGGCCCCAAAACCTATGCGCGCGGTCAGTCAGATGTATTCGGATGTCAGGTTTCGGGGCTGCTACGCAGCCCATCGGGGATAAATCCCCTCACCACAAGAATTCCCCTCACCGTAGAAAGCCGGGACGACGCTGGACCTGTAGGAGCTGCCGCAGGCTGCGATCTTTTGATCTTTAAAAGCAAAAGATCGCAGCCTGCGGCAGCTCCTACACGGGAATGTATTGCCATGGGGGGAGGGTGTAGATGAGTTCGCTTCCCTACGCCTGGGCCAAGGCCCAGCGCATTCTGTTGTGCGACGGCGTGCTGACCGTATGTCCATCGACACCGGGCTGGTCGATCAGCGAGGTGCGGCGGCAGTTCGGTGAGACGTCGCTCCGGCGCGTGCGCGACGACGAACTCGACGGCCTGCTCGCCACGGCCTACGCCGATACAGGCAGCGCCGCCGCTGTGGTTGGCGCAGCAGAAAACGAAGTCGATCTCGACCGCCTGATGCAGGACATGCCGGAAATCACCGACCTGCTCGACACCCAGGACGGTGCGCCGGTGATCCGCATGATCAACGCCTTGCTCACCCAGGCCGCGCGCGATGAGGCCAGCGACATTCACATCGAACCGTTCGAAACCCATTCGGTGGTGCGCTACCGGGTCGACGGCACGCTGCGCGACGTGGTGTCGCCGCGCAAGGCATTGCACGGTGCGCTGGTGTCGCGGATCAAGATCATGGCCCAGCTCGACATCGCCGAAAAACGCTTGCCGCAGGACGGCCGCATCGCGCTGCGGGTGGCCGGGCGGCCGATTGATATTCGCGTCTCCACCGTGCCGACCGGGCATGGCGAGCGTGTTGTCATGCGCTTGCTCGACAAACAGGCCGGGCGCCTGCATCTGGAAACGTTGGGCATGGACGCACAGGTGCTGGCCAAACTCGATCACCTCATCCGCCAGCCCCACGGCATTGTGCTGGTCACCGGCCCCACCGGCAGCGGCAAGACCACCAGCCTCTACGCCGCGCTGGCGCGACTGGATGCCAGCACCAGCAACATCCTCACCGTCGAAGACCCGGTGGAATACGACCTGCCGGGGATCAGCCAGATTCAGGTCAACGCCAAGATCGACATGACCTTCGCCCTGGCCTTGCGCGCGATTCTGCGTCAGGACCCGGACATCATCATGATCGGCGAGATCCGCGACCTGGAAACCGCGCAAATCGCCGTGCAGGCCTCGCTCACCGGGCACCTGGTACTGGCGACGCTGCACACCAACGACGCGGTGTCGGCGGTCAACCGCTTGATCGACATGGGCGTCGAGCCGTTTCTGCTCGCATCGTCGATGCTCGGCGTTCTGGCGCAACGCTTGGTGCGACGGCTGTGTAATCAGTGCAAACAGGAAGACCCGGCAGCGCCGGGCACATGGCGCCCGGTCGGTTGCGCGGCGTGTAATCACACCGGTTACAGCGGCCGCACCGGCATCCACGAATTGTTCTGCATCGATGACGACATCCGCACCCTGATTCACCAAGGGGCAGGGGAACAGGCCTTGCGCGCGGCAGCGGCCAAGGCCGGGATGTTCAGCCTGCGTGAGGACGGCGAGCGCTGGATTCGCAGCGGCGCCACCGCGCCTGAAGAAATCCTCCGTGTGACCCGGGACGCCTGATGAATCGCTATCGTTTTGAAGCCGCCGATGCCACCGGCAAGATCGAGTCCGGGCACCTGGAGGCGGACAGCCAAGGTGCGGCGTTCGGCGTGTTGCGCAGCCGTGGGTTGACCGCGTTGTCGGTGCACAAGGAAAGCAACGTCGCCCAGCATGGCGGCGGCAGTGGCTTGTTCAGTGCGCGGATGTCGGATAACGATCTGGCCTGGGCGACGCGGCAACTGGCGAGCCTGCTCGGGGCCAGTCTGCCACTGGAGGCGGCGCTCAGCGCGACGGTGGAGCAGGCCGAGAAAAAACACATCGCCCACACCCTCAGCGCGGTGCGTGCCGACGTGCGCAGCGGCATGCGTCTGGCCGAATCGCTGGCCGCACGGCCACGGGATTTTCCGGAGATCTATCGCGCGTTGATCGCTGCGGGGGAAGAATCTGGTGATCTGGCGCAGGTCATGGAGCGGCTGGCCGACTACATCGAAGAACGCAACAACCTGCGCGGCAAGATTCTCACCGCGTTCATCTATCCCGGTGTGGTCGGGCTGGTGTCGATCGGCATTGTGATCTTCCTGCTCAGCTATGTGGTGCCGCAGGTGGTCAGTGCGTTTTCCCAGGCGCGGCAGGACTTGCCGGGGCTGACCTTGGCGATGCTCACCGCCAGTGATTTCATTCGCGCATGGGGATGGTTGTGTGCGGCGATCATGGCCGGGGCGTTCTGGAGCTGGCGCCTGTACCTGCGCAATCCGGCGGCGCGCTTGAGTTGGCATCATCGGGTGCTGAAATTGCCGCTGATCGGGCGTTTCGTGTTGGGCCTGAACATTGCGCGATTCGCCTCGACCCTGGCGATTCTCGGCGGTGCCGGGGTGCCGTTGTTGCGGGCGCTGGAGGCGGCGCGGCAGACGCTATCCAATGATCGCTTGAGCCTGAGTGTCAGCGACGCCACGGCCAAGGTGCGCGAAGGGGTCAACCTGGCGGCGGCGTTGCGGGTGGAGAACGTGTTCCCGCCGGTGCTGATTCACCTGATCGCCAGCGGCGAGAAAACCGGCGCACTGCCGCCGATGCTCGAACGTGCGGCGCAGACCCTGTCGCGCGATATCGAACGGCGGGCGATGGGCATGACCGCGTTGCTCGAACCGCTGATGATTGTGGTGATGGGTGGGGTAGTGCTGGTGATTGTGATGGCGGTGTTGTTGCCGATCATTGAGATCAACCAGCTGGTGCAATAACCCCCTGTAGGAGCTGCCGAAGGCTGCGATCTTTTGATCTTGATCTTGAAAAGCAGAAGCAAAATCAAAAGATCGCAGCCTTCGGCAGCTCCTACAGAGAATGGAGTAAGCACCATCCACCTGTGGGAGCTGGCTTGCCAGCGATAGGGCCATGCAGAACAACAAATAACTCAGACTTTTTTACCAGGACTTCAGCATCACCCGACCCTCAAAAGAACCATCCTCGGGTTCTCCTTTCTGTCATCTGCAACCACCCCGCAACGGCTGCAGCCAATTTCAGCCAAACCAACGATCCAGACGCCGCGCAATCCCCCGCAAACACCCGAGAAAACCGTCGGAAAATCCCCGCGCAGCTCCCGAGGTTTTTTCCTTTATCTGTCACCGGAACCTGCGAATTTTTCATTGCGACTTAACCACGGACCCCGCTTGCGAAGGTCAGCGGTGAGTCTTCCCAGTGTCATGCAAGACCCCTGAAAACCTGTGTTCACAACCATCGTTGAAAAGGAGATTCTTCATGTTCAAGCGCACTCTGATCGCCGCTTCCCTGACCGTCGCCGCTCTGGCTTCCGCCCAGGCCATGGCCGTTACCGGTGGCGGCGCCACGCTGCCAGCCGCTCTGTACAAAGGTTCGGCCGACAGCATCCTGCCTGCCAACTTCAGCTACGCCGCCGTGGGTAGCGGTGCCGGCAAGACCGCTTTCCTGACCAACAACCCGGCCGGTTTCAGCACCACCGGCACCGTGCATTTCGCCGGTAGCGATTCGATCCTCAGCGCTGCGGAAATCAACACCTACAACACCACCTACGGCGCTTCGTACGGCCCGCTGATTCAACTGCCTTCGGTGGCCACTTCGGTTGCCATCCCGTACAAAAAAGCCGGCCAGACCGCGCTGAACCTGACCAGCGCTCAGCTATGCGATGCGTTCTCCGGTGCCAAGACCACTTGGGGCCAGCTGCTCGGCACGACCGACACCACGCCGATTCGCGTTGTGTACCGCAACGTTTCCAGCGGCACTTCGGAAATCCTCAGCCGTCACTTGAACTCGGTCTGCCCGACTCAGTTCGCCACCAGCTCCACCTTCACCAACGCGCGTCTGCCAGCCGGTTCGACACTGCCGTCGAACTGGGTCGGCGTCGCCAACACTTCTGATGTCGCCACTACCGTGAACGCGGTTGACGGCTCGATCGGTTATGTCGGTCCGGACGGTGTCGACGCCACCAGCAACGCTGTTGTTGCTCGTGTTAACGGCGTTCAGCCAACTTCGCTCAACGTCACCCTCGCACTGTCGTCGGTGTCCGCTCCTTCGACCCCGGCCCAGGCTGCAAACCCTGCCAACTGGTCGCCCGTGGTGGCTAACCCGGCTTCGGGTTACAAACTGGCTGCCTACACCAACTTCATCTTCGGTCAGTGCTACAAGGATGCAGCCGTGGCCGCGGACGTCAAAGCCTTCCTGACTCAGCACTACAGCAACCCGGGCAACAACACTGCGACTCAGGCCCACAAGTTCGTCGCCGTGCCTAACGCCTGGAAAACTGCTGTGACCGCCAACTTCATCACCAACACGTCGGGCAACAACCTGGACATCAACAACGCCAGCGTCTGCAACGCTATCGGCCGTCCTTTGTAAACTCGCGCGGTCGTAACACCGATGACGGCAACCTTGGGGTTGCCGTCATTTTTTTTGGCTCGAATACACGCCGAACATGAAGTTTGTGTGACATCCGTTCGGTCGCGCCCCTCGCCAACGGCCTATGTCGTAACAGCAGGTTTTTGCAGGCCTGCGGCATCTTTGGCAACCCAAGTGTGGCAATCAAAAAGGATCTCGTAGTGATGCTCGCTCGCCCATCCCGTTGTACCAACGTTCTGTCCTCCAAGCGTGAAACCGTCGAGCCGGCGCTGTGGTTGCTCAAGCCGTTGGCGCACGCAGTGGCGTTGTGTCTGGTGGCGGGCAGCGCGCAGGCGCAGACGGCGTTCAGCTCGGGCTGGTTTGCTGCCAAAGGTGCGGCGCAGCAGGCCGCAGCGGCGCGTCCGAGCGTTGGCGGATTGCCGGGGATGACACCGCCATTGGCCCAGCAACAAAAAGCCAATGCGCAATTGCAGCGTTCGATCCAGACCCTGAACAACACCGTCGCCGCGATTGCCGCGCAACAAGCGGCGCAGGCGGCCGGACGCGCTGCTGCATTGGGCACGGTACAGTTTGTAACGGACGGTCTGGGCGAGGGCGGTTTGAAAGTCGATAACAGCCTGACTCAAGGCTGGCAGAACGCCAAGGGCCCGCAACAGACCCAGGCCGACGGCAAGACCACGGTGAAGATCGAGCAGACCGCCGACAAGGCAATCCTCAACTGGGAAACCTTCAACGTCGGCCGCAACACCACCGTTGAATTCGCCCAACAGTCCAACTGGGCGGTGCTCAACCGGGTCAACGACCCGAATGCCCGGGCCAGCCAGATCCAGGGCCAGATCAAGGGCGACGGCACGGTGATGCTGATCAACCGCAATGGCATCGTGTTCAGCGGCAGCAGCCAGGTCAACGTGCGCAACCTGGTGGCCGCTGCCGCCAACATCACCGATATCCAGTTCCGTGATCGCGGCTTGTACTTCGACAGCACCGGCACTCAGCCGACCTTCACCGATGCCGCTGGCAAAGTGTTGGTGGAGCGCGGAGCCTCCATCGACACCCACAAGCCGGCATCGTCTACCGCTGCCGGGGGTTATGCCTTGCTGCTTGGCAGCGAAGTACAGAACGACGGCAGCATCAACACCGTCAAGGGCCAGACCGTGCTGGCGGCCGGTGACCGTTTCTACATTCGCAAGGGCTCGGGCACCGAGGGCAATGCGCTGTCGACCACCTTCGGCAGCGAAGTCATTCCCGGCTTCAAGGCCGGTGCCGTTGCGGGCAACGTCACTAACAACGGACTGATCCAGTCGTCTACCGGCGACATCACTCTGACGGGTCACGAGGTCGTGCAAAACGGCGTATCGCTTGCCAGCACATCAGTGGCGACGAGGGGCACGATTCACCTCACCAACCCGATCACCGATACCAACGGCAGCGTGACGCTGGGGCAGGGCAGTGCGACGGCGATCATGCTCGACAGCAGCGACATGACCGCCCTCGACAGCCAGCATCAGGCCGCGCTGACGGGCGTCACGGCCAATAACCGGATCCGTGGCGATCAGTCACGCGTCGAGATTCAGAGCGGTGGCAGTGTCGAGTTCCAGAACGGCTCGATCACCCTGGTCACCGGCGGTCAGGTTGCGGTCAGCGCACAGCGCCGCAGCCTGGTGCGCGACGGCGCAATGATCGACGTGTCCGGTGCCCTCGGCGTCAAAGTGGCGATGGAAAACAACAGCATCAAGATCAACGTGCAGGGTAACGAGCAGCGTGATGCGTCGGTCAACCGCGAGAAAGGCGCGCTCAACAGCAATGACATCTGGGTCGATGTGCGCGAGCTGGTGTATGTGCCGGCGGGCACCAATGGTTATGCCACCGACCGCTGGTACACCGCCGGTGGCCTGCTGGAAGTGGGCGGTTATCTGGGCACCCAAGGGCACAGCGTCGGCGAATGGATGGCTCAGGGCGGCACGGTGAGTTTTGCCGGCAACGACGTGGTCACGGAAAAAGGTTCGTTGATCAACCTGTCCGGCGGCACCCTGGATGTGCAGAGCGGCGAGATCCGCCAGAGCTGGCTGCGTGGCGCCGACGGCAAGTTGTATGAAGTGTCGCGCGCGCCGGGGGATCTGCTCTACACCGGCCTGTACAAAGGCTATGAAGACAGCAGCGAACGCTGGGGTCAGACCAGCCATTACTACAGCCCGCTGATTGCCCCGCGCTCGCGTTTCGAGTCGGGTTACACCGTGGGCCGCGATGCCGGGCAACTGGTGGTTTCCACGACCAGCGCCGTGCTTGACGGGCAGATGATCGGCGAGGTGTATCAGGGCGAACGGCAGAATCAGGCGCCGAAACCGCTGCTCGACGGCTATCAGCAGAGCCAGACCGCGCTGGCCCGGCGGGCGCAGTTGATCGTCGGCAGTTACGACCCGACCTTCGTCGCGGCGTCGAATGGCCTGCTCTACACCCTCAATCCCTTGCTCGATCAGGTGCAGATCGGTGGCACGCGCCCGGTTGCCGGCAACGATCCGGACTTGACCGGCGCGGTGTCCGATGCCCGCAAGGGCAAGCTCTATCTCGATAACGATCTGCTCAACGGATTCCACCTCGGTGCGCTCAAGGTTTCGACCAAGGATCAGATTGCCGTTCACGGTGCGCTCACGGTCGACAACGGTGGCGACATCACCCTGTATTCCCCGGATGTGCAGATCGGCGCCGACCTGACCGCGCGTGGCGGTAGCCTGCGTCTGGGCAATGTGCTCAACCAGTTTCTCAGTAGCGATACCGCTGACACTCGGCTCACGGCGAAGGTCGGCAAGGCGACGCAAGTCACTGTGGCCGACGGTGTGCGACTCGATACTCGTGGAGTATGGAGCAACCTGCGCAGCAACCCGGATGACGGTGCGAGTCTGGCGTCTCTCAATGGTGGCCTGGTATCGATCCGCAGCAGCGGCGATATCGACCTTGGCGCGGGCAGTCTGCTCGATGTTTCCTCCGGTGGCGCTGTGCTGGCCAACGGCAAGACCCGGGGTGGCAAGGGCGGCGACCTGACGCTGGAATCCAGTGCGATTTCGGCGCCCGGTGAAACCCACCTGAACCTTGCGGGCGATCTGCGTGGCTACGGTGTCACGGGCGGCGGCACGCTGACGGTGCAGGCCAACAGGATTCTCATCGGTCAGACCGACAAGGCGCTGGCCGAGAATACCCTGCAGCTGTCTGCCGATCTGTTGCGCAAGGGCTTTTCCGCCTACAACCTGATTGGCCTGAATGGGCTGGACGTTGCTGAAGGTACGGCGATCGATGTGTACATGCCGGTGTACCGTTTCGCTGATGCCGCGCCGAATCAGGTCAGTGGTATCGATCCGCAAACGGCGCTGGAGCTGTGGACACCGACGCTGTTCCAGGAAAGCCCGACCAAGGGCCTGTTGACCCAACGCGCCGGCGCCAGCCTGACGTTGCAGGGCGGGGCCAGCCTGATCGGTTTGATCGATGCCGCCAACAGCTCGTTGACCCTGGGCCGCGGTTCGCGGATCAGCGTCGATCCGGGGCAGAGCATCAAACTGCGCGGTGCCGGGCAGATCACCGTGGAAGGTGAGCTGAATGCCTGGGGCGGCACGATTGATATCCGTCAACAACAGTTCGGTTCGAACAAACCGGCGACCTCCATTGTCGTGGCCGATCCGGGCGCACATGACCGTTCCATCTGGATCGGTGAACAGGCGGTGCTGGATGTCGCCGGACGCGCCAATACGGCAGTCGATGCGCTGGGCCGCACTTACGGTCAGGTCGCCAAGGGTGGCAGCATCATCATCGGCGGTGAAATCGATGCGAAACTGGCCTCTGCCACGGCCTCCGATGCTTATGTGATCGTCCGTGAAGGCGCTCGGCTGGAGGCTTCCGGCAGCGAGACCGTTCTGGATATCGCCGGCCAAGGGCCGACCCGCGTCGCAACCGACGGCGGGCGGATCAGCCTGAGTTCCTACAACGGCCTGTTCCTTGAGGGCCATCTGCGTGCAGCGGCGGGCGGTGTCGGGGCTGCCGGCGGTCGTCTGGACATTGCGCTTGAGACACCGCTGTACGTTGACTCGGCAAGCAATGCCGTGCGGGCGCCGCGAGAGATGATCATTGGCCAGGCACCTGCGGACAAACCGCTCGCGCCGGATCGGCGTCCGGGCGAGGGCGCCGCTGGCCTGCGCTACGGTCAGACGCGCTTGAGCGCAGACGGCCTGATGGCGGGCGGCTTCGATAACCTGAGCCTGTTGAGCAACGGTTTGCTGTCGTTTGACGGCGACGTCAATCTGCACATGAACCAGAGCCTGACGCTGTATGCCGGGGCGTTGTCGCTGGCCGACGCCTCCGCGAGTACGACCCGCGTCGATTTGAGCGCGCCGTACCTGCGTCTGTCCGGCGTGGGCACTTACCACGCCGGCTTCGGCCTGATACGGCCGCGATTGACCAATAATCCGACGACACAATTGTCGGACGCGACCTTCAACGCATCAGCCGACCTGCTGGATGTGGGCAATGGCCTGTCGTTCGGTACACAGGGTTCGATCCTGCAACTCGGCGCGCCAGCGGTTGCGTATGGCCGACGGGCATTTGGTCAGGTGAGCCTCGACAGTCGTGGCGATCTGCGTTTCCTCGCGCCCAACGACGGTGCCGAAAAAACCCGGTTGTGGACGCCGGGTGACTTGAACCTCGGTGCTGCACAAATCTATCCCGCCAGTGATGTCCAGGCTGAAGTGCGCGTTGGCTATCAGGGCGCCGTTGCGGTGTCCGACCATACGCTGCGGATCAGCAGCCACGGTGCGGCACCCGCTGAGGTGCCGTACTCGGTATTCGGCAATCTGAGTTTTTCCGCGGCGTACATCGAGCAGGGCGGGGTGGTGCGGGCCCCGCTGGGCAAGATTGTTCTGGGTGACGATTTGCAGACCACCAGTCATGAGGTTCGACTGCTGTCGGGCAGCACCACGTCGGTCAGCGGCGCCGGTCTGGTCATGCCGTACGGTGGCACCACGGACGGCATCGACTATCTCTACAACGGTAAATCGGTGGTGTTGAACGGCATCACGGGCGATAAAAACGGCGTGGCCATCGGTGGGCAATACATCGAGGTGCAGAACGGTGCGCTGATCGATCTGTCCGGCGGTGGCGATCTTCGCGGCGCCGGTTTCATTTCCGGACGTGGCGGTTCTACCGATGCGCGCTTCAATCCGCTGGTGCGCAATGCCACCGATGGCACCTTCAGTCTGCCGGGGCTGGCGAGTAATCCGGTCTACGCCATCGTGCCGGGCAAACAGAGCCGTTACGCGCCGATCCTGGCCGAAGCCGGAGCGGTCGATCCGCGCATCGGCCAGCAGGTCACTATTGGCGCCGGCGTGCCGGGGCTGGCGGCGGGGACTTACACGCTGCTGCCATCCACCTTTGCCTTGTTGCCGGGCGCATTCCGGGTCGAGGTCAACGGTCAGGCGACGCCGGCTGCGACGACGGCAGCGTTGCAACTGCGCAACGGTTCGTGGACCAGCAGCGGGCAGATGTCGATTGCCAACACCGGACTGCGCGACAGTCTGGCCAGTCAGGTGATCCTGACGTCGGCTGACGTGTTGCGCCGTTACTCGCAGTACAACGAAACGTCGTTCACCCAGTTCATCCGCAGCGATGCCGCCCGGCGTGGCGTGCCCCGTGCGTTGGCGCCAATGGACGGCAAGGTGCTCGATCTGCGCCTGAGCACGGGGGGCAAGCACGACACTGCGTTGCAGTTCGATGGGCGAGCGCTGTTTGATGCCGCCGAGGGTGGGCTGATCGGCACGGCGGCGCTACGCGGCGGTTACGCCGGCGCCGAGTTCGAGGTGCTCGCTGCGGGGCATGCGCCGACGCCGGGTTTCAGTGGCGTGTCGGTGTACGCCGACACGCTGAACAACCTCAATGCCGGACGTCTGACGCTCGGTGCGCTGCCGGAGGTGATTTACAACACGACGGGCAACATCATCAAGTTTTTGGGGGCCTCGGACAACATCACGCTGCGTGAAGGGGCCATCCTGTCTGCGCCGGAAGTCGTGTTGCGCACCACCTCGACCACCGGTGGCATCACGGTCGAAGCGGGCGCCGGGATCAACACCCTGGGGCGTGGCAATGTGGCCTTCGATTCAACGTCCGGCTACCTCTACCAGCCGCAAGCCTCGAGCCTGTTGGTAGTGTCCAACGGCTGGACCAATGTGCTGGCGCCGGCAGCGGCCAGCGGCATCAGTGGCGCGGGCAGCATCCGGATTGGCGTGTGTGTCACGTCATCTTGCAACGATCCGGCGCTGCTCTATTCGAACGGCAGCATCACTGCCGCCACCGATAACCAGTTCGAACTCGGTGAAGCGGTGCGTTTCGGCACCCGTCATCTGGCACTGTCGGTCGGTGCGGTCAATGCCGGCAGCGCCGAGGCGCTGGCGGCGGCCGGCAGTCGCGTGCCGGCCGGTCTAACGCTGAACCAGAACGTACTCGACCGCTTGCTGCGCGGTGATACGCAGTTTGCCGCGCCGGCCCTGGAAACCCTGAGCCTGACCACCCGCGATGCCTTCAATTTCTACGGCAGCGTGAGCCTCGACACAATCGATCCGCAGACCGGCCAAAGCAAACTGCAGAACCTGCTGCTGGTCACCCCGGCGATCTACGGCCTGGGCGATGCCAACGATGTGGCGAGCATTCGTACGGCCAACCTGATCTGGAACGGTGCGACGCAAAGCCCCGGCAGCGTCATCACCGGTGGCGCCGGTACGGGCAGCGGCACGCTGGATATTCAGGCCCAGCGGATCGAGTTGGGTTACGGCCCGATGCCTCAGGCCAGCGGGCTGGATCAGAACAATCGTCTGGCGCTGGGTTTTGCCAACGTCAACCTCAGCGCCAGCGAGCGCATCACCGCCAATCACAAGGGCAGACTGGCGGTGTATCAGGAGCAGGGCGCTTACGATCCGCTCAAGGGTTACCGCTACAGCGGCGGCAATCTGAACCTGCGCACGCCGTTGCTCACCGGTGAAGCAGCTTCGGTCAGCCTGCTGAAGGCCGGCAACAGCCTGACGCTCAGCGGCGGCGGGACTGCCGGGTTGGCGAATGCCTTGGGTGCGGAGTTGAATCTTGAAGCCCGCGACATCGTGCTGGACAGCCGTATCGCCTTGGCCAGCGGCAAGTTGACCGTCAAGTCCGAGGGCGATTTGACGCTGGGCACTCGTGCCGTGCTGGACATGGCCGGGCGGACCTTGCCGTTCAATGATGTCAGCAAATACAGCTGGGGCGGCGACGTATCGCTGTACAGCGCCAACGGCAATATCCATCAGGCCGCGGGCTCGCGGATCGATCTGTCGGCGAAGAACAATCAGGCTGGTAACCTCAGCGTCATCGCACTGGCCGATGCGGCCGGGACGGTCGATCTGCAAGGCGAGATTGCCGGTGGCAGCAGCGGTTATTACGACGCCGGCGGCACGTTGGTGCCGTACAAGGCCGGTGGCGTGGACATTCGCGCACAGCGTCTGGGCGGTGACGCCACCGAGCAGTTCGCCGCGCTCAATCAGCGCTTGAATGCCGGGCAGGTTTACGGCAGCCGCAGCCTGCAACTCAAACAAGGCAACCTGGTGATCGGCGACGGTCTCAAGGCCGGTGAGGTCAATGTGTCGGTGGACAATGGCAGCCTGACGGTGGCCGGTCTGATCGATGCCAGCGGCGAGCGTGTCGGCAGCATTCGCCTGTCGGCGAAAAATGGCCTGACCCTGGCTGGCAGCAGCGTGCTCGATGCCCATGGTCGCGTGCTGCGTGTCGACAGCTACGGCAAGATCATCGATGCACCCAACCGCGCCACGGTCGAACTGAATTCCGGCGATGGTTTGCTCACGCTGGGCAGCGGTGCGCGCATCGACCTGCGTCACGGCACCGATGCCGTGCCCGGTGTCCTCGCCGGGCAACACGATGGAATGCTGCGCGGTACGCTGGAGCTGAACGCGCCGCGTCTGGGCAGCAATGACATCGCCATCGACGCCAGCGGTGCGCTGACCATTCAGGGCGCACGCTCCATCGGCCTCAACGGTATGCGCCGCTACACCGATGCCCGCGAGGGTGTCGATCAGGCGGTCAGTGGCCGGCCGTATCAAGTCATCGATCAGGCCATGCTCGAACGCATTCATGGCGACAGCAACGACTTTATCAACGCGGCACTGGGCAATAACGATCTGCTGCAACGCAAACTCGCCGGGCTGAATAACGCCACTTACGCCGATGCATTCCATCTGCGGCCCGGTGTGGAGATCGCCAGCAAAGCGGCTGACGGTGATCTGGTGGTGGAGGGCGATCTGGACCTTTCGGGTTATCGCTATGCCAGCCTCAATCCGCACACGCAGCTGAACCCCTCCGTATATGGTTCCGGGGAAGCGGGCAGCCTGGTGATTCGTGCCGGTGGCAACCTCGATATTTACGGCAGCATCAACGACGGCTTCGCGCCGCCACCGGAAACCCAGGACGATGCCGGCTGGAAACTGATTGCCGGTGTGCAGCCGTTCGGTGGCGATCTGATCGTGCCGGGCAGCGGTGTTTCGCTGGCTGAAGGGACACAGTTCCCGATAGGCGCCACGCTCAATTACGACGTGACCATTCAGGGCGCAGTGTTGGCCAGTGGCACGTTGTTGCCGACTCAGGCGGTGCTGGGTGAGGCGTATACCTTCAGCGCCGGCACCGTGCTGGCGGGGGCGATCCACGATAGCAGCGGTCATCTGCTGTACGCCGCCGGTACGCTGCTCAGCGACAGTGTGACGTTGCCTGCCGACACACGCCTGGGTGCCGGGATCCGTTTGAACAAGGCCACCGCCCTGCAAGCGATGAACTGGCCCAAGGGAGTGCCGTTGCCCAGCGTTTACGATGCAGACCTGACTACGTTCTCCGGGGTGAAGTTAAAGGGCGAACTGGCCTTGTTGCGCGGATCGCTGATTCCGTCGATGACCGATGTGAAGCTCGCCGAAGGCACTTCGCTGATCGAGTTGCGCCCGTTCAACGGCACACAACAAGGCAAGAACTGGGCGCTGGCCAGCATGCTGCCGTCGGGCAGTGCCTCATGGTCGATGCGTGTGGTCGCCGGTGCAGATCTTGCTGCGGCCGACAGCCGTGCGGTCAAACCGCTGACCCCTGAAGGCAATCTGCGGCTGGCGGACAGTCATTACGGCGTCAACATCACCACGGCGGCGGGCAAGCTGGTCTGGGCTCCGGATAATCCCTTTTTTACCCCCTACGAGCCGGTCCCTGATGACATGCTCGAGTACTGTCAGCAGATTGCCGACTTGTGCGTACCCATGGCCCGTTGGGTCTGGGCGCCAGGTAGCGGAATGGGGCCGGACTACGAACCGGTTCCCGAGGAGGCTCAATTCATTTGTGATCTGCAGCCAGAGCTGTGCATCGGCAACAATCCGGGGAAAACGGCCAAGGCCCATACGCAGATGTTCAGTGTTCTGCGCACCGGTACTGGCGATCTCGATCTGATGGCTGCCGGCAACCTGAGCATGGATTCGCCTTTCGGCGTGTACACCGCCGGTACACAGTCATCGAATGTCGACCCGTTGTATAACCAGAAACGCGGGCATCTCTCGGACAATAACTCGGTGTTGGGCACAGCCGGTGCCGATTATGAAAAGTGGGTCAACGGTGGCAGCGACAGCCTCTATCAGGCCTGGTATCCGCAATTGGGTGGCAATCTGCACATCAATGCCGGTGGCTCGGTTTCCGGTGATTCCGTCGGCACAAAAGCACAATCGGTGAATGGCGGTTTCCGCGAACAGATCGCCAGTGTGGCAATGGGTAACTGGCTGTGGCGCCAAGGCACGGGCAACCCGGATGTGCCCACAGCGTGGTGGATCAACTTTGGCAGTTACGCTACTCGGTTGATGACGCCTGACGGCAATACCGAACCTTACCTGGTGGGCTTCACCGGATTCGGCACCCTGGGCGGCGGCAACATCAGCCTGCGTGCCGGTGGCGACGCCGGGATGCTCAGACCGTTGGGCGATGCGGTCAATTATCCGCGCAGCCAAGGGCTGATCGTTGCCGTGGGCAGCACCGGGCGTGTCGCCGACGATGGCAGCGTGCAGATGACTGGCGGTGGCGATATGGACATTCGCATTGGCGGCGCATTCAACCCATCGCTGCAAGCGCGGGCCGGGGATAGCGGGACTCAGCCGCCGAGGCACGACCTGCAAGGCGCACTGATCAACTTGCGCGGTGCGGCGCAATTGACCGGAGGGGCGCTGGGCGGCCTCAATCTGCAATACGGTGCCAGCTCGCAGTTGCATGATGTCCGTGAAACCCGACCGCTGGATCCGTTCACCTCGACGACCAGCAACGCCTCCGGTGGCCTGGTGTTGATTCCCGGCGACTCGGGCATGAGCCTCAGTACCCGTGGAGACCTGGTGTTGGGCGGTGCGGCAGATCCCGGACGTGTGCGCCTGCTCAATGCCACGCCACTGCTTGATGACAACGGCAATATCCGCACTGGTGGCATCCTGAGCGGCTTCTCGCTGTGGACTGATCACACCGCCATCAATCTTTTTTCCGCTGGAGGCAATCTCACGCCGAGTACTCAATTAGCCGAGACCGAGGCCAATCTATCCCCTGTGAGCGGCGCCAACTCGTCGCCCACCGATGGACGTTTTGTGTACCCGTCGATTCTTCGGGCGGTGGCGGCGCAGGGGGCGATTTATGCCGGGCCATCGGCGGCTTACAGCGAGCGTGACTTGTCACGGACAACCGCTTATTCACTGTTACTGGCCCCTTCGACATCCGGACAACTCGAACTGTTGGCCGGGGACTCGATCTACGCCGGCGGCTATGCGATCAATCAGTCGGGTGCCAGCCCACTGGCCATCGCCACCCCGTTCAGGCCGTCATTCCTGGCCTTTGCCGGCAATAACCCCAACAAGCCACTCAACAGCAATTACGGCAGTGACGGTGTTAAACCGGAAGGTAATTCGCGTTATCCGTTGTTCGCTTTTGGGCCCGACAGCTATTCCGGTTTGAGTGAAGTGCAGGGGCCCGCACGGTTCTATGCCCTGACCGGCGATCTGGTGGGGGTACGCAGTGGCGAGACGTTGAGTTTCGATACCTCGAAACGCACTTGGTACGAAGCAGCAGGCCCTGTCTGGATGATTGCCGGACGTGACATCGTGGCATCCGGAACCCACCTGGGCCAACCGACAGCCGTGCAGCCCGAGGAAATGGGCGTCGGTCAGGAGGGCATTACCTCGACCGGCAACCTGTTCGTTCATAACGACGTGCGAGATGTATCGCGCGTCTCGGCAGGTCGCGACATTCTCTACAGCAGCTTCGATATCGCCGGCCCTGGCACGCTGGATATCAATGCCGGGCGCAACATCCTGATGGAAAATCGCGCCAGCATTACCAGCCTCGGCGCGATAGTGGCCGGGGATACGCAGCCCGGTGCAAGCGTGGTATTGCAGGCGGGCACGGGCGCGCAGGGGCCGGATTACACAAGGTTCATCGCGCGTTACCTGAATCCGCAGAACGTTGCCAGTGCGGACGTAGCGCTCAGCGCGCAGCCGGGCAAAGTGGTCAAGACCTATGTCGATGAACTGCAGAGCTGGCTGACCCTCGGCTACGGCTTCAGCGGCAACGCAGAGCAGGCACAGGCTTTTTATGCCGCGCTGCCAAGTGCCGAGCAGGCGATCTTTGCGCGGCAGGTGTACTTCGCCGAACTGCGCGCCGGCGGCCTGGAATACAACGACGCCGACGGCCCGCGCAAAGGCAGTTACCTGCGTGGTCGCAACGCCATTGCGGCGCTGTTCCCGAGCACTGATGTGGCGGGCAATCCGCTCCGCTACGACGGCGACATCACGCTGTACGGCGGCGCCGGGGTCAAAACCCTGTTCGGCGGCGACATCCAGATGCTTACGCCGGGCGGCGGTCAGGTGTTCGGCATCGAAGGCGCGGCGCCACCGTCCACGGCGGGGATCATCACGCAGGGCTCGGGCAACATTCAGCTCTATTCGCAGGGCAGCATTCTGCTGGGGCAGAGCCGGATCATGACCACCTTCGGTGGTTCGATTCTCGGCTGGTCGGCCGAGGGCGACATCAACGCCGGTCGCGGCTCGAAAACCACCGTGGTCTACACCCCGCCCAAACGCGTCTATGACACTTGGGGCAACGTCACGCTGTCGCCTTCGGTGCCAAGCACCGGCGCCGGCATCGCCACGCTCAACCCGATTGCCGAAGTGGCGCCCGGCGACATCGACCTGATCGCGCCGCTGGGCACCATCGACGCGGGGGAGGCGGGGATTCGCGTCTCGGGCAACGTCAACATCGCCGCGCTGACCGTGGTCAACGCCGCCAACATCGCGGTGCAGGGCAAGGCGACGGGTGTGCCTGTTGTGTCGGCGGTGAACACCGGGGCGATCACCTCGGCAAGCTCCGCTGCCTCTTCAGCCACCCAGGCCGCTGAAGACGTGGCCCGTCAGCAGCAGGCAGCAGCGCGACAGAACCAGGCGTCGGTGTTCACCGTGCAGGTGCTGAGTTTCGGTAACGAGCAACTGGCGCCAAACCGCGATGGCGCCAGCCGTGCGCCGACGACCGGATACAACCCGGACAGCCCGGTGCAGGTGCTGGGCGCCGGAGTGCTGGATGAACAGGCGAAACAGCAGCTGACCGAGGAGGAACGGGGGCAGCTGACGTTGTAAAGGACTCTCGTGCAGTACTTTGGGCGGCCGGTGGGTCGCCCTTTTTTTGTGTGGAGCGGAAGGCTTAGGGATACGCCTGTCGAGCGTGCAAAAGGTTGAGAATCTCGATCCGGTCGGTCACCCGATAAACCACGACATAGTTGGGATGGACAACGATTTCCCATGTACCGGCGACCTTGCCGAAGCGATAAAGGTAGGGGTGAAGTGGGAGGGCGGAGGTAGCCGCTTCGATGGCGGCGTTCAGTTGACTGGCCGCCACGGCGTTACGGTCAGCGATGTAGTTCAGGGTTTGCCAGAGTTGAGTGCGAGCTTCAGGTCGCCAGTCAACCCGCACTGTTTTTGTTGAGTTTCGATTCGATGAGGGCGCGCATTTCGGCCATCACCTGCTCGTGGGGGATGTTGGGCCGCGGATCATCCATCGAGGCCTGTACCTGTGCCCGGAACCAGCGATCATAGCTGGCGGCCTGCTCTGGGGTTTCGAAGTCTGAAACGATAGAGGAAAGTTCGGCGCTCATAGTGACCTCCATGATCAATGTGAAGCAGTCTAAGGGGGGATGTGGCTCGCTGTCGTCACTGGCAAGACGAAGTGCGCAGTATCCCGAAGCGCTGGCGGGAAAGATGTCAGACGTTTCCCTTGCCCATAAGGGAAAATCGACGCACGTTGTCATCGGATTCCTCCACAACACCGCCGTCTGTGTAGGAGCTGCCGCAGGCTGCGATCTTTTGATCTGGCTTGTAAACCAAAGTCAAAAGATCGCAGCCTGCGGCAGCTCCTGCAGGTCGAGGTCAGAAGGCGTAGGGGATGCTGACCTTGGCCCAGAGCATGTCGCCTTCCGGCCGGTTCTCCACGTCAAATTCCTTGGCCCAGCGAATCTCCGCGCTGGCGTATTTGAGGAAGGTGAAGTGCAACGCCGGGCCAATCGCGAAGACCTGGCCGCGCACGCCGTCGTCCACATCCTGCCCGGCGAATTGCACGGTGTGGCCGTACTGTTTGTCGTCGGTGGTTTGCTTGAGGTAATAGCCGTTGATACCGAGCATCACATCGTCGGTGATCTTGTAACTGGCCGAATAATCGAAGTGGAAAATCTGTCCGGACTTGTAGTCGGTGTCCTTGTTCTTTTCGTTGAAGCTGTAGGTGGTCTTGAGTGACACCTCGGTCTTGTCGGTCGGCAGCCAGGTGAACGAGAACAGCGGCTTGTAGGTGTAGAAATTGTTGCTGGTATTGGCCAGCCGATCGACGCTGTATTCACCGGTGGGCACCGTGATTTCCAGGGCGGCGCCGAGGGTCAGGTTCTTGCCCATGTCCCACAGGATGATCGGTGCAATCGTGGTGTCGCCCATGCCTTCGCGAGTATCGCTGAGACCGAATACCGACACTTCCTGCTTCAACCAGGGCTGGGCGATGTAGCCGGCCAGGCGTCCACCGAACACGCGTACCGGGCTCAGGTAATCGATGCGCGGAATGACCGCCGTGGATTCGATATCGACATTCGGCACCTTGCCGCCCAACGAGCTGATGTTGAGCTTGGTCGACTTGTAATGGTTGTAGTAAAGGTTGAACGCGACCATGTTCTCCGGAAGGCTGTCGACTTCCAGCGGCAGCATGAAGAACCCGTCGGTGCCGGGGCCGATGTTGTCGACGCCGGCTTCGGTGGCCAGGGCCGACAGGGACGCGGTGCAACCGAGCAAAGTCAGTGCCAGACGCAAGGGAAAAGTGGCGCGGTTCGGGCTCATGGCTGTCCTCATTATTATTGTGGTGGGACGTGGCGCCGGTACGCGAAACGTCCGGCACCATAGAAATAAGCGCTAGAGGCCCGACGGGGCAGGGTATTGGCGGACAGTTAGGGGGACTTCTGCGGACAGTCGGCCAACCCTGTGCTAACTTCCTTCGACATAACCGGTAACAAAAATAACAATCAAGCGTGATCCGGAATGTCAGCCCCCATGAACGTAAAAGTCCAAGACCCCACTTTTGAATTGGCGCTGGTCTCGCCATTCCTCCTGCAAACCCTCGCCGAAGTCGTGCACAACAAAGGCATCGACCCCCAAAGCCTGTGCCGTGGCCTGGGCTTCACCCTCGATGATCTGCAGGATCCGGCGCAACGGATTTCCTATCGCCAGGCTGTGGCAATGATTCAGCGCGCGCTCAAAGTGTTGCCCAATCAGGGTTTGGGGTTGTGGGTCGGCGCGCAGAATGTGCTGGGTACGCTGGGGCTGCTCGGGCATGTGCTGTCGCTGTGCAAGACCTTGCGTGATGCCTTTACCCTCGGCATCCGCCATCAGCACACCTCCGGCGGGATCGTGGTGTCCAGCGTCGATGTGGCGGGTGATCAGGTGCACCTCGACGCCGAGTGCCGCTTGCCGTTCGCCGAGGTTCAGGTGTTCGCCGTCGAAGAATTCTTTGCCAGCCTGCTGGTGTATGGCCGGGCCTTGGCCGGCAGTGAATTCAAGCCGATTGCCGTGGAGTTTGTGCACGCCGCGCCGGATTACCTGAGCGAATATCACCGCTTGCTCGGGCCCGATGTGCGTTTCGGTTGTCTGCACAATCGCATGCTGATCGATGTTCAGTGGCTGGACGTCAACTTGCCCAATCATCATTCGCTGGCGCTGCGCCAGGCGGTTGCCTTGCTGGAGCTGGAAGCGGCGCAGGTGCACCAGAAACTCGATTTGATTCAGGCGGTGGAACGGGCGATTGCCCGGGATCTGAGCCGGGGCAGCCATATCGAAAAAATCGCCGGCGACTTGAACATGAGCAGCCGCACTTTGCGCCGGCGCCTCACCGAGCACGCACTGACCTTCGAAGCGCTGCTGGAACAGGTGCGGCAGGCGCGGACCCTGAGTCTGTTGGCCAATCCGGACATGCCGATTGAACGCATCACCGAAGAAGTCGGCTACAGCGACGTGCGCAGTTTTCGCCGGGCGTTCAAGCGCTGGACCGGGATGAGCCCGAGTGCGTGGCGGCAGGAGAGCATCGTAACTCTCTGAAGATCAAAAGATCGCAGCCTTCGGCAGCTCCTACAGGGATCGGTGTAGGAGCTGCCGAAGGCTGCGATCTTTTGACTTTCAGAGCCCCCACAAACCCTCCGGCTACAGGTAAACTCCCGCGCACTTTCCCAAGGAGTTCACATGAGTTACTACCAGCCGGGCATTCTCGCCACCCCCGTTCCTGCACAAGCGCGCCACCTGTTTTTCGCCCTGGCGTCGGTTGAAGCACTGCCGCAGGCGATCGACAACCTGCTGAGCCTGGTGGACGGCAAGTCGGCGGTGGTCGGTTTTGGTGAATCCCTGACCAAGGCGCTGAACGTACAGATTGATGGACTGCGCAGCTTCCCGGCCATGACCGGCGTCGGCGTGGAAAACCCCTCTACCCAGCACGCGCTGTGGGTCTGGCTGCATGGTGACGACCGTGGCGAACTGCTCAACCGCTGCAACGCCGTCGAGGCCGCACTGGCCCCGGCGCTGCGCCTGGTCGACAGGCAGGAAGCCTTCCGCCACAAGGACGGCCATGACCTGACCGGCTACGAAGACGGCACCGAAAACCCGCACGACGAAGCCGCCATCGCTGCAGCCTTGTTGGGCGAGGGCGCAGAAGGTCTGGTCGGCGGCAGCTTCGCCGCGATCCAGCAGTGGCAGCACGACCTCAAGGGTTTTCATCAATTGTCCGGCGAAGACAAAGACAACATCATGGGCCGTCGCCTGAGCGACAACGAAGAGATCGACGATGCGCCAGTCTCTGCCCACGTCAAACGCACCGCCCAGGAAAGCTTCGCCCCCGAAGCCTTCGTCGTGCGCCGTTCGATGCCATGGATTGAAGGTGACCGGGCCGGTCTGATGTTCCTCGCCTTCGGGTTCTCGCTGGACGCCTTCGAGGCGCAACTGCGGCGCATGAGCGGTCTGGAAGACGGTATCGCTGATGGTCTGTACCGCATCAGCCGACCGATTACCGGCGGCTATTACTGGTGCCCGCCCATCAAGGACGGCCACCTCGATCTGCGCGCGCTGCGCCTGGGCTGAGGTTTTGCAAGCACGGAGGGTTTGACCATGGACGTGGTGCGTTGGGGCATGATCGGCTGCGGCAGCGTCGCCGAGCGCAAGAGCGGGCCGGCCTTCTACAAGGCCCCGGGTTCAGCGCTGGTGGCGGTGATGGGCCGGCGCCTCGAAGCGGTGAGCGATTACGCGGCGCGCCATGGCATCGCCCGGATCTGCACCGATGTCGATGCGCTGATCAACGACCCCGAGGTGGACGCGGTGTACATCGCCACGCCACCCGACAGCCACCACGCCTACAGCCTGAAAGTCGCTGCCGCCGGCAAGCATTGCTGCGTCGAAAAACCGATGGCGCTCAACGCCGGGCAAAGCCGCGAGATGCAGCAGGCGTTTGCCGACGCCGGTCTGCACCTGTTCGTTTCCTACTACCGCCGGTCGTTGCCGCGTTTTGCTCAAGTGCGGCAATGGCTGGCGCAGGGCCGCATCGGTGAGGTACGACACCTGAGCTGGACGCTGACCAAAGCCCCCTCGGCAGCGGATCTGGACGGTAGCGCCAATTGGCGAACCGACCCGAGCGTGGCCGGTGGCGGCTACTTTGCCGATCTGGCCAGCCATGGTTTCGACCTGTTCCAGTACCTGGTCGGCGACATCGTTGAAGTCGCCGGTTTCACCGCCCGGCAAGCCGGGTTGTATGCGGCGGAAGACGCGGTCAGTGCCAGTTGGCGCTTCGCCTCTGGAGCACTGGGCATGGGCTGTTGGAGTTTTGTCGCGGATCGGCGCGAGGACCGGGTGGAAATAATCGGCAATCAGGGGCGCATCGCGTTCTCCGTGTTTGACGAGCATCCGGTGCAGCTATTCGCCGATGAGCAGATCAGCCTGGAGATCCCGCATCACGAGCACATTCAGTGGCACCACGTGCTCGGTATGAATGCGCATATTCGGGGGGATTCGCAGCATCCGGCCGTCGCCGAGCAAGCCGTCAAGACCGACTGGGTGATGGACCAGATCCTCAAACGCTAAAGTCAAAAGATCGCAGCCTTCGGCAGCTCCTACAGGGGATCGCATTTTCAAACTGTAGGAGCTGCCGACGGCTGCGATCTTTGCTTTTCAACAGCGCGTCTAAGGTTATGCCCAAACAATATTTCTCAAGCTTGTCATAACGTCTCTAAGATCACGTCATAACTCGTTATGACAAGTGATTCCGTGATGACCGATAACGTACTGTCCCTGGCAAGTGTCCCGCTGCACACGCAACTGCGCGACGTGCTGCGCGCCCGCATTCTTGACGGCGAATACCCGCAAGACAGCCAAATGCCTTCCGAAAGCGAGCTCGGCGCGCTGTTCAAAGTCAGCCGCATTACCGTGCGTCAGGCACTGGGCGATCTGCAGAAAGAAGGGCTGATCTTCAAGATCCACGGCAAAGGCACGTTCGTCGCCAAGCCGAAAACCTTCCAGAACGTCAGCAGCCTGCAAGGCCTCGCCGAGTCCATGACCGGGCGCGGTTACGAGGTGATCAACCGCCTGCGCAGCTTCAAATTCATCCCTGCCGACAAACGCGTGGCCGAGCGCCTGCAGGTCGCGGAAGGCGAGACTGTGGCGCAGATCAAACGCGTCCGCCTGATCAACCGTGAACCGATTTCGCTGGAAATCACCTACCTGCCCAAAGCCATCGGCGAGCGCCTGGAGAAGGCGGATCTGGTGACGCGCGACATCTTCCTGATTCTGGAAAACGACTGCGGCATTGCCCTCGGCCACGCGGATCTGGCGATCGACGCGGTACTGGCCGACAGCGATTTGACCCAGGCGCTGAACGTCGAAGCCGGCTCGCCCATCATGCGCATTGAGCGCCTGACCCACGACGCCGACGGCCAGCCGCTGGACTTCGAACACCTTTACTACCGTGGCGATGCGTTCCAGTACCGCTTGCGGATCGACCGGCAAAAAGGGGAGCAGGCATGACGCGCAACACGTTGGAGCAGGAATACGACATCGTTGTGATCGGCGGCGGCACTGCCGGGCCGATGGCGGCGATCAAGGCCAAAGAAAAGAACCGTGATTTGCGCGTGTTGCTGGTGGACAAGGCCAACGTCAAGCGCAGCGGCGCGATCAGCATGGGCATGGACGGCCTGAACAACGCGATCATCCCCGGGCACTCGACGCCGGAGCAGTACACCAAGGAAATCACCATCGCCAACGACGGCATCGTCAATCAGGCCGCGGTGTTCGCCTACGCCACTCACAGTTTTGAAACCATCGAACAGCTGGATCGCTGGGGGGTGAAGTTCGAGAAGGACGAGACCGGCGATTACGCGGTGAAAAAAGTCCACCACATGGGCGCCTACGTGCTGCCGATGCCGGAAGGGCACGACATCAAAAAAGTCCTTTACCGCCAGTTGAAACGGGCGCGGGTGAGCATCACCAATCGCCTCGTTTGCACCCGATTGCTGACTGACGAGGAGGGCACGGTCAACGGCGTGATGGGCTTCGATTGCCGCACCGCCGACTTCCATGTGATCAAGGCCAAAGCGGTGATTCTCGCCTGTGGCGCGGCCGGACGCCTGGGGCTGCCATCTTCGGGCTACCTGATGGGCACCTACGAAAACCCGACCAATGCCGGCGACGGCTACGCCATGGCCTATCACGCCGGAGCCGAACTCGCGAACCTCGAGTGCTTCCAGATCAACCCGTTGATCAAGGATTACAACGGCCCGGCCTGCGCCTACGTCACTGGCCCGCTCGGCGGCTACACGGCCAACAACAAGGGCGAACGCTTCATCGAGTGCGACTACTGGAGCGGGCAGATGATGTGGGAGTTCCACCAGGAACTGGAAAGCGGCAACGGCCCGGTGTTTCTCAAACTCGATCACCTGGCCGAGGAAACCATCCAGAACATCGAAGAGATCCTGCACAGCAACGAACGCCCGAGTCGCGGCCAGTTTCACGCCAATCGCGGCACCGATTACCGCACGCAGATGGTCGAGATGCACATCTCCGAGATCGGCTTTTGCAGCGGCCATTCGGCGTCCGGGGTGTGGGTCAACGAGCGCGCCGAGACCTCGGTCAAAGGTTTGTACTCGGCCGGTGACATGGCCGCCGTGCCACATAACTACATGCTCGGCGCGTTCACTTACGGCTGGTTCGCCGGGCAGAACGCGGCGGATTTCGTCGCCGGGCGCGAGTTCTCGACGCTGGACGCCGTGCAGATCGAAACAGAGAAAGCGCGGGTCTACGCGCCGCTGGATCGTGAACACGGTCTGCCTCCGGCGCAGGTCGAGTACAAGCTGCGACGCTTCGTCAACGACTACCTGCAACCGCCGAAAGTGACCAAAAAAATGCAGATCGGCTTGCAGCGCTTCAGCGACATCGAACGCGACCTTGGGCAGATGAAGGCCAACAACGCCCACGAATTGATGCGCGCCATGGAAACCAGCGTGATCCGCGACTGCGCCGAAATGGCCGCGCGCGCCTCGCTGTTCCGCGCCGAGAGTCGCTGGGGCCTGTACCACTACCGCGTCGATCATCCGCAGCGCAACGACAGCGAATGGTTCTGCCACTGCCACCTGAAGAAGGGTGACGACGGCCGGATGACCAGTTTCAAGAAACCCGTCGAGCCTTACATCATCGCGCTCGATGCCGAAGACATGCAGGCTTACGACCGCTTGCGAGTGGGCGCTTTTGCCGCTTGATGCATCACCAGAGAGAGTCCGAACCATGGCCTATCAAGCCCAGGAAATCTTCTTCCGCTCCAACGCCCCGGTCACCGTGGACGAGGACAAATGCATCGCCGACAAGGGCTGCACCGTGTGCGTCGACGTCTGTCCGATGGACCTGCTGGCGATCAACCCGGCCACACAAAAGGCCTACATGGCGTTCGATGAATGCTGGTACTGCATGCCGTGTGAGAAGGATTGCCCGACCGGTGCCGTAAAGGTCGACATCCCTTATTTACTGCGCTGACTGGGCTGACGCCATCGCTGGCAAGCCAGCTCCCACAAGGATTCGTAGTGGGACATGGATTTCGCGAACACCCGAGAAACCTGTGGGAGCTGGCTTGCCAGCGATGAGGCCCGCCTGGACAGCACTAAAGCCATCCGGCATACCCCGGACGCTGGAAAAACCGAAACCCCCTCGTTTCCCACCGCGCCCTGATCGCGGCGGAGACGAACATCCAATCAATGATTCGAGGGGAAACACACCATGTTGCGTGCAGCACTCGCCGGTCTGGTACTGGCTTCATTCACCCTGTCGGCCTCGGCCGAAACCATCCGCATTGCCATCGGCACCCAGGACACCACCATCAACTGCGCCGCCGGCGGCCTGTTGATTCGTGAGCTCGGCCTGCTCGACAAATACCTGCCGCACGACGGCGCCTACAAAGACGCGAAGTACGATGTGCAGTGGAAAAACTTCACCAGCGACGCGCCGCTGACCAACGAAATGGTCGCCGGCAAACTCGATTTCGGCGCCATGGCCGATTTCCCCGGCGCATTCAACGGGGTGGCGTTCGAAACCGCCGGCAAGCACAGCCTGTTCATCAGCGTGCTGTCGGGCAGCATCAAGGGCAGCGGCAACGGCATCGTGGTGCCGAGCGCGTCCGGGGTGCAGGCGCTGAGCGAGCTCAAGGGCAAGACCATTTCGGTGCCCTTTGCTTCAACCGCCCACGGCATGTTGCTGCGCGCGGTGGCGGAGCAGGGCTGGGACCCGCTCAAGGACGTGAACATCATCGCCCAGCCACCGGAAGTCGCCGGCTCCGCGTTGCAGGCCGGCAAGATCGACGCCCACGCCGACTTCGTGCCGTTCGCCGAACTGTTCCCCAGCCGTGGTTTCGCCCGCAAGATCTACGACGGCGCCCAGGCCAATGCGCCGACGTTCCACGGCGCGCTGGTCGATCAGGCTTACGCGAAAAAATACCCGGAAATCGTCATCGCCTACCTGCGCGCAAGCATCGAGGCCAACCAGTTGCTGGCTGCTGAGCCTGAGAAGTACAGCGAGCTGATCGCCAAGGTCACCGGCGTCGATGCCGAGGTCAACTACCTGTTCCACGGCCCGCTGGGCGTGCAGACCCGCGACCTGAGCTGGAAGCCGGAATACCGCCAGGCCGTGGGGACGGCGATCGACACCCTGAAGCTGCTGAAGAAAGCCGATCGCGGCCTCGACCTCAACACCTTCATCGACGATCAGTACATCCGCGCCGCCTTCAAGGCGTCGAATCTGGACTACAGCGCGCAACTCGCCAATTACGCGCAGACGCCGTTGAAAGCCGTGGATGCAGCGACCGGCAAAGCCATCACTGACGTTAGCCACGTCGCCGAAATCTGGGTGCGCGGCGAAGACAAAGTACGCCGGTACGCCTCCGCCGAATCCGCTTTCACTGCGCTGGCCGCATTGAAACAGGAAGGCAAAAACATCCGCGCCGTGTATGCCCAGGCCAGTGACAGCGGGATCAAGTTGCTCGCCGATCAGGCGTGGTTTGCCAGTGATGCCAAGGGCCGCCTGAGCGCGTTCCTGCTCAAGGGCCAGGCGCAGCACTATGCGGCGGCGCAGGGCGGCAAGGTTTTCGACTTTATCGATGCCACAACCCAGGCCGTAGCTGCCCGCTAACCCGCAGAACACCTCGGTCACTGTAGGAGCTGCCGAAGGCTGCGATCTTTTGACTTTGATTTTAAAAAACAAGATCAAAAGATCGCAGCCTTCGGCAGCTCCTACAGGGGATCTCGGTTGAGAGGAAGAATTGTGTACCGATCCTATTTACGCTGGATTCCAAGAACGGCGTCGTTGCTGCTCTGCCTGCTGTTCTGGCAACTCGCCGCCAGCCACCACTGGAATCTCGGTCTGGTCACTTTCGCCAACGTGCCCACCCCATTGGCGGTGATCGAAGCGGCGTTGGGCCTGGGCGATTCCGGCAAGCTGCTGCAGCACCTGAGCGCCAGTCTCAGCCGCGTGTTCGCCGGTTACCTCGCGGCACTTTTCATCGGCATCGCTCTGGGTCTGGCCATCGGCCGCTCGAAATGGACTGAAGACCTGCTGCTGCCACCGCTGGAGGTGCTGCGGCCGATTCCGGCGGTGGCGTGGATTCCGCTGGCGATCCTGATGTTCCCGTCGTCGGAGCTGTCGATGGTGTTCATCACCTTCACCGGCGCGCTGTTCCCGATCTTGCTTAACACCGTGCACGGCGTTGAAGGCGTTGATCCACGGCTGATCGCCTCGGCGAAAAGCCTCGGGGCAGGGCGCCGGGCGATTTTGCTTGAAGTGATTTTGCCCGGCGCCGCGCCGAGCATCATCACCGGCCTCGCCATCGGTATGGGCACCTCGTGGTTCTGTCTGGTGACCGCCGAGATGATCTCCGGACAGTTCGGCATCGGTTACTACACCTGGGAGTCCTACACCATCCAGAACTACGCCGACATCGTCGTCGGCATGCTGCTGATCGGTGTGCTGGGCATGGGCAGCAGCCTGTTGATCAAACGCCTGGGCGGGCTGTTCACGCCCTGGCACCGACCACGAGGAAAAGCCTGATGAGCGCGATGCAAACCCCGGAAGGGCGGATCGATATTCGCCAGTTGTCGATCGTGCTCGGCGAAGGCCAACAGGCTTTCGAAGCCGTGCAAGGTCTGGACTGCCAGATCGAACCGGGCCAGTTCGTGTGCATTCTCGGCCCGTCCGGTTGCGGCAAATCCACCTTGCTCGGCGCACTCGCCGGACACTTGAGCGCCCATGCCGGCAGCCTCAAAGTCGACGGTGGCGAGGTCAGCGGGCCATCGCCGCAACGGGGCATGGTCTTTCAGCACCACACGCTGTTCCCGTGGCGCACGGTACGCGACAACGTGGCTTTCGGCCTGAAAATGCGCGGCATCGGCAAAACCGAACGCCATCGCGCAGCCGATGAAATCCTCCAACTGGTGGGCCTTGAAGGCTTTGCCGAAAGCTGGCCGGATCAGCTGTCCGGCGGTATGCAGCAACGGGTGGAAATCGCCCGGGTGCTGGTCAACCGTCCACGGCTGTTGCTGATGGACGAGCCGTTCGGCGCGCTGGATGCCTTGACCCGCCTGAACATGCAGGAGCTGTTGCTGGACATCTGGACGCGGATTCGCACCACCGTGGTGTTCGTCACCCACGACATCGACGAGGCGTTGTTCCTCGCCGATCGACTGTTGGTGATGAGCGCACGTCCGGGGCGAATCATCGAAGACCTGCGCCTGGACTTCCCGCGTCCGCGTACCTCTGAGCTGGTGACCAGCGCCGAATTCTCCCGCCTCAAGCGCCATTGCCTCGACCTGCTGCGCCATGACAACTCCCGACCGCTGCCGCGCCTCAACCCGCTCGGCCTGCCGCCCGAAAACCCCTTGCCGCGATTTGCCCTATGACCTCATTTTTTGCTGTGACCGATAATGACGACATCCTCGCCCTGCAACCGCGTCTGACCGCTGACGATGCCGGTGTGCGGCGCATTGCCCTGATCGAGCTGGCAGACCTGGAAGAACCGGACGGCCTGCTGTGGCTGGTCGAAAGGCTGACCGATGATCCGGCTGAAGACGTCCGCGCCGAAGCCGCGCGGCTGCTGGAAGCGTGGGAAGACGAACCGGTGGTGGCTGCGCTGTGCCAGGCGCTGACCGATCCGTCTCCAGCCGTGCAGACCGCCGCCGCACAAAGTCTGAGTCTGCTCAAGAGCGAGGCGGCAGGCCGGGTGATTCTGCCGTGGACCGAGCATGCCGAGGTCAGTGTGCGGATCGCCGCGTTCCGCGCCTTGCGCGAACTGCGTTTCGCCGCTGCAGCGCCTGCCGCTGTCGCGGCACTTGATGATGCCGACGCCAGCGTGCGCCGCGAAGCCATCGGCGTGCTCGGCTGGCTCAAGCAGCTCGACGCACTGCCGGCATTGGCGCGACTGGCCAGCGCCGACCCGGACACCGAAGTGCGCCGCGCCGCCACCGGTGCTCTCGGTCTGGCGTCTGGCGCCGAGGTATTGCCGGCGCTGCGTCAGGCCTTGCACGATCACGCCTGGCAAGTGCGCGAAGAGGCGGCAACAACCCTGGGTAAAGTCGGCCACAGCGACGCCGGCCCGGCATTGATCGCAGCCCTTGGCGATGACTACTGGCAGGTGCGCCTGCGCGCCACCCGCAGCCTCGGGCGTTTGCGCTTCGCTGCAGCGCTGGACGCCCTGATCGAGACCCTCGGCCATCGCATCAGCAACCTGCGCAAGGAGGCCGCGCTGGCCCTCGGTGAGTTGAATGATCGCGGCGCGGTGGCGGCGTTGCAGGCGGCGCAGGATGACGGTGACCCGGAAGTGCGCAAAGCGGTGCGGATTGCCTTGAGTCAGCTGCAATGAATCCGCTGTCGGTGGGCAACTCGCAAAGCGAACGGACACTGTGCCTGAGCTGGCCGGACGGCCGTGAATCGCTGTTCAACCACGCCGAACTGCGTCGCCAGTGCCCGTGCTCGCAGTGCCGCGCGTTTCGCCTGAAAGGTGTGACTCTGCGGGTCGATGAGCGTGTTCGCCTGATCGAAATCAACCCGCAGGGCTATGGTGTGCAACTGGTGTTCAGTGACGGCCATCAACGCGGGATTTACCCGTGGGACTATTTGGCACAACTCAGTTCTTGAGAACACTGCTTTCCCTGTGGGAGCTGGCTTGCCAGCGATGAGGCCGGCATATCAGGCATCTATGTGACTGACAGACCGCCATCGCTGGCAAGCCAGCTCCCACAGGGTTTTGTGCAATGTCCGGATTATTGCGCAGCCGTCATGGCTGGCCGGCATCCGCGAAACACATCCAGCCCCGGCTGATACAGCGCGGTCTTCACCTCGAACAAGCCCAGCACCGAATGGAACAGGTTGTCATGGCTCAGGTCCGGCTGCCCGGTCTTGCCTTGCAGGCAATCGCGATTAATCCCCAACTGCGCCAGCGTGTTGTTGCCAAACCACATCACCATCGGCACATGAGTCTGCGCCTCGGGCGCCAGCGCATACGGCGCCGCATGCAGGTACAGGCCGTTTTCTCCCAGGGATTCGCCGTGATCGGAGACATACACCATCGAGGTGTCCAGTGAATCCTGATTGCGTTTGAGCAACTCGACGACCTTGGCGAGGAAGTGGTCGGTGTAGAGGATGGTGTTGTCGTACACGTTCACCAGTTCATCGCGGCTGCAACTGCCCAGCTGGTTGGTGTGGCAGATCGGGGCGAAGCGCTCCATGCTTTTCGGGTAGCGCTCGTAGTATTCCGGGCCGTGGCTGCCGTCGGCGTGCAGGACGATGATCGCGTGGCCCTTGAGGCTGTCGATGTAGCCTTGCAGGTCGGCCAGCAGCGCTTCGTCCAGGCAGTTGTTGCCGTCGCAGAACGGCCCCGGCTGGTTCTTCGCGATGTCGCGGTGCGGTACGCGCAGACAGGTGCCCTTGCAGTCGCTGTTGTTGTCCAGCCACAGCACCTGCACGCCGGCCCGTTGCAGGATATCCAGCAGGCCTTCGTAGGTTTTGCCTTTCTTGTCGCTGTAATCCTCACGGGGGAACATCGAGAACATGCACGGCACCGACACCGCCGTGGACGTGCCGCAGGAATGCACCTGAGTGAAGTTGAGGATGTCCAGTTTGCTCAGCTCGGGATTGGTCTCGCGCGCATAGCCGTTCAGCGAAAAATGATCGGCGCGGGCGGTTTCGCCGACCACAAACACCATCAGCGACTTCTTCTCGCGGCTGGCGGCTTTGGCGCTCATCACCGCGTCTTCCCCGATGGCCTGCACTACAAAATGCTTTTTGATGCCCAGGCGTTGCTTGGTGTACTTGCTGATGGCGTAGATGTAATTGGTCGGGTTGATGAAATGGGTGAGCTTGTCCTCTTCACGGAAGATCGGCGCATAAGTCGAATAGAACGCGCCCACTGAGGCGCCGATCACCAGCACGCAGGCGGCGATCACCAGCAGCTTGTTGAGCACGCCGCGAAAGAACGGTCGATAACGCACCGGCCAGCGCCAGATCAGCACCGCTGGCAGCACGCCGAGCAACAGCACGTAGGCCAGCAACTTGCCGTTGAACAGCGCGGCAGCCTCGGCGGGATTGGTTTCGAATACGTTCTGGATCATCACCGTATCGATGGTGATCCCGTATTCGTTCATGAAATACGCGGCGCAGGCCGAGAGCAGGGCGACCACGGTCAGTGCCGGTTTCAGCGTCCAGCGAAACGACACCAGGGTCAGTAGCAGGGTGATCGCCGCCCACAGGAACAGCCCGAACGAGGCGAAAAACGCCAGTTTGTGCGCGCCTTGCAAGGTGATCAGATTCCCCAGCGCCTTCCAGGTCGCCAGGTTGTACAGCGTCACCAGTGCCAGGGAAAACACCAGCACCAGACGGGTGGAAGTGATGGACGGTAAACGCAGTCCTTTGCCCAAAGCCATTACAGACATTCCTCTAGCAGAATAGAAAACACGCGCGGTAACGCGCGTAACTGTAGAAGAACAATAGTAAAAAATTCGTAAACATCCTGTAACAAATAACCCCGTTCCCTGTAGGAGCTGCCGCAGGCTGCGATCTTTTGATCTTGCTTTTCAAAATCAAAAGATCGCAGCCTGCGGCAGCTCCTACACAAGGCGGGGAGTCAGAAGGATTTGCTCAGGCTGGCGACCACCGTCGCCGTGCACACATCCTTGAACCCCCAGTTGCTCAGACACTGGCTCTGCGACAGATCGGTATCGATGTAGCTCAGGCCCAATACCACGCCGGCCAGGTTGTGCGTCAGTTTGACCTCCCATTCGCGGTAGCTGTCCTCGCCATGCCCGGACGCCGAGTACAAATGCGGATCTTTGAAATCCATAGTGCCGTAACGCAGTTTCAAGCCAGAGTCGAACGGCAGTTCGGTTTCATAACCGACATAGCTGTAGAGCGAACTCTGCTTGCTGTCGATCCCCGGCGCATCGCTGGAGTAATACGCCGCCAGCTTCACTCCGTAGACGCCGAGAATCCCGTAAACCTCGCTCTGGTTGAACTGGCTTTCCTTGGGGTAGGCGTACTTGATGTAGCCCAGATCGAGGCTGACATCCTCGGTGGCCTGCCACAGCCAGCCCGCGTAGTAGTCGACTTCCTGCCGGGTTTTCAGACCACCGCCGAAATCGACGTTGGAACTCCAGGCCCCCACGTACAAACCGCTGCTGTGGGCCAGCGTCAGACCGGCCTGCACCGCCGGGTCATTCTGGGTTTGCGAGATACCGCGAGTGCGGTAGTCGCTGGCCAGCGTCAGGTCGACCAGCACGGCGAAATCGTCGTTCAAGGGAATCGCGTGGCTGCTCAGGGGCAGCAGGCTCAAGGAACTCAGGGCGAGCAAGGGCAAGGCTTTCATGTGAAGTCCCGGTGTTGTGATTATTTTTGGGCAGAAAGGGAAACCTGTAGGAGCTGCCGAAGGCTGCGATCTTTTGATCTTGATCTTGAAAAATCAAAAGATCGCAGCCTTCGGCAGCTCCTACACGGGGAACGAGTTGTTATGGGGTGGCGGTGTAGACCTGACGGCCAGCGAACCAGGTCTGCAGCACCCGGGTGTCATGCAGGGCCTTTTCGTCGACGCTGAACACGTCGCGATCGACCACGATGAAATCGGCCTGTTTGCCGGGCGTCAGTGAGCCGATCTGTTTGTCCAGGCCTATGGTCCGCGCCGCGTTGGCGGTATAGGCGTAAAACATGGTTTCGCGATCCAGACGCTCGTCGGCATTCAGCACGCCCATCGGCCCGACGCGGGTGATGGCCTGAGCCATGGCATTGAACGGATTGGGTGAGGACACCGGCCAGTCGCTGGCGCCGGCAATCGTCGCACCCTGTTTCAGCAGCGAATGCGCCGGGTATTGATAGCGGAAGGCGAGTGCGCTGACGTAAAGCTTGATCATATCGGTGGTGTAGTCGTCGGCGCTGGCCCACAGCAGTTGCATTGAAGCGATCACGTTCAGCGGCTTGAAGCGGGCGAACTCTTTTGGGTTGACCATCTGCAAGTGGGTGATCGAGTGCGTGATGCCGCTCTGCCGATCCTTGCGCGCGCGTTCGATGCCGTTCAGCGACTCACGCACCGCGCGGTCGCCAATGGCGTGAATGTGCACCAGCCAGCCGCGTTGATCGATGGCGCTGACCAGTTCGCCGAAATGCGCTGGATCGATCAGCAGCTCGCCCTGTTTGTGCGAATTGCGGTACGGATCGATCATCGCCGCGCTCTGCGCCGGGTACTCGATCACGCCGTCAGCGAAGATCTTGACCCCGGGCAGGGTCAGGTTGGGGATGCCCTGAAACTGTTGGCGCACTTTATCCAGCGTGTCGAGGTCGGCCGGCAGGCTTTTCGGGTTGGCGACCAGCAACGCTGCGACGTGCACGCTCATGTCGCCGCTTGCCGACAGCGCTTTGTAGGCCGGCAGCACGCCGACGGTTTTCTCGGTGGGTTTGAGCGCGAACACGGCCTCGCCCGGGGCGGCGTTGGCGGCGGGGTCCATCCACGCGGTGATGCCGAGGCTGTTGTTGAAGCGCACGGCGGATTTGGCTGCGCTGAGCATATCGGCCGGGCTCGGCACCGGCATTTTGGCTGCGACCCGGTCCCAGCCAGCATCGACCAGAAAACCGTTGGGTTCACCGTTCGCCAGTGTGCCGATCGTGTCTTTTTCCGCAGCGGGCAGGGTTTTGAGCAACGCCGCGTCGATGCCGGCGCGCTTGAGCATCACGTTGTTGGCCCACGCGGTGTGGTGGTCACTGCCGGTGAACACCACCGGTACGTCGGCCCATTCGCCCTGGTTGAAGGTCTTGCCCAGCGCTTCGGCCTGCGCCCAGTACGCTGAACTCATGCCGGCAATGCTCAGCACGTCGCCGTGCCTGGCCTTGCCATCGTCACGCCAGGCGCGCAGGCGTTTTTGCAATTCCTCGAGGGTGACGACTTCGTCCTCCATGTTGGCCGAGACCATTTCCAGGCCGCCGAAAATTGCGTGGGAATGGCTGTCGATCAAGCCTGGCATCAGGGTTTTGCCGCCGAGGTCGATCACCTGCGTCCCGGGTTCGATCAGCGCTTTGATCTGCGCATTGGTGCCGACTTTCAGCACCTTGCCGTTCTCCACGGCCAGCGCCTGAACCTTTGGCTGTGCACGGTCGGCGGTGAAAATCTTGCCGTTGACCAGCACCAGATCGGTGGCGGCCATGGCTTCCATCGAGGCAAAACTTATAGCGCTCACCAGCAGGCTCGGGATGAATCTTTTCATTGAAGATTTCCTTGTTATTGCGTCTGATGGCCAGATTAGTGGCTGACACTGGCCAACAGAACGCCTTCCTCACGAAAAACGTTTTTGCCTGAATGGAAAAAACATGGACAAGTTGGGTGCACTGAAAATGTTCGTGGTCACCGCGCAACTCGGCAGTTTCAGTCGCGCGGCCGAGCAACTGGGCAAGACCCCGTCGGCCCTGACCAAAGCGGTCAATCACCTGGAGGCGGAACTCGGTGCGCGACTGTTCGAGCGCAGCACGCGGCGGATCCTGCTGACCGAAATCGGCCGGGTCTACCTGGAAACCGCACGGCTGGTGTTGCAGCGGCTGGAGGAGGCCGGCGAAGAGATCGAGCAATTGCAGCACGGTCTGCGCGGCAATCTGAAAATCACCGCGCCACTGGCTTATGGGCGGGCGTTTCTTGATCAGGTGTGCGACGGTTTCTTGCAGCAATACCCGCAGATCAGCCTGCAAGTGGATCTGTGCGACGCGTTTGTCAATCTGCTGGAAAGCGGCTATGACCTGGCCTTGCGCGAGGGCCATGACGACTTGCCGGGGCTGATTGCGCGGGTGGTCGGCAGCAATCGTCTGGCCTTGTGCGGCAGCCCGGAGTATCTGGCGCGCAAGGGCTTGCCGGTGAATCCGCAAACCCTTGAGCAGCATGAATGGCTGTTGTATCAGCACCCGTTGCTCAGTCGCGAGTTCTGGTGGGCCGAGCGCGACGGCCAGCGTCTGAGCCTGTCACAGCCGACGGCGCCGCGGTTGCGCAGTGACAATTACGACCTGCTGCTGGCCAGCGCCCTGGCCGGACGCGGCTTGCTGCACACACCGCTGTGGAGCGCCGCGCCGTACATCGCCGACGGGCGTCTGGTACGGGTCATGGCTGACTACGAAATCGACCCGGACAGCTTCGGCCCGCACATTCTCGCGGTGTACCCGAGCCATCGGCGGGCCACGGCCAAGGTCGTGGCGTTCATCGATTACATTGCCGCCTTCCTCGCCGAACGCGGCCTCAACTGAAGCCCCGTTCCCCTGTAGGAGCTGCCGCAGGCTGCGATTTTTAAAAAAGATCAAAAGATCGCAGCCTTCGGCAGCTCCTACAGGTTCCCGAGTCGTCTTCTTTGTAGGCGCTGCCGAGTGAAACGAGGCTGCGATCTTTTGATTTTTGTGAATGATCAATCCAGGCCGACTGGCGGTGCTTGTCAGTAAAATCCCACAGGAGTACAAATGTACTCCATGATCAATCTTACTCCTCGCCGTACCGCCATCCTGACCTTTATCCGCGAACGCATCGCCGAACACGGTCAGTCCCCAAGCCTCGCTGAAATCAGCGAGGCTTTTGGTTTTGCCTCGCGCAGCGTGGCGCGCAAGCATGTGCTGGCGCTCACCGAAGCCGGGTTTATCGAGGTCAACCCGCACCAGGCCCGGGGCATTCGCCTGCTTGGGCAAGCGCCGCGCCCGGAGCTGCTGGATATTCCGGTGCTCGGCCGGGTCGCTGCCGGCGCACCGATCGGTGCCGATGCCGACATCCATAACCGCTTGATGCTTGATCCCGCGCTGTTCTCCCGTGCGCCCGACTACATGTTGCGGGTGCAGGGCGACTCGATGATCGAGGACGGCATTCTCGACGGTGATCTGGTGGGAGTGAAGCGCAATCCCGAGGCGCTCAACGGCCAGATCGTGGTGGCGCGACTCGACGGTGAGGTGACGATCAAACGCTTCGAACGTGTCGGCACTACAGTGCGGCTGCTACCGCGCAACCCGGCGTACCAGCCGATTGTCGTGCGCGACGATCAGGACCTGGCCATCGAAGGGGTGTTCTGCGGTCTGGTGAGGCAAGGCTGATGGGCGCCGTCGTTGCACTCGATACGCTGTTCAATGGCGGCCAGGTCTGGAAGGGCCGGCCTGCGCCGCCGGCGGCCAGCCCGCAACCCACCGGGCATGCCGCGCTCGATGCGGCGTTGCCCAGCGGCGGCTGGCCGGAAGCGGCGCTGAGCGAAATCCTCCTGGCCGGGCCCGGGGTTGGCGAGCTGCAACTGGTGTGGCCGACGCTGGCGCGGCTGTCGGCGGCGGGCGAGCGCATCGTGCTGGTGGCGCCACCGTTCGTACCGTACCCGCAGGCGTGGGCGAACGCCGGGGTCGATCTGCGTCAGTTGTCGGTAATCCAGGCCAGCGAACGCGATGCCTTGTGGGCGGCGGAACAATGCCTGCGTTCGGGCAGTTGCGGCGCGGTGCTGTGCTGGCCGCACAAGGCCGATGACCGCGCGTTGCGGCGCTTGCAGGTGGCGGCGGAAACCGGCCAGACCCTGGCGTTTGCCTGGCGCCCGCTGAGCGAGGCAATCAACCCGTCGCCGGCCGCGCTACGGATTGCCATCGATGCCAGACCGGCCCAGTTGCGCGTGCTCAAATGCCGGGGCGGACTGGCGCGCACGGCGCCGATTGCGTTTGCCGTGGGGCACTGAGGTCGTCATGCGCTGGGTGTGTATTCTGTTCCCGCAATTGGCCCTCGACGCGGTGTTGCGTCAGCGTGCCGATCCCGATGAGCCGTTGGTGCTGCTCAGTGGCCCGGCCCAGCGCCGGGTGCTGCAAGCGGTCAATCCAGCGGCGCGTCAGCTCGGGCTGCGTGCCGGCCAGTCGATGACCGCCGCACAAGCGTTGAGCAAAGGTTTTGCCACCGCCGACTACGATTTGGCCGAGGTCGAACACTGGCAGCAGTTTCTCGCCGCGTGGGCCTATCGTTTCAGCGCGCAGGTCAGCGTGCATTACCCGCGTACCGTGGTGTTCGAGATCGAATCCAGTCTGGGCCTGTTCGGTTCCTGGACGCAGTTCGAAGCGCGGCTGCGCAAGGAACTGACCGAGCTGGGTTTCCGCCATCGCATCGTCGCGGCACCGAATCCGGTGGCGGCGCGGGTGCTGGCCAACGCCTACGACGGTCTCGTCGTACCGGACGGTGAAGCCCTGCAACATCACCTCGGGCAGTTGCCCGTCGACCGCGTCGGGCTGGAGCCGCAAGTCGCCACGGCGCTGACGCGCATGGGCCTGCGCCACCTGAGCCAGCTGCAGAGCCTGCCACGTCAGGCCCTGGCCCGGCGTTTCGAAGCGTCGATGCTCAAGCATCTCGACACCCTGTTCGGTGCACGGCCGCTGGCCTTGGCGTTCTACCTGCCGCCGGATCGTTTCGATGTGCGCATCGAACTCAATTTCGATGTGCAGTCGCATCAGGCGCTGCTGTTCCCGTTACGCCGCTTGACCGCTGACCTGTCGGCGTTCCTCTGCGGACGTGACAGCGGCGTGCAGCGTTTCGACCTGCATCTGGAGCACGCCGGGCTGCCGGACACGCTGATCAAGGTCGGCCTGCTCAGCGCCGAGCGCGATCCGGCGATGCTCTTTGAACTGGCCCGCGGGCGACTGGAGCAAGTCCAGGTCGAGGCCCCGGTGCGCGGTTTTCGCCTGCGTGCCGAAGACCTGCCGAGTTTTGTGCCGCAGTTTCAGGAACTGTTCGATGACCGTCCGCAACAGACCTTGCCCTGGGAACAGTTGCGCGAACGCCTGCGCGCACGGCTCGGCGATGACGCGGTGCAGGGTTTGCGCTTTCAGGCCGACCATCGCCCCGAATGTGCGTGGCAGAACGCTGTCGACAAACAGCGTTGCAGCGATTTGCCGAGCGTGCAGCGTCCGGGCTGGTTGCTCGGCGAACCGCAAAGCGTGCCCGAAGGTTCGGCGCGAATCCTCATGGGGCCGGAGCGCATCGAATCCGGCTGGTGGGACGGTGACGACGTGCGCCGCGATTACTACCTGATCCAGAACCGCGCCGGTCAGCAGGGCTGGGCCTATCGGGCAGTGGGCGAGGGCGGCCCGTTGTGGCTGCAGGGCTGGTTTGCATGAGCGATGGTTATGCCGAGCTGCATTGCCTGTCGAACTTCAGTTTCCAGCGCGGTGCCTCCAGTGCCCTTGAGCTGTTTCAGCGGGCGAAAAAACACGGTTATCAGGCGCTGGCCATCACCGACGAGTGCACGCTGGCCGGGATCGTCCGCGCCTGGCAAGCGGCGAAATCGGTAGAGCTGCCGCTGATCATCGGCAGCGAAATACGCATCGACAACGGCCCGAAACTGCTACTACTGGTGGAAAATCTTGCGGGCTATCAGGCCTTGTGCGGCTTGATCACTCAGGCCCGGCGGCGTACGCAGAAGGGCCAGTATCAGGTGCTGCGCGAGGATTTCAGCGAGCCGCTGCCGGGATTGTTTATCGTGTGGGTGCCGGACAGCGTCGATGACGTGCAAGAGGGGTGCTGGCTGAAACAGACTTTCGGCGCGCGCCTGTATCTGGCGGTGCAGTTGCATCGCGGTCAGGACGATCAGCGCCGGCTGGCGGCGCTGCGGAGTCTGGCCGAGCAGCTGCAGATTGCCGCCGTGGCCAGCGGTGATGTGCACATGCACGCCCGTGGCCGGCGCGCCCTGCAGGACACCATGACCGCGATCCGCCATCACGTCCCGGTGGCCGAGGCCGGGTTGCGCCTGCATCCCAACGGCGAGCGCCATCTGCGCAGCCTCGAGGTGTTGCGCGAGCTGTATCCGCAAGCGTTGCTCGACGCCTCGGTGCAACTGGCGCGGCGCTGCACCTTCGATCTTGGCGAGTTGCGCTATGAGTATCCGAGAGAGCTGGTGCCAGAGGGACACACCGGTAGTTCCTGGTTGCGGCAACTGACCGAAGAAGGCATTGCCTGGCGCTGGCCGCAAGGACCACAGGCCAAAGTGCTCAAGCAAATTGATGACGAGCTGAAACTGATCGCCGAACTCGGCTACGAAAGCTACTTCCTCACCGTGCACGACGTGGTGCGCTTTGCCCGCGGGCAAAGGATTCTCTGTCAGGGCCGCGGCTCGGCGGCCAACTCGGCAGTGTGTTTTGCCTTGGGCATCACCGAGATCGACCCGGATCGCACCACGCTGCTGTTCGAACGCTTCATGTCCAAGGAGCGCAACGAGCCGCCGGACATTGATGTGGATTTCGAGCACGAACGCCGCGAAGAAGTCCTGCAATACGTGTTTCGCCGATATGGTCGCCAGCGGGCAGCGCTGACGGCGGTGGTCAGTACTTACCACGCCGCCGGTGCGGTGCGCGATGTAGCCAAGGCCTTGGGCTTGCCGCCGGATCAGATCAATGCGCTGGCCGATTGCTGCGGTCACTGGAGCGATGAAACACCGCCGCTGGCACGCTTGCTCGAAGGCGGCTTCGATCCCGACAGCCCGGTACTGCGCCGGGTGCTGAGCCTGACCGGGCAACTGATCGGCTTCCCCCGGCACCTGTCGCAGCACCCCGGCGGTTTCGTGATTTCCGAACAGCCACTGGACACCCTGGTGCCGGTGGAAAACGCGGCCATGGCCGAGCGCACGATCATTCAGTGGGACAAGGACGACCTCGACGCGGTCGGGCTGCTCAAGGTCGATATCCTCGCCCTCGGCATGCTCAGTGCGATCCGTCGCTGCTTCGACTTGCTGCGTCGGCATCGGCATCTGGATCTGAGCCTGGCGACGATTCCCGCAGAAGACAAACCGACCTACGAGATGATCAGCCGCGCCGACACCATCGGCGTGTTCCAGATCGAATCGCGGGCGCAGATGTCGATGCTGCCGCGCCTGAAGCCGACGAAGTTCTACGACCTGGTGATTGAGGTCGCCATCGTCCGCCCGGGGCCGATTCAGGGCGGGATGGTTCATCCGTACCTGCGTCGCCGGAACAAGGAAGAGCCGGAAACCTATCCCTCACCGGAACTGGAAGTGGTGCTCAAGCGCACCCTCGGCGTGCCGCTGTTTCAGGAACAGGTGATGCAGATCGCCATCGTCGCCGCCGACTACAGCCCCGGTGAGGCCGATCAGTTACGTCGCTCGATGGCCGCGTGGAAACGCCACGGCGGGCTGGAGCCGCACAAGGAGCGTCTGGCTGCCGGGATGAAGAAAAACGGCTACAGCCCGGAGTTCGCCGCGCAGATCTTCGAGCAGATCAAGGGGTTCGGCAGTTACGGGTTTCCCGAATCCCACGCTGCCAGTTTCGCCTTGCTGACCTACGCCAGTTGCTGGCTCAAGTGCCACGAACCGGCAGCCTTCGCCTGTGCGCTGATCAATAGCTGGCCGATGGGTTTCTACAGCCCGGATCAGATCCTTCAGGACGCGCGCCGCCATCAATTGCAGATCCGTCCGGTGGACGTGCGTGCCAGCGACTGGGATTGCAGCCTGGAACCGATCAGCGGCGCGCAACCGGCGATCCGCATGGGCCTGCGGATGATCAAGGGCTTTCGCGAGGACGATGCGCGGCGCATTGAGGCGGCGCGGGCGCGGGGAGCGTTTGCCGATGTCGCCGACCTGGGCGAACGGGCCGCGCTCGACAGTCGGGCCCAGGCGTTGCTCGCCGATGCCGGGGCGTTGCGCGGGATGGCCGGGCATCGGCATCGCGCGCGCTGGGAAGTGGCCGGGGTGCAGAAACAGCTGGGTCTGTTTGCCGGCTTGCCGAGCCAGGAAGAGCCCGATGTGCTGCTGCCCAAACCGAGTGTCGGCGAGGACTTGCAGGCCGATTACGCGACGCTTGGCACCACCCTGGGGCCGCATCCGTTGGCGTTGCTGCGTGGCGAACTCAAGGCCCGGCGTTGCCGCAGTTCACAGGAGTTGCTGGACGTGGAACACGGCCGGCCAGTGAGCATCGCCGGGCTGGTCACCGGGCGTCAGCGACCGGGCACCGCCAGCGGCGTAACCTTCGTCACCCTCGAAGACGAATTCGGCAACGTCAACGTGGTGGTCTGGCGCGATCTGGCCGAGCGTCAGCGTCAGGTGCTGGTCGGCTCGCAACTGCTCAAGGTTGACGGCCGCTGGGAGCGTGAGGGCGAAGTGCGGCACCTGATCGCCGGGCGGCTGAGCGATCTGAGTCCGCTGCTCGACGGCATCCGCGTACAGAGCCGCGACTTCCATTAACACCGATCCCCTGTAGGAGCTGCCGCAGGCTGCGATCTTTTGATCTTGTTTTTAAAAAGCCAAGTCAAAAGATCGCAGCCTTCGGCAGCTCCTACAGGGGGGATTTGTGGTGTTCAGATCAGCCAATTCATTGGCGTCAAAAAAATCTGTCGCGAATGATGGCACTTTGTCATAATGCCGCCCCTTTTCCTGCTCCCCACCGCTTTGCCGTGCCGGGACACACCGTTTTTTCAGAAGGAATGCACAGTGAGAATGATCTCCCGGATGTTGGTCTCAGGCGTTGCGATTGCCGTGCTCGGCACCCTTGCCAGCTCCCTTGCCAGCTGCGCCACCGAAAGCTCCCGCGCACTGCCGGTGGCCAAGGTCGAGAGCGCCACGCAAGTCTGGACCGGCGCTCGCGTACCGATGGCGGTGGGCAAGTTCGATAACCGCTCCAGCTACATGCGCGGGATCTTCTCCGACGGTGTCGATCGTCTCGGCGGCCAGGCCAAGACCATCCTGATCACTCACCTGCAGCAGACCAACCGTTTCTCGGTACTGGACCGCGACAACATGGGCGAGATCCAGCAGGAAGCCGCGATCAAGGGCCAGGCCCAGCGCCTCAAGGGCGCCGATTACGTGGTCACCGGTGACGTCACCGAGTTCGGCCGCAAGGAAACCGGCGACCACCAACTGTTCGGCATTCTCGGCCGGGGCAAGACTCAGGTCGCTTACGCCAAGGTCAACCTGAACATCGTCAACATCAGCACCTCCGAAGTGGTGTATTCGACGCAGGGCGCCGGCGAGTACGCCTTGTCCAACCGCGAAATCATCGGTTTTGGCGGTACCGCCGCGTACGACTCCACCCTCAACGGCAAAGTCCTTGATCTGGCCATGCGCGAGGCGATCAATCGTCTGGTCGATGGCATGAACGCCGGTGCCTGGAAACCGGCTAACTGATCGTTATTCATTGCAAGGAGCAACACCCCATGAATCTGACTTTGTCGCGGTCGCTGCTGGCCCTGACGCTGGCCGCCAGCGCCTTGCTGGCCGGTTGCAGCAGCCCGAAAACCCTGTACCAGTGGGAAGACTATCAACCGCAGGTCTACGAATACTTCAAAGGCGAAGAACCGAAGGAAGCCCAGGCCGAAGTGCTGGAGCGCGATCTGCAAAAGATCCGTTCCACCGGCAAGGCCGTGCCGCCGGGCTATCACGCGCACCTGGGCCTGCTGTACCTGAGCATGGGCAAGGACGATCAGATGGTGCAGCAGTTCCGCACCGAAAAAGCGCTGTTTCCCGAGTCCGGCCCGTACATGGATTTTCTGCTTAAAAACGCCAAGACCGGAGACGCCAAATGATCTCGCGCACCCTGAAACTGCTGGCCGCCGGTTTGGCCCTGACCGTGCTCGGTGGCTGCGTCGCGCCGAAAACCGTGGATTACTCGGCGTACAAGCAGGCACGGCCGAAGACCATTCTGGTGCTGCCGCCGCTGAACACCTCGCCCGACGTGAAGGCGTCGTACAGCCTGCTGTCGCAGGTGACATTCCCACTCGCTGAAGCCGGTTACTACGTACTGCCGATCACGCTGGTGGACGAAACCTTCCGCCAGAACGGTCTGACCACACCGGATGACATCCATCAGGCTCCGGCGAACAAACTGAAGGAAATCTTCGGCGCCGACGCTGCGTTGTACATCACCGTGACCGAATACGGTACGCGTTACATGGTCATCAGCAGCGAAACCGCGGTGACCGCCACCGCCAAACTGGTGGACCTGAAATCCGGCACCACGCTGTGGACCGGTTCGGCGCGGGCGTCGAGCGAAGAGGGCGGCAACAACAGCGGTGGCGGTCTGATTGGCATGCTGATCACGGCGGCGGTGAAACAGGTGATCAACAGTTCGACCGACGCCGGTTACCCGATTGCCGGCGTGGCGAGCAATCGTCTGTTGTCGGCCGGTCAGCACGCCGGTCTGTTGTACGGTCCGCGTTCGCCCAAGTACGGTACTGACTGAAGATCAAAAGATCGCAGTCTGCGGCAGCTCCTGCAGGGAAACGCATCCCAAATGCAGGAGCTGCCGCAGGCTGCGATCTTTTTGCATCATGACGGCCTCCCGCTCACTTGCCCCCTCCTGACTTGCGATTCATCCCCTGCATCTCGCCACCAAAGGCGATATCCTGCGCCACACTTATCGAAGCAAACAGCGCAAAACTCTGGAACACCGTGTTTGCCTGAGGCTAAAGGAGTGTTCGAATGACCGAGAAGAAACTGGAAACCACGGTCGACCGCGTCTACCAAGGGGTTTACCAGGCGATCAGCAAGCGTTCGCTGCGTCCGGGGATGAAGCTGGGCGAGGCTTCGCTGGCCGAACTGTTCAATGTCAGCCGTACGTCGGTGCGCGCTGCGCTCAAGCAACTGGAGGCCGAAGGCCTGGTCACCACCGAGCCCAATAAGGGGGCGTCGGTGTCGTTGCCGAGCAATGAAGAGATCCGCTCGCTGTTCGAAACCCGGCGGCTGATCGAGATCGGCATCGTCACCGAGCTGTGCCGCCGCAAGGACGCCGCGGCGATGCAAGACCTGCGCAAACACCTGTTGCTGGAAGATGAAGCCCACGCCGCCGGCGATCATGAACGACTGATCCACCTGCTCGGCGAGTTCCATATCAAACTGGCGCGCAGCCTCAATAATCCGGTGTTGCTGGACTGGTTCCAGAAGCTGATTTCCCGTGCCTCGCTGTACGTTGCCGCACTGGATGACGACAGCCACGAAGCCTGCCGCGACAACGAACATCTGCGCCTGATCGAATACATCGAGGCAGGCGACCAGAACGCCGCCATCGAGCTGACCTGCCTGCACCTCAATGGCGTCGAAAAGGCGATTCTCGACGTCGCTGCGAAGATGAAAACTGGCTACCATCCGCTCAAACACCTGATCGGGGTCTGAACCCGGGGCGCCGCGAGAAATCGGCTATACCTTCAATGAAACCAATGCGACCGGCGGCGCTCGAAACACAGGGGCGCTGCGTCCGTTCAGCGTTGCGATATATCGGGCAAACACCACAGGACACCGAGTCAATCGATGCAGTTTTTATCCGATAGCCACGGTTGTGACGGCTGGAAAGGCGAGATGGCCGAACGCATTTGCGCGTTCGACTGGCGCCACACCGAACTCGGCCCGCTCGACACCTGGCCTGCCAGCCTGTGCAGCGCCGTGCAATTGATGCTGGCCTCGCCCTTGCCGATGGTCATGCTCTGGGGCCACGCCGGGTACATGATCTACAACGACGCGTACTCGCAGTTTGCCGGTGGTCGCCACCCATATCTGCTGGGTGCACCCGTGGAACTGGGGTGGCCGGAAGTCGCCGACTTCAATCGGCATGTGGTTGACACCTGTCTGGCGGGCGGCACCTTGTCCTACCGCAACAAGGAACTGGTGCTGTTGCGCGATGGCGTGCCTGAAGATGTCTGGATGGATCTGTATTACAGCCCGGTGGCCAACGACGACGGCGTGCCTTCCGGGGTGATGGCGATGGTGGTCGAGACCACCGAGTTGGTGCGCTCCGAGCGCCTGCGTCAGGCGGCAGAAGACGCCTATCGGGCCGACAACGAACGGGTGCGTCTGGCGCTGAATGCCGGGGCGTTGCTCGGCTCGTTTGTCTGGGATGTGAAGAACAATGTGTTGTCGGCGGACGAGCGTTTCGCTCGCACGTTTTCGTATCCGCCCGAGCAGGATCTGAGCAACCTGCCGCAATCCCTGACTGAGTCGCGGATTCACCCGGATGACCTGGCGTGGGTGCAGGACCGGGTCAATCATTCGCTGCAGACCGGCGAGCCGTACAACGCCGAATACCGCGTGCGGCGCGCGGACGGCAGCTACCTGTGGGTGCTCGCCAGTGGCGCCTGCGAGTTCGACGAACACGGCGCGCCGTTTCGTTTCCCCGGGGTGTTGATCGACATCCATGAACGCAAGATTGCCGAAGAATCCCTGCTCAAATTCACGCGCAACCTGGAGCAGCGGGTGGCCAGTGAAGTGGATGCCCGGCTGGCGGCGGAAGAGCAATTGCGCCAGTCGCAAAAACTTGAAGCCATCGGCGGACTGACCGGCGGCGTGGCCCACGACTTCAACAACCTGCTGCAAGTGATTGCCGGCAACCTGCATTTGCTGGCGCGGCATGAGCCGGACAATGCCAACGTGCAACGCCGGGTCAGCGCCTCGCTGGCAGCGGTGGAACGCGGTGCGAAACTGTCGTCACAATTGCTCGCTTTTGCCCGGCGCCAACCGTTGTCGCCGGCGGTGTGCGATCCACGACAGATCTTCGACGGCGTTGGCGAACTGCTCCAGCGTGCACTCGGCGAAACCATTCAGATCGACGTGCAATTGCCGCAGGACCCCTGGCACATCAACGTCGACCGCAATCAACTGGAAAACGCCATTCTCAATCTGGCGATCAACGCCCGGGACGCGATGAAAGGCGAGGGCACGATTGTCCTCAGCGCCATCAATACGCGGCTGGACAGCACTTTTTGCGCAGGCAAAGGCATCGTCGCCGGCGATTTCGTGCGGGTGATGGTCAGCGACAGCGGCGTTGGCATTGCGCCTCAAATGCTTGAGCAGGTATTCGAGCCGTTCTTCACCACCAAGGCTGACGGCCAGGGTACCGGGCTCGGTTTGAGCATGGTGTTCGGCTTCGTCAAACAAAGTGGTGGCCATGTCGAGATCGACAGCACCGTGGGCGAAGGCACGCGGGTGCAACTGTACTTTCCGCGCAGCCTGCGTCCGGTCCTTGATGAGACGCCGAGCGTCGACCCGCAGCAGAGCGGCGGCCATGAAACCATTCTGGTGGTCGAAGACAACGACGCGGTGCGCGCCTCGGCCGTGGAATTGCTGCGCGAGGAAGGCTACCGCGTATTGACTGCGAGCAATGGCGACGTGGCGATGCAGAGGCTGCTGGAAGGTATCGAAGTGGATCTGATTTTCACCGACGTGGTGATGCCGGGGCTGATCAAAAGCTCCGATCTGGCGGCATGGGCCAAGGTGCAGGTGCCGCCGGTGGCGGTGCTGTTCACCTCTGGGCACACCCGCGACATCATTTCACGCAACCACCAGTTGAGCCCGGACACGCACTTGCTGAGCAAACCGTATGGCCCGAAGTCACTGTTGCAGATGATTCGATCGGTGCTCAGTGCCTAGCTGGCCAATTCCCGATTCCCTGTGGCGAGGGGATTCATCCCCGATGGAGTGCGCAGCACTCCCCTGCATTTTTCCAGCTATATGGCATTTGCAGTGACTGCGCCGGCTGCGCCGCCGATCGGGGATAAATCCCCTCACCACAGGGTTCAGCTTCGCCCCTATTTTTTCTGCAGGGACAGCCAATGACTTCCAAGCGTAATTCCAAAGCACCCGCCGGCATGGTCCGGGTGCGTGGCGCCCGTGAGCACAACCTGAAGAACGTCGACGTCGACATCCCTCGCGATGCGCTGGTGGTGTTTACTGGCGTTTCCGGTTCGGGCAAGTCGTCGCTGGCCTTTTCGACCTTGTACGCCGAAGCCCAACGGCGCTATTTCGAATCGGTGGCGCCGTACGCGCGGCGCCTGATCGATCAGGTCGGTGTGCCGGACGTCGATGCCATCGAAGGCTTGCCGCCCGCCGTGGCTTTGCAACAGCAGCGCGGTACGCCGAGCACGCGCTCGTCGGTGGGCAGCGTGACCACCTTGTCCAGCCTGATCCGCATGCTGTATTCCCGCGCCGGCAGTTATCCGCCGGGGCAACCGATGCTCTATGCCGAGGATTTTTCTCCGAACACGCCGCAGGGCGCCTGTCCTGAGTGCCACGGCCTTGGCCGGGTCTACGAAGTGACCGAGGCGCTGATGGTGCCCGATCCGGACCTGACCATCCGCCAGCGCGCCGTGGCGTCCTGGCCGCTGGCGTGGCAAGGGCAGAACCTGCGCGACATTCTTGTGACCATGGGCATCGACGTCGACATTCCGTGGAAGAAGCTGCCGAAAAAACAGCGCGACTGGATTCTGTTCACCGAAGAAACGCCCACCGTGCCGGTGTACGCCGGGCTGACCCCGGAGGAAACCCGGGTCGCGCTCAAACGCAAGATGGAACCGAGTTATCAGGGCACTTTCACCGGCGCCCGCCGTTACATCCTGCACACCTTTACCCACTCGCAAAGTGCGCTGATGAAGAAGCGCGTTGCGCAATTCATGCTCGGCAGCCCGTGCCCGTTGTGTGACGGCAAGCGCCTCAAGCGTGAAGCGTTGTCGGTGACCTTTGCCGGATACGACATTGGCGAGTTGTCGCAGATGCCGTTGCTGCAAGTGGCCGAAGTATTGAAGCCCGTGGCCGCGGCGACGTACCTGGAACAGGCCGAGGAAAGCGGTGAAACCCTCAGCCATGCGCAAACCCGCGAGGCACGTCAGCAACGCGTCGCCCACGGTGCCAGCGGCCACGCCAGCGCGCCGGACGTACGCCACACGCCGAACCTGTCGCTGGAAAAGCGTCTGGCGGCGCAGCGCATTGCCGAGGACTTGCTGGAACGGGTGAGCACCCTGACCGATCTGGGCCTTGGTTACCTGGCGCTGGAGCGCAGCACGCCGACCTTGTCGGCCGGTGAGCTGCAGCGCCTGCGTCTGGCGACACAATTGGGCTCGCAACTGTTCGGCGTGATCTACGTGCTCGACGAGCCGTCCGCCGGCCTGCATCCAGCCGATGGCGAGGCGCTGTTCGAGGCCTTGCAGCGCCTGAAGGCCGACGGCAACACGCTGTTTGTGGTCGAGCACGATCTGGAAACCATGCGCCGCGCCGACTGGCTGATTGATGTCGGCCCGGCGGCGGGTGAGAAGGGCGGGCAGGTGTTGTACAGCGGCCCTCCGGCCGGGTTGGCCGAGATCGACGAATCGCAGACCCGCGCCTATCTGTTTGCCGAGAGCCAGCGGCAGACCCGCACCGCGCGCAAGCCGAGCGGTTGGCTGAAACTTGACGGGATCAGCCGCAATAACCTGCACAACCTCAGCGCTGAATTTCCGCTGGGCTGTTTTACCTCGGTGACCGGGGTATCGGGTTCGGGCAAGTCGAGTCTGGTCAGTCAGGCGTTGCTCGAACTGGTCGGTGCGCAACTCGGGCGGCCGGTGATTGAAGAGGCGCCGGAAGAGCTCAGTCTCGAAGACGACGCGCCGCAGGCCAGCAGCGGTCAGGTGACTTCAGGGCTGGCGTCGATCAAACGACTGGTGCAGGTCGATCAGAAGCCGATTGGCCGCACGCCGCGTTCGAATCTGGCGACCTACACCGGGCTGTTCGACAACGTCCGCAAACTGTTCGCCGCCACCCCCGAGGCGCGGGCGGCGGGGTATGACGCCGGGCAGTTCTCCTTCAACGTCGCCAAGGGCCGTTGCCCGACCTGCGAGGGTGAGGGGTTTGTCAGCGTTGAGTTGCTGTTCATGCCGAGCGTGTATGCACCGTGTCCGACCTGCCATGGCGCGCGCTATAACCCGCAGACGTTGATGATTCAGTGGCAAGGCCTGAGCATTGAGCAGGTGTTGCAACTGACCGTGGATGAGGCGGTCGAGGTGTTCGGCGAACAGCCGGCAATTCGCCGTTCGCTGGAGGTGCTGCGAGACATCGGCCTCGGTTATCTGCGGCTCGGGCAGCCGGCCACCGAGCTGTCCGGTGGCGAGGCGCAGCGGATCAAACTGGCAACCGAACTGCAGCGCAATCAGCGCGGCGCGACCTTGTATGTGCTGGATGAACCGACCACCGGCTTGCATCCGCGGGATGTCGATCGGCTGCTGGAACAACTGGACAACCTGGTGACGGCAGGGCACACGGTCATCGTGGTCGAGCATGAAATGCGCGTGGTAGCGCAGAGTGACTGGGTGATCGACATCGGCCCGGGGGCCGGGGATCAGGGCGGCCGGATTGTCGTGGCCGGCACACCGCAGAAAGTCGCAGCGAGCAAGAAGAGCCGGACGGCGCCGTTTCTGGCCCGGGCCTTGAGCCGATAGCGACGCCGTCCCGACCGGCCCCATCGCCAGCAGGCTGGCTCCTACAGTTTTTTGCGGTGTGCACAAGGCTGTTGATCAACATAAAACCTTGTGGGAGCTGGCTTGCCAGGGATAGCGGAATGTCAGGCAATGAGAGGCGGAATGTACCGACGCCATCGCGGGCAAGCCCGCTCCCACAGGTTTTTACGGTGTTCACAACACCTGCGGATGGCATCAGTCCTGTGGGAGCTGGCTTGCCAGCGATAGCGGAAGGTCAGGCAATGAGAGGCTGAATGTACCGACGCCATCGCGGGCAAGCCCGGCTCCCACAGGTTTTTGCGGTGTTCACAACACCTGCGGATGGCATCAGTCCTGTGGGAGCTGGCTTGCCAGCGATAGCGGAAGGTCAGGCAATGAGAGGCTGAATGTGCCGACGCCATCGCGGGCAAGCCCGCTCCCACAGGTTTTTGCGGTGTTCACAACACCTGCGGATGGCATCAGTCCAGTGGGAGCTGGCTTGCCAGCGATAGCGGAATGTCAGGCAATGAGAGACGGAATGTGCCGACGCCATCGCGGGCAAGCCCGCTCCCACAGGTTTTTGCGGTGTTCACAACACCTGCGGATGGCATCAGTCCTGTGGGAGCTGGCTTGCCAGCGATAGCGGAATGTCAGGCAATGAGAGGCTGAATGTACCGACGCAATCGCGGGCAAGCCCGGCTCCCACAGTTTTTTGCGGTGTTCACAACACCTGCGGATGGCATCAGTCCTGTGGGAGCTGGCTTGCCAGCGATAGCGGAAGGTCAGGCAATGAGAGGCTGAATGTACCGACGCCATCGCGGGCAAGCCCGCTCCCACAGGTTTTTACGGTGTTCACAACACCTGCGGATGGCATCAGTCCAGTGGGAGCTGGCTTGCCAGCGATAGCGGAATGTCAGGCAATGAGAGGCTGGATGTACCGACGCCATCGCGGGCAAGCCCGCTCCCACAGGTTTTTGCGGTGTTCACAACACCTGCGGATGGCATCAGTCCTGTGGGAGCTGGCGTGCCAGCGATAGCGGAAGGTCAGGCAATGAGAGGCTGGATGTACCGACGCCATCGCGGGCAAGCTCGCTCCCACAGTTTTTTGCGGTGTTCACAACACCTGCGGATGGCATCAGTCCTGTGGGAGCTGGCTTGCCAGCGATAGCGGAATGTCAGGCAATGAGAGGCGGAATGTACCGACGCCATCGCGGGCAAGCCCGGCTCCCACAGGTTTTTGCGGTGTTCACAATACCTGCGGATGGCATCAGTCCTGTCGGAGCTGGCTTGCCCGCGAAAGCGGTGTGTCAGGCAATAGAGATGCCGGATGTACCGAAGCCTTCGCGAGCAGGCTCGCTCCCACAGGATTTTGTGGTGTGCACAGGATGGTTGATCTACACAGAGCCATTGTGGGAGCGAGCCTGCTCGCGAAAGCGGCCGCTCAGGCGCCATCAAGCGTGCGCCGGACCTTGTCCAGCAGTTCGCTGATAGAT
>Ga0209426_1000338_pt1 | contig 56207 bp, 46 predicted proteins | sample Deesub1362B_J571_FD_187697 | JGI IMG/M metagenome (GOLD analysis project Ga0209426, IMG submission 187697) | Deep oceanic, basalt-hosted subsurface ecosystem from Juan de Fuca Ridge flank, Pacific Ocean, CORK Borehole 1362B_J2.571 (SPAdes)... ... | reverse complement strand
AAAGCCAACGAAGGTGGCACTGGTAGCATGCATGCGCAAGCTTTTGGTGATCCTCAACGCCATGGTAAGAGACGATGCTGGTTGGTCACCAGGGCTTGCAGCCCCTTGACTTCCGACACGGTTGCTTCCGAACACGGTCTGGGGGCCTGGGCAGTGCTGATCCCTGCCGCCAGGGGTCCCTCGTGGGCCTCATCATCCGGTTTTTTTCGCCCCCGAGACGAGGGGTCACGGGGTGCCCGAGGTCATGGCCACTGTGGCACACCCAGGGCGGGAAGATCCGCCCCCGCGTGGCGCTGGCGAAGATACTCGCCTCGGGGATCTGCATCGGCGTCGGGGGCTCCGCGGGGCGTGAAGGTCCCATCGTACAGATCGGGAGCTCCCTCGGGAGCGCAATTGGTCAGTTCCTGGGCCTCTCCTCAGGCGAGCTCAAGGTGCTGGTAGGCTGTGGAGCCGCCAGGGGGATTGCGGCAACCTTCAAGGCCCCCCGCGGGGATCATCTTCAGCGTAGAGGTGATTCTCCTCGAGCTCCGCACCCGTTCGTCCCCCTCGTTATCTCCTCCACCACGCTACCATGATCTCCAGGACCTTCTTGGGCCCGGAGCCCCCCTTTGCCGTGCCCGCGTACTCCCTGCATTCGCCTCTGGAACTCCCCCTCTACCTCGGCCTGGGATTGGGGGCGGCGCTGGTGGGCTTCGCCGAAACTAGCCGCCTCTACAGACTCGAGGACTTTTTCGAACTCCTCAGGATTCCCGTCCCCGCCAAAGCCGCGGTGGGAGGGCTCCTCCTCGGGTCCCTGGCCCTCGTCGTGCCTCAGGTACTCGGCACGGGCTACGAAACGGTGGACCAAATCCTCGCCGGGGAATTTTCCCCCACCCTGGAGGTTGCGGGCTTTTTCCTCGGGCTCTCCCTCGCCAAAGTAATGGCCCTTGCCCTCACACTTGGCTCGGGTGGCTCGGGCGGGGTGTTCGCGCCGTCGTTATTCGTGGGTGCAGCGTTCGGGGGTGCCTTCGGGGTCGCGATGAACACCCTTTTCCCGGGAATCACCGTGCCGTACCCAGTCTACGCCCTCGTAGGTATGGCAGCGGTCTTCTCAGCGGCGAGCAGGGCCACGTTGAGTTCCATCGTGATGCTCTTCGAGATGACGCGAAACTACGAGATCATTCTCCCATTGATGTTCGCCTGTGTGGTAGCGGATATCGTGGCCTGGTCCATCTCCAAGGAGACGATCTACACCCTGAAGCTATCGCGCCGGGGGATCCGCCTCTCCCCCGAGATGGAGATCAACCGGCTGCGAGTCCACATCGTCGGCGACGCCATGCGCCGAAGCGTGGAGGTCGTCCCCGAGGATGCAACCATGGCGGAGGTACAGGAGAAGATGACCCAGACCGGGCCCCCAGCTTCCCAGTGGCGGACCATGCCGGGAGGCTCATGGGGATCGTGATCCATTAGGAGATCCTGCGGGCCTTACGGGAGCCGCAGAGGTCCGTGGGTGAGATCGTGGTCAAAAAGCCCCTCGTGGCGTATCCGGACGAGCCTTTGGATCTCGTGTGGGAGAGGTTCCGTCGGAGCGGCGTGGGGAGGCCTCCGGTGGTGTCACGGGAGGATCCGAGGCGAATCGTGGGATTCCTCGCCCTCTCTGACATCGTCTCCCGCATCGGTTGGGGCGAGTGAGGAGAAGCTTCCTATAGATACTTTGTTTCTTTGGGTAAAGACTGCTCAAGGATATCCGCAATGCGTTCCGCGGCGTGGCCGTCCCCGAAGATTTCCCGTGCACGGGCCATTTTTCGGTAAAGGGACCGGTTGTTTAATAGCTCCTCTGCGGTGGAGACGATCCTCTCTTCGTCCGTTCCCACGAGGCGCGCTACCCCCGCCTCCACCACTTCGGGGCGCTCCGTCTTTTCCCGCAGTACGAGCACCGGTTTCCCCAATGCGGTAGCTTCCTCTTGGATTCCTCCGGAGTCCGTCATGATCATATAGGACATGTGCATTAAACGGACGAAGGATGCATAGGGGAGAGGTTCTATGAGATATATACGTTTGTGGCCTGTCAATAGGTGCCTCACCACTTCCCTCACCTGAGGGTTAGGGTGTACAGGGTATACGAGCGTCACATCGGGATTCCGCTCCACCAACGTACGCAATGCGCGACATAAGGAAACAAGCGGTTGACCGAAGCTCTCTCGCCGGTGAGCTGTGACCACGACCAATTTTCCCTTCACTTCCAGGGATACCAGAAGTTGTCTTTCCTTATCCGTGGGAGGCTCTGAAAGGATCCATTTTAGGGCATCGATGACCGTATTTCCGGTGACAAATATCGTTTTGGGATCCACTCCTTCGGCAAGGAGATTTTCCCTGGCGTAGGGAGTAGGGGCAAAGTGAAAATGAGCTAAGGATCCTACAAGGCGGCGGTTAATCTCTTCGGGAAAAGGGTTGTAGCGGTCTCTCGTGCGGAGCCCCGCCTCCACATGGCCCACAGGGATCCGCTGATAAAAGGCGGCTAGCGCAGTCGCCAAAACGGTGGTCGTGTCTCCCTGTATAAGCACCAAGTCCGGTTTCTCTCGCTTAAACACTCGACTCATACCACGTAAGACTCTCGCAGTTAGGTCTGGCAGTGCCTGTTTCGGACGCATGATATCCAAATCTATATCTGGTTTGATCTCAAAGAGTTCTAACATCTGATCCAGCATTTCCCGGTGTTGAGCTGTTACGCAGATTCGGAGATCGAAAACGGAGGCGCGTTGTGATAGTTCCTTGATCACCGGTGCTAATTTGATCGCTTCTGGACGGGTACCCACGACCACAAGGACTTTCCGCTTGGCTTTGTTCGAATATGTCATATCAAAACGCAACTTTATCCCTTTTGAAGGTGCAAGGCCATATCTAATAAAAACGCCGTTTTAGAGCCAAATTATACAGGAAAGATGCGGCGAAAACCATAAAAGTAATGTGTATTACAGACCATAGTCTTGACGCACGTTATAATGTGTCCAAATCTCACCACCCTGAAAAGGGCAAACCCGCCGCGAGGCGGGGGCGCAAAGCCACGGGCCCTTCATTGGGCAGCCGGGTTGCCAGGGTGCTGGCAACAAGGAGGAAGGGGTGGAAGGGTTCGTGGCACATTGTTTGATCGGAAGTTCCCCCCAAAAAAGCTTCTCCTTCGGCCCTTCCCCCTCGGGCCTTTCCTTGTTGCGGAAAGGAGGGAAGATGTGAGTCTAAAAGAAAAAAATAAAGGCGCATAGCGGCCAAATATTATTGCCCCGGTCCCCTGCCGTGGCTTAGGCCTGCCATGCGCCTCCTTCATTATAGCAATGTTTCCCGGCCAGGTAAGTGACGTAAATCACTTGAAGGAGGTGAAAGTGAGACCGCGATGCAGAATTTTTGGAAAGTTGGGAGTACTACTACTCCTATTTGTCCTTATAAAAGCTTTCGCTGCAGTTGCAGTTCCTCTCTGCGTTATGGAGATCTGGACCGACAAAGAGGTGTACCACCCGAATGAAAGCGTTCAACTCTACATCTGGATCAAGGTCAACGATGTGCCGGAACTCCCCGATATAGAGGGAGCCCGTCTGGTAATAGAGTTGAAACAACCATTCGGAACTTACATCACCCTCAGTACCAAGCGTGACGTTTCCTTACGCAAAGGTGCCGAATGGGAGGGGATGCTCCTCACCCTGCCCATAACTGGAGAGCCTTTCCGCAATTTAGGGGAGTATGTGGTCCATGCAGAGCTCTTCTCCCGAAATGATGAGCTCTACGCGGAAGCCTTCACGAAGTTTATCATCAAGAGCATCTTCGGCCGAAAGCCTCGTTCCCGCACTCTCATCGTCACGTCCAGGCGTACCGAACTGACCGAACCCTTCGTCTCCAAACTGGCGGTCTGGCTTGAAGCAGCTTTCGCTACTGATGTCCGGATTATTTATCAAGAAGGCATTTATCAATCGTATCGTTCCGGCTTGTATAAAGACTTCGATGTACTGATCTATTATGGAGTGGATTACCAACAGCCACCGCCCCCCGGGCTCATCACCGACATTTTTGAAGGCGAGGGAATCACGGAAAAGAAGGTCATCTGGATTGGATATCACATAGAGAAGGTAAACGCATATATCCAGCGGCTTTACGGGTTGAGCTATGCTGATTTCACATCCGATGTCGAGCCGGTAAACTTGTTATACGCTGATACTGGAACGGATTATAAACTGTTCGCAGCGGATCGCATCTTCGTCGAGGTAATAAATCCAGAACTGGTCAAAGTCCGCGCCGAGGTTGATGAGCAGCCCATTATCGTTAGCGCGAAGCACACATACTATTCCGAAGGAGGAGAATGTTTCTACTATGTGGGATTTCACCCTACCGCATACCTCGTTCCCCTTGGGGCTCACCTTGTGTTCACGGACATTTTAAACGAGGTCTATGGTATAGAACGTGGAAAAATCGCACTTGTACGGCTCGAGGACGTCAACGCCTTCACCGATCCTGAAACGCTCCTCTCTGTAACATCCTATCTTAAAAGCGAGGGAATCCCCTTTACTCTCGGTTTGATCCCGGTCTATCGGGACGGAAAAGGGACTGAGATCAGGCTGAGCCAAAGCCGGCAATTCCGGATGCTCATCAAGATGGCATTGCTCGACGGAGGGGAATTGGTCTTACATGGCGCAAGTCACCAGTACGATGGACAAACTGCCCTGGACTTCGAATTTTGGGACGAGAAGAACGGGGTCCCGGTTGACGGGAGGGCATACGCTGAACAACGTGTGAACGAGGCCCTTCGAGAGATCGAGCTTTCAGGCCTCCATCCGTATCTGGCCGGCTGGGAGACCCCCCATTACCCAGGTTCCTATCGGGACACTTACTCTGCGGCCAGTAAAGAAGCGTACAACGTGTTCGAAAAGTACTTCGACCTGCTGTACGAAAACCCCCACTGGGGCTTCGATTTAAGCTTGTTGCCATATATCGTTGAGGTCGAAAATGCCGTATACGTTCCAACTAACCTTGGTTATGTACGACAGGGCCACGAGGCCGAGGACGTGAGACGGATCCTTTGGGAAACCCAGTTACTGTCTAGCTTACAATATGGAGCCCTGGCGTCTTTCTTCTATCACCCGGGATTGGGCGTAGAGCCTCTCCGGGAACTCATCCAGGGCCTCAAGGCTCAAGGGTGGACCTTTAAGCCCGTGTCAGCCTTGGTGACCGCTCCGGTTGAACCCTGAAAGGACAACAACCAACGATGACGAAGCGAAGGGTACAGCTCATTTTCCCTGAGCGCACCGTGGAACAGCTCGATCGCCTGAAAGGGGAGTTGGGCGCTTCATCGCGCGCAGAGGTGCTGAAGATAGCGTTGGATCTTCTAAATTGGGCGATAAAACACCTCTACGCCGGGGAGAAAATAGCGGCGGTAAAAGGGAACAAGATAGCCGAGACCATCATCATTCCGGGCACTCTTCACGATTCGGGGAAAAAAGGGACATCATAGCCATGAGATTATCGACGGAGTTTCTCACGTACTTCTTCCTCGCCTATTGTGTGTTCTATAACCTCTTCCTCTCCGTCAGCTTCCTCGCGTTCCGCCTCCGGCCAAAGAGGGGAAGGGGGGCGTTCGGGAAAAACGAGGGACTGCCGATTATCACGCTTATGATCCCGGCTTTGAACGAGGAAAGAGTCCTGCGAAGGACGGTTGAGCGCTTGCTCGCACTTCCCTATCCCGGCCGATTTGAAATCCTGATCATCGATGACAACAGCGATGACGCTACTGGGGACATCGCCCGTGAACTATGTGCTCAATATGAGAATGTCCTCCTCCTCCAGAGGGGGCCCGAGCGATCCCGCAAGGGGAAGGGCGATGTCCTCAACCATGGCTTTTCCTTTCTGCGAGCGACGTTCCCGGAGAGGGACGAAAGGAGATGGATCATCGGCGTCTTCGACGCCGACGGTCGCCCTACCGAAGAAGATTTCTTACTCGAGGTTGGACAAACCTTTACAGACCATACCGTGGCAGCCGCGCAATGCGGAGTGCGGATTAGGAACGGGTATCACCTGTTGGCCGCCCTTCAGGACGTTGAATTCGCCACCTTCTCCTTCGTTACCCAGACAGTGCGGGACCGAACCTCCGGAGCCGTGGCTCTAGGAGGCAATGGCCAGTTCATCCGTGCTTCCGTCCTCACAGAGCTCTCCCGGGAGGGCCCTTGCTGGGATGGTTCCATTCTCACGGAGGACTTGGACATCGGGACCCGGATCCATCTCCTGGGAGGACGAATCAGGTTCATCGATCGATGGGTAGAGCAGGAGGGAGTAGAATCTATAAGGGCCCTATTTTGCCAACGTCACCGCTGGGCCTGGGGCACCCTCCAGGTGTTCTTGAAATACTTCTTGAGCGGGCGGATCCTACGGGCAAAGATTCCCCTCGCTAAAAAACTTGATCTCCACTATTATCTCAGCTTCTGGACAGTGCCCTTCGTGGTGCTCTTCTCCTTTCTCCTCTCACTCCTCAGCCTCTCCGGGATCGTGGAAATCGTCAACCGCTTCGGCCCATTGTTCCTCATCGCAAATTCCTTCAGCTTCATCCCGATGATGGTATTGGGACTTCTGTGGGCGCGTGTGCCGGTGAAGAAGATTCTCTACCTCGTTCCCCTGGCCGTCCTCTATGCTTACCACTGGATTCCTGTGCTCGTCGCGGGGTGGATCAGCATCCTCTCCCATCGCCGACCTCATTGGACGAAGACGGAGAGATTCGTTATAGAGGAGCCGGCAAAATGAGAAAGCGCATATTTCTTGGAATCTTCTTCTGTACGCTTATTTACACTAGCCTCCCGGCCATGAGTTCTCCTCAGGAATTGGCGTTGTCCTTCGTCCGGGAGATGATGACCGTAGCAGGGGGCGGGATTTGCGGCCGTTACATACTTTCCCCGGGAGGGAAAGATGATTCAGCAGGTTGCGAAATATTATTACAAGGGAGTGGTCTCCTCCTCCTCTATGCCGCGTTGACTGGCGATCGGGCTCTCTTCGAGGATCAATTACAGGTGATCCAGGAGTACTTCCTCGATGAGAAACTCGGCCTCCTGTATTGGAAGTTGGACGAAGAGATGGCACCTGTTCCTGATCCACAGGGTACTTACGCAAATTCTGCCGGAGATAGCCTGAGGGTGGTACGGGCACTACTGGTAGCTTACGAGCGATGGGGCGAGGAAAGGTATAGAGGTTTAGCGTTACGCATTGCCGAGGCCCTGAAGCGTTACAACGTCGCTCCCGATGGGGCGTTGAGAAGCTTCGTCTCTTGGAATGACGCCGGTGAGGTCGTCAGCGTGGCGAGATCTGTCGTGCTCTCCCACCTCGACCTCCCCGCCATGGCTTCTCTGGTCCAGATAGACGCGGATTGGGACGATATTCTCGCCACAAATTTTGAACTGGCCCTCTCGGGAATGTCGAGGAGAGGACTTTTCTATGAGGCCTTTTTCCCCGCCGAGAATGTTTATCGTCCTGCTGAAGGGAACATGATTCATATGACCCAGGTCGCACTCCACCTGGCTCTTTACGGAGAGATGTCCAGGAAGCCCCTAGCTTTGAGCGCGGCTCGGTCCTTCCTTTTCTTCGTCAAAACGGAATACGAGAGGAAAGGAATTATATGCGGCCGTTACGATCCGGAAAGCGGGCGCCCTAAAGCAGATTGGGAGAATATCACTGTCTACGCTCTGACGGCTCAACTCGCGGCGGCCTTGGGGGATTTGGACTTCGCCGAGAGATTGCTCGCAGAGAAAATCATCGCCCTACAGAGGTTGTCCCCGGACTCCCCCGTCTATGGGGGCTTCGCATTGAGGGAACAGGAAGCTTATGCCCTCGACACCCTGGAGGCCATGTTGGCACTGGCGGTGAGTCGGAGGTCAACCCCCGGGCCCGATGAATTCATCCGCCTCGTCTGGTATTTGGGGTGGAAGAAGGATAGCTATCTCTGGCCGAGCGCAGCCGTCGAGCTTCTCCGTATCAGGAACAGCCTGTGTGCAAATTACATAGGCCTCTTTGCCATTGTCTATCAAAATGACAGAGCTTCCACAGATCCTCACAGAGATCCTGAACATACTGCGAGTGACGAGGCCCTTCGGTACGTCATTTCTTTGGCACATCAACTGGGAATGGGGGTCGTACTGCTTACCCCGCTTATCCCCCTCGATGGCACTTGGGAAGGAGCAATCCTCCCCAGCAACCTTGATCTCTGGTTTTCGGGATGGCGTCGAATACTGATCCATTACGCTGAACTGGCGGAAGAGACGGGGGTGGAGATCCTCCTTCTGGGGTCCGAACTAGTCACGTTGAGGAGGCATTCGGAAAAATGGAGGGAGCTCATTACGGCCGTTCGGGACCGATTTTCAGGGAGGATCAGTTACTCGGTGAACTTCTGGGCTAACCGAGAGGCATATGAGGAAGTGCTCGCCATGTCTCACTGGGCAGACCTCGATTACATCGGGGTGACCGGTTACTTCGAACTCACCGAAAAACGAACCCCCACGCTGGAGGAATTGAAGGCCGCTTGGCGAAGAGACCGTAACGGCCAAGATGTCATCGCGGATCTCGAAACACTCCATAGAAAATATGGAAAACCTATAGTCTTTTGGGAGATCGGTTACCAGAGTAAGGACGGTACCAACATTTATCCCTGGAATTACCCCCGTCCCGGGGGGGTAGATGAGATGGAACAAGTTGTCGCTTGGCGGGCTTTCCTCGAGGTATTCCGCGAACGACCGTGGTTCAAAGGGTTCGGTATTTACGCTGAACATGTGGGGCTGCCCCCGAATCCCCTGGGATACAACGTACTCGGGAAATTGGCGGAGAAAGTTTTTCGGGAAGTATGTGGTTCTAAATGATGAGGGCTCCGACAACGCTATATCTCCCTAGAGAAGGGACTTTGGAAACCCGGGCCGAGAGGGGCGCGGACAGCCTTCATTGCCAGTATGTGAAGAGGTATGAATTTAAATATCTGGTTCATCTAGAGCTTGCGGATCGCGTGGCGGATTACTTGGCCACTTACCTCGAGCTGGACACACACTGCCATGGAAGAACGACACGCTCTTACACCGTAAGGAGTATATACTTCGACAACCCCTCTTTCAGGTGTTTTCACGAGAAATTGGCCGGCAAGGGACACCGGGAGAAATTTCGCCTCCGGACTTACGACGAGCCTTTTTCCGCGCCTCTCTTCCTCGAGCATAAAATCAAAGAGGGACTCTTATATAAGAAAGGAAAAGTCCACCTTGATACAGTCCTATTGGGGGGAATGCAGGATCTAAGGGCTTACCTACTGGATGTTATTGACCGAGGGGATCGACTCTTGAAGCGGTTCTTCCTGGGTGTTTTCCGCTACGGTTATTTCCCAATGGCGTTGATAACATACGATAGGGAAGCTTATGTTCATCCCGAGGATGCCACGATCCGCCTCACTCTGGACAGGCACCTCAGGGCCAGGATGTTTCCTCAACTCACTCAGATATACGATGATGAGGGGTTAGAAAATCTGCTCCCCGGGTGGGTTATTTTGGAGCTCAAGTTCACCCACATCATACCACACTCGATAGAAAGGTTGGTCACACTCTTCCGGTTGCGTCGCTGCACTGTTTCCAAATATTGTACCTGTGTGGGGCATTTCCTCGGGGAAGTGCCGGAAGCGGGAGGGGTAGTGCGTGCCATGGTCGTCTGATCCCGCGGTGATTACCTATCTCGACGTAGTTCTCGCGGTGACAGTCAGTTTGTTGCTGGGACTATACACAGGTTTCGTCTACCGTAAAGTTACGCCAAGGTTCAATCACTCTGTTTCGACTTTCTATACCCTCCTCTATCTCGCGATGATCGTTTCGCTCGTGATGATAGTGGTCTCAAACCAAATTGCGCGCGCCTTTACCCTGGTCGGTGCCCTCGCTGTAATAAGATTTAGAACAGCCATTAAAGATGTGCGAGAGGCCGCGTTCATCTTCCTCTCCCTCGCCGCTGGGATGGGGGTAGGGGTGGGACTCTACCTGGAGACGGCTTTAGGTACATTTCTCATCGGGGCCTTTATGTTTCTACTACATCATATGAAGATCGGACTCCGGGTGAAGAGGGAAGTCCTCGTCAAGTTCACCGTCCCTGTGGACGACGGCGAGAGGCCTCCTCCCCACCGGGAGATCTTTGAGAGATTCCTCGCTGATTACCAGCTACTGAACATCCGCTCGTTACAGGAGAGCGGAGAGCTGGAACTCGTCTTCCTCGTCAAGCCGGCAAAGGACGCTGACCTGATGGAGTTTTCACGTGCCCTCTCTTCTGTACCGCAACTCGGGAAGGTTTCGGTGATGGTCTTCGAGGAAGAGGACGCGGCACAGAACGTTTTTTAGGAGGGAGGCATGGGCTGTGCGCGGGCTGTGATCGTTTGTATTTACCTGGTGGTGGCTTTCCTCCCCTCCTGGGGAGGATCGGTGGTCATAAATGAGATCTTGGCCTCAAACGGTGCGGTCTTAGCCGACGAAGATGGGGACTACGGGGACTGGATAGAGCTCCTCAACCTAGGCAATGAGCCGGTGGATATGGAGGGGTACACCCTGACGGATAATCCGGGCATTCCCGATAAGTGGGTCTTCCCTAAAGTTCTCATCCCCCCAAAGGGGTTTTTGCTCCTCTGGGCCTCCGGAAAAGACCGTCGTGTCCCGGGTTCGTGGGATTTCAAATCGCCCCTCATCCTCGAGTTTGAAAGTGCAGGCTACCGAGATGGAGATCATGCCCGGATCGTGGTCAACGGCAGGGACAGGGCGTTGGACTTGCGCGGAATAAACGTCGTGCGGCTTGACCCGGAGGGTAATTTCCTCGAAGCCACCGTATACGACACGTGGGGGTCTTCTGTCGCCGCCGCTGATATAGCGCGCTACCTGGAGAGCCTTTCGCCGGGAGAAATCGTTATCTTCGCTGTTAAAGATGAGGCCTCTAGAAATTTGGACCACCGAGCACGGGCAGCGCTGGAGGCTTTGGGAAGCGAGTACATCGGAAGGCTGGCCTATTGGGACTCGTGGGGGATGATCTCTGTTGTGGGGCAAGGAAAGCTCATCGAGGTTTATCGCCCCACCGGGGAGGGCCCAGCTGTGGGCTCGTTGGCGAGCAAAATGGTCCTGCACACCAATTTCAAGCTGGATAAAGAAGGGGAATTCCTAGGATTGTACGCACCGGATGGGACCGAGATGGACGTTCTCCGGTACCCCTCACAGAAGCGGAACGTCTCCTACGGACGCTGCCCCGACGGGGGCGAGAGGTGGGGGTTTTTCGCGGAGCCGACGCCGGGCACTCCGAACGGCGTCCGATGTGCGGTCGGCATTGCAGAACCACCAAAGTTCTCAAAAGAGGGCGGAGTTTACGAGAAGCCGGTCGTGATAAACCTCTCCGCGCCTGGGGATACCGAGATCCATTACACCCTGGACGGATCCATGCCCACGGAGGACAGTCCGCGTTACGTCGATCCCCTCCATATAGAGGAGACAACAGTTGTCAGAGCACGTACCTTCGGGGATTCCCTGATCCCCAGTGAGGCGGTGACGCGGACCTTCCTCATAGGTAAGGAGGTTCACCTCCCCGTCCTTTCACTGGCCACGGATCCGGCCAACCTCTGGGACGATATGAAGGGTATATACACGGAGGGGCGCTACCCAGTGCGGCCTAACTATCTGCAACATGGCCGTGAATGGGAACGTCCGGTATCCGTGGAGTTCTTCGAGGAAGATGGAACCGTTGGCTTTGTGGCGAATGCGGGGATCCGCATCTTCGGGGGCGATACAAGGGCGTTTCCCAAGAAAAGCTTCGTGCTCTACTTCCGCAAGAAGTACGGTCAGGGACACCTTGATTACGGCTTATTCCCGGACAAGGGGGTGGAACGCTTCACCAGCATCGTGGTGAGGAACGCGGGCAACGATGGGGTGGGGGCCCTCCCCCACATTCGCGATCCATTGATGCACGCCCTGTGGGCGGAAGTGGGAGGGTTGGTCTCGGCGAAGAGGTCCGTTTTCGTCTTTATCAATGGTGTTCCCTGGGGCATCTATAACCTTCGTGAACACGTGGACGCGGATTACATCGTTTCTAATTACGGGATAGAAGATTTCGACCTCATCGTCAAGGAACGGAGTGTGAGGGCGGGCGACATCTCACATTGGGACGCCACACTCGCTTTCTTCGAGGAGCATGACCTGGACTCGGACGATGCTTATGCCGAAGCGGCGAATCTCATCGATATCGAGAATTTTACTGACTACCAGATATTTCAGATATACGGGGGAAATATAGATATATGGGGCAATTACATACGGTTTCGACCGCGGTCTCCGCCGGGGAGGTGGAGGTGGGTCATGTGGGATATGGACCTCACCTTCGGTTTGGAGGTTCCGGCTACGCACAACACCCTTGCGTGGCACACCCGGAATAGGCTGCGGCCCGACTTAGGGCCCACGTGGGCGGACGGGGCCTTATGGCTAACGCTCATCCTCCGGAAGTTGTTGGAGAACGATTCTTATAGGACTTACTTTATCAACCGATTCGCCGACCTGTTGAACACTACGCTGAGCCCGGAGAACGTTATCGCCAAGATAGAAGAGCTTGCAGCGATCATCGAGCCGGACATCCCACTGGAGCTGGCCCGATGGGGCGACGAGTGGGGAGGGTCCTACGAGGAGTGGCGGGCGAATGTGGCGGGGCTGAAGGAGTTCGCCAAGGTGCGCCCTGAATTCGTGAGACAATACATCGTCGAGATGTTCGGGCTCGAGGGCACGTCAACCTTAACCATCGAGCCTCCAATAGGTGAGGGTTTCGTAAGGGTCAATACCATTATGCCAACAGATTATCCTTGGCATGGCATGTATTTTCGGGGCGTCCCTGTGACGTTAAAGGCCCAGCCAGCCCCGGGATATAGGTTTGCTGGTTGGAGCGATCCATCCCTTCCACAAACCGCGACGGTGATCATTTCGTTGTCTGAAAATTACAGCGTTCGCGCGGTCTTCACTCCCGCCCCCAGCGAAGCGAATCTCAGCGGGGGGGATATCCACATAAATTATGTGGAGATAACGCCTACGAGGTTCATGCAGGGAGACAAATTCAGCATAACGATGAATTTCGATGCCAGGAAAAGCTTCGAGAACGTAACCATTAGGTACCTCATAGTGGATGAAGAGGGCAAGGATGTGGCGTATTTGGAATCTGACTTCTTCGATATTGTAGCCGGCGATAATCAGACCAAGACTGTAGAATTCAAATGGACGGACCTCAGCTCTATCCGGGTGGGAACTTTTACGCTGTCCCAGGCGCTAATGAAGCAATACCCCGGGGACATGTCCTCACCGGTACTTCTCACCGAACAGAATGTGAACGAAAAATTTGAGGTGAAAAGGGTCACCGATCCGGTGTTTAAGAAATTCATAAGCAGGGAAAATTCCCTGTGGTGGCTGACGAAAATGGGGTGGGTGAATAGCCCAATGGCTGTCGCTAACGATCTCGACCACTGTGTAATGTATGGGGGCCTAGTGACCGGCGAGCTGACCAACGAGGAGTTCTACGCTGACGGCTCAGATATCCCTTGCTATTGGGAAATCACGGGGTACGCGGTACGGACCCTGGCCCTAGAATATGAGAGGACCGGAAATACAGAATACAGGGATCTGGCGAGACGTATGGCGGACACGATAGTCAGGAATTTGATTTACGACCCGATTCATCCTGAAAACAACGGCACCATCCACACTATGGACTATTACAACGGTACTGAGTATGGACCGTATAAGGATATAGCTGTAATTTTTGACCATGCCCAGATTCAAATGGGGTTGCTCGAGCTCGCGAGGGTAATGGAGGAGAGAGGGGATCCGGGATACGAGGTTTATCAGAAGACAGGGGAAAGGATAGGCAATTTTCTATACTTTGTTTACAGAAGGAACTCGGATGTCCTTCCAGAACAGTGGAATAGACGCACCTTAACCGTCAGCGGTATCTCCCAAGATCCCATGGCCGTGATAGGGTTGCGATACCTGTACGAAAACACAGGCGATCCTAGATATAGAAATATGGCCAGAAATGAACTGAACAGGTTCTTACGTGATGAACCTGTTCCTGGAGTTGACTACCACGGTCAATCCTATTTTGCTTACGGGATGATAAAGGGATTCGAGTGGTTCGGCGATGTCGCTTATCTAAAGAAGGCCATAGAATTTGCCGCGGCTGTATCTTCCGACATGGATTCGAGTGGGAAACTCGTGAACGAAGAATATTCACGGATACCGGCGCAGTCACAGCTTATTGAAAATAATGTGCTCATCTGGAAATACACGGGAAAGGAGCGTTTTTTGAGATGGGCGGACAAGTCGGTTGAATACCTCACAAATACGGACCACATCTGGTCCTATAGCCAACCGGTCTTGAAGCTTGGGAGATATTATAGAGAATCGGGAGGTCAATATAATTGCTTTTGCTATGAGGAACCTGAGTTGACCTCTTGGGGAACGATATTCCATATAAATGCTTTCTACCATTATCTCCATCTCCGATACGGGGACATATACGTGGATGCAAGGAGTCACAAGGTGGTCAGTATGATTTCAACACCTACAGTGACGTTCGGCGTAGACGAGATAAATATAATGGTGGAGGGTACGCCCGAAGGCGTAGGAATATACGTTAACTCCCCAAAAGTGATAAAGGCGGTCTTTTTGGATGGTGAGCCAACCCATTATTTCAGCGACCATACGGCCCGTACGCCTTACTACGAAGGGAAAAAGACGATCAAGATATTGTTAGGTGAAGATGAAGCTACAGCTCCCCACATAGTGAGCACAAACTCCATCATTACGGAAACGACGCTGTTAACTTCGCCCACTAAATTTACGGTTAAATTCAGGGGCATGAATAATACCAAAGGGGTGATGAAAATCTACTGGAGTGGACCTAAGCCAACCGTCAAGTTGGATGGAATCGTGCTTGTGGAGAACGTCGATTGGAGTTGGTCTGATTCTGTCTTGAGAATAAGTTATTCCCATGATGGTAACGAAAGATGCCTTACAATATCAGCTGATGAAACGATCCTGGATTATTCGGATGAGGAAGATTTATGAGATGTGCTTTTTTTGCGAACTGGGCAGCAAATTTTGAAGGGTCACTCCTCTGGACAGGATCGACTGGTTACAAAAGACAAAAAGGAGAGTGTTATTAATAAAGCGGGCTTTTGTTTTTTTAGAAAAATACATCTATGCAGTGGTGGAAGAGGGGTGAGACCAGGGGTCAAGCGGAAAGGGAAGGTCTCTCAGGCAGTGTATCGCTAGATGTGTCCGAATTGATGTCATGGTGGCCTTCTTCCTCATTCCAGCTCCCTGTTTTTTTCGGGAAGGCCATCATATATACCTTTGGATAAGACATGCTTCACGGGACACTACCCATAGATACCATCTCTCTTTAAGGGGGACATTCAAATTCGGGTTTCACTAACCATTGTGTATTTAAGAACAAACGTCCGTGGGGATTGGCCAAAACTTCCCTCTTCTACATGGCACCCGTCCTCAATTTACGGGGGAACTCTGAAGTATTTTTAAAGACGATGTGGCGCAGAGGTATTCTGTGGACATTATTATTCCTCTTTTGGGGGGGAGTCCTTCACGGGAAGGAGTTGCCTTTTTTCCGCGTAATTGGTGCAGAGGTTGTCCTCGGCGATGAAGTTGAAGTGCCCATCTTCTTTGATTCTCCAGAGGGAGTGCGGGCACTAGAGGGTGTTCTCGTCCTAGAAGGAGCAGAAGGGAGGATAACTACATTTCGATCAGCATATGAAATACAGACAATTGAACAATCTCCTCGGAGTTTGCGATTTCGCTGGCTCGATTCAAATAATGAGGTAGGACCCAGGGTTGCAAATTTAATCCTTCTCACGGTGACGATAGTTCCGGAGAGTCCTGGTAAGATACGTGTGAAGCTCTCGGTTCCATTTTTTGTTACAGATGCGGGCATCGCCTCTCGCGTTAAGGTCGAAAGCGGCGTATTAGAGATCAAGGATAACGTCCGTCTCACGGCAGTGGTCGACGAAGCGTCCACTGAAGAAGATACACCTGTTTCCATCGCAGTTCTCGCCAACGATCGATTTCAAGAAGGGAGGCTCGATCCTTACTCGCTCAAGGTAACGACATTGCCCGAGCACGGAATGGTGATCGTGGACTTCACAACGGGACAGATAATTTACACCCCGGATGTGGATTTCTCCGGCGCAGATTCGTTTTCTTACCGTATCTGTGATGTCGAAGGCACGTGTGATGAAGCTGCTGTTACGGTATACGTCGAGTCTGTGAACGACCCCCCTCAAGCCGGGGATGATCTCACGGAAGTCGAGGCCGGCAAACAGGTAATCATAGATGTCCTGTCAAACGATACGGATGTAGATGGGGACCTCGACCCTTCTTCATTAGAAATTGTCACTTCTCCTTCCCACGGCAACGTCGAGCTCCAAGAAGACGGCACCGTGCTCTATATTCCCGATAGGGATTTTGTAGGGATAGATACCTTTCAATACACAGTGAAAGACGATGCTGGCGCTATCTCAAATATCGCCAAAGTGGTGGTCAAGGTTGAGGAGAAAGCAATGCACCTATTCAGTTTAGAGGAAGGGCAATGTATGGTTGGGCAATTGGGTAAATTGGAATTGCATCTAAATCCAGGCAGGTCGGGGATACAGCGTCTGGAATTTACCGTGGAGGTGCCGGACCCAGATTTCGCCGAGATTGTAGGGTTGAAGTGGGAAGGACTTCCTAATGGGCTTTGGGAAGTTCGACAATATAGAGACGGCCTTTGGAAAACCAGAGTTGCCGATCCTCTTGGCTATCTGGATCCTGGGCATGAAGGCATCTGTCTGTTAATTTATTTGGATACCAAGGCTACAGGTACTGGGAAGTTAATCCTCTCCTCTGTCAGAGGACTTAATGATAGAGGAGAGGATCTCAGCTTAACGGAAATTTCCTTTTCCTTCCGATGTGTTCTCGACTCCTTGGAACCAGAGTGGGGCCCTCCCCAAGATCTTGATGGAGACGGAAAATACGAAGATCTCAATGGGGATGGTCGTTTCACTCTGTACGACGTGTTAGTTCTATCTTTTTACTTTGACCGTCCGCCGTTAAATCTAATGCCGGAAGTCGTGGACTTCGATGGTGATGGTGCCTTGACCTTTGCGGATGTTGAAGCCCTGGCAAGTTTCATATTGGAAACTCGATCAATAAAATAGTAAGTGTACTATGGCCTCGAGGCCAAGATCGTGTTATCTATATTGGGTTTCAATAGGGAGTTACCTCTCCTCAAGGCGCTTAAAAGAGGGCTTTTTGAAGTGAGCCATCTACTCCCCCCTTCTTCGCTCTCTCCACAATGGGTCCGTCCTTCTCGCACCCCTAAAGGGTAACCAAGGTGTGCTGGCTGAAGTTACCGATGCCCAACCCTCCGTTCATTCCGCTGCTGAGCTTGCACTTCCCATCAGCCGCACAACTGCCCGGGGCAGGGAAAGATCCCCACCACATCGCACCGCCACCTCAAGTTCCTACGGCATCTAAGGGGATAATGAATCGAACCCGTCCCAAATGGCCAGGAGAAAGGCCATGTGAAGTTGCCCGGTTTGGTGGACGCCCAGGGCATTGAAGGGAGGTGTTCGCGGTGCCGGGGACTCGACCGCCGTATCCGCCAGAATTCAAGCGGCAGATCATGGAACTAGCACGCACTGAGCCGAGCGGGAGGGGACTGGTCCGGGATTCAAGCCACGCGAATGAGACGATCCCGGACAGGATGTGGCAGGCGGACCGCGATGAGGACGCCGACCGGTCCGGGCTGACCACGGGGAGAAGGAAAGAACTCCACCGGCTCTGTCGGAAGACTCTTGGCTCAGGCTGAACCGGGAGATCCTGGCAAGAGCCGCGGCCTGGTTCGCTCGCAGGATCGCTCTCTGCCGAGGTCTACGAGTTCGTGAGTGCCCGCCAGGCTTGCTATTCGGTGGCCCCTGGGAGGGGAATTGGCGGTCTTCATCGGCTGGCACTCCGCGTGGTGGGGGCGGAGAGGGCCGGGAGAGCTTCTCCAGAAGCTTGGAAGAAGAGCTAAGCCGGATGCCGTGGAACCCACAGAACGCCCGAATCTAGGCAGGGGCTTGGACGCAGGGGATAATAAGGACCGTAGCTGCGCCGGATATAGTTCCAAAATCCATACTTCGTTTAAGAAGAGCCCCCCATCAGCCTAGTCTTTCGCGCCGGCGGCAGATCCTTGAGACTTTTTTAATCCGTGGGTCTAGAAGCGGTGTTTATACTTATAAAGTTTTGGATAGAGCCGATTTTCCGACAACGACAGACTTCGACAGATTTTTCAGTACTCAACATGTAACAAGAATAATTTGCAACGAGCCAAGCTTCCCCAGCATTACCAGTCCACCTACTCCATCACATATGGGTTAAGAAGTTTAAACAAACCTTAAACCTAAATCACACTTCAACCTTTTTCATTAAGATTTATGGATGCTCCCGTTTAGTTGCTATTTATCTAAAACGGTTTTGGATCTCTAAAGCACGTTCGACTTCTCGTTTATCTACAATCCCTTTTTCTACGAGAATTTCACCGATTAACTTATTGGTCCCGTTCTGTTGGATCTGGAGAGCTTCCTCTACGTCGCGTGGGCTCACAACCCTGAGATCTACAAGTATTTCCCCAAGTTTCTTTCCGCGCTCGAAGAATTCCTCGAGGATTGAGAGGACTACCGAGGAGCGGGAACGCCTTTCTTTACGTGCTTTTTCATCCACTAAACGAATGAGATATTCATCTTCTTCTGCAAAGTACAACGTAACCTGCATCTCACCACCCCCACGTCTGGGCCCTAAAAGAAAACCGGGCTGCCAAATTTACCCTGGCAACCCGGTTACCCCTTCTCATTAGGGCCCGTGGCTTTGCACCCCCGCCTTACGACGGGTTCGCCCTTTTTCAGGGTTGTAGCTACTATAAAAACTTACAAAGCAATAGTCAAGGTCCTCTGAGGGGACATTCGTCACTTGTTTTTGAGCAACTGAAAACAATGTGGCTACAATGATTAGCCATGTTGGTGAAGGCGTGCGCTGCGTGTACACAAGCGGAGAGTTTCATATTCGACAAAGATGGCACCCTCCTTTCATTCTCCCATTGGGTTGCGGTGATGGAGGCACGGGTGGAGTACCTCGCTTTGCGATGTGGGTTATCGGCACCCACTAAAGAAGTCCTCTTGGCAGTAATGGGCGTTGATCCCATCACAAGGTGTGAACACCCCAACGGTGCAATCCATCTACCACGTCGGGAGGTAGAGAAACTTGCCGCAGAATTCCTCGCAGAAAATATGTCTCTCCCCTTCTCAGAACTCTTGAGCATAGTAAAGGAGGGATTTATCGAGGTCGACGCGGCATTCCCCTGGGGGGACCGTTTGGAGCTTCTGCCGGGAGCGCGTGAGCTCCTCCTGAAGATAAAGGGTGCTGGGGGCAGGGTGGGGGTTGTGACCCACGATTCCACCGGGCCGGCTGCCCGGCACTTGCGGCACGCCGGCTTGGCTGGCTTGGTGGACGTAGTCGTGGGGCTGGATGTCTTCCATATCCCAAAACCCGCCCCGGAAGGGATCTTCAAGGCTTGTGAGCTTTTGGGGGTCCCCCCCGGCAAGACCGTCGTAGTGGGGGACTCTCCCGGGGACGTGCTCGCGGGGAAACGCGCCGGATGCCGGTTGACCATCGGGGTCCTCACCGGTCGGGGGACGGGCGAGGACCTTTCCGTTGCGGACTGCGTGGTGAGAATGCTGAAGGAGGTAGAAGTCACCTAAGGAAGATGAGGGCCAACGTCCCCACCGTGAGACAATAGAGGGCGAACGGCCAGAGCTTCTTTCGGCCGAGGAGGGAGAGCAAGAACTTGATCGCGAGGAGGCCGCTCAAAAAGGCCATTGTGCCTCCAAGCGCAATTCCCAGAAGTTCTTCTGTTCGAAGGTCTGCGCCCTGTGCCCCGGAGAGGGAGAGGAGGCTACCCCCGGCGATGGCAGGGATGGCGAGGAGGAACGAAAACCGCACCGCCTCTTCGATCTCGAGGCCGAAGATGAGTCCCGCGGCGATGGTCGCCCCCGACCGCGATATCCCGGGAAGTAGGGCGAGGGCTTGGGCCCCGCCGATGCCCAAGGCTCGGGGGAGGTTGAGGGAGTAGTCACCCCCTGTGTCCAACCTGTAGTCGGCGAGCAGCAGGAGTCCCCCCGTGACGAGAAGGAACCCCCCGGCGATAGCGGCAGAGGAGAATGCGCTCTCTATATAGCCTTTGAGGAGAAGTCCTGAGAGAATGATGGGAACGGTCGCGACCACCAGGAGGGCGAAATACCGCAATCCTCCAGGGTCTCCACGGGCGATACGCGAGAGGAGGGCCAGGATGTCCCGACGGAAGTAGACGAGGACCGCGAGGAGTGTCCCGAGGTGCAGCACCCCCTCCAGGGCGACGCCGGGGGGGTTCACCCCGAGCAGGGCTTGGGCGAAGACGAGGTGCGCGGAGCTACTTATGGGGAGGAACTCGGTGATGCCCTGGATGATCCCCAGCAGAAGGTATTTCTCCATTCACTTTCCAAAGAGTAGTATAAGTACCACCAAAGCGGCCAGTGTTCCTATTCCCACGGCGAGCCACCACGGGAATTCCCCATCTGCCCTTTCGTCATGGTCCCCGAGGGTGCTCCCGGCGGCCGCCGGGCCTCCCACTACCAGGAGGAAGGGTTCCCTCTGGGAGAACTTGAAACAGACCTCCTCATCAACGCAGAAAGTGTATTTCACTTCTACCTCCGCCGGAAATTTTCCGATTTCAGGCTCGGCGTAAGTGAGCGGGATTTGAACGGAAATTTCTTCCTCAGATGGGAGTGAAGCTACGGTGACCGCCTCCGCCCGAATCCCAGCTGGGAGTTCCGCGAGGGAAACCGTGAGATCTTCGGCGGCATACTGGGACATATTCTTCAGGGTGACGACCAAGCCGGCGGGTTCATCCGGCGAGAGGGTGAACTGTGTGGGGACATGCAGAGAAAGGATCGGACCAGGGTAGGCCGCTTCGGTCTCCCCCTCGTCCGATCCAGAGTTCCTGTCATCTTCGGGTGAACCGGTCACTTCATCCTCTGACGGCCCGCTCGAAGTCCCCTTCGATCCTAGGAGTTCCTCGATCTTCTGCCTCACCTCCTCCTCGACGAGCCCGAGCCACTTCCCGCGGATCCTCCCACCCTGGTCGACGAGGTAGAGGGTAGGGATCGCCTCCACGCGAAACAGACGCACGAGCTCTCCGTCGTATCCCTTCCCGTCCCAATGTTGTGGCCAGGGGAGCTCGAAGTGGTCGATGAATGCCAGTGCCTGTTCCCGGGAGATGTCGAGGTTTATACCGATGATCTCGAGGCCCCGATCGTGGTACGCCTCGTAGATCGCTTTCATTTTCGGCGTGGCGATCACACATGGCAAACACCAACTCGCCCAGAAGTCGAGAAGGACGACCTTTCCCCGTAGTGCCTCCAACGAGACCTCACGGCCCTTGAGGCCGACGAAGGAGAAGCTCGGCGCTGGGGCTCCGATGTACAGGGGAACCTTTGGTGGCACGTACTCGGTGGGAACGAGCGTCAAGGAGCTCCCGTCGGCCGCCACCTCGGCCAACTTGAACGAGCGCCCGCCTACGGTGAAGGCCTCGGTGAGGGCGAAGAGTTCGTGTCCACCGGCCTCGCCGTGGAGAACGCCGTCACCGTCCACATCGACCGCGTAAAAGTCAACCTCATCGTTGTAATTCCCGTTCACGTTGGCATCGATAAGGACGAGTGTCCGTTTGGTGCCATCCAGTTCGAACTCGCCCTTCATCGGAGTCTGGCTCACCAAAAAGAGGAATCCCCGGCCTTCGGGCCAGATCACCGAAAGCTCGTAAGGACGGTTGTGGACCGTGAACCGCAGGTGCCAGAACCACTCCTTCTCCGTAAGAGGGGTGCCCCTTGCTCCCTCCGCGGCCCCGAAGACGTCGTCCCGGTCAAAGTCGATGGCGAGGTACGGGGTATTGTCAGAGAGCACCGCGAACATCAACGGATACTCAACCTCGCCGAGCGCCAAGACTCCGAAGAGGGACATCGCGGGTTCCGGGCCCTCGCGTTCCAGGGAGCGTTCCAGGGAGGGGTAGAGCCTGAAGGCGAGCTTTCCCGACGCCCATTCCCCGAGCTCGGGCGCGGACACCGGCGCGAGGGAGACCTTTATCTCTTCGGCGAGGAGGGGAAGCGGGAGAAGTAGCAGAAGGATAGCGACCCACGTCGAAAAAAATCTGCGCATTTCGGTCCCCTTTCTTAAAAGATTCTTTAAATTTTATGGGCCTATTTTACGCGTTCGCGTAGTCCTCGGGAAGCGACACGGAGGCGCCGGACCACGTTCTCCTTACCCGCGAGGGAGATGACATCGAATAGGCCAGGGGATACAGTGCGTCCAGTGATGACGACCCGGACTGCCTGGGCCACCGCTTTCAGGGGGAGCCCGAGTTCCGCCAGCGTCTCCCGGACCGCAGTCTCCACCGCTCCAGGAGAGAAATCGTCCAAGGCTTCTAGGGCAACGGCGATGCGCTCCAGGGGGGCGGCGAGTTCCGGTCGTAGGATCTCTTCCGCCTCTGGAGTGACTGAGAGCTCTTTCGAAAAGAGGAACAGAGCTGCGTGTGCCATGTCCACCAGTGTTTTGTTGCGCTCTCGCAGGAGCTCCGCCGCACGCATGAGCCGTTCTCGTCCCAAGGCCGCGACCTCTTCCGCCGTCGCCACCCCCTCCTGGACGATATACTCGGCGAGGAGGTTTGCGAGGCGTGTGAGATCAGCTTGCTTCAACCACTCGTGGTTCATCCACAGTAACTTCGCCTCGTCGAAGACCGCCGCCGAGCTCCCCACCCCCTCAAGGTCGAAGTAGCGGATGAGCTCATCTCGGGAGAAAAGCTCCTGGTCCCCATGAGACCAACCGAGGCGTGCGAGGAAGTTCACCATCGCTTCGGGGAGGAAACCCCTCCGGCGATACTCCAGTACTGATACGGCCCCGTGGCGCTTGGAAAGCTTGGTCCGGTCGGGCCCGAGGATCAGGGGGATGTGGGCGAACGCGGGGGGCTTCCATCCCAACGCCCCGTAGATCCAAAGCTGTTTGGGGGTGTTGTTCAGGTGTTCGTCTCCCCGGATAACGTGGGTCATTTCCATGTCGTGATCGTCCACCACGCAGGCGAAGTTGTACGTGGGAGTCCCGTCGGAGCGCAGAATCACGAAGTCCTTGAACTCGGCATTCGCGAATTCCACTCGCCCGAGGATCAGGTCCTCTACAGCAGTGGTGCCGGCCCGGGGGACCTTGAACCAGACCGCGCCCTCGGCCTCGTAGGCGGTGCCCTTCTCGAGGAGAAGTTCCACGACCTCCCGATGGCGCGCGATCCGGTCCGTTTGGCGGTAATACTCATCCCAATCGAGCCCGAGCCAGCGTAGCGATTCCTTTATCTGGTCGATGGCTTCCTCGGTGGAGCGGGTCCGATCGGTGTCCTCGATGCGGAGGATAAACGTCCCCCCATGGTGCCGGGCAAAGAGCCAGTTGAAGAGGGCTGTCCGGGCTCCACCGACGTGGAGGTATCCCGTGGGACTTGGCGCAAACCTCACCCTCACGTACGACATGACCGAGGGATTTTAGCGTTTACCCCGCGCGTTTAAAGGAACCCTTCTCACCAGTCATGCGTCACTCGTCGACCTCTTATTGAGCCGCACCGGGTCTCCCGGTCGGATCCTTCCCCCGGCCACCACCGCGGCGAACACCCCCACCCGGGGCATGATACAGTCCCCCACCATCTCTTTGATGGTGCAGCCCTCGTGACACGGCTTTCCGATTTGGGTGACCCGGAGGCGCACCTCCCCCACACGGATCTCGTCCCCCACCTCCACCGCGGCGAGGTCGAGCCCCTGGGTGGTGATGTTCTCGGCGAAGGCGCCCGGGGGTATCTCGATCCCATGCCGCTCAGCGAAGGCTGCGATCTCGGTCCAGTCCAGGAGGCTCACCTCACGCCCCGGAGTGCCCGCGTGGGCGTCCCCCACTACACCGAGGCCCACTCGACACTCGAGCTCGGGCACCGGCCGCTTGGGGGTGCCCTTGCGCTCGCTCACGTTCACCGAGATCACCCGTGCTCGTCTCTCGTCCATCGCCCGCTTTTCCCCCCGGTCTTCTCCAGGAGCTTGATCTCCTTAATCATCATTCCCGGGTTCCGGGACTTGCACATGTCGTAAATTGCCAACAGGGCCACCGTACAGGCGACCATGGCCTCCATCTCCACCCCCGTCTTTCCGGTACAGCGGACCTCGGCATAGACCACGATCTCCCCCTCCCCGGCCTCGAACCGGATGTCCACTCCCTCCAGTCCGGGCAGTGTGTGGCACAGGGGGACCAACTGGGGGGTGAGCTTCGCCCCCATGATCCCCGCCACTTGGGCTACGGCGAGGACGTCGCCCTTTCCGATCCGCCCCTCGAGGACATCCCGCAGCACCTCCGGCGAGACATCGATCCGCCCCATCGCCAGGGCGGTCCGTTTGGTGGGAAGTTTATCCCCTACGTCCACCATCCTGACTGGTTCCCGCAGCCTCTCCGGACTCAAATCTCCCCCTTTCCCGGGTTATGATACCGCCCGAAGGAGGAAAAGGTGTTGAAGAAGTTCCTTGCGCTCGGGGGCCTTTTGCTCGCTTTGGGGGGGCCGCTTGCGGCGATGGAGCTCGTCCTTGCGACTACCACCTCCACCTACGACACCGGCCTCCTGGACAGGCTGAACCGGGCCTTCGAGGAATTCCTCGGGGTCAAGGTCAAGGTCATCGCCGTGGGGACCGGGGCCTCGTTGGAGCTCGCCAAGAGGGGCGTAGTGGACGTCGTCTTGGTGCACGCCCGTCCCCTGGAGGACCGATACCTGCGGGAGGGGTGGCTGATAAACCGTCGCGACGTGATGTTCAACGACTTCGTGGTGGTGGGACCGCCGGACGATCCCGCTGGGGTGAGGGGGCTGACGGACGCGGCCGAGGCCTTCCGGCGGATCGCCGCCGCTGAAGTCCGCTTCCTCTCCCGCGGCGATAACTCCGGCACCCACTTCCGGGAGATGGAGATCTGGAAGGCGGCGGGGATCGAGCCCCGGGGGAAATGGTACCTCATCTCGGGAAAGGGCATGGGGGATAACCTCGTCCAGGCGAGCTTCATGGGGGCCTATACCATCACCGACCGGGGCACCTTCATCGCCATGCGGAAGAACTTGGACCTGGAGATCGTGGTGGAGGGGCCGGTGAAGGGCGGGGACCCGGCCCTCATGAATCCCTACGGCATTATGGCGGTGAACCCCGCCCGGTTCCCGGACCGGAACTATGTCCTGGCCATGGCCTACATCGGCTTCATCACCTCGCCCGCAGGACAGCGGATCATCGCAGAGTTCACCGTGGATGGCGAGCACCTCTTCTACCCCACGGCCCTGAAGGCGGACCCGGACTTCTCCGAGTACGTCCCCCGGGACTGGAGGGGCTGATGGGGGAGATCTGGGGTAGCGTCCAGGCGGCCTTCTCCCTCCTCTTCCACCCGGACCGGTACCTCCTGAGCACGATCCTCGTCTCCTTCAAGGTCTCGGGGGTCGCGCTCCTTTTGTGTTTTCCTGTTTCGGCGGTCCTGGCGGCGGCCATCGCCCTGGGGAGGTTTCCCGGCAGGGGGGTACTGAAGCTCCTCATCCGCACCGCCATGGGGCTCCCCTCGGTGGTGGTGGGGCTTTTGGTGCTCCTCCTTTTGAGCGAAGCGGGGCCCTTCAAGGGGTTGCTTTGGACCCCGCGGGCGATGGTGATCTCGCAACTTGTGCTCATCACCCCCCTGGTCCTCGGGGTGATGATCTCGGCCCTGGAGGGGGTGAGCCGGCGGGTGGCCGAGGCGGCCCATGTCCTCGGGGCTAACCGCGTCCAGATCGCCTGGACGGTGGTGAGGGAAGCCAGGGTCGGGTTTCTCACCGCAGGGGTGGCGGGGTTCGGGCGGGCCATCGCCGAGGTGGGATCGGTGCTCATCGTGGGAGGGAACATCGCCTGGGCCGACGGGACCTCCTACACCCGCACCCTCACCACCGCCATCGTGGTGGAGTCCCGGAAGGGGAACTTCGAGATGGCGTTGGCTTTCGGGATCGTGCTCCTTGTTCTTGTGCTCTGTGTGAACCTGATCCTGGGGTTCCTGGAGCGTCCCGGGGAGGCGCGGTGAGGGAGATCATCGCCGCGCGGGACCTCCACTTCGGCTACGGCAGGCGAGAGGTGCTACGGGGCGTAGACCTCGCGGTCCGACGAGGGGAGATCCTGGCGGTGGTGGGGCCGAACGGGGCGGGGAAGACCACCCTCTTCCGCCTCCTCACGTTCTACCTCCGCCCCCAGCGGGGCACGGTGGAGTATTTCCTCGACGGCCACCGGACCCCGGTACGGGAGGCCCGACGCCGGATCGCCGCTGTCCTCCAGGAGCCCGCTCTCTTCTCCACGGACGTCTTCACCAATGTGGCCTACGGGCTCTTCCTGCGGGCGTCCTGTGGGGAACGGACTAGGGCCCGCCTCGCACGGGTGCTACAGCGCCTCGGGCTCCCTCTCGCCCTTTCTCCCATCGAGGAGCGGGTGGAGGCGGCGCTCCGGGCGGTGGGGCTTTCGGGGTTCGCGGGGCGGCGGGCATACGCCCTTTCCCGGGGAGAGGCTCAACGGGTGGCGTTGGCCCGGGCGTTGGTCCTCGAGCCCGATGTGTTGTTTCTCGACGAACCCACCGCGAGCCTCGACCCCGAAAGTACCTCGGTCATCGAGGGCGTGATCCGGGACCTGAGGGGGGCGGGAAGGACGGTGGTCCTCTCCACCCACGACCCGGCCCAGGCCCGACGGCTGGCCGATAGGATCGTCCGCTTGGCGGAGGGACGGATCGTAGAAGTGGTGGGGCTCACCACAAACGGGGAATCCGCTCCACCTCAATCCGCTGCCCTTTGGGGATAAACTCCACCTCCTCCGGGACCTCCAGGATTCCATCGGCGAAGAGCAGGGTGGAGAGGCGGCTCGAGCCGCCGGGGAAGGGGATCACGGCGAGGTCGCCGTCTCTTCCCTCCAAACGCACTCGCACGAACTCCCGCGTCCCAAGTGTGGAGTGAACCCGCCGCGTGAGCGTTCCCACGGTCCTCTCCCCCCGCTCGAGGGACATCCCGTAGTACTCCTCGAACAGGGGCCGCAAGAGCTGCATGAGGACGACCCAGAGGGCAACGGGATATCCCGGGAGTCCAAGGACTGGCTTTTTACCGACGATCCCAAATAGGGTGGGCTTCCCCGGGGCCATCGCCACCCCATGGAAGAGGAGCTTGCCCATGCGGGAGACAAGCTCCGGCGTGTGATCCCCCCGGCCCTTGGACGATCCGGCGCAGATGCAGATGAGATCGTGATCGGCCTCCAGGGCATCTCGCAAGGCGCGTTCCAGGAGGCCCGGCCCGTCGGGGACGATGGTATGGACTTCGACCTTCCCGCCCCAGCGCTCCACGTAGGCCCGGAAGATGATCGAGTTCGTCTCGTAGACCTTCCCCTCTTGGAGGGAAGTGTCAGGGGGGACGAGTTCCGAGCCCGTGGGTACGAAGAGGATCACCGGCTTCCGTTTCACCCACACCCGGGGGTTTCCGGTGGCGAGGCAGGCGGCGACCGCTTCTGGGCCGAAAATCGCGCCCACGGGGACCACCGTGGCCCCTTCGGGGAAGTCTTCGCCGGTTGCCCTCACGTGATGTCCCGGGGCCACGGCCCGCCGCACCTCGATCCCCCCCGGGGCCTCGCCCGTTTCCTCCACCGGGACGACGGCGTCGAACGGTGACGGAATCGGGTTCCCGGTGTCCACCGGCAGGAATTTTCCCATTCCAAGGAGCGCAGGGGCGGAAGGCTTGGCCTCGAAGGTATCGGCACTCCGCACGGCGAACCCGTCCATGGCGGCGCACGGGACCGGTGGGGAGGGGACTCGGGCCCTCACTTCCCGGCTCGCGACTCTCCCCAGGGCCTCCCGGACATCCACCTCCTCCTCGCGGCCCGGGAGGACCCCGAGGTCAGCGCAGGCCTCAAGGAACCTCTTCCGCGCCGCGGATAGGGAAAGGAGTTCCAAGTATTTCTTCCTCACCACAGCTCCACCCACACCTGTGTCCCCGCCTCGAGACCCTCGACTTCCTCGGGGACCTCGATGAGCCCGTGGGCCAAGGCGAGGCTCGAGATCACCGCCGACTCGGCGATGATGGGCACAGCCCGGAATTGGCCCTCCTCGCCCACGAGCCTCACCCGCACGAACTCCCGCCTCCCCTTGGCCGAGGGGACGCTCCCCGCCAGGGTGACCTGGATCCACGGCCGCCGAAGGGGGTTTACAACGCCCAGGAGCCGCTCCACGAGGGGGACGATCACCTTGGCTCCCACCACGAACGCCGATACCGGGTGTCCGGGGCAACCCACCACCGGCTTTCCATCCACCCTGGCGAGGATGGTAGGCTTGCCGGGCTTCATCCTCAGCCCCTGGAAAAGGACCTCCCCCAGGGACTCCAGGACCGCGAGGGTCACGTCCCTGGTTCCCACCGACGATCCCCCCGAGATCACCACCAGGTCCGCCTCACCCAGTGCCCGCTTTAGGGCCTCCCGAAGGCCTTCGGTGCTATCGGGGACGATGCCGTGGAGCTCCGGCATCGCCCCTGCCCCCTCGAGGAGACATTCCATGGTGTAGGAGTTGATGTCCCGGACCTGGCCGGGCCCGGGGCGGATGTCCGGGGGGACGATCTCCTCCCCGGTGGCGACGACCGCGGCCCGGGGGCGCCGCACCACCCGGACCGCGGTGATCCCGAGCCCCATGAGAGTCCCGACGTCCTGGGGCCGGAGCCGATGTCCCCGCGGGAAGAGGCGTGTCCCCTTCGCGATATCGTCGCGGGGACCGATCACGTTCTCCCCCGGGGCAACGGGGGAGAAAACGAGAACCGTGTCCGGCTCCGCGGCCTCGGAGTCCTCGATCATTACCACCGCATCGGCCCCCTCGGGGAGGAAACCCCCGGTGGGGATGGCCATGGCCTCGCCCTCCCCCAATGGCCCCGGGGGCGGGCATCCCACGCGGATTTCGCCCACGAGGGCGAGCCTCGCCGGGCTTCCCTCGCACGCCCCGAAGGTGTCCACGGCCCTAACGGCGTACCCGTCCATGGTGGCGCGAGGGAACCCCGGGAGGTCCTCCGGGGCCCGGACCTCCTCGGCCAGGATTCGCCCACAGGCCGCGGAAGTGGCGATTCGCTCATCCCCGTCCAACGGCCGGAACGCCTCCTGGATCAGCCGCAGAGCTTCGGGAAGGGTCGCCATCTTGTGCATCGTCAACCTCCCAGCTCGTCCATCCCGGTGCGGGTAGGGGCCTCATGCCAGCGGTGCCCCGGGGGCTTTCCCACGATGGCGACGACGAAGGCGTTCCGTACCGCCTCGAGATCGCCCCTCCGCAGGGCATCCCGGACGGGGATCCCGGCGTCGTGGGCGAGACACGGCCTGAGCTCCCCGGTGGCCGTTACCCGTAGCCGGTTGCATCCTGTGCAGAAAGGACGCGTGATGGAAGCGATGAAGCCCACCTTCCCGGGGAGCCCCTCTGCCCGGAAATAGCGGGCGGGCCCACCTCCTTCGGTCTCAGCATCCGGGGAGAGGGGGAGCTCCCGGTCGATGATCCGCCGAATCTCTCCCGCCGCCACGAATGTCCGCCGCCAGAACCCGTCCCGCACGGCCTCGCCGATGGGCATGAGTTCGATGAACCGGAGGACGAACCCCCGCTTCAGGGCGAAGCGGGCGAGATCCGTGACCTCGTCGTCGTTCACCCCCCGCATCACCACAGTGTTTATCTTCACCGGGGAAAGGCCCACTTCCCTTGCCCGCTCGATCCCCGCGAGCACTTCCGCCAGGTCCCCGCCCCGGGTTACGGCCCGGTAACGTTCGGGCCGGAGGCTGTCCAGGCTTACGTTCACCCGGTCGAGCCCTGCCCGCTTGAGCTCCTCGGCAAGGAGGAGAAGCTTCGTCCCATTGGTGGTAAGGGAGAGGTCCTCGAGGTCGCACCGCTCCCGTAGGAGCGACACGAGTCGCACGATATCGCGCCGAAGGAGGGGCTCCCCTCCGGTGAGCCGCACCCGCCGCACCCCGAACTCACGGGCCACACGCACCAGCGCCACGATCTCCTCGAAGCTCAGTACCTCCCGTTTGGGGGCGAGCGCCGGGGCCCCGGCCCGACAGTAGATGCACCGGAGGTCGCAGCGGTCACCCACCGAGACCCGGAGGTATTGGATCACCCGGCCGAGCCTATCGCGCACGTTTCCTCCTCAGCTCGAAGACCGCGTGGCCGAGGAGCGGAATGATGAGCTTCTCCAAGGCTAGGGAGACCCCGTGAGGGGAGCCCGGGAGGGCGAAGATGAGCTTTCCGCGCGCGATGCCGGCGGTGGCCCGGGAGAGCAGTGCCCGGGGTCCGATCTCTTCGGTGCTCAGCCTCCGGAAGGCCTCGCCGAACCCCGGGAGCTCCTTCTCCAGGAGGGGCTTCACGGCCTCGGGGGTCGCGTCCCGGGGAGAGATCCCCGTCCCCCCGTTGAGGATCACCGCGTCCACCTCGGGATCCGCCAAGGCTTCCTCCAGCGCCGACCGGATCCTCCCGGGCTCATCGGGGACCACGGTGTACCCCTTGACCTCGTGGCCGGCTTGCTGTAGGGCCTCCACGATCAGACGGCCGCTCTCGTCGGTCTCCGGGGTGCGGCTATCGCTCACGGTGACTACGTAGCAACCAACCCTCTCCACCGCGAGGTCCTCATGGTCGCACATGTCGGCGTGAGTATATGTGGTTTCCGGTTCCATGCTCCAGGGTAGCACGTTCGGAGCACGGGGCACTCGGTTGTAGAAAAATCTTCAGAGCTTAGAATGCCCGTCCGATGCGCGATTACCGCGAGCTCGGCTCTCTCCTTCGGCGCCTGAACGGCAAAGGCTACGGGGCGTACAGGGAGCTCGAGGGCGCATGGCGGTTCCCCGAGTTCATCCTGTTCGTGGACCACGTGCAGGGGGATCCCTTCGCGACCCCGAGCCGCCTCCGGGTCCGGGTGCCCATGGAAGTTGCCGGGATCCCCCGGGATTTCTACCGGAATAAGCCCCGAAAGACGGCCCTGGAGGACCTCCTCTTGCGGGAGATCGCGAGGTGGGTCCCCAAGGTCACCAAGGGGGGCCGGGGCTCCGGGCACTCGGGGAGGTTCGCGGTGGTGGATTTCGGCCAGTGCATCCTCCACCGCACCGCCGTCTGGGTGACGGAGGGATACGTCGAGGCCATCCTCTCCGTGGGCCTCCCCGCGGCGGGACGCCGCATCCTGGGTCACGAGGCGGCGGAGATGCTCCTCTCGGAGCTCCCCGCACTCGTCCGGCGGGCTCTTTACTTCCAAAACCTCGATAAGGTCGCGGTCCGGGAGCACATGGCCTGCAGCGAGGACGCCGAGACCCTCAGGGAACAGCTCGCCGAGAGGAGGCTGGTGGCCTTTGTAGCCGAGGGGGCGATCCTCCCCCGGGAGTCGGGGGTCTCCGATAGACCCCTCCGGGAGGGCGCGGTACCCTTCGTCCCCCCGCCTTCCCTTTCCGTCACCCTGGAACGGCCAAACCGTGGCCCCATCCGGGGGATGGGGATCCCCGAGGGGGTGACCCTCATCGTGGGCGGAGGATACCACGGCAAATCCACCTTGCTTTCCGCCCTGGCTCAGGGAGTTTACAATCATATCCCCGGCGACGGCCGTGAGTACGTGGTGACGCGTAGGGAGGCGGTGGTGATCCGCGCCGAGGATGGTAGGTTCGTCTGCGGCGTGGATATCTCCGCTTTCATCTCTAACCTCCCGGATGGCACCGATACAGTGAATTTCTCCACCCAGAACGCCTCTGGCTCCACTTCCCAGGCCGCCAACATCATGGAGGTCCTGGAGGCCGGGGCGAAGGTATTGCTCATGGACGAGGATACCTCCGCCACCAACTTCATGATCCGGGACGCGCGCATGCAGGAGCTCGTGGCCAAGGAGAAGGAGCCCATCACCCCCTTCCTCGACAAGGTGAGGCCCCTCTACCGGGACCACGGAGTGAGCTCGATCCTGGTGATGGGGGGGTCCGGGGACTACTTCGAGGTGGCGGACTGTGTGATCATGATGGACGCTTACCGCCCCGTGGACGTGACGGGCAAGGCCAAGGAGATCGTGAGGAGGTATCCCCTGAAGCGGCGGCCCGAGGGGGGAGAGCGCTTCGGCCGTATCCCCCGAAGGGTTCCCGACCTCTTCTCCATCCGGGCCCGCTCCCCGAAAGGGAAGCTGAAGGTCCGGGCGAGCAAGATGGCCTTACAGCTGGGGAACTCGGTGATCGACCTCTCCCGGGTCCACCAGATCGCTGAGGTCCCCCAGACGCGGGCCATCGGCTACATCCTAGCGTATCTCGCGGAGAACGGGCGCAGGTTCTCGGGAAGGCCCCTGCGGGAGATCCTGGAGGCGGTGGAGCGGGAAATAGACGAAGAGGGCCTGTGGCCGTTCCTCCCGGCGCGATATGGGGACCTCGCGGCCCCGCGCCGGTTCGAGGTTGCCGCCGCATTGAACCGGTTGCGCACCCTGAGACTTCGATATTAATCAAGAATTATGGTTTTTGGTGCATATAATGTCCTGTGTTCAAAATACAAATCGGCAGTCTGGAGATATACTACGAACAGGCTGGCAAAGGCCTCCTGTGGTGTTCATCCACGGTGGTTTCGCTTCCTTGGCAAACTTCCTGCGGGGATTGCAACCATATGACTGGAGTAGGGAATGGGATTCGCTGATCGTTTCAGGTTCATCTGGCATGACCGGCGAGGGCGCTATCCTTCCTCACTTCCCCGAGATGGCGACTTACCATTAGGGGTTCAAGCACGCGATTTGGAAAGGCTTTTGGACCTGCTGGGTGTCCATTCGGCACATGTTGTAACCAACTCGGCTGGCGGTCCTATTGTCCTCTATTTCGCAACCACGCGTTCGCAGCGGGTCCGTTCCTTGGCGTTGGTGGGCACTGGGCTGGCGCTCTTCCCACCGGGCGATCCTCATAGACACACCATCGAAGAACAACTTCCTCTTCTGGAGACCCAAGGGCAAAACGCGGCCTATAAGTGCCGGCCAGCTGACGAAGTCGAGGCCCGAGGCGAGCTAGAAGCCCTGCGAAGACGGAAAAAAAGCGCTACCCGAGGCTGCTAAACGCGTCTCGGAGAAGCTGCGGATCGATTACTATGCAGCCGAATTAAGAAATATTCAGGCTTATATAGACGTAGACCTCGTGGTTTCCGCCCGGAAAATCGCGGTCCCCACTCTTATCCTCCACGGGGCCCGAGATCGGGTAGTGCCCGTGGGTTGGGAACAAGAATTGGCGGCTTTCATTCCTTCTGCCGAATTCGTCGTGATCCAAAAGGGGGCACAAGGTGTGCTCTTTCGGTGTCCCAAAGCGCGAAAGTTGGTGATCAACCATATCAGCGAATGTGAATTTCCCTGCTGATATAAAGTTAGACCTGCTTTTTCATGATGTGGACACATCAGCTGGACGTCGGATGTGCTTGAGGTCTTTCTGTATCTGGAATCCGAAGTAAAGTCATTGGCCCTTAGGAGGTTCTATATCGAGGCATCAAATCCGGGTTTTTCATCCGGGGGCAATAGAGTTGCTTGATTCGATGGAGTGAGCTAGTTTCATGACCGTGACATTGAGTCGATATTCGCAACAATCGCGTTTTACGCCTCGAAGGGAGCTTTGGGGCCTGGTCTTCTGCCCCTCGGGGTCATGCGGCGGTAGTGATGGAGCGCTATAAAGGCATTATTCCCGACTGGGAAAGATTTTGGGAGGCGGTCCATACGCCTCTGCCCACCGTGATCCGCACGAATACCATCAAGACCACCCCGGAAAAGCTCAAACAGAGGCTCGAGGCGAAGGGATTCCGCCTGGAACCGCTACCCTGGAATCCCCTCCTCTTCCGGGTGAAGGGAGAGGCACCTATCGGAGCGACTTTGGAACACTGGCTCGGCCACTACTATGTGCAGGAGGCGACACAGAGCCTCCCCGCACTGGCACTGGACCCAAAACCCGGGGAAAGGATCCTCGACCTCTGCGCCGCCCCCGGGGGGAAGGCCACCCAGATCGCGGCTTTGATTGAAAACCGGGGCACCCTTGTCGCCAACGACGTGAACCCCAAGCGCCTCCGGGCCCTTATGGCCAATGTGTACCGGCTTGGGGCCATCTGCTGTGTCGTGACCGAGTGTCGGGGCGAGCACTTCCCCGGGGCGGGGATCTTCGATCGAGTATTGGTGGATGCCCCCTGCTCCGCGGAGGGGACCGCCCGCAAATATCCACGTCTCCGCCGGGGGGCGGCCCCGGGCTACATTCAGCGCATGGCGGCGATCCAGCGGGGACTCCTCTACAGGGCCCTGGAGCTTGTGAGGCCCGGCGGTATCGTGGTTTACTCCACCTGTACCATCGCCCCCGAGGAGAACGAGGGGGTGGTGAGCCGGGCCATAAAGAGGGGCCTGGCAGAGATCCTCCCCTTCGAGCCATCGGTGCCTCACGTCCGGGGCCTCCCCCGGTTCGGACGGGAGGAGTACGGGAAGGAGATGGAGAATGCGGTCCGGATCTATCCATACCATTTCGATTCCGATGGGGGGTTCATTGCGGTCCTCAGAAGGCTGGGATGAAGTAGCGCGGGAGTACCTGCGGGAACGCTTCGGAGTGGAAGAGCTCCCCGGAAAGGTGATGGAGCGCGCCCGGGGGCTCTGGCTCACTACGGCGGAATTCGTTCCCCTTGGGGTTAAGCTCCACTCAGTGGGGGTGAGGCTCTTCTACCTCCGGGGAGAAAAGCTGAAGCCCGCGAGCCTCGGTCTTTCCTACCTGGGTCAGCGGATCCGGAAAAACAGGGTGGAGGTGGGCTCGGAAGAGCTCGAGGAGCTCCTCTTGGGACACGAGATCGAGGTGCCAGGGACACCCGAGGGGTACGTTGCCCTCGTCTATCGAGGCGATGTCATCGGTTGTGGCAAGGTCAAGGCCGGGAAGCTCGCCGCTGAGATCTCCAAGGCACGTCGCCAGGAGCTCCTCGCCGCTCTCCCGTGGGAGGGGCGCTGGGAAGGTGGTGCACATCACAGTTCCTGAACACCTCCCCCGGTAAAATGGGTTTGAGGTGTTGGTGACGCTTGGGGGGACCCCAAGGAAAGGAGGAGGAAGTGAGGAAGATCATTCTGCTGTGTACCCTGGCATTGGGGTTCACGGCCTTGGCTTCTCCGGGAGGTGTCATTTTCATCCTCGATGCTTCGAACTCTATGAACATTTCCTTCCAGGGGATGCCCAGGATTCAGTGGGCGAAGGACGCCCTGAGCCAACTCGTCACGGAACTTCCCGTAGAGATGCCCTTCGGGATAGTTGTCTTCGGACACCGCATAGCAAAGGACCTTGCGGAGGAGAGTTGCCGCGATGTCGAGCTCGCCCTGGAGGTGGGAGTCCACGGAGCCGACGTGCGCGCCCAAATCGTCGAGTGGGTTCAGGGGATCGAGGCTAAGGGCAAGACCCCGCTGGCATATGCCCTACGCTTCGCCGCGGAGAGGGGGAGACCGCGTTGTAGAATCGTCCTCATCACCGACGGAATGGAAACCTGCGGTGGTGACCCCGTGGCCGTGGCCCGGGAGCTTTCCGCCGAGGGGTGTGCGGTGGACGTAGTGGGCCTCGCGGTGAAGTCAGAGGAGGAAGAGGCCCTGCGTGAGTTGGCTGCTGCAGGGGGCGGGAGGTACTGGCGGGTGGAAGAACTCGGCGCCCTCCTCGCGACTCTACGCGAGGTGATCGCAGCACCACCTATCCCGCAAAGGCCGGCGATACCGCCTGAGTTCGCCTGTTATAACGTGGACCCGGAGATCGTATCCCTGCTCCTCGAACACCTCCCCTATCCCCTCACCGATCCCATGTGGTGTGTGATCCTTGGGTTCCTCGAACGTAATCCGCCGGCGAACGTGGTGGTGGGAACGGAGGGTGCCGATATCCTCTTCGGCACCTACGGAAACGATTTGATCCTGGGCCTCGGGGGCACGGACAAGGTATTGGGCTTCGGGGGAAACGATCTCCTGATCGGTGGCCCCTGTAGCGACATCGTCCAGGGAGGCGATGGAGATGACCTAATCATCGGCGGTTCAGGGGATGACATCCTCCTAGGTGGGATTTCAAACGACATAATTTACGGGGAGGGCGGAAGCGACAAGATCGAGGGTGAAGGGGGCGACGACGCTCTCTACGGAGGTCCCTCGAACGACATACTACTGGGCGGCCCGGGCTGTAATTACCTAGACGGCGGCCTCGGGGATAATTTCCTCTACGATGAGGGGAGTTGTCCCTCCTGTGAGAGGCCCCAGGTCCTCTGCCCCCACATGGCGACCCGCGTGCCGAAGGAAGGATGCGAATCCCGGGGGCGGCCAGCTCACGAGGGGGTGAAGTGCGGCCGCAAGCCCGGGGCGGCGAAGGTGGTCGTGGAGGGCCAGTGCATCCCCCTGAAGGCCAAGGTATATGACCCTGACTGCAACATCGCCTCTGTCACCTGGAGCGCTGATGCGGGCACCTTCTCTGATCCCCATGCCCTGGAGACCACCTGGTGTGCTCCCCTGGTCACGGGCTGTGAAGGCCGCTACGTCACTTTGACCCTGGAGGCCGTAGACTCCTGCGGTGCGAAGACCGTCTCCTCCAAGGTGATCTACGTGCGCAACGTGAACCGTCCCCCCCGGGTGGACGCGGGACCGGACCTCGTAGTGGATGAGGGCGGAACGGTCAGGCTCCAGGCTTCTGCTACCGACCCCGACGGCGATCCCCTCTCCTACACTTGGATCCTCGACTACACGCGCGGTACCCTGGACGATCCCCACTCACTGAATCCCCTCTTCACTGCGCCCTACACCTCGAACTGTCGGGGGGAATATGTGACCCTGACCTTCGAGGCCCAGGACGTCTGTGGGGCCGTAGCAAGGGACACGGTACGGATATTCGTGCGGAACGTGAACAAAGCGCCATGGGTCGATGCGGGCGGCGACATCACCGTCCAGGCCGGGGAGACCGTGCGGCTCTGTGCTCGGGCGGGCGATCCTGATGGTGAGCCAGTTCAGGTTTACTGGTCGATCATCGGGGGGGAGGGAACGATCTCCGATCCCACCTCCCCGGTGACGTCCTTCACCGCGCCCGTGTACCGGGGCTGCGATCCCGTGCCGGTGAAGCTCGCGATCCGGGCGGTTGACCCCTGCGGTGCCGACGCGGTGGATTACCTCACGGTCACGGTAATCCCGGTGAACACCCCGCCCCAAGTGGAGATTGACCCCTGAGGCAGGGCCGATATGGAGGATCGGAAGGGGGCTGCGTGTGCGGCCCCCTTTTATCTGTAGTCCGGCGGGGCAACACTTCTCCCGATGCCAATCCGCAAGTTGAGAAAGGTTCTGGACATGGCGGGGGCAGCGGCCTATGACCTCTTCATGTGGCCCCTGGAGGCCGTGTGGGGGAGGCGGTGGCGAGCGTCCCTGTGGGAAGGGGTCTCGGGGAAAGTACTCGAGATCGGGGTCGGCACCGGTGCGAATCTCCCGTTCTACCCCCCGGGGACGCGGGTGGTGGCCGTGGACTTGGGCGGGGGAATGCTTACCCGGGCACGCCGCAGGGCCACACGCCTGGGGGCCGGGGTGGAGCTCGTCCGAGCTGACGTCCACGCCCTCCCTTTCCCCGACGGGAGCTTCGAGTATGTCGTGGGGAGCTTCGTCCTCTGCTCGGTGCGGGAACCCGTGTTGGCGTTGGTGGAGATTAGGCGTGTCCTCTCCCCCTCCGGTGAAGCGCGGCTCTTGGAACACGTGAGGCCCTACGATGGAGGTTTGGGGAGAATCCTCGATCTCGTCGCTCCCCACTTCGCCAAGCGCACGTGGGAGCTCTTCCCGCAGACGGGGTTAGAGGTCATTTCAGAGGAGTGCCTGGACAAACGGGGCCTCGTGCGCCTCTACCGGCTACGGAAGGAGACCTAAGGCTCGGCGAGGAAGAGCGCGTGGAACGTCTCGAGGACGGCCCGGTGGTGGCCGGGGATGAGGACGTGATGGTTCCCCATGGGCTCCCGGAGGAGCTTGCGCAATGCCCCCTTCGGGGCCTTGAAGACCACCTGGGTGCGACAGAGGTCCTCCCGCCCCATTTCCTCCGGGAGAACTGAACCCTCCACGAAGAATCCCCGCTCGAGCCGCCGCCCCCCGAGGCGCACGAGGGTATAGGGCCCCTCCGCGAGCACCCCCGCCACCGACAGGCCGAGCCCGGACTCGAAGTGGCTCCGAAACCGGTACCCCTCGACGAGCGAGAGAGGCACAGTGCAATGGGCGAGGACCATTCGCTCCCTCTCAGGGTCTATGTCCGCAGGGTTCGCCAGGAAGCCCGGCCCTCCGGTGAGGACCTGAGCGATCAGTAGGGCGATCAAGGAGGCGATATCGCCCTCACAGCCCGCAGGGACCCCTTCACAGGCGAGCCGCGCCAGGGCCCAACAGGCCGTCATCCGCCGGGGCAGGAGCCCGAAGCAGGCGATTGTGAAGGCATCCAGGTTCTCCTCCGCGACGATCTCCCGCAGCGCTGCATAGACCCCAGCCCCCATCAGAAGCTCCTCTTCTCCTGGTTCTACCCGTTCACCGGCGGGCAGTTCGTCGACCGGCAGGGGTTCCACCCTCTCGAGCGAGATCTCGGTGAAAGAGAGGCCGAGCTTCTCCTCCAGGGCGGGAAGTTCGGGCAAGCTGACGACGAGCCACGGGGACGGCTTCCCGATTATCCCCACGCGCTTCCCCCGGAGGTCCCGGGCCAGGGCCGCAGCCCGGACAAGGAGCCCCAGGCGCACCGGGGCTTCACGGTCTCCTAGATGTAAGAGTTCTACCCGCGTCCGCCGCTCCGTGAGCGCCGCTACCGCCTCTAGGGCCGCTGGGAGTGAATTGTGCCCCGGGTGGGAGAGGACGACGAAGGGTCCCCCGAGCTCATCCGCGAAGCGCAGGAGCTCGTGTTCCGTCCCCCCGGTGAGGAGGAGCACGAATTTGAGGGGTTCTCCGTGGATTTCATCGGCCGGTGCAGGCCGAAACTCTCTCGCCAACACTTCCCAATGGGAGAAGATTTCCTTTACCAATCGGGCGCGATCTCCGTGCAGGGGGGAACCGAGAACGAGGACCGGGATGGAGGTCACCGGGGCCGCCTCTCCAGGGGGTCTTTCCAGGCGAAGCGCAGGGCGGGGACACGACGGAGCCTTATCCGATGGGCGAGCTCGGTGCGAAGAAACCCCGCATCCTTGGCGAAGGCGGCGAGGACCTCCTCTCGGGTCCCCTCGTCCCCGGCGAAGACGTAGACAGTGGCCCGCTGGCCGTTGTGGGAGAGCTCTACCCCCACAATATCCGGGAGCGCCTGCTTAAGGACCGGGTCCTTGGCCTCAGTTGCGATGATGTCGGAAAGCTCCCGCTGGATCTCCGCCTCGATCCGCGCTTTAGCCCGGGGGTTCATCAGAGCACCTCCAGCCTGTGATCTTCTACATAAAAGTCCCGCGAGCTCTCGAGTCGCTCGAGGATCTCCTCCATCATCCCGTCGGCATAGGCTCCGTCGCTCGAGACGTTCGCCATGGCCAGGATCACGAGGTCACGCTCGTCCGAGGGGACTTCCGCCACGGAAACATTGAACTGGCGCCGCAAGCGCCCGATCAAACCGTCTACCACCGAGCGACGTTCCTTGATGCTCGCGACGCGGTAGAGCCTAAGCCGCACCTCGAGGAGCCTTATGTGCATCGCTCGCCCGCTCAAGCGGGCTGGATCACCTTGACCTCGTAGACCTCCAGGATGTCGCCGGGCTTGAACTTGTCGAAGTCCTTGATGCGGATGCCACATTCCTGTCCTTCCCTCATCTCCTGGACGTCCTGGGCAAAGTGCTTCAGGGAGGCGATCTCGCCAGTAAAGACCTCTTGGCCTTCACGGAGGACCTTGACTTTTCCGTTCCTGATCACTTTTCCGGAGCGCACGCGGCACCCAGCCACCACTCCCACGCCGGAGACTTTGAAGGTGCGCAGGACTTCAGCCTCACCCACCTTCGTCTCCACGTACTGGGGGCCGAGGAGCATCTTCCCTGCCCGTTCGATGTCCTGTATAAGGTCGTAGATAATCTCGTAGGTCCGCACGGGGACTCCGTATTGCTCGACGACTTTCCTGGCCTTGGGGTCGACCCTGACCCCGAAGCCTATCACCAGGGGCTCACCTCCCTCCACCGAGGCGGCGAGCAGGATGTCGGACTCGGTGATGGGGCCGACCCCGGCGTGGAGAAGCTCGATGTCCACATGCTCGATGTGTATCATCCCGAGTTCCAGTTTCGCCGCTTCCAGCGCCCCCACGGTGGCAGCCTTGAGGACGAGCTTCAGCCTCTTCCTCTCTTTCTGGGCGAAGAGCTCCTCGAACGTACGCGGGAACCGGGACTCCGGCGGCCTCCTCTGGACTTCGATGCGTTTGGAGACGAGCTTCTCTGCCTCCTTGGGGCTCTTGACCCGCTCGACTCGCTCGCCGGGCTGGGGGACATCGTTCAAGCCAAGGATCTGGGCCGGCATCCCCGGTGTCGCCTCCTTGATCTGGTTCCCCTGGTGGTCGACCAACGCCCGGATCCGGCCCCAGGTCGTCCCCACCACGATCACGTCCCGAACCCGGAGCGTCCCGTTCTTTACGATGACCGTCGCCTCGGGGCCCCGAGCAGGGTCGAGGTGAGACTCAATCACCCATGCCTCGAGCTCCCCCTTCGGGTCGCCCCGGATGTCTTGAAGGTCCGCGACGAGGAGGATCATCTCCAGGAGCTCGTCGACCCCGTCACCCTTGAGGGCGGAGATGGGGACCATGATGGTGTCTCCACCCCATTCCTCCGGCACGAACCCCATATCAGCGAGCTGCTGTCGCACCTTGTCGGGGTTGGCATTGGGTTTGTCGATCTTATTGATGGCCACAATCATGGGGACCTCGGCGGCCTTGATGTGGTCGATGGCTTCGACGGTCTGGGCCATGACGCCGTCGTCGGCGGCCACTACCAAGATGGCGATGTCGGTCACCTGCGCGCCGCGGGCCCGCATGGCGGTGAACGCCCGGTGGCCTGGAGTGTCGACGAAGGTAATGGTGCGGCCGTTATAGTTCACCTGGTAAGCCCCAATGGATTGGGTAATCCCCCCGGCCTCCCGTTCGGCCACCTTCGTCTTGCGGATGGTGTCGAGGAGGGTGGTCTTTCCGTGATCGATGTGGCCCAAAACCGCCACCACCGGGGGTCGGGGCATCCCCTTCTTCTCTTCTTTGGGGGGAGCTTCCCTCTCTTCCGCGGCCACTTCCACGGGGGCCCCCGTCTCGGCGGGCGTCTCCCCTCTCGCCGGCATTTCCGGCGCCGGGGCCTCCGCTTTGCCCGCATGTTCGAGGAGGAGATCCTTTATCACCTGGGCCTCTTCCTCGCTCACGGTACTGACGGCGCGGAGGCCCTCCATGCCGAGCTCCTCGAGGACCTTGAGGAGCTCCCGGGAGGTTATCCCAAGCTCGCGTGCTATCTCATAAACCCTTTTCCTCGCCAACGGCCGCTTCCCTCACTTTCTCAAGTGCGCTTCCTTCAACTAGGAGTGAGCCGCCACCGGCCCTTACGACGACGCCTGGCGATCACCGCCCGGCCGCCGGGGGTGCTCATACGCGCGAGGAAACCGTGGGTGCGCTTACGACGCCTGCGATGCGGTTGATATGTGCGCTTCGGCATTTCTACCTCCTCGAAGGAATGCTCCCGGGATTTTGCCCATTCGGGCCCACATTTGCAAGTCCTTTCGCTTCTTTTGCCGCAAAGGACCTTAAAGACCGAGCTCGGGGGTGAGGAGCCGGCGTGCCGTGGCCCACTTGCGCCGGCAGATGGAAGGGAGGTCTCCGTGATCTTCCCACCAGGTGCGGAGAAAGCGCACCGCGACCTCCTCGCCGGGATATCCCCAGCCGAAGTCCCCGTAGAGCCGCCGCAGGTGCACCACGTAGGCGTCACGAGTTACCTTGGCGAGGAGGGAGGCCGCTCCCACTATGGGGAAATCCCGGTCCGCCTTGGGAACAACGGTGATCTCGGGACGTTCCACACCTAACCGGACAAGTTCCCGCACGAGATTCTCGGTGAACCGTGGGATCGCGCGGGGGGAAACAGGCGAGTCGAGGACAACCACGTCCGGCGCGAGGCGATCGATGAGCTCCGCCGCGGCGGTGAGCTCGAGGGCGGTGAGACTTTTCTCGTCTATTTCCTGAGGACATATGATCCGGACCCGCGCACCCAGGAAAAGCCCGCGCAACCCGAGGAGGATATCCTTGCGCCTTTCCCGGGGAACTGCCTTGGAGTCGGACGCTCCCTTTTTTCGTAGGCGCTCGAGGTCATCCCCCGCCGCAAGGACCCCGGCCACGATCAGGGGGCCAAACAGTGCCCCCCTTCCGGCCTCGTCAATTCCCAGGATCCTTATGGCCACCAACCCCAAGGGGGCCTATAGTGGCGACGGACACGCCACCACCTGAGGAGCCCCGGTGTCACCCACCTCCGCTTGAGGGGGAAGACGAGGACGGCCCCGGTGATGAAACCGCCTAGGTGTGCGAACCACGCCACCCCACCGAGGTCAATCATGCTGATACTCCCCAGGGCCGAAAAGAGTTGTAAGAAGAACCAAAAACCCAAGAAGAGGATTGCTGGAAGCTCCATGAAGTAGTAGAAGAAGAAAAATGGGACCAGGGTGAGGATTCGGGACCAAGGGAAGAGGACGAGGTACGCTCCCATTACCCCAGAAATCGCCCCCGAGGCTCCCACCATGGGGACCATGGACCTTGGGGCCACCACCATCTGGGCAAATGCCGCCCCCAGCCCGCACAAGATATAAAACAAGATGAAGCGCACGCTTCCCATGGCCCACTCCACGTTGTCGCCGAAGAGCCACAGGTACCACATATTGCCGATGAGGTGAAACCAGCCCCCGTGGAGGAACATGGAGGTAAGGACCACAAGGAAGATGGGAATAGGGATCGCGGGAGGGAGATCTTTTCCGGACCAAAACTCTGCCGGCACTAACCCCCACTGGATGATGAAGTAATCCCGTTCGGAGATGGGAAAACGATCGGCTCGGGCGCCGAAGAGCCTGAAGAAGACGCTCTCCTTGGTCCAGGGAGGCAACTTCCCGAATTCCTCGTACCATGGGAGGAGGTTCACGAAGCGTACCTCGTCCGGCGAGTGCACGAGCTCGACGAAGAAGACGAGGACGTTTAAAGTGATGAGGCCGATGACCACATAGGGCGTCTTCCACCGCGGCTGTGAATCCCTAAGCGGAAACAATTTCCATCACCTTGTGGAAATTCTAGCGGTGAAAGATATGGGATGCCACAACTTACATGGTCGTCGTGAAGTGACCGCACCGAAGTTACGTAATTCCAGGACTTTCCCTGGGACCCGCCCCTCCGCAAGCGCATGTATGAGGGACATGAACCCCACATATTTCGGCGGTTTGAGTTTTCGGCAAGATCATTCGTGCAGATGAACAGGCAAAAGTGTTTCAAGAACCGAAAATTGCGCGGTTTAGTATTCGATGCCCCCCCACAGAAGCACGAGAAAAATGAGGAGGGGTTTTTCAACTACTACCCTCTCCTCACCGGGCATTGTGGCCGGGTAGCTTATTCGGTTGTGGGAGACCGCCCTACCAAGGAGAGGAGTTTGTGACCGCGAGACTCCTGAAGGGGGTGAAAGAAGAGGTAAAATAGAGGAGGAAGCGAAGGTGGCGGAATTGGCAGACGCGCCGGCCTTAGGAGCCGGTGCCCGAAAGGGCGTGCGGGTTCGACTCCCGCCCTTCGCACAAAGGTGTAATGTCTGGTCGGTGATGAGTTAAGGAAATGGGGCACAGCTTAGCTGTGCCCCATTTCCTTAACTCTGGACGTCCTGCCCTCAGGGCGCCGTCTCGATACCCTCCGCGGTCTTCGCCGTCTGGGAGAGAATCCACTCGATGGCGGCCTTTATGTCGAGGTCCTCTTCAGTCTCTTCGCTCGCCCCCACGTAAATGTCGGGCTCGATCCCCACCTCGTGGACCTGGTGTTTGTCCGGGGTGAAGTATTCGCCGATGGTAAGCTTCAGGGCCGAGCCGTCGGGAAATTCGCGCACAATCTGCTGGATCACGCCCTTCCCGAAAGTCTTCCGCCCCACGAGCACCCCCGCTCCGTGGTCCTTGATGGCACCGGCCACGATCTCCGCGCCAGAGGCAGTTCCTTCGTTCACCAGCACAACCAGGGGGAGGTTCGGGAAGGCGTTTCCACGAGAGTAATAGGGGCGGTAGCCGTATACAGGCCCCTGAGCGTACAGGATCACCCCTTCGTCGATGAAAAAACTGGCCACGTCCACCGCCGCGGAGAGAAGCCCTCCAGGGTTGTTGCGCAGGTCCAGGATCAGACCCTTCATCTCATCCAAGGGCAGGTGATAGAGGGCTTTCCCCACCTCGGCCGGGGTCCGGGCGGTGAAAAAGATGATCCGGATGTAACCGATTTCCTTATCCTCCCAGTACTCACTCAAGACTGGCTGGATCTTGATGCGAGCGCGCACCAGGGTTACTTCTCGCTCTTCTCCCTCGGGCGTAACGATCGTAAGGGTGACCTCGGTGCCCTCCGGGCCTCGGATCATCATGGAGACCTCTTCGAGTGAGAGTCCTTCAGTGGGGGTCCCGTCCACGGCTTTGATCCAGTCCCCGGGACGGATCCCCGCTTCATATGCCGGGGTCCCCGGGAAGGGGGTCACGACGATTACCTTCCCCTTGCGGACCGTGATCTCCATCCCCACGCCCGTGTACTCTCCCGCGATCGATTCCTGCCATTTCCTATATTCCTCGGGCGTAAAGAAGGCGGAATAGGGATCTCCCAGGGCCTCCACCATCCCCTTCATCGCCCCGTAGAGGAGGTCCTTGTCGGTCACGTCCTCGACGCAGTAGTAGTAGTACCTGATGAGCTCGTAGAGCTCTTCGAGCGGCGCTAAGAACTTCGGCTCCTTCGGTGCCGCGAGGGTGATGAAGGAGACAAGAATAACCGCGAGGAAGGTTCTTCTCATAGGCCCTCACCTTCCCTCAATAGAAGATCTCCGCAAGTTCGATGAGTTCGTCGGGCACAAGCCGAGGGGAGTTCGCTGCCACCTCTTCCAAGGGAACAGGGACGACCTTCTCTCCCTTCATGCCCACCATTACTCCAGACCTTCCCTCCAGGGCAAGCTCCACCGCCCGCACACCGAGACGGGTGGCGAGGAGTCTGTCGAAGGCTGTAGCGATCCCGCCCCGCTGGAGGTAAGCGAGCACCGTGACCCTAGGGGTGAGCTTGAGCTCCTCCTTGTGCTCCCTGAGCCTCGCAGCGAGCCAGTAGCCGATACCCCCAAGCTGCATGTGGCCGAAAGCGTCAACTTCCTGCTGGGTGATCTGTTTTCCCCCGAGCTCCACCGGCTTCGCTCCCTCAGCAACTACGATGATGGAGAAACGCTTGCCAAGCTCCAATCGCTTCTTCAAGCGCGTGACGATGTCGCCCACGGAGAATGGTCGCTCCGGGATCAGGATCACGTCCGCTCCACCGGCCATCCCACCCAAGACCGCTATCCACCCGGCGTCTCGTCCCATCACCTCTACGATCATCGCCCGATGATGTGCGTGGGAGGTAGTGTGAAGACGATCCAATGCCTCGGTGACAATGGAGAGGGCCGTGGGAAAACCGATGGAGTAGTCGGTTCCCCAGAGGTCGTTGTCGATGGTTTGAGGGATACCCACGGCCTTGAGGCCGTGGGGGATGAGATGGGCCGCGACGCCGAGGGTGTCGTCCCCTCCGATGGCAATGAGACAGTCGATCTTGTGCTTTTCACAGGTATTGAGGACTTTCTGGACCTTCTCGGTAGGCTCCCAGACCGTCTCACCGTCCTTTTTCGCCTTATTGAACGGATTCGTGCGCGAGGTGCCGAGGATCGTCCCTCCCTGGGGAAGAACCCCGGAGACTTCCTGCAGTCCTAGGGGCATGGGAAGGTCTTCTACCAACCCCTTCCAGCCATCCTGAAAGCCGATCACGTGGGCCCCCGCCTCATGAGCCTTGCGCACAATGGCCCGCAGACACGCGTTGATTCCCGGCGAGTCACCGCCGCCAGTTAGCACGCCTATCCTCATAATCTCCTCCTCTTTTCGTGATGGGTAATGTGAGACGGACAAATTCCCACACCCGATATCCATCGCTCATCACCTTTTACCGATCACCGAACCCGTGGTAGTCCTTGTACCAGTCAGGACCTGCCCCCTGGAGCATGAGATTGGGGAACCCTTTGAAGACGTCGGTGTCCCAGAACGGAATCGCCGCCTCGGAGGCAGCGTAGAGCTTGCGGAAGTTCTCGGCACCCCCGGTTTCGAGCCACTGCTCTACGGCATCGAGGTCCGGATAGAAGTCGACACAGTACTTCCACAGAGCACGGCCACACAGGAACCCAGAAGCCCCGCACCGGGAGGCGATCTCCACCTCCTCCAGGAACTCCTCGATCCCCACCCCGGCCGAAAGGATCACCCACGGGACTTTGGCAAGGCGTGTCACTTCTCGGCAGAAGTCCTCTACCTCCGTGAGCTCGTACGCCGGCTCCCTCTTCACCCCATCGAAGGCGCCGTCGGCGTACTCTTTGCAGTATTTCAAATCCGCTGGGAACTCCACCTTGAGGACGTCGACCTTGTACTCGGGCTTCGCGAACTCGGCGACGTAATCGAAAACGAGCTTGGGCTTCCGTTTGGCGTAGGCGAAGGAATCCTTGTCCTCGTCCTCCCTGAACGGGTAGGCTACGATCTCGAGGACGTAGGGAATGTCGTAGTAAGCGCACTCTTCGCCCACCGTGCGGGCGATCGCCTGTTGGTGCTCCACCACTTCGGGGGAGCCATCGTGGCGGTAGTAGAGAAGGAGCTTAACTCCGTCAGCGCCGGCGCGTTTCACCTTCTCCACCCCCCAGCCTTCGAGCAATCTGGTCTTGCGTTCCTTCTCCCCGGTGCCGGAGGCGAGATACCCCGTCTCTTCCACCGCGAGAAGCAGTCCCACCTCGGCCGGAAGGTACTTCGCGGCGATGGGATAACCATATCCCGGGTCAATTAAGGTGGCACTGGAATAAGGGGAGAGGACTTTGACGATGAGCTTCTTTATCTGGGCGAGGTCCTCGTAGGTCACATCCCTCCCCGTGACCTTTTTTATCATGCGCTTGAGGGAACCCCGCTGGTCAATGGCCATCATGCGGAACCGACCTTCATCATCTGCCAGCCGCAGAAGCCCCCTGAGTTTTCCTGCGGATATTTCGACCCTGCTCACAGCACACCTCCTCCTCTTATGGTACAGATCCTGACAAGGATAGCCGTTACAGGTAACGTTTGCACATCAAGGGTCGGCTGGCTCGACCTCCCGCAGGTATTGCGCAGCGTCCTCCGGTGGCATGGGGTTGATATAGAAGCCGGTGCCCCACTCGAATCCTGCCACCTGGGTAAGGCGGGGGATGATCTCGATGTGCCAGTGATAGTCGTACTGGAGGGTGGCCCAATAATCGGGCCGCCCCGGCCGGGGGACGGGGTTGGGTGCGTTCTGGAGGACGAAGTTGAACGGTGGATCGCCCAAGAGGCCTTTCAGCTTCCCCAGGGCCCGCTTCAAGGCCCGTGCGAGACCCTGTATCTGTTCCGAGGTCATTTGGGTGAAGTCGTGGGAGTGGTACTGGGGGTAGATGTGGATCTCGAAAGGGAACCGCGAGTCGAACGGAGTCCAGATGACGTAATTGTTCACCTCTTCCACGATCCTCTTCCCCATCTGTAGCTCCGCGAGCAACATGTCGCAAAAGATGCAGCGTTCCTTCTTGTGGTAGTAGTCCCGGGCGGCCTCCAGGCGGTCGCGCACATCCCGGGGCGTCACCGGGGTGGCGATGATTTGTGAGTGGGCGTGGGAGAGGGAAGCTCCGGCTTGGGGGCCATGATTTTTGAATAGGAGCACGTAACGGTGCCAGGTATTGGCCATGAGCTCTTGGAGCCTGCGCACGTAGGTCTCCACCACCTTTATCACGTGCCCGAGAGGGAGATCGGCGAGGTCCCTCTCGTGGTCCGGGGTCTCGACCACCACCTCATGGGCCCCGACTCCGTGCATGCGGTCGAAGAACCCACCCACTGCCTCCCGGCCGAGCTCGGGGTACGTGGTGAGGGCAGGAAATTTATTCGGGATCACCCGCACTGCCCATCCACCATTTCCGTCGTGGACACGGTAAATCTCCGGCGGCGTCATATGCTCGTGTCCCGGACAGAATGGGCACTTCGCGGGATCATCCTTCTCTGGGGACTCGCTGCGGTAGTCCGTAGGACGCTTGGCCCGCTCCGGAGCGATGATCACCCAACGATCGGTGATCGGCCCACGTCTGAGCTCCGGCATCCTCTTCCTCCTTTCAGAGCTTCTCCTCCTTTGGAATCGCGATAATGCCTTCTTCCGTTACATGAAACCTTCGCCGGTCTTTCTCGAGGTCATACCCGATTTCAAATCCCTCGGGAATTTTCACATTTTTATCGACGATTGCTCTTCTAACCTTGGCGCCCCGGCCAACCTCCACGCCGGAGAATAGTACTGACTCTTCCACGTGGGCGAAGCTGTGGATGCGGACGCCGGGGGAGAGGATGGAGCGGACGACGGTGCCCCCTGAGACGATGCAACCCGGAGAGAGGAGCGAATTCATCGCAGTTCCCCTCCGGCCGGGGTCGTCGTGCACCGTTTTCGCTGGGGGCCAGGGTTCATGATACGTGTGGATAGGCCAGGACCGATCGTAGAGGTCGAACTGCGGCACCACCGCGACAAGATCCAGGTGAGCCTCCCAAAAGGAGTCCAGGGTCCCTACGTCGCGCCAGTAAGGACTGGGATTACGGTTTCCCTGTTCGAAGGGGAAGACGAAGACTTGCATCCCCGCTGAGACCATTTTGGGAATCACGTCTTTCCCGAAGTCGTGGGAAGATCCTGAATCCTCTGCATCCACCCGCAACGCTTTCTCAAGGACTCGTGGGGAGAACGCGTAGATCCCCATAGAAGCAAGACAAGCATCGGGATCGTCCGGCGCAGGCGACGGTTTAGCCGGCTTCTCCTGGAACGAACGAGCACGGCCGTTCCGGTCTACCACGAAGACCCCGAACCGATGGCTCGCCTCGGCCCGGGGCACCCGGATCACCGCTACGGTCAAGTCGGCTTTCGCCTCTCGGTGGAACGAGAGCATCTCGCGGTAGTCCATCTTGTAAACGTGGTCACCCGCTAGGATCAAGATCGCCGTGGGTTCCCCACGCTCGAACATGTAACGTTCCACGGAGTACCAATTCTGCCAGATGGCGTCGGCTGTACCTCGGTACCAAGTGGCCCCCTCGGTGCGCTGCTGCGGGGGCACTGGAGCGATGAACTCCCCCAAGGCAGGGTTGAAGACGCTCCACCCTGCCCGGATGTGGCGCTCGAGCGAGAGGGATTTGTATTGAGTAAGGACGTAGATCTGGCGGAGCCCGGAGTGGAGGCAGTTGGAGAGCGTGAAGTCGATGATCCGGTAAATACCGCCAAAGGGGACGGCCGGTTTAGTGCGGTCCCGGGTGAGGGGATAGAGCCGTTCCCCTTTTCCCCCGGCCAGGATAAACGTTAGCACTCCGCTCATCGGCACCCTCTCCCGTACACGTCCTGCAAGGATCTCCGCCACTGCGGCGGAGGGCAAACTTTTTCCGAAAAGGTCCCCGGCAAAAGGTTCTGTCGCAAGTCCTAAGGTCGCACTACGTCCAGGGCAACGACCTCCAGTCCCCGCTCCTCCAAAGCCTCAAGGAAGGGGTTTATGCCCAAGGAATCGGCGGCAATGTGGCCCATCACGATGAGGTTCTTGTCCGGAAACTCCCGGGCAAGACGCTTCGCCGCGGCGTCGGAGCAGTGGATGTAGATCACGGTGTCGATCCCGTGCCGGAAGGCGCAGGCCGCCACGGGGTATCCCCCGTTCGTCCCCGCACCATGAAAGACCCCGACCCGTCCGACCCGATTCTCGAGGGAGCCCACCCGCACCTCCATCTCCGTCGCCGCGGCCGTGAACTCCGGGATCTTTTCGAGCTTTTCGACGAGGAGGCCGACCGGCTCCTCGGGGGAGAGCTCCTCCGCCGTGTCGACGAGCCGTTTCCGTCCGATCTCATCGAGCGGGGTGTGAATCCCCACCAATGGGATCCCCAGGGCCTTTGCCGCGGCGGGGACGTGGAGGAAATTGGCGGCGTGATCCCGGGCGGAGAACTCGGAGACGAGCTCTGTCACTGCACCCTGCGCCTCATCCACTGGGATACCATAGTTGATGAGGAGGTCCACATGACGCCAGAGGACTTCATGCCAGTGGAGGCGCGGCTGGCCTCCCGGCGGGTGGTGAGCGATGACCCCGCTCGCCCCGAGCCTCCCGGCGAGCAACAGCTCGCCCACCCCCACGTCTATGGCGAAGAGGACCTTGTCCCCAAATTTTCCCGGGACCAAAACCCCGGAGTCCGCCGGGATCTCCCCGAGGCCAGCTAAGTCCAGTGCCAACCGGAGTGCCTCATCGGTCCGCAATGCCCTCCTCCTCGTAGATCTCCCGCTTGAGGACGCCGATGAAGGGGAGATTCCGATAGAGCTCGGCGTAGTCGAGGCCGTAACCCACCACGAACACGTCCTCGGGTAAGGTGAAGCCCACGTAGTGCATAGGGACCTGGACCTCGCGGCGGGCGGGTTTGTCGATCAAGGTGCAGATGCGGATGCTGGCAGGCGAACGTGCCTGGATGAGTCGCAGGATGTGGTCCAGCGTAGTTCCGGTGTCCACGATGTCCTCCACGATCAGGATGTCCCGTTGGGCGATGGAGCGGTCGAGGTCTTTGAGGATGCGCACCTCCCCGGGACTCGTCCCGTTTCTGTAGCTGGAGACGGACATGAGATCGTACTCCAAGGGGAGGTCGATAACGCGGATGAGGTCTGCCAAAAATGGCATCGCACCTTTCAAGATCCCCACGACAAGGAGGGGCCTCCTGTAGGGATCTCTGGCGACGCCGCCCTTGCCGTAATCACGGGAGATCTTTTCCCCGAGCGCTCGTACCCGCTGTGCGATCTCTTCAGCGGAGATGAGGACACGCTCGATCTCTTCTTTTACACCCTTCATAGCCACAATAATAGCCGGTCCGTGGGGTATTGCATGATTCGTTCAGCCCATAGTTCTAGGGTTCCTCGGTGAGGAGCTCGTCGAATTCCATGCCTCCGAAGCGCCACAGGGCCTCCTTCCACGCGCTTGCCTCATAGGCGGTAAGTTCTTCATGAACGTCGTATCGCTGTTTACGTTGGAGCTCACGGAGGTTCTGCTCCAGCTTTACGAGACGCGCGATGAAGTCCCTCCTCAAGTACCGGCGTACTTCCTCGCCCGCCTCCCTTTCGACGAGCACTAAGTGCGGGAGGCACAATCCCGAGGAACGTTGGTAATCATGACGCCCATCCGCGGACAATAGGAGTTTTGCCTGGGAGGCGGCGTAGCGTCGGGCTGTGTTCTCCGTATAACGACAGAGCTCACAGTTTTGCCGTGGAACGCCATTTGTCAGAGCTTCGCGAGCGTGGGCGCTCAGACTTTCGTAGAACCTAGCCGCGGCGGCTGGGGTAGCGAGGGATCTCTGGACGACGATCCGCTCGAGGAGTTTTGCATGACGGGCACATAGGCCCATGGAGCGGCTGAAGCGACGATGGAACTCCGGGTCACCCGAATGCTCGTAGAGAAGTAACCATAGGTGCCACTCCTCGCTCTCGCGGACGAGCCGGCAGATGGGGCAGCCGGGCTCCCCCATGGCTTGCCGTAGCTTCACGACATCGATGGAGCTTTCCCGACCCTTCCTTCGCCGGAAGAATTTCATGATGAGGTTTTCGAAAGGGTCTTCACCGAGCCCACCCCGCATCAACGAGCAGCGCCACGAGGTCCCCCAGATCTCGCGCCACCAATGTGGGTGAGATCCCCTGCCGTTCGATGTCTTCCTCATGGGAGACCCCGGTAAGGACAAGGGCTGTGTCCAGTCCCGCCCGATGTGCTCCCAGAATGTCCGTTTCTAGACGGTCTCCGATCATGAGGGCCTCGTTCGGGAGGACTCCAGCCACCTCAAGTGCGATCTCGAACGCGATGGGAGAGGGCTTCCCCACCACCGTTTCCGGGGAAAAGCCCATCCCTTCGATGGCCCCCACTACGGCCCCGGCTCCCGGGAGGAGCCCTCGAGGAGCGGGAAAGGTACCATCGCGGTTTGTCGCGAGGAACCGGGCGCCGGAGAGGAACGCTCGCAGGGCATGGGCGAGCTTCTCGTATGTGAGCCTCCGGTCCATGCCCGCCACCACCCACTCGGCCTCCTCAGGCGACACGAGCTCGTGTCCCGCCCGGGATAACTCTTCCACAAGTCCCTCCTCACCGATCACCCACACTTTCCTCTTTCCCTCGCGCTCGAGGAGCCATCTCGCGGCAATGTAGGAGCTCGTAACCACCATTTTCGGCTCCACGGGGAAACCGAGCGTTTGCAGCGCCTTCGCCGTCTGGGCCCGGGAGCGGGTGGAGTTGTTGGTGAGGATGATCACGTGGCCAAGTCTTTTGAGCTCTTCCAACGCCTCGGCGGCGCTGGGCAGTGGATCACCGCCCTTTACCAAGACCCCGTCCACGTCCACGATGAAGGCCTTGTAACCTTTCGTCCTTTCCATGACCGCGGATACTAGCCCCTTGTCCATGAACTTTTCAAGGAATAGAATGGGGCTCGGAGTACGGGAGGGATGGCCGAGTGGTCGAAGGCGACGGCTTGCTAAGCCGTAGCTGGGCATCGAAAGCTCAGCCGCGGGTTCGAATCCCGCTCCCTCCGCAGCGCCCGTAGCTCAGCCCGGATAGAGCGCTGGCCTCCGGAGCCAGAGGTCGCAGGTTCAAATCCTGCCGGGCGTACTAGATTGTGCCCTCTTCAGTTCGGACCTCAGTGGAACATCGTGGTGGCGATCCCGAAGTAGATAAGGAGGCCGGTAACGTCCATTACCGTGGTGATGAGGGGGCTGCTCACTATTGCCGGGTCGAGCTGGAGCTTAGTGAGGGCGACGGGCAATAAACTCCCCACCAAATTAGCGAAGAGCGCGATGAACACCGCGGCAAGTCCCACTACGGTGCTCACCCGCGGATCTCCTTTCCAGACGTAGCTCCAGAGGTAGAGTACTCCTCCGAGTGCCGTGCCGAGAAGGAACCCCACCGAGATTTCCTTGCGTATCACCGTCAACCACCGCTTGAGGGTAAGTTCCCCTGTGGCCAGGGCCCGAATGATCAGGGTCGCTGACTGCGTACCGGTGTTTCCACCTGTGCCGATGAGCACCGGGATAAAGAACGCGAGGGCGAGTGCACGTCCGAGCATCCCCTGGAAGGCGGCGATGACGTTCCCCGACATAAACCCCGCCAGGGCGAGGAAGAAGAGCCACACCACCCGCTTGTGGAACAGGGTGAAGATAGAAGCTGCGGTATAGCTCATCCCCAAGGGCACCACGCTCGCTCCCTTCTGGACGTCCTCGGTGAACTCTTCCTCGAGGACGTCCAAGATGTCGTCCACGGTGACGATCCCCAGAAGCACCCCGTCCCGGTCCACCACTGGGAGGGCGATCAGGTCGTACTTCTTCATGAGGTGGATGGCGTCCTCCTGGTCGGCGGCGGCTTCAATGGCCACGAAGTGGCGGTCCATGATCGCTTCCACCTTTTCTTCCGGGGAGGCGAGGATCACCCGTCGCAAGGGGATGTCATCGAGGAGGCGCCACCGTTCGTCCACCACGTAGACCATGTTCACCGTCTCCGCGTCGTGGCCGAACCGGCGGATGTGGGCCAGGGCTTGGGCGATGGTCCAGTGGGGCTTTAGGGCCACGTAGTCGGGGGTCATCAGTCGTCCCACGCTGTTCTCGGGGTATCCTAAGAGCTCCAACGCCTCTCTCCGTTCCTCGGGCGGGAGAATGTTCAGGAGTTTCTGGGCGAGCCTTCCGGGGAGCTCCTCTAAAAGATCGGTGCGCTCGTCGGGCGGCAGTTCCAGGAGTACTTCGAGGATTTTTCTATTGCTCAAATGGCGTAGGAGGGTTTCTTCCCTCTCAGACTCGAGCTCGGCGAAGACCTCGGCGGCGAGCTCCCGCGGCAGGAGGCGGAAGACAATTACCATCTCCTCTTCGTCCAGTTCTGCCAGGAGCTCGGCGAGGTCGGGGGCGGGCCAAGAGGAGAGGTATCCCCGCAAGCCTCGCCAGTCCCTTCGCTCGATGAATTCCTCCACCCGGAGGACGCACTCTTGAACGGATGCCAACGTTTCTCGCCGGAACATGAACGGATCGCCTCGCTTTCCATCGAGAGACCTTAACGCACATCGAGGACCGGGCAACCCTCGGCTTCCGCCAAGCATGGACGGGAAGTCCCATGTAGGCCGGCGGGTTTTGACGGACCACCGCTTCCCCCGCTACAAGGGGACAGACCGAGGGGGTTTTCCCTTTCACAGCAGGGCCTCCCGGAGAACCCTCATGATGGACGAGGAACGGAATACTTTCGACCGGGAGGTGCGGCCCGACTCCATCCCCCGGGCTGCGGGAGCACTTCCTGCCCGGCTGGTTACCGGAAGACCACCCCGCTGCCTGCTCTCGCCATCCCGATAGAGACCCCCTGGCCTGGTTTACCCTAAAGCGCGAGGACAACGCCCCGATGAGGTTTCTGACCTCGCTTCTGGCGGCGATCCGAGAAGTGAACTCTGATCTATGTCCAGGGGCAGGGCGAACCTGAAGGTAGGTGGCCCGGTCTCAGGCCTGTTCACTCGATGCCTCACGGCGCTTGCCTGCGACCTCGCCCTCGGGCAGAAGAACTCCTGCTGGTGCTCGATGATCTGCACCTGATCGGGGAGCAACCGGTGTTCAAGGCGTGGATCACCTCATCGGGCACCTTCCGGCCGGCAAACGGTTGATGGCGGGGACCAGGGAAGATCCCCGCTCCCCCTCCCGGTTGCGGAGTCGGAGGAGCGTTTAGCACGGCTGTACCGGGGGAACACATTCCTCCCTCGCTCTTCCTTTAACCACACCGCCTCCCGTTATCAAACCCTGTTCAGCCAATTCATGCGCTGCCGGCTGGCCCGAAGAGGGGAAACCGGCGGAGCTGCATATTCATACGGCCCAGGCGATCCAGCACCTCCTCTTCGCCAGGGGTGGGAGGAGGAGGCGGACCGCATCCAAGAGGGGGAGAGGTCGCTCGGGGGGAGCCTTTCCACCACGATGGTGGGTTGGATCCAAGAACTCCCTGAGGAGGTGCAGCGCAGCCACCCCGGTTTATTACACCTTTTGAGGGTGTGTGTCTGGCAGCGAGGGAGCCCTTGGCGACGCTGCGGGCCCTTGAAGAAAACCTGGCCGCCTACGAGGCCGTCGGGGATCGGGCCGGCCAGTCGCGGCCCTCATCGCTGACGTCGCCCCGCCCCCCAGATTGGAGCGAGACCGTGGAAGGAGTGGCTCCCTCGCGACCACACCGCCCGGCTGCGGCAGGTCGAGAAGAAAATTGAAACAAATAGAATAACCCCAGAGGTCACAGGTACAATACGTTCAACATTTCTGCCCCAGCACCGTGGCTACCTGATGGGTGAGCAGCTGAAGCCCCCTTGCCCCGGGCGACGTGCGTGCTAGGTCGGTGATAGGTCTCCTTTGGGAGAGGGGCGTGCGGTTGTCCCCGGGCCTGGAATTACGCAAGTGCAGTGTGGCTGGTTCGTGTTCGCTTTCAACCCGGAGCGGGAACTGGGATCTGCGGCTGATGCGGGCCGAGGGCACGGAGCCCCGCCAACTCACTGACCCCCGGCCATGGACCGGCTCCCGGACTGGGGAGTTCCCAGGGCAAGACCCCCGGTTTGCATATCGATCGGGCGGTGTCCGAGATCAGCCCTCGCCCGGAAGAGGTGAGAACGTGCGGAACTTGAAGCTGGCGGCGATAGTGGTATTGATCCGGGGATCGGGTTGCTTCCCCGGGGACTGGAACCAGTTCCCGGCCCCCAATCTCCCCTCGGAGAGGTTCGGCCCCGGCAGGGTGGTCTTAGACGACGGCCGCGTCCTCATCTTCGGCGGGAGTGATGTGCGCGGCGAGCTCCTCAATGACC
>Ga0209426_1000337_pt1 | contig 56252 bp, 63 predicted proteins | sample Deesub1362B_J571_FD_187697 | JGI IMG/M metagenome (GOLD analysis project Ga0209426, IMG submission 187697) | Deep oceanic, basalt-hosted subsurface ecosystem from Juan de Fuca Ridge flank, Pacific Ocean, CORK Borehole 1362B_J2.571 (SPAdes)... ... | reverse complement strand
GTTTCAACTCACACAATTCCGCTAAGCACCTTCGTTGCAACGTACACAGACTACGAATCTGAAACAAGCGTTGGCGGATGGACATTCCAAAGTACCATGTACTTCCTAAGCGTAGGATTTCCGAAATGGGACGGATACTTCGTCTACGAAGACCCTGAAGTAGTAGTATACTCCGGCAAACAAAAGAAAACAATAGTAAGCTCATTAGCAGAATTCTTGGCTGGCTGGATACCAACAATAGGTAAACCAGGAGAAGAAGCACCACCACCAAGAGAAATACCATTAATGTACCTCGTAATAATTGCTGTGGCAATAATCGGTGTAGCTATAGTAATTATGCGCAAAAGAAAGCGAGCAGCAATGGAAAAAAGTCTAGTTAAACCCTCAAAACAATAACCCAACCCTTTTTATTTTTGTTTAGTTTTTCGTATGAAACTTTCCATTTCTTTTTGAGCCATTTTTATATATTCTTCGAGTTCTTCTTCGTTTTCTTTCCATTTAATAGCTTTAATTATCATGGGTTCTTCGCCCAAAAACTCAGCTGCTGTTAAAACATATTTATCTTCTCTTTTTGCTACATCATACACTTTGCTTACTCTTTCACGATATTTTGCATCTCTTAACAAATGATGATCATAAATTATTGTAGGAGTTTTTGTTTCTGAAATTATCCAACAAAGATTTTCTACAGCTCTATTCAAATTTATTCGATTCAACATGTATCCGAAAAGATAAGTGGGCGGACCATCAAGGATTAGGAAATCTGGGTTTTCATCTATTATCCATGCAGCATAATCCTCTATCTCAGGACCTTGTAAATCAGAGGAAAACAAAACTTTCTCTCCACCGTATTCAACAGTGAAAGCTATTACCCAGCCAACTCTATCAAACTCTACTCCATGAAACAAAGGATTCGTAAATCTTACAATTGTGTCATTAAACTTGAAAGTTTTTCCATCAGCAAACTCTACTTCCACATCTTGAAGCTTAATTTCAGGAACCCATGGATTCGAAATCCACATATCACAAAGCTTTCTAAACCACTTTCTACCCTTTTCAATAAGTTCTTTTTTACGAGCATTATAGTCTCCATAGTCCTTTTTAGAGGCAAGTGGAAGTTCCTCCATTGGATCAGGGAAGCTCATGTTTCCCGGGTCTGCAAGACTCTTATCAAGTTCCTTCTTTCCATATTTTTCAAGCATTTCGTTAAAGAAGAATCTTGCCCGTTCCCATTGCGAACTATTTATATACATATTAGGATTTTTCACAAGAATCTTCTTTTTCCTGTAGAGAGCATCCGCATCAAGCATTCTACTTGAAGGCAGAGTATGATGATCATAGTGGTAATGAGTAATTATCGTTATGTCTGCTTTTCGCCCTGCTTTCTCAATCTCCTTATGAGCTTTCAAATTATAGTAGCGTTTAAGAAGATCTGGAAGGGGATAGCTTGGTTGCATTCCAGAAGCACCAGGATCTACAAGTATACGAACATCTGGTGTTTCAATAAAGATACAACTACTCTTAGCACCCATACTATCAAACCAAATAAGTTCAACCTTCAAATTTTTTAACTCCATAAGATCCCCGACAATAAAATCTTTGCAAGATATAGTACATTTCTAATCCATAAGAAGATTATCCATATGTTAAAGGAGAAGAATAATGGTAATTAACAGTACAAATATGTAAAGTATGTTAATTTGGAGTATTATTTAAAAGGTTCATTAGCTTACAACACTTAGATACTTTACGTAGGGTTTCGGATATTGTGAGAGCTGTGGTGATTAAAGGTGGTTAGTATATTTCCTGAAATATTTGAGGCAGCAGAGGAAATAAAAAAGAGAAAAATACATGGAGCCACCGGAGTAACCATAATAGCTCTAAAAGCTTTAGCCAATGCGATTATAAATTCAAAAGTTAGATCTCTAAGTGAACTCTATGATGAGGTACTAAATTCCGGTAAGATATTAGTTAAGGCTCGTCCAACAACGATGTTGTTAGCGAACGGAATACGCTTTGCTCTCTATAGAATAAAAAAGGCTGAAGAAGAAGGAGTAGAAATTGAGGAAGCTAAGAAAAAAGTGTACGAAGAGATTTTACAATTTAGAGAACGTATCAAAACATCCATTGAAAAAATAGCCGAGATAACTTCACGTAGAATAGAAGATGGAGACATAATATTTACACACGGGTTTAGCACAACAGTTTTCAAAGTAATAGAAAGAGCAGCAAAAGACAGGAACATCAAAGTAATTGTTACAGAGACAAGACCAGAGTTTCAAGGAAGAATAATGGCAAATAAACTAAATGAAATAAATATACCTACAACTCTAATAGTAGATTCAGCAGCTAGATTCTTCATGAAAGACGTCGATAAAGTTATTTTAGGGGCAGAAGCAATAGCAGCAAACGGAGCAGTAATAAACAAAATCGGATCATCTCTTATAGCACTAGCTGCACATGAAGCTAGAGTTAGAGTTTTCGTAACAGCTGGAACCTACAAGTTCAGCCAAGAAACAATGCTAGGAGAACTAATAGAAATCGAGGAACGAGATCCAACCTTAGTAGCACCAAAAGAATTTATAAAAGACTTTCCAAACTTAAGTATACGTAATCCGGCTTTTGATGTTACTCCTCCAGAATATATAGATCTTATAATCACAGAAAATGGCGTAATACCACCACAGGGAGTCATATACATGTTAAAAGAGATCTACGGTTGGCCTACATTCGAAATAAAACTACTAGAATAATAAAATCTATTTTGTCTTTACACTACTTATATTTCAAGGATTTGTACATTCAAACCAGAACTCCACATTTTAAGATCGATGGACATTGTCTATTTCGAAAAAAGAAAATTGACGAGATAATTTTAAATCACAAACTTTCTTACTTTTAATGGAGTGCTTAGGGGGAATACATATGATAGATATTGTTCTTGGAGGATCCTCAGCACAAGTACTTACAATAAAAATTGGAAGACAACTAAAAATCCCAACCATTTTACCAGAGATAAAAAAATTTCCAGATGGGGAAAAATACATTAGAATAACAGAAGATGTAAATGGAAAAACAGTAGCAATTATCCAATCTTTCTACCATCAACCTGATGAATTTCTAATCGAATATTTCCTGATAGCAGACACATTAAAAGACCTTGGAGCAAAAAAAGTTATAGGCGTTATTCCCTATTTTGCATACGCCAGACAAGATGAAAGATTCAAACCTGGAGAAGCAATAAGCTTCAAAATAGTTACAAAACTCATAGAAGAAGTTGGAACAGATGAAATTTACACCATAGACACTCATCTACACAGAGTTGAACAACTAAGCGAAATATTTCACATACCAGCCCACAACCTCACAGCAGTCCCGCTTCTTGCCCAATATGTTAAGAAAAACTTTGAATTAAATAATCCAGTCGTCATAGGTCCAGATGAAGAAGCTGAGCAATGGGCAAAAATAGCAGCAAAAGAACTGGAAGCAGAATACGACATTCTTGAGAAAGAAAGATTAGGGCCAAGCGAAGTAAGAATAAAAACAAGAGAACTAGACGTTACAGGAAAAGATGTACTAATTGTTGACGATATAATTAGTACTGGCGGAACCATGGTAGAAGCTATCAAAATGCTAAAGGAACATGGAGCAAAAAGTGTAATTGCCGCATGTACACATCCAATACTAGTTCGAAACGCATTAACAAGAATATACCAAGCCGGAGCACTAGCCGTTATCGGCACAGACACAGTTCCAAGTTCTATCAGCTTTATTAGTGTAGCACCCATAATAGCAGAAGCTTTGAGGAGGGGGTAAAATGCAACTTCCAAAGGAAATTTTAGAAATAGCCGAAGGAATAAAAAACATGAGAATCAGAGGAGCAGGAAGAATCGCAAAAGCAGCCGTACAAGCTTTAAAGATAACAGTAGAAAGGTCTCAAGCAAAGAACCCAGAAGAGCTTATCAAAGAACTTGACTACGTCGCCAAATATCTACTTCACACACGGCCAACAGCCGTATCACTACCTAACGGCATACGTTTCGTTATGTACAGAGTTAAAACAGCTTTTAAAAACGGAGCAAACCTGGAAGATCTTAAGATCACTGCAATAGATGCAGCTGACAAATTCATAAAAAACTCTGAACTAGCAATTAAAAGAATAGGAGAAATTGGTGCCAGAAGAATAGTTAGCGGAGATACTATACTAACACACTGCAACAGTTCAGCAGCAATATCAGTAATTATAACCGCCTTCAAACAAGGTAAAGACATCCAAGTTTATGCAACAGAAACAAGACCACTATTCCAAGGAAGAATAACAGCACGTACATTAGCCAATGCAGGAGTTCCAGTAACACTTATCGTAGATAGTGCAGTGAGATTCTTCATGAACGAAATAGATAAAGTTGTTGTGGGCGCAGATGCTGTAGCAGCAAACGGCGCAGTAGTAAACAAGATAGGTACATCACAAATAGCTCTTGTAGCCCACGAAGCTAGAACCCGTATGTTCGTAGCAGCAGAAACATACAAGTTCAGCCCTGAAACAATGATAGGAGAACTTGTAAAAATAGAGGAGAGATCCCCGCTAGAAGTTGTTGACGAAGAATTCCTTAGACAAAACCCAAATGTAAAAATACGTAACCCATCTTTTGATGTTACTCCTCCAGAATATATAGATCTTATAATCACGGAAAAAGGCGTAATACCGCCACAAGGCGCAGTACTAGTTTTAAAAGAAGAATTTGGATGGATAATTGGTGAAGAGTTAATTAGAGGAAAAGAAGTTTACTCCACTTACGAATCATGTGGAATAGATTAAAAGAAGTGTAAAGGGAGGAAAAATCCTTGGATGTTAAAGTAGATCAAACATTTATAGCTGCCCCCGAAGAAATAGATCCGGAAAACAATATTATTGCAACATATTATGTTGAAAGCGAGTATCCCACGATTAAAGCTGGAGAGCAAATTGCAATTGAAGAAAGTATAGGAACATGGACAGAAGTAACAACGGAAACAGAATGGATAAGGAAAAAACTAGCAGCAAAAGTATTCCAATATGAAAACAAAAACGAAGGCATAGTAAAAATAGCTTTCCCACTAGAGCTTTTTGATCCAGAGATCGGAGGAATACCAAACCTCCTTTCAATGGTTGCTGGAAATCTCTTCGGCTTGTCATCATTGAAAAACTGTAAGCTTCTTGACTTAGAAATGCCAAAAGAATATGTTAAAGTATATCCAGGGCCGAAAATAGGGTTAGAAGGAGTAAGAAAAATCGTAGGAACTCTTGAGGATAGAAGACCACACCTAGGAACTATCATAAAACCTAAAGTGGGATTAAACCCGGATCAAACAGCAAAAGTAGCTTATGAGGCAGCCATGGGCGGTGTAGATTTTATAAAAGATGACGAAACCCTTACTAGCCAAAAATTCTGTCCTTTCGAGGACAGATTAACTAAAGTATTGGAAAAATTAGATCAAGTAAGAGAAGAGACCGGAAGAACAGTATTATACGCTGTAAACATAACAGCAACCTACAATAAGTTGCTAGAACTTGCAGACCTAGCGATAGATAACGGGGCAAACTGCTTAATGATAGATGTATTAACCACCGGGTTTTCAGCAGTACAAGTACTTGCCGAAGATCCTTCAATAAAAGTGCCTCTTCATATACATCGAGCTATGCATGCCGCATTAACACGAAACCCAAAACATGGAATTTCAATGATGGTGATTGCAAAACTTGTAAGACTCGCAGGAGGAGACCAGCTTCACACAGGAACAGCAGCAGGGAAAATGGGCGTTAAAGGAGAAGCAAAGAAAATTAGAAAAATAAATGATTTCCTTAGATCAGATTGGCATGGCCTAAAAACAGTTTTTCCAGTAGCTTCAGGTGGTATACATCCAGGAATAGTACCTGTAAATGTAGAACTTCTAGGCAAAGATATCATAATAAATGCTGGTGGAGGAATACATGGACATCCATGGGGAACAAGATCTGGTGCAAAAGCTATGAAACAAGCAATAGAAGCAGTTACAAAGGGTATATCATTAGACGAATATGCTAAGGATCATCCAGAACTAGATGCAGCCCTCAAAAAATGGGGTCAACTTTACGTGGAAAAAGCAATTGGAGATGAAGAGCAATCATAACATTATGACAACGTAACCGTAATAACCATCATAATCATAATCATACATATATTTTATTATGAATCCAGTTACAGGGGATAGAATTTTGGAAGAAGAAGAGGTTAAACTTGATGAAATAGACTTAAAAATTATAGAAATTTTACAGAAAAATGCAAGAACATCTTTTAGAGAAATTGCCAAAATGCTTAAAATTTCTCCCCAAACCGTAAGTAACAGAGTCTCCAGGCTAATTAAAGAAGGAATAATACTTGGCTTCATAACAATTACAGACCCGATGAAACTTAAGAGAGGGATATTAGCATTTCTTGAAGTAAGCGTTAGACCAGGACATAGTGAAAGGGTAGCCAGAGAAATAACAAGCTTGAAAGATGGAATTATCGTGTTTGAAACAATAGGTACCCATGACCTTATTATATATGGATTTTTCAAAGATCACAAAGACTTAGCGAATTTTGTTAATAATAAACTAGGAAAAATAAAAGAAGTAGAAAAAGTTAATATTGATTTTTGTCTCAGAAAATATTAATTCTTCTGATTTTACTTCAAGATTTACATTTCGATTCGGCCAAGTTCTTTGTATAGTGGAACCAACGTCAAATACAGTTTTTTGAAGAATTCGTAAAGTAATTTGTACTTTTTATGTGTTTCTTGGTTTGGAACATGTTTCTCAACAGTCCTTACAATTTCATGAATCACGCTGAAGTCTCTAAATATTTTTACTCCTATTCCACCTGCTATAGCTGCACCTACTGCAGTTGCTTCCTCTAAAAATCGTGGAACCAAAATATTTTTTCCGAATATGTCTGCAAGAATTTGTCTCCACAATTTACTTCTCGCTCCACCACCAATAACCCTAATGTCCTCTATTTTCCCCACTAGTTCCTCAAGAATATCAACTATAATTTTAAGATTAAAGGTAACTCCTTCGAGGACAGCACGTATTAAATGGTCTCTTCCATGACTCAGAGATAAACCGAAGAATACACCTCTAGCATATGGATTCCACCAAGGAGCTCTTTCCCCCATAAGGTATGGTAGAAAGATTAGTTTTTCAGCTCCCGGAGGTACTTTGGCTGCTTTAGAATCTAAAATGCTATAAGCATTTCCACCAGTATTTTCAGCACATATTTTTTCAAGTTTACATATTTCATCTCTTAACCATCTATATGAAGCTCCAGCTGCTTGCATAGTTCCAATAATTAATAATTTATTTTTGTCGAGGTGCCACATATTGAAAGTTCTCATATCAGGATCAAATAAGGGAGTCTCTGTACATGTGGCGATCCAAGAAGATGCACCTATATAATTGTAAGTTTCTCTTACCTCAATTACACCAGCTCCTGCAGTTGCACATGCTCCATCACCTCCACCTACAACAACAGGAATACCCTTGTTTAGATTCAATTCCTTTGCAACTTCTCCACTAATTTCACCAGCTACATGTGTAGACGGGTAGATGTCTGGAAGCTTTTCGCTATCGATATTTAAAGTTTCAAGAAGGAAATGTGACCATTGTCTCTTATTAACATCAAACATTCCAGTGAGAGAAGCGTCGGAAAAGTCTGTTAAAAATTGACCAGTTAACTTGCAAATTATGAAATCCTTGGATTGTAAAAATTTGTAAGCTTTTTCATATATCTGTGGCATGTTGTTTTTAAGCCAAAGTATTTTGGCAATAGGATAAGTAGGGCTATTACGGTTACCGGTGATCTTATAGAATTTCTCTTCGCCAATTTTCTGCTCGATCAATTCACTTTCTTTAATGCTTCGTTGATCCATCCATATAATGCTACTAGTTAAGGGTTTTCCCTGTTTATCTACAGGCATACATCCCATCATTTGACCACTAAAACTTATTGCGGAAATATCGCCTGGTCTTATCTTACTTATTTTTAAGATTTGTTTAGTTGTTTCTTTAAAAGCATTCCACCAGTCTTGTGGATTTTGTTCAGCCCAGCCAGGCTTAGGATAAAAAGTAAAATACTCAAAGTACATGGCAGATACTATTTCTTCTTTTTCTACATCGAATAGAACCGCTTTATCGCCGGTTGTTCCTATATCGTGGGTTAAAATATACGGACCGGTCATTTTCTCTCCCATTCAACTTTTATTTTTTCCCAACATTTGTTCATTTCTTCTATAATAGAAAGAGAATGAGGATTTTCTATCACATCACGTAAGATATCGAATTTTACCGTGGCTGCTTGTGCACCTACCTTAAAAGCATATACTACTTGCATAGCATTTTTAATGCTTGCCGCGAGAATTTCGGTTTTAACGTCGTGTTCCTTGAAGATTTTTGATATAGTTTTGACAAGTTTTAACCCCGAATGTGAAGTATTATTTACTCTACCTATAAATGGAGCAACGTAGGTTGCACCTGCAAGAGCTGCAGCTAAAGCTTGAGAAGGAGCTGTTATTGCTGTTGCGGTAGTTTTTATTCCCATGGAGGAAAGTGTTTTTATTGCTTTTATTCCTTCCATAAAAGTGGGAATTTTAACTATTATAACTGGAGAGATTTCTGATAGGGTTTGGGCGTTTTTTATTAGTTCATCAGCTGTTTTACCTTCGGCTTGTACATGAACTTCTGTTTTTACTAATTCACAGATTTTTTTAATTCTCGTAATATATTCTTCCTCTAGTTCAACTGCTATGAATGGATTAGTAGTTACGCCATAAATAATTCCGGTATCTAAGGCTTTCTGGATCTCTTTTACGTTCAAAGAATCTATATACAGTTTCATGTTTCTGCCTCCCTATAACATATAATACTTGAATGTTTCAAAGGACCTCTTATTAGCTTTGCTTGATAATATCCATCTATCAGTTGTTCAATATCTCATAAACACTTATAAAAATTGAAATATAATAATTACAATAATTGAACTTAAATTATCCTAAAAATAGGTGAGGGAGTGAAATGCGAGGGCAAACATTCTCAAGAATTACTATTCTCCTATTAATAAGTAGCCTACTGCTAGCTTCGACCAATATCACATATTTACCCAACATATCAATATCGTTCCACGCAACACCAATTACGGAAAACTCTAACACTTATACACCAGAAACTACCTATACTGGAAACGTAATGACACCTAACACCAAAATCATTCGGGAAACCACAACCATAGAAAATAATGTTAAGAGCCCTCAAGATATTACGCCCCCTGTGATTTCTGATTATGGACCAGAGACGTTAAGCATATGGAAAGGGGCAAAGGAGGGAGCTGATGAAAACGTAACTTACACAACGACAACACCAGTAGCATTAGTTGATTTCAGCTTTAATATCTCTGCGACAATAACCGATGATGAAGCTGGCGTTAAAAATGCAACAGTAGATTATGCAATCTACAATGGAGCCCAACTTATTGAAAGTGGAAGTAAATTAATGGTCAATGTTGGAAACGATAAATATACGGTATTAATAGGTACCTATTCAGAGAGTTACACGGTAGAATATAACATTACAGCCTATGATAATGCTGACAACATGCAAAAAGTTTCTGGTACTTTTGTAATTGTTGAGGATGATACTCCTCCAACAATATATCTTGAAGACTACGTTGTAGGGTCGTTTGATCCATATAAGTCATGTCTACTTTTAAACGGTAACGAAACTGATTACACGTACTATGAAACGGAAAACTGGATGAGCATTATAGTAAACGATACTCTAACTGTCGATGGCGAAGAAGTTTTAGGTTCTGGTGTTGAAGCCATAATTCTCGTTTGGAGAATCGGGGCAGCTAAAACTGAAAAAATAATGTATACAAATAGTACAGGCTTTGCTCAACATAGATTTTTCGCTCCAATCACTGGTGAGTATCCTTATGGTTCAAAAATCGAGTTCTGGTTCAAAGCAATTGATGCAGCTGGAAATATAGCGGAGTCGAAACACTTCATACTACTTGTTAAAGGTGACGATGTACCTCCAATAATTCGACATTACGAAGTTCGACCAGAAGAGCCAGAACCAGGAGAAGAAGTAACAGTCATCGTATGGGCTAGAGATAAAGATGAACCATATGACTCCTACCTAACTAAAGCTGTTCTAAAATATTCCACAGATGGAGGAGAGACATGGAAAACAGTGGATATGGTATTACAGTCGGCAGTCGTAACAGAACCAGGATTGGAAGATACCCACAAATACATGTTACATCTACCAGGACAACCTGCAGGTACCAACGTATCAATCATAATCACCGTATATGACAACGCTGGTAACTATGCATCTGTTGAACTCTATTACATAGTAAGAAAACCGCCGATATCCTTGCCCACAACGGTTCTAATAGCCGTTACAGCCGTCGTGGTGGTCATCATAATCGCAAGCATCTTTTGGAAAAAACTATACAAAAAATAATTTTATTAAATAATTTATTTTTATTTTAAATAATAACTGCGTTGTTAAAACGTTTTTAGACGGTAACACCGAAAAATTAGACAATGCCAAATCTAATTGTTGACACTCACTAAAGAAAATCGGTTAATAGAGAGTTAAATTTATTAGTAAGGTTCTTTCAATATTTACAGTTGAAATAGTATAGCTAAACGAGTTAAATTTTAGGTGATAGACGTGTCTGAGGGGAGTAAAACAAAACTGATAGGCCTTTTATTGATAATAGTTATCATAGCCGGTGTCGCCGCTGGTGTCTACTATTTCTACTATGCAAGAAAAGCCCCAACGAAGTTAACAATAATTACCTCTGCGCCACTAGTACGAGCAATATATTACTATGAAGAAGACGTAGAAACAGAACTTGGATTCGAATTAGAGGTCGTCGAAGTACCATACGGAGAAATGTACGAAAAAGTAATGACAGATGTACAAACAGGAGCAGGAAAATTTGACATCTTCCTAATTCCAAACGACTGGATTGGAGACCTTGCAACAGGTGGCTACGTAATTCAATTAGATGACTATATTGCACAAGACGACCCAGCCTTAAACGACTACCTACCACACATAAGAGAGAAACTAATGAAATGGGGAGGCCACTACTACTGCTTAGCCTTTGACGGAGACTGCCACATACTCTTCTACAGAAAAGACCTATGGGAAAACACAACCATCCAACAAATGTTCCAAGACCAATACGGATATCCCTTACCTGATCCACCAAGAACATGGGACGAAGTAATTGATTGTGCAGAATTCTTCAATGGATGGGACTGGGACGGAGACGGAGAAGTTGAATATGGAATTGGAATAAGCTGCAAGAGACATGCACAAAGCCCATGGACCGCAATAGACTTCGCAGCACCCTACACAGTCATACCAGGTGCACCAAGCAAATACACAGGCGTATTATACTTTGACCCAGAAACCATGGAACCACTAGTCAACACTCCAGGTTGGATCAGAGGCTTTGAAAAATTCAAAGAAATAATCCAGCATGGTCCGCCAGGAATTAAAGACTTCGACGTTAGCGATGTCAGAGCTCGATTTACACGTGGCGAACTCGCAATGGGAATCGACTGGACAGACATGGGACCACTCTCAATAGCCGAGGACTCAGTTGTAGCAGGAAAAGTAACATTCGCCATGCTACCAGGATCCATGCAAGTATACAACAGAGAAACTGGAACCTGGGAAACAGTAGACGAGCCCAACCAAATAGCAATCTTAAACTTCGGTGGCTGGTCATTCTTCATCTCAAAATACTGCAAGAACCCAGACCTCGCTTACAAATATATTAAATGGATGGTAATGCCAGAACACGCAAACTATCTAGCAATTGCAAAAGGAGAAACAGGAGTAAACATATTCAGATACTCACAATTCTACGATGAAAACCCAGACCTCTGGCTAGAGGTCGGCTGGGACGAGGCTAGTGCAAGACAATACTGTGACATTATAAAGAGCATTTACGAGAACCCATACGCTGTTTGGGACATAAGAATTCCAGGATTCCAAAGATTCTGGGATGCACTAGACACGGCAATGTCCGAAATCGCGGCTGGAACAAAAACACCGTCAGAAGCGGCTGCATGGCTATATGATGAATGGAACAGCATAATTGATGACCTAGGAAAAGACGACCTATTAGGATACTACAGAGAGGACCTAGGCTTACCACCATTGGGAAGCTTTGTTTCACAAGTAACTATGCCACTAGTTCCATCACTAGTTACCGCAGATGTATCCCTTACATACGGCGTTAAATTCTAAATTTCTAAAATATACTCTTATTTTTTTACTTCCTAGCAAGTTTTTGTACTTTTTGATTTTGCTTTAACTATCATTAAATAAATTTAACTTGATTTGTCATTGTAAATAACATCGATTGACACTATAAGAACTAGAATTAAGAATAATTTTATTAGTAAAATACCTAACTTAACTTGGCTATTTAACCATATAGGATATGGAGTGTGAAGGCCTTGGAAACTCCACAAAAGCCAAAAGGCCGTAAAAAAGTAAGGTGGATAGAGAAAAATATTAAATTCCTGTTTGTTGTGCCTGCCATAATTTATCTTTTGGCTTTATTATTGTTTCCAGCAGTTTTTAACTTATATGCCTCTTTACATGATTGGTGGATTGGAAGATCGCCTAAATTTATAGGGGCAGAGAATTTTATAGAGCTATTTCATGATAATCGTTTCATAAATGACGTTATTGTTACTTTTAAATTCGTTATTATCGCTGTTACTATAGAAGTTGGTTTAGGTTTCCTGTTAGCGTTAGCAGCCACAAAAATAACTAAGGGTGTACAGATTTTCAGAGTTTTATTTATTTTTCCTATTATGGTTGCTCCTATTGCTGCAGGATATATGTGGAGGATGCTTCTCCACGCAGACTATGGAGTAATACCAAACCTTCTAGCAAGATTGGGCTTTCCTCGAGTAGAAGTTCTATCTAATCCTAAGTTAGCCTTCTGGGGCATAATATTAATAGATGTATGGCAGTGGATGCCTTTCGTATTCCTAGTCACCTATGCTGGTCTCACCGCCCTACCTAAGGAGCCTTATGAGGCCGCTCTGGTTGATGGGGCATCTTCATGGCAAATCTTCCGCCACATAACACTACCCCTAATCTCCCCGATACTTCTAACAGTAACCCTTCTAAGATTTGTTGAAGCTTTCAAGGTGTTTGACATCATTTATATTACGACTGGTGGCGGCCCAGGAATAATGACCGAAAGTCTATCACTTTACGTGTATATACAAGGCTTAAAATTCTTTAACCTAGGTTATGCTGGCTGTATTGCCTGGGTCTTCTTCTTAATCGTAATGGTGTTAACAACCCTTTATATCCTGAGGTTAAGAAAGGAGATGAAACTTTAAGGAGGTTAGAAAAGTGAGTTACCGCAGAAATGGAACAAAAAGATTTGCAATATTAGACTTTGTACCCTATTTACTACTTACTATCGTTATAGTATTCTTGTTGTTTCCAGTCTATTGGATGGTCATTACTTCGTTTAAAAGGCCTATTGATACTACGACACCAACCTTAATACCTTTCGTAGACTTTCAACCAACATTACGTACATGGACAGACATAGTTTTTGGATTTAACTTTTACCAATCAATTAGAGCACTTCTTAACAGCATAATAACCGCAACAGTAAGCGCAACGCTTTGCGTATTAATTGGCGGTGCTGCTGGCTACGGACTTTCAAGATTTAGATTTGAAAAGTGGAAAAATAGAGATATAGCGAGCTTTATACTTGCGCAGCGAATGATGCCACCAGCGGTAGCCCTCGTGCCACTTTTCATAATGATGAACTACTTCCGCCTAATCGACACGATAATAGCCATAATTCTAATTCACACAGCCTTTAATTTACCATTTGCAATCTGGATAATGAAAGACTTCTTTGACGAGATCCCTGTTGAGATAGAGGAAGCTGCAATGGTAGATGGATGCACAAGAACAGACGCATTCTTCAAAATAGCTTTACCACTAGCAGCACCCGGTCTTATAGTATCATGGATTTTCTGTCTAGCCTTTTCATGGAACGATCTCATGGTAGTATTGGCAATGGCATATAACAAAGCCGTAACCTTACCATGGATGATAGCAACTGGCCACTCCATGAGAGCACTGGAATGGTGGACAATAAGCGCATATGGAACCCTTGCCATAGTTCCACCAATGATTCTTGCAGCCCTTATTCAAAAATATATAGTTAGAGGTTTAACCTTTGGAGCTGTAAAGGGATAAAATAAAAACGTTTAAGATTTTAAGGTAAAAGAACTATGAAGGGGAGTTGTGATGGTAAAAATACATTTAGAACATGTAACAAAACTGTTTGGAAAAGTAGTAGCAGTAGATGACGTAACCCTAACAATTAATGAAAAGGAATTCATGGTTCTTTTAGGGCCTTCAGGCTGTGGAAAAACAACAACCCTAAGAATAATAGCGGGGCTTGAAGAACCTACAGAAGGAGAAGTTTACATAGATGACGAACCTGTAACCTATTTACCGCCCAAAGACAGAGATATAGCTATGGTATTCCAAAACTATGCTTTATATCCACATATGAAAGTTTACGACAACATAGCATTTCCATTGAGACTTAGAAAATATCCAAAGGAAGAAATTGATAAAATGGTGAAAGAAGTCGCAGAGATGCTACGCATAGAAGAACTTCTCGATAGAATGCCTAAACAACTAAGCGGTGGAGAACAACAACGTGTAGCACTTGCAAGAGCACTAATAAGAAGACCAAAAGCCTTCCTCCTAGATGAACCCCTAAGCAACTTAGATGCAAAATTAAGAGTAATGATGAGAGCAGAGCTAAAAAGACTACAAAAAGAACTTGGAGTCACAACAGTATATGTTACACATGATCAAGCTGAAGCTATGACTATGGCTGACAGAATCGCCATTATGAAAGATGGAAAAATACAACAAGTAGGATCTCCAGCAGATGTGTTTAACAAACCTGTTAATCTGTTTGTTGCAGGTTTCATCGGTAGCCCACCAATGAATTTCATAGAATGCACTGCTACTGAAAAAGGCGATCAATTTCTTCTTGATGCAGGGGAATTTCAACTAGATGTAACTTGTTTCAAAGATATAATAAAGAAGAATGCTACAAGTAGCGAACTAGTTCTAGGTATAAGACCTGACAATGTTATGGTCGACAGGGAAAGAAAAGAGGGACTAGTAGCAAAAGCTACGGTTTACGTTATTGAACCCCTAGGCTCAGAAACCATAATAGATTTAGCAATCGGAGACAATATAATAAAAGCTAGGACGCTGGAAGTTGTGGACTTAAAAATGGGTGATGAAGTCTGGGTAGGCTTTGACATGGAAAGATTACATATATTTGATAAAAAAACCGAAAAAGCAATAATATAAAAATTTACGGTTTAAGAACCACTTTAATAACCTTTTCTTTTCTTTCAGATACTATTCTAAATGCTTTTTCAAATTCCACTAAAGGTAAAACATGAGTAATAAGAGGTTTAACTCTAACGAGCCCGTTAGAAACAAGTTTTATAGCATTTTCCCAAACATTTGGACTAGAGAAACAACCGTAAATACTTACATCCTTAAAAACAATTTTATCAGAGTTTATTGGAGCTGTTTCACCACCCGAAAGACCAACAATAGAAATACTTCCACCTGGCTTAACCATATCTAAAGCTGTATCTAAAACCTTTGCAGCATTAGAAGCTGCAATAATTACAGCATCAGCTCCTCTACCAGTTACATGTAAAACAGTCTCAACAGCAGATTCTTCCTCGATATTAACGGTAATATCAGCTCCAAGTTCTTTTCCCAATTTTAATTTATACTCACTTCTAGGCGTTCCAATTAAGATTACCTGAGTTGCGCCCAGAGCTTTCGCAGCCTGGAGAGAAAGTAAACCTATTGTTCCAGGACCTATTATAACTACGCTATCACCAGTTGAGACATTAGCTCTTTTAACAGCTCTTAATGAAACTGAAGTAGGCTCTATTAGAGCACCTTCAACATCTGATATGCTCTCTGGAATTTTATGCACTGCCCTTTCATTAACGCAAATATAGTCTGAATATGCTCCAATTAAAATGCCATCAGCCCACTTACCTCTATAATTTATACAAAGATTATATCTTCCAGAAATACATTCTGGACAATAACCACAACCCATAGTACATTCCACAACAACTTTATCTCCAATCTCAACACTACCCACAAGATCTCCAACTTCCACAACTACACCACATACCTCATGTCCCAAAACTACAGGGAGAGCATATTTACCAGAAAAAAGCTCTAAATCAGTCCTACAAACTCCAACTGCTCTTACCCTTATTAAAACTTCATGTGACCTTGGCTTAGGTACCTCAACTTCTTCAATTACCGCTTTATACGGACCAATAACTTTTACTTGCCTTGATTTCATTTTGATCCCCTAAACCCAACATTCTAAACATTAAATTGAAATAATAACTTCTCAACTTAAGCCATCGAACTTTCAATACTACTACTGCGCACAAGATTTTATATAAAAAGTATGATTTTTAAAAGAGATAAGAATCATTGTTTATTGCCAAAGTTTATATTTCGATAAAATTTTATGTACATAGTTGAGGGTGGAGAAATTGCCTGAAATTATTGGAATAGGAGAAATTTTGATCGATTTTGTTGCCTTAGAACCAGGATCTTATGTTGATGTATCAGGTTTCTTAAAAAGATTAGGCGGAGCACCAATGAACTGCATAATAGTTGCAAAAAAACTTGGAATAGATGTAGGTGCTATAACCGCCGTAGGTAACGACCCTCTTGGAGACTTCCTAATTAATGAATTAAAAAAGCAAGGCGTAGATATAACTTGTGTAAAAAGGAAGAATGCACGAACAACCATTACCTTTGTAGCTAATGACCCTGAAACAGGAGAAAGAACTTTCCTATTTTACAGAGAACCATGGATCAAAGGAACAGCTGATAACCTTCTTAGCCCCGACGATATCGATGAGAAGTATATAGCGAGAGCCAAAATCCTCCACGTTAGCGGATTTGCTATGTCTAAAGAACCAGCTAGAGAAGCAGTTCTCAAAGCAGTTGATATAGCAGTGAAAAACAAAGTCGAGATATCTTTTGACCCAACACTTCGACTAGATGTATGGCAATCTTCAGATGAAATAAAAGATTTGTATGATAAAGTCCTAGAAAAGGCGAGTATAGCTACTTTTTCAAAAGAAGAAGCAGCATTTGTTTTAGGCGAACTTGACCCACTCGAGGCTGCGAAAAAGGCATTAAAATACGGTTTAAAAATCGTAGGGATAAAACTTGGTGGAGAAGGATCTCTTATACTGAGGGATAGTGGAAAAGGAATAAAGGCTTCTGCATTTGAAATAAAGCCGGTGGATACTACTGGTGCAGGTGATGCATGGAATGCTGCACTCCTAGTTGGCTTACTTAAAGGTTGGGGCTTAGAGAAATGTATATTGTTTGCTAACGCCGCTGGAGCTCATGCATGCATGCATAAAGGAGCTACAGAAGGAATACCAACGTTACCAGAATTAGAAAAATTTGTAGTAAGGTGGAGAAACAGAGTAAAAATAGAATACATAGAAACCTAATTTTCTCGACAATGTCCAGGCTCTGAGTAGACTATCCACAAAGGTCTTGGAAATAATCTTAAAAATATGATCAAACAAAAATTATTAGGTGGTTTGTATGAAGAAGAGGGGTATACTTAATCCCGAACTATCTAAGGTTATTGCAAGTTTAGGTCATACAGACATGCTTGTAGTATGTGATGCCGGTTTCCCAGTGCCAAAAGAAGTTAAAAGAATAGATCTAATTTTAACCGAAAATATACCTCGATTCTTTGACACACTAAAACTTATTTTGGACGAATTAGAGGTTGAAGGCGCTATAGTAGCAAAGGAGACAAGACAAACAAGTCCTCAAGTATATGAAAAAATCAAGGAAATGTTAAAAGATATTCCAATAAAGGAAGTCTCACATAAAGAGTTCAAAGAAATTTCAAAACAGGCAAAAGCAGTTGTTAAAACAGGAGAATTCACACCCTACGCAAACATAATATTAATTTGCGGAGTCGTCTACTAATCCTCATCTTTCCTTTTTAAACTCGACAAGAAAACATAGTTTTCAACTCTAAAACGTAGACAGAGACGCTTATAGATTTTCCATCACTAAATTTGATAATTTCAAGGAAAATTATATAAGGAACGATTAAAAGTATAAATTAATGTTAAAATTAAATCTACCCCGAGATTTTCATATGAATCAAAAGGAGGGTGAGAATTGGAAAAATTAGAAAGATTTTTTGCAGCCCTTAGCGAAATAGCAGGTCACATAGATAAAGTGAGAAACGAAATAAACAAAGATGAAGTAGAAAGGTTAGTAAATGCTGTTCTTAATAGTAAAAAGGTTTATTGCTATGGAGCTGGTAGATCAGGTTTTATGGCAAGATCATTTGCTCAAAGATTAATGCACATAGGAATAGAAGCTTATTTTATTGGAGAAACGATCACCCCAGCATGCGAAACAGGAGATCTCCTTGTATCTGTTTCTGGAAGTGGAGGAACAACCTCAACAGTAAGTATCGCCTCAAAAGCAAAAGAACTAGGGGTAACTGTAGCAGCCATAACAGCTCATAAAGAAGGAAAACTAGCCAAAATAGCAGATATAATTGTATATGTACCTGGCAAAACTAAACTGGTAGAACAAGAATCCTATGCACCATTCACTTCGCTATTTGACATAGCAACATTATCAGTTTTAGATAGCGTAGCAGCTGAAGTCATGGCTAGACGCGGCGTAACAGAAGAACTAATATTAAAACGACACGCAAATGTCGAATAAAAGGAGGAATCAAAATGTTAGACATAATAGGCTTAGGAGAAGTTTGTATAGATTGGATAGTCAAAGTTGAAAGATTCCCCGAACCTGATGAGAAAATCTTCATGAAAGGTTCTGGAAAATTTCCAGGAGGCGTTACTGCGAATTTCGTAACAGCATTCGCCAGACTAGGAGGTAAAGCCGCATTTATTGGTGGAGTTGGTAAAGATGAATACGGAAAATTCATCATAGACACATTCACGAAAGAGGGAGTAGACACAGCTCACACAGTTAGACATGAAGATAGATCTACAGCAGTCAACATAATACTTGTGGATAAAAATGGTGAAAGAGTAATAGTTCAAGACCCAAATCTAAGAGACAATGTCCCAGAACCAGAATACTTCGATCGAAAAGATGTACAAGAATACATAGCCTCCTCCAAGGCACTACACACCACCGCTATCAAAGTTAAAACTTCAGAGAAGGCATTTAAAATAGCTAAAGAACATGGACTTCTAACATCTTTTGATCTTGAAAAACACGTAGCCGAATATGGATTGAACCAGCTTAAAACCATCTTAAAGTTAACAGACATATTAATGCCAAATAAACTTGGTATACGCGCTTTAACAGGAGAAGAAGACTTTGAAAAAGCAGCTAGAAAACTTATGGAACTAGGTCCAAAAGTCGTAGTCATAACATTAGGTTCCAAAGGTAACATGGTTGTAACTGAAAGTGACGTTATTACTGCTCCAGCATTTCAAGTAGAGGTTGTAGACACAACTGGTGCAGGTGATGCCTTTAACGCCGCTTTCCTATACTCTGTAATAGTGAAAAAATGGGATTACCAAAAAGCTTCAACATTTGCCAATGCTGTTGCAGCCTTAAAATGTACAAAAATAGGAGCACAAACAGGCCTACCAAAACTTGAAGAAGTCAATGAATTCCTAAAAAACAAAGGCGTCACACTTTAATCCACTTATTATTGCTACTTTTGTAAAGTGCCCTTTTTCTCTTTATATAGTCCATTTGTATCTAAGATTATTAAAACGAATTTTCAATTCATTTTGCAGTTATCTATGATTTATGTGGCTTAAATGAGAAAGAAGTGAAAAATGTCAAGTTTTTTGTAATTTTTCTATTTGTATAGGATTTTTGTCTAAAAACAAAAATTTTAAATACTTCTTATATAACATTGTCATATAACACTGTCATAAACATTTGATGCACACGGGAAAGGATGGCGATGCAACATGCAAAACACCATTCTTAAGCTTTACAAAAAAGCATTTCAGCAAGCATGGCCCGCCTGGTTAGGAGGTATATTATTAGGGCTCTTAAATGTTTTAGAATTCGCATTCAAAAAGCCATGGGGCATTACAACGAGTGAATCCCGTTGGACTGGCTGGTTTCTTTATGCTCTAGATGTCCAAATAGACAAAGCTCCTCAATGGCTCTACTATCAGCAATATAAGACATTGATTAACCCTCCATTGCTTGACAGTGGAACTTTAATAGATATGGGAATTATCGCTGGCGCATTAATCTCTGCTCTTTTAGCTTACGATTTTAAACTTCGAGTTCCTGCTAAAAAGAGTAGGTTGGCTCAAGGATTTATTGGAGGAGTATTAATGGGCTATGGTGCCAGACTAGCCATGGGGTGTAATATTGGCGGATTCTTCAGTGCGATTCCCCAGCTAGCCTTTAATGGATGGGTTTTCTTCATAGGACTTCTAATAGGCGGATATATTGGCGCTAAACTGGTGGTGAAATTATGAAACTAAAACAGCCCATGCTAGGTTTAATAGCACTAACCTTGATTTTCATTATAATCGCCATATACACCTATGTAGGACTAATTGAACTTGGAATTTTCCTTCTGTTCGGTCTAGCCTATGGAATCGTCTTGGAAAGAAGCAGATTTTGTTTTGCGTCATCGTTCAGGGATCTATTTATCACAAAGGATGCTAGATTGGCTCGTGGAGTAGCAGCAGGGATCCTTGTAGCCACAATCGGTTTCTCAATTCTAATGATATCGGGCATACGAAGTGCCAAAGTTCTTCCCGTCGGTTTTCATACGCTCATTGGAGGCATATTATTTGGTTTTGGAATGGTTCTTGCTGGTGGCTGTGCATCAGGCACGCTCTTCAGGATCGGTGAGGGATATGTTACACTCTGGTTCGCACTACTGGGCACGTTAACAGGGATGATTCTTCTCGCAGCTACATGGCCATTTCTATGGTACAATTACATAAAATATCAGCCTAAAATCTGGTTAGTTGACTATCTAGGCTGGGGCGGTGCCATAGCACTAACAATCTCTCTAATTCTAATCTATTACATAATTGTAACTCTTTGGGAGAAGAGGTGAAAGTTTTGAAACCCGATAGAAAACTCGATCTAAGAGGTGAAGTATGTCCTTATCCTGTTATCTACACCCTTAAAGAACTGGACAAAATGAAAAGCGGAGAAATACTGGAAGTAATTACAGACCATCTTCCAGCAACAGAAAACGTACCAGCTGCAGTGAAGAAAAAGGGACACGAAGTACTGGAATTGAGTAAAATTTCTGTCGGCACATTTAGAATACTAGTCAAAAAGAGGTGAAAATAGTGGTTACTGAAATACTCGAATACTACAAGAGCTTAGGAATTAACGTATTCAGTCTTGCATGTGGATGTGCAGTGAAAGTCGATTTAAAAGATGTAGTTTATCCAGCTCTAGAAAAAATTAAACCCGAACTTGAAAAATTAGGAATAATCCTTAATCCTAGGGAAGACGCTGACATCTTTGAACGAACAGAAGAAATACACGTATTTAGAAAAATATACAATTTAAATACACCTGTGATTGACGACCTAGACTTTATACCGGATAGAGCAGTAGCAGTTTTCTCCGTTGAACAAAGAAACGCATTTGACCCTGAAACCTTTGCACAGAAACTATTATCGGTTTATGCGAAACTAGCAAACAAGGTAGACAGATTAATCATTGGAAAGGGACATTCCATAATCGGTGCAAAGTCTCCAGAACAGGAAATAGCGGTTCTCGACTTCATACGTATTGAAGGTAAAAGTATTGAAGGGTACACCCTAGCAAATAATTGTACTGTAAGAATTTTGGATCCTACTGATAAACCGGGTTCATCTCTCCAAGTAGAAGCTATTCTAAGCAATTCTTTAAACGATCTATTTTCTCTCGGAGTAACAGAGAATATAAGGATCTGTCCATTGTTTGACATGCCAACTAATGAACTTCTAAATGAAGCTGAAAATAACATCGGTAACTTCTGCAAAAAATATAATTTCAATCTACAAATGACTAGGCCATTAGGCTATGGTGACATTATGATGGGAGCTACGGTTATAGGTGAAACATCAAAGGAAATTCCTGCATTCAAAGACAAAATACGTAAAGGAGACAAAATCCTGATTCATAGACCAATAGGAGACCTAGCACCCATAAACCTATATTTGGCGGCTTTAATCCATGGTGAAGAATACGTCAACTCCCTAGGATTTTCGTTGAAAGAACTTGAAAAAGCTAAAAATATGGTTTTAAATGTCATGAGAAAACCGAACATACAAGTCGCTAAGGTGATTAGTAAATATTGTCCCGAATTCGGTGAGAAATTTAACGATTCAGAGCACATAAAAGAAACAACAGATATTTCAGGACCAGGGATCTATGTCTTCAAGGAAATAGCTGAAGCAGCTAATGTAGATATGAGAATCGAAAAAATACCATTAATGAATGAGGAAATCGTGAGAACAACTGTTAGAGAATTTTTAATGCCTAACGGAACGACAGGTACCAATGGTGCAATAGCTATCATCGCTTCAGAAGAAGTAATTGAAAGCATATACCATGATCTTAGAAAGCAAGGATATAGACCTGAAATAATCGGAACTATATTAGGGAAGGGAAGAGGAAGAGTTCTAATTCCTGAAAATGTCAGGGAACTCATGTCATCTAAAAGTTTACTAGATGAATTCGAAGTTATAAATTGAACCAACAAATCCGACAAGATCTTAACCATCTCATTAAGGGAACCATCCTTGAGTTAATCGGAAAAACACCAATCGAGAGGAATAATGGACGAGGGGTAATTGTTACAATATTTTTCGATGAGATTGAAAGGCGCTTAAGTACCGAAGTTTTGGAGGAAATTAAATGAAACTTCCTAAAATGAACTACCATATTCATACAATATTCAGCGATGGGAAAAACGAGCCATCAGACTATGTTGAACGGGCCATAGCTATTAAAATAGATGAAATAGGATTTTCTGACCATCTCATAATCCTAGAAAATCTAAAACCATCTAAAAACTCAATGGAACCTAGAAAACTAGATCTTTATATCGAAGAAATAAATGAAATTAAAGAGGAATATAAAGGCAAAATAGAGATAAAATGTGGCTTGGAAGTAGATTACATTCCGCAGTCATTCAAATACACCTTAAAACTACTAAACGAATACGATTTTGACTTTCTTATTTTATCCGTACATAGAATTGGAAAATTCCATATTGATAGTCAAAAATCAAGAAAAATATGGAAAAAACTAAGTTTAAACGAAATTAGGAAAGTTTATTCAAGCTACTTCAAAATTTTACAAGAAGGTGCCAAAACAGGAACATTCGATATCGTTGCTCACTTTGACATAGTGAAAAAATTCGGATATAAACCAGATTCATTACCAATTAATCAAATAGAAGAATTAATTGAAACGATTAACTCCTATGAAATGGCTGTAGAAATAAACTCCGCAGGTCTAAGACACCCCGTCAAAGAAATTTATCCCGCCGAAGAAATAATAAGCATTCTAATTAAATACAAAACTCCACTAACTTTAGGAACAGATGCTCACATCCTAGAACATCTGAACTATGGTTTAGATAAGATAATTAATATTCTAAGAAAAAAACATTACTCCTTTTCAGATAAACTTAAAAGAAACAATCTAACCATTTTTTCACATCCAACCAAGTAAGCAAAGCATCAAAATTAAATCATATTTAAGGGACAAAACATTAATTTTAGATGAAATTGTAGTTTATCTAAGGGACACTGGTCTCTAGGAGGAGGGTTTCATGACCAAGATTTTCAGAGTAAAATTTGAATACTACCTTGTAGCTATGGGCTTCATTATCCAAATTATAAGTTTATTCTTTCCTCTCTACGAATATTATACCTCCTCACCCTACGTTGGAACTGGTCCTTTCCGTAAAATAACTCTGGTATATGAAAGCCCACTTAACTTACTCATTCCACTCAGCTTTATTTTGCTGGTATATTCTGTATATAAAGACGATCTGCGAATTAGATGTTATTCAGCGATTTTCTCGTTTACATTTCTATTAGAATTCTACATCCTTCTCATTAAAGGAACAGCTATTCCCTTCCCAACAGACGAGCTCCCTACATCTGGCGAATACCTTATCCTTCTCCCTGGAATATATGCATATACCGCTGGATTCTTACTCATTTTATTCTCACTATTAGTCTCCATCTCAGAAAGGTCTTTCACCATTAAAGCCATTATTCAAAACAAAATCGACATACTCGGCCTTCTGCTATTCATATCTCTAATTTCATTTTACTCGATTGAGGTAGGAACGGCATCCATAGTTTTCTCGTATTTGGAGAAATTTTTTATCCAATATGAAATTCTTTTTTGGCTTTTTTATTCTGGCACGATTTCACCTATGATACTCATCCTTCTTTTCATCTTTGACCTCATATTAACATTTAAACTCGGTCAGAAGTCTTTACTTGACATAAAATCCCTTTTCAGTGTTGAACAGGTTAAGAAATCCTTTACATGGTTTATCTGGGCCGTTGCTGCAATATCCTACATTGAATGCGATAGACTAAGATGGTATTTTTATCCTCCATTTGGACTCATACGTCTTGCTGCTTTCTGGTTATTATTGATAGGTTGGTCAGGAGGATGCTCTTTATTCGTAATGGACATCATAGTGAATATGATTATTTACTTCAAATTGGCTAAACAGATCAGAGAAAACTAATAATTTTGGCAAAAATCCCTTGGATTGATATACTAAGCCTTTATTTTTATATAATAACTTTTTAAGTTTCTGAGAAGAGACACGAGTACAAATTTAGAGTTGATTACGATGGTCGTGAAAGAGACATTTTTAGAATTTTTATTCGTGAAAGTTCCTCTCATTTTGATTTCATAAAATGCTCTTGCTGTTTCTGGGATCCTGTTTTTCTCGTCTTACGTGATAGGGAGGAAAGTTACATTGAGCAAGGTATCCAGGTGTAACGTAACTAGAAGGGTACTTGCCATATACCTTTCGCATAGTAATCAAGCATTAAGTGCTAAAGATATCACTAGAATTGCAAGAGATCTCAACATAAATGCTGTGAAAGTGGCGATTCACAGATTATATCGGAAGGGATTTTTAAAAAGAATTAGGAGAGGCTATTATTTTCTGGTTGATAAGGAAAAGGCAATTTTACATTTATCAAATAAAGGTTACAAAAGAAGGTCGGAACCTAAGGTCGGCGGCAATTTTGTAACTTTTCATACTGATGTTTCTAAAAGTAATAATGTTGATGGTAATGCTGTTAGGAGGTTTTATGAGAAGTATTTGGATTTGGATAGTATTATATTAGAACATTCGAGGATCCGTTTTGGTTTGAAGAGGTCGGTGGCTGAGAAGGTTAGGGTTGGGAGGGAGGGGAAGAAGGGGGATAAGGCTGGGCAGGTTACGATAAGAAGGATGTCTTTTACGTTGGTGGTTTCGAAGTATGGTAGGTGTCGTTTGTATGTTTTGGATCCTTATCGGTTTTTAAAGGAATTTTTGATTTTTCTGGCGTCATGTGGGTTGACGGAGCAGGAGATAGACTATGTTCTTGGTCAAATAAATATAGCAATACAGCATGCGTCTGCCACCGCGGAGATACCAGTAGTGGAGAGTAGGTTAAAGAATTTCAGAAATATGGAGATAATTTCTGAAATTAAGACAAAAGATGGATATAAACCTTTAATTAAAACAAAGATCGTATCTTCTCATTTTCCTTTAGAACTTGAGGTAAATTCGGTGGATTTCAGACTTCTAATGCAGTTTATTGGGGCGCTTACAGGTCAGCAACACTCAGTAGTATTAGAGTATGTGCAGGCAAATGAGTTAAGTGAGATAAACAAGAAGTTTGATGTTCTTGCTAAAGGTTTTTCGGATTTAGCTGAAACTCTCAGAGATTTAACTAAACGTAAAGTTGAGCTTGAAACCTCTCTTGTTTCTCAAAAAGTTCCTCCCCAAGAGGTTAGAGGTGAGCCCGGATATGTTACGTGATAGGCAAGGAGCGGCTCATAGTACAGTTGATGTTATGTCCTCTGTGGGACATGAAACCTATGTAAAATCGGATATGTTTATGTCCGCAATAGGACATAAGGTTAAGGTTTTGTTTGTTTATGATGTTAGGGATCCCAGGAAAAGTCGGAGTCTTCGCAGGAAACTATACGGTTACACTCAGACTTGGAATACCGAGAAGGGAGAGCAAAAAAGTTTTTATCCGGGTTTAATTCGGCCTGAGAATCGTATTGACCAAAGTACCTTCATTGTTTCTTTGGAAACCGCTGCTAAGATTGAAAGACTATTCAAAGAGTTTAATGTGAAATATAGGAAGCTGTTTGTTTTGGATGGTGTTAGCGATATTAATGAAATTATGTCCTATTGCGGACATAAATCAACAACACAAAATATGTCCTCTGTGGGACATAAACAGTCTCAGCCAATTATGTCCTCAACCGGACATAAAAACCCTCAACAACAATTATGTCCCATTGCGGACATAAAACCTATGTCAACCCCAAATATAATACAAAAACTCGATGAACTTCCAGGTCGTCAAGCTCAAGGCTATACTACGTTAGGAGATATGAAAAGGTTAGGTCTTATTTTTAGTGATTTAACACCAAAAGAATTAGATGAGTTCGAGGAGAAAGAAATAGCTCGCATAAAGGAGCATGTACGTAAGAGTGTCGGGGACATCTTTTATCGTTGTGTATGCGGCCAAAAAATAAGCCAAATAGATCTTTTCCTAAAATATCGTGGTAAATGCCCCAAGTGTAATAGACAAATAGTGAAAAGAAGGTTTGAAAAAGAAAAACAAGAAGAAAGAAGATGTAAAGACTGCCCAAAATTTATACGTCGTTCTAAAGGCCTCGACATTGGAACCTGCACAATAACTCATGCTACAAGACATGAAAACGAAACATGTAATGTTAAAAGGGGAGTGGTCCCGTGATTGATTGGGATGTTGTTAGGGATTTGGGTTTAATGGTTATTGTATCATTTATAGTTGTTGAATTAGCTAAACAGATTGACGATTTTCTTGTTCTTACAGCGAGTTACATTGTGGTCTTAATCTTGTTTTGGAAACTTGCTATGGAAATAAAATCTAAAGGAGGAGGTCGCTAAGTTATGGGTGGTTCCCGGCCGCTTAGTGTATATGTTCCATATGAATATCATGTCCAAATTGAAAAACTGATTAAAAATGGCCGTTTTACAAGTAAAAGTGAAGCTCTGCGACACGCTGTTAAAAAACTCATAGAGGAAAACAACCATAAAAATGAGGAACTCCCCGAAGTTTTCGACATCGTTAAACAAGATGTATTGTTGTTTTTGGAAGAGAAAAAAAGAATTTTAGTGAGGAGAATCGCGAAGAAAACCGGGTTATCCGCAGTCAGAGTTGCAGTAACACTAAACTATCTGATAAACTATCTCCGCGAAAAATGGAGGGTTGAAGGGTGAGTTTTACAAGTGAAAAACAGCGGCTTTCAAGAATACGGAAGCTCAAACAAAAGTGGCATATCCCTTCAGGTTATGAGCTTTTGAAACGTTACTTTAAAAATCATGATTTTATTTCTGTTGTTTGCAGTTTTAGCGGAGGCCGCGACAGTCTTGCAATAACATTAATGACGCTAGATGTTCTTCGGGAGCTGAGGATCCCGCATAGATGTTACATATTATTTAATAATACTACTAACGAGTTCCCTGAGACTATAAAATATGTTCGTAAGATGTTTGCGTGGTTTAAGGAAAAATATTCTGAATTAAATATTGTAACTGTTGAGACAAGGCCTAAAATTCCCTTTTCAGAAATGGTTGAGGACATGTTTTATGTTGCTGTTAAAATGCATGAAGGGGGAAAATGGGATAAGAGAAAACTTGTATGCTGCGATAAAGTGAAAATAGAGCCGTTAATAGAGTTTCTTAGAGGGAAATTTATACAATACGTTGTTTCAGGTATTCGCGGTGATGAAAGCAGGAGAAGGTACATGTCTATTCTCGAATACGGCCCTGTAACGAAAGGCGTACATAACAGGCAGTTCGAAAAACTTAGAGTTATACGGCCTCTATGGAACTTTTCTCAAGAAGATGTTATAGGCTTCCTGGCAGAACATCCACTTAAACCACCCTTAAATCCTCTTTATGCAAAAGGTCACGATTCGATAGGATGCTGCCTCTGCCCGGTTCCTTTCATATTTTTCAGAGATAAGATCAAAAAATACTATCCTCAGAAGATTTACGAGAGAGGACTAGAATTACTGAAAAAGGCGATTGAAAGAACCGGGCAAAGTCTAATTGACACTTTCTTAGGAGCAGAAATACTATTGGAGGAGTGGGGATGAAGCAAAGTAGGATGTATGAGGGGGCCAAGACCTGGAATCCTTTTGTTGGCTGCTTGTTTAATTGTATTTATTGTAAACCGAGTTTTCAAGCTCAATTAAAAAGATTAAAGCAGAAATGTTCGAACTGCTATAATTACGTTCCCCACTTGCACCCTGAGAGGCTTAAAAGGATCCCTAGTGCCAAAATAATTTTTGTTTGTGGCGACGGAGATATATCTTTCTGTCCACCCGAGTACACGTTTAAAATAATTGAGAGAATAAGAGAGCATAATAGGAGATGTCCGCATAAAATCTACTATTTTCAGAGTAAAGATCCGAGGTACTTTGAGCAGTTTCTCGACTATTTTCCCTATAATGTTGTTCTTTTAACTACACTTGAAACAAATAGGGATCAAGGTTATGATAAGATTTCCAAAGCTCCAAAGCCCTCGATTAGGTTTAAACGATTTTTGAGGCTTAATTATCCTAGAAAGGGAGTAACCATTGAACCTATCATGGATTTTGATTTAGAGATCCTTCTTAGTTGGATGAGGAGTATTAAGCCTGAAATTGTTTATGTAGGATACAACTCAAGACCTAAACAGGTTCAACTACCAGAACCTTCCCTCAGAAAGACACTTAAATTGATAAACAGACTTGGAGAATTCACAGCGGTTCAGAGAAAATACATTCCCAGGTGTCTTCCGTTTCGAGGATGGAGGTTATGTCACATAGTAAAATGATAGTTGATGAATGGCATGAGAGTGGGTTTTTATCTGTTTCTGAGGCCGCTGTAAAATATATTGATCCACATAAATTAAGGCCTCACCCCGAAAATAATGTTATTTACGAGCAGCGAGGCGATGAAGAGCTCATAGAAAGCATAAAAAAATACGGTATTTTACAACCATTGGTGGTGAACTCGGATTACACTATTGTGAGTGGACATCGACGCTGGCGTGCAGCCTTAAAACTTAACATGGACAAGGTTCCCGTCGTAATTTTAGAATTTGAAAACACAACAATAGCAATGATAGAATATAACCGTTACCGAGTAAAAACGCCAAGGGAAATTTACATGGAGGCCCAAGTACTGCGACGGGAACTCGAGAAAGAAGCACGTAAAAAACAATTATCAACCCTTAAGCAATTCCAGGGTAAAATCTCCGTCTCGTCAAAATTGACGAAACGGATAGATGTGAGGGAGGAGGTCGCTAAACGTATAGGTGTTAGTACTGGTTATCTAACTATGTTGGAGACTGTTTATCGGGAAGCCGATAAATATCCAGATATTGTGAAAAAGGTTGATCGCGGGGAAATTCCGGTTTCAAAAGCCTATAATCTCATAAAAAGTAAGATAAGACCTGACATTGAAATTCCTCAAATATTTCTCGGAAGGTTTTTCGCAGGTAAGCAGCGATTAGCTAAAGATATAATTGCAAGGATGCCGCCGCATACAACTTATGTTGAGCCTTTCGGCGGGTTTTGCAGCGTCCTTTTAAACAAGCCCCCATCGCCCGTAGAAGTCTATAATGATACTAATCGTGACCTTGTAAACCTTCTTATATGCATAAAAAACTACACCTTCGAATTTGTATCGCAACTATATAATTTACCTTATAGCCGCGAAATATTCGGCTGGTTTTGCGACGAAATAATAAACACTAATTTTGAAATACCCGACGTGAGTAGAGCGGTAAAATTCTATTATCTTACACAGGCAGGTTTCGCTGCATTGTCTCGCTGGCCACCAACAATAGGCAACTGGGGATATTCGGCGACCAACAACCCGCAAACCCGATCCTTCTACAATAAAATTTTAAACATATGGTATGTTGCAGCTCGCCTACAGCATGTTCATATTGATAATCGTGACTTTTCACGAGTAATAGAGGCATATGATACGGAAGACACCTTCTTCTACATCGATCCGCCCTACTATCAAACAGGTGATGTATTAGATGGAAAATTCACGGAAGAAGATCACAAGAGACTCGCGGAACAATTGAAAAATTTGAGGGGAAAATGGCTTTTAACCTACAACGATCACCCGAAAATAAGACGGCTCTATAAAGACTTTTACATGGAACACATAACTCACCAACAATCCGCGTCTAACACAAGAGACACAAACGGTGTGCGGGAACAATTTCCGCAGCTATTAATAATGAACTATGATCCACGAAAAGAAGGCCTATTTTACAAGGCATTAAAACAATAATTATGCATGTTGAAGAGAGATTTTTAAATATTGAACTTCCATTTTCCTGTTTTTGAGGAAGGATGAGATGGCCAAGCAGCTCCGCCTCGAAGATATACCTTCCTGGCATGAAGTTGAGAAGATTTGGAGCTACTTGGTAAACCTATACGAAAACGACAAAAACAGTTATAATCTACGTAACATTGTTCTGTTCGGGCTGCTTGCTTTTTGTGGTTTAAGGATTTCAGAGGTATTGGACCTAGAGAAATCCAACATAAATCTTGCAGATGAAATAATTGTTGTCAAACAGAAAAAGAAGAAGACGGAAGCCGTAAGGGAAGTTATTATTGCAGATCAACTTAAACCATACATGCAAAAATACGTTGAGAATTGTGACACAAAGCTTTTTAACATATCCCAGCGGGGAGCAAGGGACCTAATTTACAGATTGACCAAGAAGATCCTGGGGAGAAGATTAAGACCTCATGCCTTTCGCCACGCTTTCGCCATAAGGCTTCTTGATAAAACGAAAAATCTCGAATATGTGAGGCGGCTGCTCGGCCACGCAGATTACGACACCGTTAAAATCTACTTGGATTTCTCGATTAGAGACATAAAAGAGGAGGTTAAAAATGCAATCAAAATATAGGCTGCCGGTACTATCATTATCATTATTAATAATGACATTAATTATATTGCCAGGAGCTTACGCAAGTCGAGTCTATTACCAAGAGTTTAGTATCCTAGTTGATAAAGAGGTCTTAATTACTTTTGAGCCGCAGTTTACGAATTACACTGTTATTGTTACTACATCGCCTGGAAATCTAAAATACACGTATGTCCACGCACCAAATCAACTTAAATTCATTGCTCATAGTAACGGAACCTATATTATTCGAATCGCCGGGACAGACGTTTACAACGAAAGTTTAGTTTTAGTATATGTTATTGAAGCGTATGGGAAAATTGTTCCGCCTCCGCCTCCGAGTTTCACATATAGCAGTGAATTTACGACAATTTTGAATAAAACGGTTGTTTTCAATTATCCCGAGCTTTCAAAGTTAAATGTAACAGTTACACCAGAGCAAGGAGCAGAAATAAAATCAAAAACAGAAACTCAAACAGAAGTTTTGTTTACTGAAGTCGGGAGATACGAAGTTTTAATTAGTGGGACAACTCGGGAAGGATCAAATTACAGTTTAAATATAGTTGTTGATGTCGTTTCGATTGTTTCTGTAAACGTTGAACAGAAAGAAGTGAAGGTTGTAACGTATTCTATTCCGCAGTGGCAGGCCTTTCTATATCTTGTTTTGTTCTTTATTCCCCTATTTGGTGTTTTAGCTTTCTTCTACAGGAGAAGTGTAAGCCTAGAGAATGTTTTGAGGGGGGTTTTAAGCCATGAGTCAAACGGTAGGAATCCGGGAGAAAATCAAACAGAAATGGGAGAAGGAAATAGTTGAAAGATTTAGAGAAGGTCTAAAAAGCTTAGATATAATTTTATGGGTCGCCGTAGCTGTAAATGCAGCCATACTTCTTATAGCATTTTGGAATCAAATTGTTTTAACTCTCGGTGTCAGTGGAACATACTTCCTACTTGGTTCAGGTGTCGCTCTATTTTTCTTTCTGCTATTTACAGGGGAAGAAGTCTATTTGGTTGAGGAACTATTCGGAGATGTGCAGGATCCCGTGAAACAACATTTAGGCTTCCTACCGTTTTGGAGAAAACCATACAAGAGTGAGGGGAAGAACGCCATCAAAGTGGGAGTGTTTCCAAAACATGAAGTGGTTTTACAATGGGGCCGCTGGGAACCTCCATATGTTGTACGTTCTTTTATTTTAACTAAAATTTACGGGAAAATTGAAAGAGTTGAAAAAAGAGGATTTTGGTCTAAAAGAATCTATATAGCACCTTTGTTTCCAAAGGAAATTATGGTTCCAAAAGTTGTGAAGAAGAAAATTGCTGCGGAAAATCCAGGAGATGAAAGGGAAATTGAGGTAATTGAAAAATACGAGAAAAAGCCCTTTGATCCGCAAGCACTTATAGGAAATATAAACCTCGTTAATAGCGTTTCAAGTGCATATGAACAAACATTAGCAAAAATCAGAGAAGAGATAAAGAATCTAAGAAAAGAAGCAGCTGAAAAAGATAAAGTACTGGCAGAGCTAAGTAGTGCGATTAGGGAGGCAGGAATAAAAAGCAGCAGCGAGTTCATTAAGCATACTAAGGATGGTTTCGAAGTTGCCTCGGAGATCATTGGCCTTAGCAGCGATGCTTTGATCGATATGATGCGTGAAATGAGAAAACTGCTTAAGGAACTTCGCGAAATGAGAGAAGAGATGCGTGGAAGGAAGCCTGAGCAGGAGGAGGAGGAACGTGGAAAACGTAAAGAGTGAAAAGGAAAAATATCTTACGGTTGAAGACGTGGAAATAAATCCTTCGAAAATCAAGAGAAGGCTCCGAGAACTATTCCTTGAATTAAAAGACTGTTTGAAGGCCAAAGGTTATCCTTCACCGCCCTTCAACAGATTTTTGCGAGAATACTATATTGATGAGAAAAATGTTGAACGCATAGTTTACATCGCAGGAGAGCTCCGAAGATTAGTAAAAATATGTCAAATTTATCTTCTTAAAAGGGATTCAACGTTTTTTAGTGCTCCCGCAATGGCGGGGCCTCTCAGCATTTTCGCTTCGCTTGAATTATTATTACAACATATCAATGATGATGGAACAATATATGATCCCGAGGAAGTAAAAGGTCTTTTAATAAAGATTCAAGGTGCAATTGAAGAAACAATCGGCCTACTAGATTACACTATTATGGAGGGAGGTATTCGTGAGTGAGAGCCAGGTTAAACAAAAAGTACAGCCACGCGTTTTTTGGCTCTTTTTTAAACCGAGCTGTGCAATATGTGAAAATCTCCTTAAAAGCAAAAGTTTTCAAAGATTAAGGAGGATTCTTGCTCGCGGAGACGGTATAGAACTCGAACTATATAATGCTGAGGATGGATCCTATGGAGAAGCTCTCGCAGACATACTTAACATAAATTTTGTTCCCTGCCTCGTGGATCCCTTGACAGGCGAAAGGAAAAAGATCGCATTTAGAAGTGTATCGGAACTTGAAGCTACTCTCGCACCTAAGGCAGGATTTATAGAGGAAACGTTAAAAGAGGAAAAGGAAGGAAGAAAAAGCCTCAAGATACGGAAAATTGAACAAACAATCAGAAAGCATTTCCCAACCGAATGGTTTTCTCTTGCAGATATAAGACAGCATCTACCAGGTATCAATATTAGTACAATAAAATCATCCCTCTTTAAATTAAAGGAAAGAGGAATTTTAGCTCACGATCCATTTAACAAAAAATACAAGCTGATTGGCTAGTTTTAAGGAACCGGAACCGCTCTAATTCTTCCGAAAATACGCAAATTAGGAAGTGAATTTCGGCCTCTAAACGCCGCCGCTGCCCGCCTCAGAAGGGGTTCCAGTTCCTTGCAAAGTTTAAAAACCATGTATGAAGATCTTTTTTTCTAAAATAAAGGAACTTTCGGACTTTTTTTATTTTATTTTGCGATGTTATTTCTTGACAACAATACAAAAACTTCGAGGTGTATGCAATGGGCGTGAAAAGAAGATGTGTTGAATATAAAGAAGTAAACGCTCCAGTCTGTGTTGACTGGGAGGTGGATCCGAGAACAGGCCGTAGAAGATGTGTTAGAAAGGAAGTAAGAAAGGTTAGACGCTGTGCAAGGTACGAGCCTGTCTAAGGTGATCAGCAATGGCAAAGATACCAGAGGGCTCCTGTGCATGTGTCAGGAATCCTCGCAACAAACAATACTATCTTATTTGTAGAGAGAAAGGTGAACGTCTAGCTAAAATTAAACGTAGATGTACACCCCAGGACAAGAGGAGACATAAAACAATAGACTGAGGTTTTTCAATGCCTGAAGACGCTTGTTATTGTGTCCGTCATAAAAATAGATACTACAAGGTTTGTAGAAGAACTCTTTACAGTGACGACAGAGTAATCATTGAAAAAATAAGGATTGAGGGAGAATGTTCGAAGAAAGATCTAGAAAAACTCCCTAAAATAGAGGGTGACTAACATGGGGGAGAGACCTAAGAGGCCAACAAAAATATGCGTTAGAAAAGACGGTAAGAAGGTTTGTAAGCAAATCAAAATGGAAACAGGTGTATGGGGCCACGGCGCATTTGATAGTGTCGATGCCTGTGTTACTCGTGCTAAACAGCTTCTCAGGGAAGGCCGTCCATATGCTGAGATAATACAACAACTGAATATTCAGAGAGTTTGGAGGAAAAACGAAGATCCAAGAAGATGCAGAGTTATAACAGAGTGTATGAGAAGGGTAGCAGAGATAACAGGTCATAAGAGTAGGACAAGAGATATTTGTGGGTGATTAAATGAGGGAGAAGTTCGTTAAGCTTTCAATTTTTGCAGCTGTGCTTTTAGCTGTCGCGCAGACATTTGGGTTCAGCGAAGACCAAATAACGCCAATACTTGAAAACATTGCCATAAAACTTACAGCGTTCTTCCACTTACCTGCATGGTTTTTGCTATTTGTTTTCACGGTTACCTTCACTTACGTAGTATATACGATTTCGCTGCGAGCCTTAAAATGGATGGTTCCCGTTTTATGGATTTTTTTGGTTATTTGGACAATCCTCTATAATGTCGGGATTATTCCCGCAATTGAAAAATTGTTAGGGGTGAGTGTAACGTGAATTTGAGAAGATTATTGTTGCAATCAAGAGAGTTATTGAAGATGATAGCAGTAGTATCATTTCTAACGTTTATTAGTGCATTGGTTGCGGCAGTAACAACTCAGTACATTTTACCGATGATGGTTGCCGCAGTTACGAGCTTTATTGCATTTGTTACACCGATTTTACGTCGATGGGCTTCAAGCATTATTGCTGCAGCAGTCGCTGTTGTCCTCGGTATCTGGGGAATAATAGGCACAATCGCATACGCGTTTAACCTACCGTTCTCAGCACATTACTATGCCGCTGCGTCGAGCTGGGGGGTAGGAACAGCATTTATACTGTTGCCATTTATCATCGGTCTAATTGCGAATCTTGTCGGTCAAGAAGCTGCGATGCAAGAAAATATGGGCGAAGGATTTCTCGCTGGAGCTGTATTATTGGTTTTAGCATGGCTTTTCGCACCAGACAGTGTTGGCAGCTTCATCGGTACATTTGGAGACACATTCATGAAAGCGTTCGGCATCTCATTCGGAGCTCTAACAGCATATATCGCACCAGTATTCGGAATCTTCATGATCTTCTTACTACAGGGACTTATGGCTCTCCTAGGCGCGGCCGTGGCAGAGTGGATGTCGCCAGGATAACGTTAATACAGGTGATGAACGGTGAGACTCGGCGTCGAAAGCATACTGCTACTTGCGTTAGGTATAGTTGTTTACAGTTGGCTCAGCGTTTACCAGCCGATGCTTGCAAACGCTGCCACTTTTTATTTGCTACTCGGAGTTTCATGTACAATTGTAATAACACTTTTAGAGCAGAAGTTTCCCATCGATAAGCCAAACAGATGGATTGTTGAAGCGGCATCATATAGTTTCATGGGCATGACTTTGATTGCCGCGATATTTAGCTTCCTACACTACAGTTTTCATCCAGCATATGTGATAATGGCTGAAATCAATGCCCTATACTTTCTCCTAGTTGCTCTTGGCGAGGATCTTTTTACTTACGGTCTTCCATTGACGCTTGAAAAACATACACCCCTTGGAAAAGGAATATACCTAGTGTTTCTTGCAATGTTTGCTGCTTTACATTATCCAACATATAAAAATCTGTATATGTTGTTGCAACCCTTCCTGGCGGCATGTATCAACATGTATTTGGTATTAAAATATCGTAATGTAGCTGGAATCATACTGGGACATTTCCTAACTGATGTAGTCTTGTCGGGTGTTGTGTAATGTACATATTAAAAAGCAATTTCCTGGAGTTGAAGAAAACCTGGAAATACTGCTTACTGTGGATTATCGTTACAACACCGGTATTCACGCTTATCATGTTGTCTTACGAAATGGGTTACGTAAGACACTACGCATGGTGGGACGACGCCTGGAACGCTATTACAGGATTCCTCGGGGGAACAGCAGAAGAACTTGCAAACATAATTCTCGGGGCAATTAACAATGCTCTTGAAGCGGGGAAACAAAAGGTTATGCAGAGCTGGATGGACATATTCACCTGGCTTATTTCAGCTTTAATATTCGAGAAACACGATTTGTATTTCTTTGCTTTAGGATTGCTTTTAGGTTTAATCTCTCCAGGTGCAACTATTGTCTCAACATTAGGAGTATTGTTAACCTTACGAAGGATTGTTTCGGGATGGCTAAGTGGGGCTGAGTGGGCTGCAATAGGTGTTGCAGTTGCTCTAGAATTAATTCCACTGGGAGAAGATATTACTATCCTACCTATTGTTTGGATGATTTTAACAGCTAGAACAACTCTATGGTTATCTTTGGGCGTATATATTTCGAGATTCTTTAAAGAAACGTTTGAGTCGAAGGGAATGTTTAGTTTACTCTTCAAGCTCATGGGTTTTATCGGTTTTATTCTTGCTATTGCCGATATCCTGGGATTTGGTATAATTAGTTTGGTGAGGTGGTGAAATTATGCAAATAGTTAAAGTTTGGGGAAAAATCGCAGGAATAACAGCAATACTATATGTAATATTTAATGTTGCAGTTTACTACGGGCAGAATATAGGGTTTCCATTAACGGATTCGATGATCCTGGGCTTTGAAAAATGGTACTGGCTACTATTGCAGTTCGGAGTTATGTTTGCAATTGGCCTAGTGTTTCCATTGGCGTTTCCAATCTTCAGTTGGATATTGTTGTTCTTCGAGGCGAGACCAGTCAGCGATCTGATCCTCGACATATTGTTTAAGAAGGTGAACATCTTAGCGTACATCTTCGCTACGCCAGCCATATTCCCAGCAACCATCGACGGTTTCATCGCCCAGGTATTCGGGTTGTTACTCGGCATGATGTTTGCTCAGAGAATCTTTCCATACTCGATTAGATTTGTTAGGAGGGTGATGAGATGAGGAGGACAACTCTAGCCATTATAATAGTAATGTTGTTTGTTTCAGGGGCTGCAACACTGCTATATGGAGCTGCTAAGGCGCAAGGGTATGCATCTATTAAAAGCGATAATTTCGTTGGGGCCGTACAGACAACTATGTACATAACAGTTGTAGATAAGTTTGGGCATGAGAGAACAATTGTTTTAACGCCGAGCTACAGACAGTACGCTGTTTGGACACCAGTCAGCGAGGCAGAGGAAGGAACACAGATAACTTCGATCACAGTAACGTTAGACATCTTAACTTGGGGAGTTGCGTTAAAGTCGAATGCCTGGGGATACTACAACGTTACCGCTCAAGTCAACTGTACTTTGCGAAGGTGGAATTCGTACACGACAGCAAAGGAGGCAATGAAAGCGTTCTACGCCGAGCTTGACCGAGGCAAATCGGAAGACGAGGCTTTCGCATATGTAACGGGTATGCTTGGACAATGGGGTTCTTGGTCTGAGAACTATTATACACAGAGCAAAACTTACTCGGCGAACTCGCTGAGATACAGGTCTACGCAGACATTTAGCTTCACTATTCCCAATGTGCTTGACGCCGACAAAGAATGGGCAATGGAAATGCTTTTCGGCTGGAAGGTCACCGCCGTTGGAATTGCAGTCGCTGGCAACCAAGTAACTGCTGGAACCGAGGACATATACCTTGCGAAACCAGAAAACGAAGCGTACATCTTAAAGTTGCAGATTATCAGGACGGAGTGGGGATGGTTAAGCATTAGTGTAACGGTTGGACTTTCAACGAGTGCATGGGTTCCACCGCAACTGTACAGCTTCAATCCAACAGTAATAGATGTTTTCACAAAGATTTTGGCTTTGATACAGATGGCTTTGGCAACGGTTCTCATGGTAAGAAAGGATTGAAGGTGAAAACCATTGAGAAAAGGAATTGCAGTAATATTTACACATATATTTTTAATTTTGTTAGCTGCCACTCTTTTTATTCCATCTTATAATTTTTCACTCTCATCTGATAATTTTGATGTTAATGCAACTCTAGTCCCACAAATAAATGACAGAGATATACAAAAATACGCATGGTATTTATCAGGCTCAGCAACAGTTATTGAGGATTTCGAGGATTTAACACATAGTTTCACAGAGACCGTGCCGTCAACACCGTTCCAAGTCTTTCATGCAACGTCTATTTACAGTTATAAGGGAACACTAAGCGGTAGTGTAACCGATACGTATTATGATGACGGTGTTGCTCTTGAGGCTACAGATGAGGGTACTTCCGCTACCGCTGAAATAGTACTGAGAATAGATGTCTCATCCATTTCAACAGGTACATCTTACGATATTTACTGGGACACCTCTGCACTTTCCCTCTTCGACCGGCAGACATCCATTACTGTTAAACTTTTAGATTCAAGTGGAGCCACAGTAGCAACCATTTCAACGGGAGTATATAGTGGTTCATATACCAGAAGTAAAGGAAGCGAATACTATGTGGAACTCGATGTTAGAGCAGATGATAGTTATAATCCAACTTTCGGTGAACCGGGATATGCGGCTGTTTCAGTTGACTGGTTTGAGGCAAAGATTCCAAGTACATCCGCTGGTACAATCAGTACAGAGATAATTTATGTTGCGAGTAAAGCAGGTACAACGAGTGAAAACGCTGGTTTTTCTCCTTTATTTGAGTTGGGTAGTCAACTATATGGCTATCATGCAACGGATGTAGTTACTGAAACCGGTACATGGACTTTTACACATACATGGGACTTCACTGATGTAGATGCTGGTACAGCGGTTGTAGATTTCTGTATATTCGTAAACTATGCAACTGTTAACGGCTCTCTTGCAAATTACATTAAACTAATCATAGAATACGTTTACACATCGGGTACAGTACAATACATCGTTTATTTTGCTCCGGGAGAAACTGGTACACTCGAACAAGGCAGTAACTACATCATGTATAGAACAGCGGTTAAAACGCTATGGGTAGGGCTTAAAACATTTAATAACAAACAGCCGTCGGAGATTACAACCGTCAGCGGTTCACTACAGAAATTAAGAGTAAAAGTAGAGTTCTCAGTTGTTGCCACTGGTACAGATGAACCTCGATGCGACTTCGTAATCGACTGGATAGGTGCATGGACACCTCAAGACGAGATAAGCAGTATAAAGTACAACTTGTTTTACGAGATAAGTCATAAGGGATTCGATAACATTACGATAGTTACTATGCCGACACTTGACTACGATTCAAGCGAGTATCGGCAGGTGTTGTTGTTTTATGATACACGTTATCCGACATTATGGAGTTGGGGATGGACGTCTGTTGACTCGGTTTTCACGGGGCTTGAAGATTATTTACCGCAGTTAGGGTTTGCAGTGCAGAGAGTAGATGCAGACGAACTTGCGAACTATCTGAGTGGTGGAGTAAAAGCAATAGTTCTCATTTTAAGTGGATGTATGCCAGATACAATCTACGACCCAGCGAATAACAACTATTTGATACAGAATTGGATTAGAAACAGTGGCGGAGTGTTAATCTGGGCTGGAGACCGAATAGGATTTTATGTTGGTCATGCAGACGGAACATACACTAAGGTTGGAACTACGGGAGATGAAAAGGTACTCGGAGCGGACATAATAGGCGGTGCATACAACGGATATACATATTCATCGCTACACAATCTCACATCGCTTGCAGTGTCCTTGAACATTGAATGGAACGACGACGGGTCATATTCATGGTTCCGACCATTATGTGTCGATTACTATGAGCAAAACGAGGGTAAAAACTATTTGTTATATGTTTGGGCTAAGCGAGTAGTACTTGACAGTGAATATAAAACATCTGAGGTTGTTAAAGTTGCTATCGGCTGGTTCCAGTTCGGCAACGGCTGGGCATTAATCTTTCCCGTCGGTGTTACATACTCTGGTGCGGTGAGTTCAACACAACAAGCAATTCATAACATCGTGATGATGATAGCCACTGCACCTTTCCGACAAAACAAAGACAGCTGTAACCTCCAAATTTGGAATGACAGTTACATTACTATGGATACATTTTACAATGATGTTTTCAGTGAGACGAATAGTCCCGACGAGGAAGACCCAACTTATGGGTTTGGAGAGGATTTTACGGATATTAGTGATTGGTCGGTTGAGACATATGTAATCGCCTCAACCGATGGCGATATTGTTAACATTACTTTGGATGCTTCTACGGCAACAACTACGCAGTGGAGAGGGATTATTATTACTTTTTCAACGATAGATACCGCTACATATCCTTTCCTTGAAATTCGCTACAAATATTATTATGAAAGCGACCCTGCGGGACAGTATTTCTACGTAGCAGTTCGTAATGCCTCAGGTCTAAACTGGGTTACTGTTTTTTCGGATACCGACGTCGGAGACTGGGAGATAAGACGGTACAATTTACGTGCATTGCTTAATGATTTTGATATTAATGGTATATTTATACGACTGCGTTCAAGTGCAGGGAATATCAACAAGGTTTTGGTTGATTGGATACGTGTCTACACGATAAGTTCTGCAATGTCTATTTGGGGAGTTACCAATAAGTACATATATGTTTATTCAGACAACGATGTGATGCACATTGTTAAGACCTTTGATTCAACGAACAACGAGTACTATTTCGTTAGATTTGATGTCTCAGATGTTTCAACCTCTGGTCTATATCTTGAGGCAAGACTGAAAGTCTCATCACCAAACGTATTCGGATACTTCTACGCATCTATTGATGGTGTACGTAAACAAGTAACACCTGCAATTACCGACACAGAATGGACAATTATAAAGATAGACCTGTCACAATACGGAACCATACTGGACTGGATTGAAGTCGGTATTAACGATGTAAGCGATAGTCTTGCAAGTGGCACGTATACTCTTTACGTAGACTATATTAAAATCGGTTCGAAGGGCGATTGGCGTCCTATCCAAGAGTTCTCGGCATCTAAGTTCTACGATAACCCGTACTGGCACTTCTATGACTCATTGGTGAGTCCACGGTTCAACCTACCTGAAAACATTCCGACAGGAGTCTATCAATATACGCTTGGAGTCTTAATTCTCATATGGGGTTATAATTACATTGATGGAGACTACATGTACATTGTTGAACAACAAGATGTAACTTCTATAAGAGCAATACACACATATTCATGGAACATTTTCTTCTCAAAGCCTCACATAGAACTAACGTATTCTTTCACATGGCCCCCAAACCTAGCAATAATACCACTGGGATCCTGGTTATTATGGATCTATGCTATATGCTTAGACTTTTTTGCAATAGATGTGAAAAAAAGACAACTATTGATCCTAGCAACCTTACTGATAATTGCAGGTCTTTATTTGATAATATGAATGCGGAAAATCACAGAATATTTTGATTTAATTTTAACGAGAAGGAAGTGTCGAAATAATCCCTTTAACATTATGCCCTAAAAGGAGAAGTAATTTTTGGTTTTATGAGAGAAGAACGACATAAATTTAAGCTTAAACTGAAAAAGTAAATAAATTAAAATTGACTTAAGCTAAGGAGGTGATATGAATTTTAAACCCAAATATCTTGACAGACGTAATTGTGAGTGTTATTAGTGGGTTCTTCGGCGGATACTTCTCCATCTATTTAGCGGAACGAACAGAGAAAAGAAAAACCCATTTCAAAGACATAAAGGATAACGTGTTGAAACCTATTAGTGAGGAACTCAAAATGCTTATCCAACGCCTCGAGATCTGGGAAGATAGGTCCATAGAGTCATTAATCAAATATGTAGAGAACGACATCAAGTGGACTGATGTATTCTCCCTGAAGAATCGGGTTTTGGACGAGGGGCTTTATGAAGATCTGAAAAATCACTTTCCAGAGTTAGCGAAGAAATATGAACTGGTAAACGCAGTTATTAGGAAGGATTATCTAAAGTACCTCGATATCTTGGGAAAGGTATATTCAAGGGTTAAAGAAGAGTTGGAACAGAGGCTTAAGGCAATGGGAAAGATGAAACTTAAAGGTATTTCTCCTGAACTGGCTCTCAGAATACTTGAGGAGTGTACAAAGGCCGTTATCATGAGTATTGAAGGGCATGATAAATACGATTATCCCACTATATATAAGAGTTTGAAGTCGGAAGGGTTAATACAGACCGTAAATGAGGTTGTTGAGGAACTATCTAAAGAACCGTTGGTTAAGGATTTTGTTGCCCTCAAACAGAAGATTCTTCGAATCATCTCTGATGCTCTAAAGGAAACTAAATTGAAAATAAATTATCAAGGAAAATTACCACACAAATGTCCATACCTTTAGAACAACTCACCTTTTAGACTCTAGCGGTTTTTATCTAAAAGAGTGAAATGATATCTTGTAGTAGAGACATAGGGTTTATAATGTTGGAATACAAAATTATCTTGCATGCAAGGTTAACAACACTTAGTGGTATAGACGGGGAGTGTATAGATGACTTATTGGCTTTGTGTAACAAATGAGGAGAATTGGAGAGTTGTTAAGGAAAAGAATGTTTGGGGAGTTGCTGAGAGGTTTAAGAGTGCAATTCAAAGAGTTAAACCCGGAGACAAACTTATATTCTACGTAATGCAAACAAAGAAAGATAAAGAGGTCGTCCCCTCCAGGATTGTTGGAATATACGAAGTTATATCCGAGCCTTACAGAGATTCAACAAAGATCTTTAAGGCTTATGGGAGTGAGTCAACTTTTCCATATAGAGTTAAGCTAAAACCAGCTAAAATCTTTGATAAACCTTTGTTTTTCAAGGAACTTGTCCCGAAACTAAGTTTCATTAGGAATAAGCAGCGTTGGTCAGGATCGCTGAGAAGAGCGATGGTTGAAATTCCTGAGAAAGATTATAATATTATTGTTGGGTTGAGGGGTGCATAAGATTGAGTGAAGAGATAGTTGGTGTTATATACCCAGTTCCAAGCAACTTGATTGATAGAATTTTTAAGGAAGGTAAAGACGTTTTTATTAAGCATCCAACATGCTTCAAAAAATTGAAACCAGGGCACAGAGTTCTTTTTTATGCTTCACAAGAGATAAGGGGCATTGTTGGAGAAGCTACCATTAAAAACATCGATTTTCTAAAGATTAGTGAAATTTACAAGAGGTATCGAGATAGAGTTTTTATAAGTGAGGAAGAGGCAAAAGCTTACTCCAGGCCTTTAGATTCTAGGGGAACTGGTGTTGGCGGGGCTAGAGATATTAAGTTTCTTGTCTTAGAGCTTCAAGACATTAAAAAATATGATAAGGTTGTTAAGCCTAAGAGATTTATAACCGTTGGGGGAAAATATTTAACGAAGAAAGAATATGAGGAAATTAGTGGGAAAGTATTTTAGTATTGGAAATGAAGGAGCTCGAATAGGTTAAGTTTCATTAATAATGGATGTTGTCGACTACTTAAGTGAAGTTTTGACTTCTTAAGACCGTGTGTTGGAGCTGGCTTGATATGAGTAGGGAAGTAACTTTTCAAGATGAACTTAAAGAATTGTTGAAGAGTGCATCACGTGGGGCTAGATTTGATGGCTTAGAAATCTCTAGGGTTGAAAGAGATTACCCGGTTGATAGGAAAAAAACTGATATAGCAGTTTTTCTTAAAGGGGAAGTACCCTTTGTTTTCATAGAAACTAAGAAGAAAGTTGAGAGACCTGGATATCGAAGGGCGAGAAGATTCTTCCATCCCATGGGGCAGGCTGTTGTAGGTCAAGCAATTAGCTATGCTGCTCTATATTTAAATCGATATGGACAAGCTCCACCATACTTTGCAACAGCAAACCCAACAGGCATAGCTGTTTTCAGAACCCCTGAACATATCAGAGAGTTTATCTACATGGATAGGGTTGATAAAGGAGAATATGATAGAGTTTTTAAGCCTGGAAAATTTGCAGAGCTGATTAGGGACTACTTAATTGTTTTTGAAGACCTTGAACTCAATAAGGAATATATACAGACTTTTTTAGATAGGCTTGCGAAAGACTACCAGAAAAAGTATATTTTGAAGGTTAGCCCCTCATGGGCATTGATAGGTTATCTTAGAAAATTCGTTGAGGGTTTAACTAGCAGAATTAAAAGATTTATGGAGTTAAAGATTAAGAGAGAGCAGAGATTGAAGGAAGAACTTGAAAAAATGAAGAGGGAAATGGGGTATAAACCTGACAGTGAACAGTTGGTTAAAATGATGTCCTATGTTCTCATGGACAAAATAATATTTTACAAGATTCTTGAGGCTAAATATAAGTTACCTAAGCTTATTGGAGATGTTCTTGATAAAAGTTCATCCAGCAATTTTATGAAACAGCTAAACGGGTTCTTTGAAGAAGCCATATTAGTGACTAAGGATTTTGAACCAATTTTTAGAACTGGTATTTACGATATGATGTTTTTGCCTGATGAAGAGGAGGTAATGGAGTATATTGCAGACTTTATAGATACGTTAGAACGCATAAATGTTCTTGAACTTGGAGATTTTGCAGGTTATATCTACGAGGAGTTAATTCCAGATGAGGAAAGACACCAACTAGGACAGTTTTATACTCCTCCTGCCATAACCGAGTTGATCACTAGATGGGCTATTAGAAGTCAAGAAGATGTTATTTTAGATCCCGGAGTAGGTAGTGGAACTTTTCTTCTATGGGCGTATAAGGTCCTACTAAAGTTAAAAACTGGGAGAGATGAACTCCCAGCCCCTAGGGATGTTCATGAAAAAATATTGAACCAACTTTATGCAATTGACATAAACCCGTTCCCAGCACACCTAACAACAATGAACCTCGCAATGAGAAATGTAAGAGCTCCATTTGAAAACATGAATGTTATAGTGGATGACTTCTTTAGAGTAAGACCTGGAGAGACTTATCTTTTAAGAGTTAAAACTCCTAAAGGGGAAGAGGTGAGAAGTGTATCTCTCCCTAAATCGTTTAATGCCGTGGTGGGAAACCCACCGTACACTAGGTGGGTGGAGATACCTGAACCAACCCAAAACCTCATACTTGATCCTAACGATGAGTTAAGAGATGAGATAAGTAAGTATGGGCTAACTCCTCAGGTGCGGAGGGGAATTGAACCAGGTATATACATTTACTGGATAATGCATGCCGCAAAGTTTTTGAAAAACGGTGGAAGGCTCGGCATGATTATATCTAATATGTGGCTTCAAACAGACTACGGGGTTAAATTTGGAAACTTCCTGCTTGACAACTTTAAAATCGAGGCTGTAATAGATTTCTCCGCTAGGCTTTTTAGAATCCCTCTTATAGCAACATGTGTAATACTTTTGGAGAAGTGTGAAGATGAGGAAGAACGGAAAAAGAATGAGGCAATATTCATGTTCATTGATAAAGAAGCTAAGGTGGACGAGATACTTGAAGCACTACAAGAGCCAGAGAAATTTACGAATAAGTTTTTAATTAACGTAGTGAAACAGGAAAATATACCGAGAGATGATAAGTGGATTAGTTTGCTTTTCAACCCAGATGAAATACTTGATTTACTGATTAAAAATCCTTTAATGGTCAAAATGAGCGAGTTATTTGAGCCAAGTAGAGGAAATACTACTTTTTCTATGTGGGCTATTCGACATGGAAGAAGACCGGATTTAGGTGCAAAGGATTTCTTCTACTTTAATGAAAGTAAGGCTAAGGAGTATGGAATAGGAGACGATTTTCTTGAACCAGCCATTACTGGCGCCAGACAAGTAAAATATTTTACTTTTACTGAGAAGGATTGGAAAACCCTTAGGACTGGAGATAAGAACTGTTATCTGTTCATATGTCATAAACCTAGGGAAGAGTTACCGGATAGTGTAAAGAAGTATATTGAGCTTGGAGAACCTATTTGTCCTATTTGTGGGAAAAAGTTTAAGGAACCTAAGATTGATAGCGAAGGCTTCTTCACATGTGTTAATGGGCATAGGATTAGTGGCTCTGAGAAAATTATCACACTTATTCCGAAAACTAGGGGAGGAGGCACAATAGCTAGTGAAGCCATAGCATGTAAAACTAGGGAGAAAGAGAAGAAATATTTTTACGGCTGGTACGATCTTGGTGGGTTCAAATATGCTCCAATAATGGCTATATATCAATCGCAGTATAAGACAAGGTTCTTTTACTGTAAACATCCAGTAGCAACATACCATGCAATAATTACCTTTATTCCCAAAGTTGATTTAAATGAAACTCAGATAAAAGCTCTTTTAGCGTATTTAAACTCTAGTTTCACACAGTTGTATGTTGAGAAAAATGCCAGAACTACTGGTGGAGGAATTGCTGCATTAGAGGTTGATTACGCACAAAGTATCCCAGTTATAGATGTTAGAGAACTTGATGACACCTACTTAAATAAATTGGCTTCACTATTCGATAAATTAGAAAAGGAAGCTAGAAGACTGGGCGATGCCGCTAAAAAGGAAAATGTGGAAAAACTATGGGACAGCATTATATTAGAAATAGATAATGTTGTTGAAGAGATATTAAAATTGCCTAGTGGGGTAGGTTCAATTGCAAAAAACATAGCTATGGAAATGATGGAAAGAAGAGTGGCAAGAACAAAGGGAGCTAGACCTGAAGCAGTTAAAGGCGAAGAAACACCCGTAGTAAAACCTAAGAAAAAGAAATCAAGGAAAAAGAAAAAGGAGGCTTCTACACCATTAAATAAATGGATGAAATAAACATAATTTATTTTATTTTATATTAGTGTTCTTACGGAGGTCTTTTGCTGCTTTTAGCACGCGTTACTTTGTATAATGTTTCTTTCTACAAATATACGTCAAAAGTGTTATGGTTCATCTATGGATCCTGGCCTTATTTTACATTTGTAGTTTATGTCCGCAATAGGACATAAAATTCATGGGGGATCCCAGAGAACATTTGTTGCTCTTTATAAAATAACACTATTATATTATAGTGGGGTTGCTGGCGGTGAGTGAAAGGCTGTACAATGCCTTAGACGCCCTACTATTGATATATGATGATCTCTGCAGTGAGTGCAAGAAGAAGCTGGACAACGTCATAAAGACAATTCTCAGAGAAAGAAAAAGAATACTCGAAACACAAATAAGCTAACCCTCACTTTCTTTTTTGATGCGTGAAAAAGAAATACTTTCTATTCTCTTTTCCAGTTCTTCTAATCTCCTGCGAATAGCATCCTTAACAAAATCAGAGATATTAGTATAGCCAAGCTCAGGGTATTCATTTATTATTTCTTCTATTCTCCTGATAAGGATCTCAGGGACTCTTAAACTTCGATAAATTTGTGGGGTTGTTTTTGGCATTTTTTACACCTTTATTCTACATAGATGTAGCAAGTATGACTAATTTTTTATGTAAAATAGATGTTACAAAGATGCGATATATTTATATATATGTTCTTTGTAAAAAAGAAATCGAAAAGATGTTACATAGGTGTAACAAATGCCTGAGATGGTTGTTTTTTACCCCATAAGACTTCGTGAACAAGACTTGAAACGTCTCAAACAACTGAAAGATAAGCTAAAAATGAACAAAAAGGCAGAAATCATACGTTTTTGTCTTAAATATACGTTAGAAAGCCTTGAAGGAAAATCAAACGGAAACCTAATCGCTGTTTCTGAAGAGGTAAAAGAAGAATTAGACATTTTATCAAACGCACTTGAAAAAGACTACAATGAAGTTATTAAACTTCTTTTAAGGGCTGCTAAACCCGAAATGTTAGCTTCTGTTGAAACATAAAAATAGAAAGGAGAGATGTCGGGTTGGCCGTTAGTAATCTCTCCTCTGGAAATAAAAAGTTTTCTAATAAAGTTAAGGTTACTTCCAGGACGGTCAATAAAGCATTAAGGTTGATCTCGGAGAAAAGAGTAGTTCCCTATTTTATTTCTGATTTTAAGATTGCCGGTCTTGTTAAAGGAGATCACGGCCTCTACAATACTCTGTTTTATCGTGATGGTAGATGGAGCTGCACCTGTAATTTCTCAATCTACCGTAAAAACGGCCACATATGCAGTCATGCCTTCGCATTGTTTATTACTTGGGGGAATGTGGATGAGGGAGCTTCGTAAATGCAGTTTTTGTAAAAAGTTTCGAAGAGACTATTTCACAGCCTATTATCACAATTTGAGAAAAAGGATCACCATCTGCGTTATCTGTCTTAAAAAATATACTCCCGTGAACTGGAACGGCCTGAAAGATGAAATTGAAAAACTGTTTTTGGAGATGGTGAAAAATGAACGAACTAGATGAGTTTCTTAAAGACTTACCATGTTGTTCTTGCTTGAAGCCGATTCGTGAAGGTGGAAGTCACATCAACCATATTTTATTGCAGAGACTCGCTGCATGGGAGTATCCCACCTGGTCAAATTTCTATTATTTCGAGTTTAAGGGAGCTGTTGCTATTATCTGCGATTCCTGCTTGGGCATAGATGAAGACCCCTATATGACACCTAAGAAGATGCGTAGAGGCTTCAAATTTAAGAAGCCTCCTAAATTCGCTGTTCAAATAGATACACAGAGCAAAACTGCTTTTTACTATCGGATTTCAAAGCTGAAAACAATTCCCCTATGCTATAAGTGTGTTTATTTCGATAGGCAGGGGCATCGAGGCACAAAATTATATCGATGCTTAGCAAAAGGCAAGGTTCTCATGTATGTTCCGAAGCAACGCTGCCAATACTTCAAAGACGCAGCAAAGGTAGCAGAAGAGGCTCTAACAGTTATAGTTGGGGAGGGTGTGAGTAGTGATTTATAATTGTGATAAATGTAGATGGGAGACCTGTAATCCCGAAGAAGTGAAGGAACTGCTTGAAAAGAGGAAGCTTATAAAAGCAGTTCAATTAATGGCCAGTTTCTTCGCTGAGGAAGTAAAATGCAGACCTCTGACACATGCTCAACATGACCGTTTAATCAAACGGCTAAAAAAACTTAGCAAAATCCTAGAACGGGTTTGGATATGGGACCGAACATACGAGCCAAACAGGGCCATAATGTTGTTCAGGAGTCAATCGGAAAAACTGGTGAAATTTACTGAGATTCTTGAAGCTTTTAGTAAAGAAGTTAAACGGGAAAGGCTCTGGATTCTTGAGTTCATTTATCCTTGGCTCCAAAACACAATAGACGAAATCATGTCACTAAGTGTCGTTTGGATGTTAAAAGGAACATATTACAGCAAGGCCTTTGTTAAGTACGATTTTTACTGCCGTTCAGGGCTACATGAAGTGCGGGAATGGATTTCGTTGCATGTTTCAGATAAAAAACGCTACTATACTAAGAGTTTAACCCTCGAAGAACTGCAGCAAATTCTCAACAAAGCCATAGAAAGAAGAGAGTGGAGAAAATGGCATGAGCCAAACGAAGAAGATTTGTGGTGCATGAACCGCGTATTGGAGGTTGTATAGGTTTGGATGCCTCGATGATGATACACACGCCTTGGGATTTTATGCCCGAACACACTCACGCTGAGAGGTTTACAAAAAAGGAGGGTTGAACTATGGTGGAGAGAAGGAAGAAGCAGATTAGTGTTACTTTACGTGAAGAAACTATTAGGATGCTTGATGAGTATGCTAAGAAGATTGGGGTCAGCAGATCTGAGGCTATTGAGCTTATTGTTCAAGGGTTGATTGATCCTCCGGGAGGAAAGAAGAAAATTGAGCTGCCTATTGAAGCTTAGACAGGTCTTCTCCACAATTAATGCAGTATTTCCATCCTTGTCCAATTTTGTAGCCGCATTTAGGACAAAACATAACCTTAATCTCTATGGGGGGTTCTTTTTCATCATTGGTTTTAGAGTGGAAAACCTTGTGGTATTTTCTTTCAAGTTCAGATTTGACTACATGGGAGTATATCCTGGTGGTTCTTATACTTGCATGGCCAAGCAACTCCTGGATTTCTGCGAGGTTGAATCCTTTACTCAGCAGGAATGTTGCGTATGTATGCCGCAAAATATGGGGAGAAACTTTTTTGTTGATTCCTGCTCTTTTAGCGGCGTTTTGAAGAATTTTCTGAACAGATCTGATGGAAAGTTGTTCACCATACTTGTTTTGAAACAAAGGGGCATTTTCATCCTTCCTAATGTATGTGTTGATGGCCTCTCTCAGGCTCAGCAGTGCGAAGTCGGCAACAGGGATCTCAGATTCAAGCTCGCTTTTATGCCTGTAGACTCTTATGATTCCTCTTTTGAAGTCTACGTCTCCAATTTTGAGAGATACTATTTCACTTACTCTGAGGCCTGTTGCAAACAACAGGAGGATCAGTGCTCGATCTCTTGGCCTCCCTGTGTGTTCTATAAGTGTCCTTACTTCTTCAATTGTAAGATATTTGGGGAGAGGTCTTGGCTGTTTTGGTTGGGGGATGTCTTTCATGAGTTTTTCACGTTTAATGAATTTCAGATATGCTTGCAAAGCATAGAAAACGAGACTGTAAGTGTACATGCTTCTAGTTTTCCTGATATATGCAAGGAACTTTATCAAATTGCTCTTTGTAATTTTATTCTTAGAAAAATCAAGGAACTGCTTGACCTTGGTAACGTATTGTTGAACTGTTCCAGGAGACTTCCCCATAGCAAGCAAATACTCTCTGAATTCCTCGAGCTTGGACATGAAACCTCAACTCGAAACCTCATCTATATAATATATTCGCAGAAAGGGTATATTTTCTGCACTAAAATTCTAGAAAGAGACATTTCACGTTAATGCATATACCTTTCAAGTGTTTTTAAACGCTAACTTGTAAGTTCTAAGTTGTTGCTATATTCTTAGAAAAAGCGAAATAGCTAAAATAATAGGTGTAAAAATTTTAGTAAATATTCAAAATACTTGAAGAAGACATATTCTGTGTTGTATTCTTATATAAAAATATTTATAAGTATACAAAGGGGAGAAATTATACTTAGTATACTTAGTGGTGATTTAGTTGTCAACTATTAAGGTTAAGAAGGAAACTTTATTGAAGTTAACGAAGTTGGTTGGATATTTAACTGAGAAAACTGGAAAGAGAATGACTTATGATGATGTTATACGTTATTTAATCAGTAATTTTGACAAAAAAGAAATATTAAAAGAGAAAAAAATCGACGAGTTTACTCAAAAATTATTATCATATGTTGAAAAATCGTTTTTGGGTGCTGGACCAGAAGACTTTGAAGAATATGAGTATGAAGATTTAGGGGATTAAAATGAATGTTTTTGTCGATACAGAAATATGGAGTTTTGCTCAGAAAGTACCTGCAAAAGAAAAGTTTATGGATAAACTAAAGTATGAGAAGTTTTTAAAGGCACATATTGAAGCAAAAAGTTTTTTGAAAAAAGTTTTAAGCGAAGAAATAATTTACATGTCACTTCATCAAGTTGCAGAAATTTTTCACGTTTTAGGATTCAGAGGTTTTAAACTACCCATAGACTTTGTTACAGAATATGTAAATGCCTTAATACTTTCTGAGCGTGTGATAAAAATACCAGTCACAATTAATCACTTTCAAGAGGCTTTAAAATTAAGTAAAGAAAGCGGAATACACATATGGGATTTCCTTTGTATAATACCAATAAAAGAATACATAGACAGAATATATACTGTTGACAAACATTTCCTCCACAAAACTTTCCAAAAACTAGGAATAAAAATAGAAAACCCACTAAAAATATGGATAAAAGTCTAACCGAGAGTAAAATAATGCTTAAATGAAATTTTTAGGGGAAATTGATTTTGATAAAATATGGAATATTATTCTAAGCTGACTTTACTGAAAGTTGTCAAATAAATAGCTATAGATGTGATATATTTGGGGAATATGCATGTTTCCTCACTTAACTATGATATTTGGAAAGCTGTAACTCATCTTTACTTAAATGATCCATTAAATCATGTTTACCTCATGTATGACCTTATCTACGAGTTAAATAAGGTTGATATCTACTTTCAATTAGCTGGTAAGAAAATTATCGGCTACCTGCTTATTTGGAAGGGATTTGACACTCCTGGTGTTCATATATGGGGTAGTACCCGTGAAAATTAGTTTTACCTATCGAACGATCAATGGATATCCAAGTATACAGTGAAGATTTATTGAATCTCTTAGTTAAATATCTTAAATCCAAGGGAAATAATGTAACTGTAAAAACGTATCTTAATATGGTTGTAGATGAGGGTAGCTTTAAACCATACAGCCCTGAGAAGGTCATTAGACTTAGTGAGAAAGACTTAAACTTTTTCATGGAGATTAAGAAGGTTCAAGGCCGTATGATGACTAAAGATTCAGCTAGAGATTTAATAAGAAAATGGAGGTACTATGGTCTTTATGTTGATAATGGGTTAGTAGCTATAGCATGGTCCTACTCTAAAAATGAATGAAGTGTGGATAATAGGTGATGTATTTACTCACCCAGATTATAGAGGTAGAGGTTATGCGAAGATAGTTACATCAGCAGTAACGAAAGACGCAGTAACTGCGGGAGCAAAAACATTTTTACACGTAAAAGAAGATAGCATCTCTGCAATTAAAGTCTATAAAGCATTAGGCTACAAAGTTTTAGGCAAAAGACAATGGATATTCTACAATAAAACATAGGAACAAATAAAATAGTTGAAATTAATATTAACATTATTAGGAACAGTATATTGAGGGTAAAACCTTGGATTTTGATGAAATTGTAGAATATTATTCTAAGCCGATTGTGAGAAAGGAAATTGTAGAGTATTCACGAGGCAGATGGATTGCTATACATACGTTAAGAGGGGGATTAACAGGACTTTTTGTCCGATATTGGAGTAAAACTGGGCCACCGCTACATATTTCTAAAGAAGAAGATCTGGATGGGTTGATGAAGAGGTTTCGGGGTTTAAGACCTAGAACCTTTTATGCATCCATAAACGTATATTCTAGGATTTTAAGGAGAGAAGATGTAGAGAATCCTGACAATATTCTATATACTACTCCTATATGGGATATTGATGGATCTTTAGAATACTGGGACAAAGTTATCGACGTAGCGAGAGTAATAGTTGATGAACTTGAAAAAGAAGGAGTTTCAAAATCAATATATCTTAAATGGTCTGGAAGAGGAATACATATCCATTTACATGAAAAAGCCATTTCAAGCGACGTTTTGTCGAAACATCACCCTCTAGATATAGCTTACTCAATCGTCGACTACATAATTAAAAAGTGTACAGATAAAATCGTTGAAATCATAAAAAATGTTACAGGTGGAGAAAGACCGTTAAAAGTCGAAAATGAAATGGACCTTAAAAGAGTATTTACAGTTCCTCTTTCACTCCATAAATCTCTGGACTATGCGGTTATATGCTTTAAACCTAATGAACTAGATGAATTTACTACCGAATGGGCTAAGCCCGACGTATTAAAACACAATACTGATTGGAGAAGTTATAGTGAAGGAGAAGCTGACGCACTTGCTTTGAAAGCTATGAAGGAAATTGGAGGATACTTTAAGAGGGTTGGCGAAATTAGAACCGTTGTGCAAACCGTAGAACCTACAATTACTAGGAAGGTTAGTAGAAAACCTACTATGAAAGTAGGTAGATTTCAAGTTATGGCCCTTCTTCAAGCAGCAAGATACTATCTTTTAACCGGAGATCTTGAAAAAGCGAAATCTTTTGGCCTTAATAGAGCTATATTTTATGCTTGGGCTAAATATCATGGTAGAGATAGAATATTTAAGAGAAAACTAACGGGTAGAGAAAAAGAGGTTGAATATACCGTTGAACGAGGGAGAAGACTGGTTTATGTTGGCGATGAGGGAGCCTTTATGTCTGAACGTGGATGGTTCATAATTGGTGATAAAGAACAATTACCTAGTGATTATGATAAAGAAATTGCTAGAAAAATAGACTCTATTGTTCCATACGATTTAGCTTGGAAAAGTGCCGTGGAATATTTAAAGAAATTCCCCAAAAACGTTTTACTAAATCAGCAAAAATTTTTCAATGAGGCGTATAAGAGAGTGAGAGATATCTTCATAGATAAAATTGTTAAAGTCAAAGGATTTGATAGGCCTTTATCATAATTTTTAATTTTATTTCTCTGCTTTAGGCAGTGGCGGTATCAAAGGAACTTTTGCTGGTGCTATTCTTCTCGTCTCCTTTAACAGCAAGAAGGAAAGAGCAGTTATTGCTCTCAAAATTACACTTATCGTTAACACCGTGTTTAAAGCTTGTATTTCGCTTTGAAACGTTTGGAAAAACATACCTAGATAGCCACTAAACATTGGACCTATGGAAAAGGCTAAACCAGTTATCGTGTTATATGTAGCGAAGTAAGTTCCTCGTTCATGTTCCCCTGAAACATCCAATATATAAGCTGAGATGGCAACCATAGATAATCCGTTAGATATACCACCTATAATATTCGCAAGATAAACATAATACATATTTTGAGATAAAATAAATAGAAACGGGTACAAAGGTAACATTATTCGCGATACCACTATTATCGGCTTTCTTCCAAACCTATCTGCAAGCTTACCCAAGTAAAATTGACTTAAAGAAGCAGTAACCCCAAATATTATCGATGCAATAGCTATTTCAAATTTAGAAGCTTGCAATTTCCTTATCATTACAACCGAGAAATAAGGCCAAGACATACTCATAGCTACTCCAAAAATCACCTCTAAAGAACAAAGTCTTCGAAAATACTTATTCTTAAGAGTTTCCTTAATTGCTCTTTTTAACCCTTGATAGACGGGTGTACCTCCATCCTCAACCGGCTCCCTAAACTTCAAAATGAGTAGAGATCCTAATACGCCGAAAATAGCGGCTGCTGTAAAAGCAAAAGTATATTGAGATTCTAAAGTAGCTCCCATTATCCAAGTCATAACTATTCCCGCTATAGCTGTTGCAGACACTCTCGCTGCAAAAGCTATTCCATTTATTTTACCAAGAGCTTTTCCTCGGACTTTTTCAGGTATTATTTTGCCTAGTAAAGCGTTCCATGCTGGTACTGCAGCAGACAATATAACAAAGTGAATAGCCAGGAACAATGCAAAAAGCATTGGGGTTTTAGCAAAGAGAAATAAGAGTATTAAAGTACTACCTACAAGATATCCGAAAAACATGAAGGGTTTCCGTTTTCCTATTTTATCTGATAGTCCTCCCCAAATTGGTTGTAATATTGTTGGCGCAGCGGTGCTAACAGCTGTTATTATACCCATTTCACCGTAAGTTGCCTCTCTTTCCACCGCATATATGTTAAGGTATGGTTGGTATAACCCTCCACTGAATGAGAGGAAACATGCTGTAGCATATATTACTGGTGGAATACCACTGTTCTTACTGTCTTCATTGGCCGTCGCTCTTAATCCCCCGCAGTACACATGCAACAAACCAATAAGATTTAAACCTATCGATACCGGCTTTAACAATGTATTAATT
>Ga0209426_1000336_pt1 | contig 56462 bp, 61 predicted proteins | sample Deesub1362B_J571_FD_187697 | JGI IMG/M metagenome (GOLD analysis project Ga0209426, IMG submission 187697) | Deep oceanic, basalt-hosted subsurface ecosystem from Juan de Fuca Ridge flank, Pacific Ocean, CORK Borehole 1362B_J2.571 (SPAdes)... ... | reverse complement strand
CGATCTGCTTAAGCCAGGAAACAGAGGGATACCAGGGAACTTACCAGGGAGAGAATATCTAGCTTTCCGCCTTGCGGCGGGTAATCTCGTCCAGAGTATGACGGATGACCTCATCCTCAGGGAGCGAGGTATCAACGATGATATGAGCGGCATCTGCTACCTCAGTTACCGGGTCAAAATGCCCGCGCTGTGACTGGTATATCTCCCAGCGCCCGTCGGAGACCGAGCCCTGCTGCCACCGCTGCGCCAGATACCGTTTGACATTTTCCTCATCCAAAACGCACTCCAGGATGATGAAATCGGCGTTCATCTCCTCGGCCAGACTCTTCGCCCGCAGGCGCTCGGCGCGCTTGATAAAGGAAGCATCCAGTATTACTGAGCCACCCTGGCCCAAGGTATCCTTGGCCTCCTCAAATAGCTTGTCATAGGTCCTGCGGGTAAACTCGGCCGAGTAAATCCCGCGGTCAAACTCCTCAAGGCGATGCTCGGTCAGAGGGATACCGGCCAGGCGCTTACGGGTGACATCGGAGGAGATAACCACCAGCCCCAGCCTCTTGGCCAGAGCTTGTGACAACGTGGTCTTGCCGGTGCCCACCAGACCCACGGTGATGAAGAGGACTGGCCGCGACCAGGTGTAGGCATGGGCTAAATCAAAGTAGCTAGCGGCGATATCCTCGGTCCGCCGTTTCTCCTCCGGGGTGATATAGGGGTCATCCAGTTTAAGACTCTCCACCTTCCCCCGCACGTAAGCCCGGTAGCACTTATAGAAATTGAGCAGCCTCATCAGCTCCTCATCTTGGCTTCGGGCCACATAGGACTTAACGAAGTGGCGTGATAGGTCAGCCCGCCCGTAGTGGTCCAAATCCATGGCCAGAAAGGCGACTTCCGAGGCGACATCGCCGTAGCGGAAGCGGTCATTGAACTCAATGCAGTCATAGATGCAGATGTCATCGCAGAAGCAGATATGGGCGGCGTGAAGGTCACCATGGCAATCCCGTATTCGGCCCTCGGCAACCCGGCGGCGAAATAGGTCCGTATTTTGGGCAATAAAGGAGTTGGTATAATCCCTGATGTGCTGATACCTTTCCTGGGAAATGGTTCTACCGATATATTTCTCGGTCTGGCTGAAGTTTTCCTCAGTATTTCCGGTGATGGTACCCAGGTCACCAAAGGCGCTGATGGCAGGGCCGGTCTGCGCGCTGCGGTGGAATTCAGCCAGTTTCTCCGCCACCCTGGTCAGCATCTGCGGAGATACCCTATCTTGAGCCAGCAAAACATTCATCATCGCCTGCTGGGGGAGGCGCCGCATCTTCACCGCATACTCCAGGGCCTCACCCTGCCCTTCCAGAGAAATATGGCCCTTCTCGTTGACTACAGACACCACACCCAGATAGGCATCAGAGCAGAGCCGTTGGTTGAGCTCAACCTCCCGCTGGCAGTAAAACCGCCGCTTCTCCAAAGTGGTGTAATCCAGATAGCCCAGGTCAACCGGCTTCTTCACCTTATAGACATAGTCATCGGCCAGGAAGATGAAGGACATCTGGGTCTGCACCAGCTCCACACTGCGGGGGTGATGGGGATAGGCGCTGGGCTCAAGCAGCGCCTGAATTAGCTCCGGCAGCTCTGACATCGGCCTTCATACCCCTCTTTTTCTGGCTCAGGAAAATCGCTCTAGCTAGCTATGGTGGCCAGCCAATCTCTTAAGTCATCCCGTACCTGTTCGCGATTGGCTCTGGTGACTTCAACCAGCTTTACCTGGGGCAGGCGCTTGATGGCATCCGCCCAGGGGTTGGGGGCGAGCATGATGGTTCCCAGAACCCGCTTGCCGCTGTTGGCTATGGCCAGGACGCTCTCCCGGAAAGCGGCGGAGAAGAGCTCCATCTTGCCGATTTCATCAACGATGACCAGACAAGACCGAGCAGCGGCCCGGCGCAGCGCCGCCACGCCGACGCGTTCCAAGCCCTCAATATCAACTCCGTATTTGCCCACGCGATATGGGCTGTGAATATTGACATGCGCCAGCACCACCTCCTCGCCATCCAGGGTAACCAGCTTGAAGCCGAGCCTGGTGCCTTTATCACGTATCTCCTCGGTGTAAAAGCCGCCCGCATCAACCTCAAGCTCGGCCACCGCCTGCTTGATCAGACTGGTCTTGCCGGTTCCCGGCCGGCCGGTGAGCAAATAAACTGGCTTCATGCTAAGCTCCGGCCAGCTATTTCTGGGCCTGCTGCCGCTCCGCCTTCCTTCTCTCCTTCAGCTTCTTACGCTTGCGCCGATGTTTCAGGATAGCTACCCTTCTCGTCTTATTCATAGCTTATAAACTAATCCAAATCTTTTTTCAGCCACTCCTAGAGCCGAAGACCTGCACAAAGCGGGCAAAGGAGCGGTCATAGGTCTTCTCCACCTCGGGAGGGAAAACGCAACCAGGAAGCTCATCATACTTCAAATGATAGGCAAGACACTCGCAGCACTTGCCCTTTCGGGAACAGGGCTCATAGGTGCAGGTGCACTTGAGCATGTTGGCGTCAAGCTGGCATTCCATATATTGTAGCCTCCTCATCACATGTAGCGCTTTCTTATCTTCTCCGATAGCTCGGCCAAGAGCTCCAGGGCATGGGCGGCAGCCTCCTCAGCCGCCAGAGATGCCAGCCCGCAGCTAGGAGTAAGCAGCCCCTGTGCTATCAGCTGCCGGAAGCGGACGCCCTCCCTGGTGAAGGGAGCCATCGCCTCTTCCAGACGGTCTTTGAGGCTGGCCGCAGTTTCCTTGGCCAGCGCCTCCTCCTCGTTGGGGACAATCCCCCAGGCAACGTTGCCCCCTCTCTCCAGGAACCTTTTCACCTCGGCGGGATAGAGGCTGAGCGACTGCGCGTAATTATAAGCGTCAAAGCTGATGATATCCACGCTAGTGCTGAGCAGGATAGACCAGTCAGTGTTCCCACAGCAGTGAACCCCCTTCAGCCCACTCAAGCCAGCTAAGACCTCCTCCAGCAGATTGACCACCCTCTCCCGGGAGAGCATCATGCCCACCGAGCCAAAAGCGGACATATACGGCTCATCAATGAAGATGATGATGTCCCGGCATATCTGCCGCAGTTCCCTTTCCTGCCAGGCCGCCTTCAATTTGAGCAGCTTGGGCACAGCATCACCCAGCACCTCATCATAGAGAACGCCCTTGCCCGCATCATCGGTTACTGTCAGTCCCCAGGTAACCGGCCCGGTGACATGCCCCTTGACCGCCAGAGGCGAGAGCCCAGACAGAGCGAGGAAGTGGTGGAGACCAGCGGCATATTCCGGGCTGATGGGGAATTTATCCAGGTCATTCTCAAGGTAAGCGCTGTAGAGCTGCTCCAGCGGCCTATCCAAATCCTGGGAGCGGTCAACGTAGATTTTCTTCTCATCCTCCCTGACCACCACCCCAGGGAAGCCCTGGCTGTACTGGACATACATGTTCTCCAGAAAAGAGCGCTTGGGTAGCTGTGGCCAGGCAGGGATGTCCTTGAGGTAGCGGGTGATCTCAGCGCACGCCACCTCGGGCTGAATATGGGGCATGCTGCCGATTATCGTCGCGCGGCAGCCGAATTCAACACCAGGCATCAGGCTAACCCTTCCTCAGATACCTGCCGATGAGCAAATCGAGCTTCTGCTTCTGCTTATCCGGTATCAGTTCCGACGCGGTGACCACCGCCGTCTGGAGCGCTGTGGCGCACTGGCAGTCCCGGCGCTGGGGCACCCTGCCCACCGCCAGCTTGATGATTTTTTTGGCGGTGTCAATATTCTGGCGCAGGGTGTTTAAGATAATTTCCGCGGTGACCGCCTCGTGCTTTCTGTGCCAGCAATCGTAGTCAGTGATGCAGGCGATAATAGCGTAGCAGATTTCCGCCTCCCGCGCTAGTTTGGCTTCAGGCAGCGCCGTCATGCCGATGACATCCACCCCCCAAGAGCGGTAGAGAAATGATTCTGCTCTAGTGGAGAAGGCAGGGCCCTCAATCACCACATAGGTGCCCCCCTGGTGAACGGTGGCCCCCGCCTCCTTGGCCGCCTGATAGACCACCTGGCTCAGCACCGGGCAGAAGGGCTCGCCGAAGGGGATGTGCACCACGACACCCTCCCCGAAGAAGGTATTGGCCCGGCTGCGGGTGCGGTCAATCAGCTGGTCAGGGATGAGCAGGTCACCGGGCTTGAATTCCTCCTTCAGGCTGCCCACCGAGTTGATGGCGATGATACGCTCCACCCCCAGCGATTTAAGCGCGTAGATATTGGCCCTTGAAGGCACCTCAGTGGGCAGGATGCGGTGCCCCCGCCCGTGCCGGGGGAGAAAGGCAACCCCCACCCCCTCCAATTTGCCCACAACGATAGTGTCACTCGGCCTACCGAATGGTGTATTTATATCAACTTCTTCGATATCAGTTATGCCCTCCATATCATATAGCCCGCTCCCGCCAATAACCCCGATTTTAGCCTGTGGCATCGGAGACCTCCTTACCGCGTCATGCTAGCGCCAAACTGAAGACCCAAACTAAATAAAATATACCATAAATTACTCGGTGCGTAGAACCACTTTATACCACAAGGGAGATAAGAAACTGGATGGGGCCATCGGCTCAAGAGCCAGTTACTTGAAAAAGCGCCACTTTAATCAATTGGCCAGGTGATGTTAAAGTATTTCAGTCTCCTCACGTGAAGGAAGGTCTCCACCGAGGCTACCCCGGGTATCGGTGCCAGAAACTCGGTGACGAACTGGTCTAGTAAATTGGTGTTCCGGAAGCGGGTCACCAGTATAATATTATGCCTCCCCAGCGCCACCGAGGCGATGGAAACCGCCGGATGTTCGATTATGGAATCAATAATCTTGTGCGGATTGGGTATGGAAACGGTAATGCCTATCGTGGCTCGCGCCCCATACTCCAGCTCCCTGGTTATGGGAATAACCTCCACCGCGAAGAGTCCCTTGGCCTGCATCGCTTTTAATCGTTTCCGCACCGTATTCTCGCCCAAGCCAAGTTTCTGAGATAGCACCTTGGGCTGAGCCGGGCCCTCCTTGAGCAAATGCTCCAGTATGGTTCTCTCGGTATTATCCATCTCATATCGTTCGTAATGGAATGAGTTCAGATTCGCCAGGTCATAAAAAGATTTGTTTCTTTTCAGCGTTGGCTTCGGCCAGGAGAGAAAGTTATATTTTCGGGGATGCACCAGCAGGAATGTCTCCGCCGCGTTGATGCCGCTGATTTTGGTCAACTCTGAATTGACAAAGTCAGCAAGTTTATCAATGGTATCGAAGAAAACAGCTATCATAAGATCGAATCTGCCCAAAGTCGCCGCGGCGAAGTAGACTGAGGGATTGGAGACCAGCTTGCGCGCCACATTGAGGAAGGAGCCAGGCGATACCCTGATGCCAATCCTGGCCCAGGCTCGGAACCCCAGCAAGACCAGATTGGGAACCACGATCTTGCGCACCAGGCCAGTGCTGAAAATATTATTGATGCGCCGGCGAATCGTCCTCTCGCTGACGCCATACTGGCCAGCCATTGTGGCGTATCTCTGAACGCCCCGGCTCTCCAAATCCAAGATTATTTTCTCATCAAGCTGGTCCATGCCAACTAGCAGCTTCCTCTGGATAATTTTTTACCGTGCTATCTGGTAAATAATACGTTGGCCAAATCAAGTTGTCAATATTTGGCATATTCTGTCACTTATCGACCTCTCCTGCCCGATATTTTTACCACGGTATGCTAAAAATTGGCATTTTTGGGCTTGACATTTCCTATTTTGACCTCTAGAATAGCGGAAAGCGTTAATATTTTGCAACAAATAGGCTGAATTTGGACAATAATATTCCCTTCAAAATTTATGAAGGGAATGCCCTAAACTACTAGGAAGGGGGGTGATGGCTTTCCACAACCGGAATTTCGGGCGCTCTAGCATTGCAAATATAGGAGGGGAAAATGGACAGAAGAGCGATTTTGGCCCTAGTTATGGTGACGGTGCTGGCCGCCGGTCTGGTTGCCTGTGCCGCCCCAGCACCTGCCCCAGCTCCAGCCCCAGCGCCGGCCCCCAGCCCAGCACCTACGCCATCCCTGCCCGAGGTGACCTGGAACCTGCAGGGCTTCCAGATAAACTATGAGACACTGCCGATGCCTCAGTCCCTGGAGCTGGCCAAGAACGTTGAAGCGCGCACCAATGGCAAGTTCAAGATCCACGTGGCACTGGAGGGAGAACTGGGCGTTAACCGAGACAATTACAATGAAGCCGCACAGGCAGGCATCATCGAGCTGATTCAGCACAGCAGCCCTCTTCTGGAGAGGATAATACCCCATATGGGCGTATACCAGCTCCCACAACTGGCGGTTACGCCACAAGAGTGGGAAAAGCTGATGGTAGCACTGGGGGAGACGGACCAGGCTGCCATGAAGAAGTATGGCTTCCAGCTCCTCAGCCCCGGGGTGATATACTGCGACTGGAACCAGGAGATGTTCACCAAGGAGCCAGTTAAGGACATGACCAATCTGGATGGGCTCAAGGTGAGGGTATGGCAATCCGCCATGGAGAAGCTAATCGCTGCTCTTAATGGCGACCCAGTGTATATGGCCTTTACCGAGGTTTACATGGCCATGCAGCGCGGAGTGGTGGATGGCTTCATTACCGGGCCTCCGGCCGCCGAGGCGATACCAGTCTGGGAGATCGGCACTCAGTTCTATCCCATTGGTCTGCCGGGTGGAGGGCGCTTCCTGGTGGTCAACACCAAGGCCTTTGAGTCCCTGCCAGAAGAGTACCAAAAGATTCTGGTTGAGGAGGGGGAGAAATACGGCGAATCCGCTAGACAAGGTGTGGCCGGCGAAGTGAAGGAAGCCCTGGCTGCGTTTGAAGAGCATGGAATGACGCTGAACGAGCTGAGCTCAGCAGAGAGGGAGGCCTGGAGGGCAGCCGCCCTGCCGCTCTGGGATGAATTCGCCAAGGCTGACCCCAACAATGCCAAAGTGCTGGAAATGGCCAAAGAGGTTCTCGGCATAAAATAAGCCAAGGCCTCTGGTAAGGGCGGCCAGGCGGCGCAAATCAGCTTGAAAGACTGGTGAAAACGATGCTGGGAAACAGGTTAAAGCGCTATCCTGACAGGCTGGGGGAGTGGTGCTCCCGTGTGTCCACCGTGCTCACTGCGCTACTCCTGGTCTTCATGGCGCTGCTGATAACGGTAGATGTCATCGGGCGAGGCGTATTCTCCAAGCCGACCCTCATCGCTGATGCCGCGTCAGGGTACGCGCTGGTTGGCATCGTTTTCCTGGGCCTGGCGGTCAGCGAGTGGTCAGGGAAACACGTTACGGTGCAAATCCTAACCCGACGGCTGCCTCCACACCGGCGCGAGCAGGTGGAGGCAGCCGTCCTGATTATCACCTTGGCCTTCGCCATTTGGTTTCTCTGGATCCTGTTTGGCGTGGTCAAGGTGAATTATGTCAACCAGACTGTTTCCATCGATGCCCTGCACATCCGCATGTGGATACCATATTCCGTCGGCCCCATTGGCACCGGTATTTTCGCCCTGGTGCTACTGGCTAAAGTGATTCAGAAAATAAGAGGCCTGGTGAGTGCTAGAGAAGTCAAATAAGCATGGGATACCGCCCGGGCTCTAAATTATATGCGTTAGGTCAATTGTTTGGCAGGGAGGTCAGTAATTGGACGCCAATGCCGCGGTAATCCTTGCCTTTGTCATCTTCGCTGTCCTGCTCCTCGCCGGCGCGGAGATCGCCGTGGCTTTGCTCATCAGCGGGGTGGCGGGCTTCTTTCTCTACCGGGGCGACCCCGGCTTTACCCCTCTTATCCCCTACGGAACCTTAAACAGCTTTATCCTGACCGCCATCCCCCTGTTCATTCTCATGGGTGAGATTCTGGGACGCTGTGGAGCCTCGGACATGATTTACTCTAGCGCCAGCAAATGGCTGGCCTGGGCTCCCGGAGGTCTGCTCCACTCCAACATCGCCGCCTGCGCCATGTTTGCCTCCATCTCCGGTTCAAGCCCGGCGACTGCCGCCACCGTGGGCACCGTGGCCATCCCCCGAATGAAGGAGCGCCGCTATGATACTCAACTATTGCTGGGCTCAGTGGCGGCAGGGGGAACCCTGGGGATTCTCATCCCGCCAAGCATCACCATGATCATTTACGGTGCCATAAGCCAGACCTCCATTGGAGCGCTTTTCGCCGGTGGCCTCATTCCCGGCATTATGCTCTCCATAATGTTCATGATTTACATCGGCATCAGGGCGATGATGAACCCCAGACTGGCACCGCGCGAAAAACCCCCCTCAAGGAGAGAGCTGGCCTTCAGCCTCATCTCCATGTGGCCTCTATTATTTATGGCGGTGGTGGTGCTCGGCGGGATATTCGGCGGCTTTCTCACCCCCACTGAAGCCGCCGCGGTGGGCAGTGTGGCCGCCATGGTCATCGGGCTGATGCTGCGGCGGCTGAACTGGCGGGTATTCCGGGAGTCCGTGGTTGAGGCGGTGAAGACCAGCTGCATGGTCCTTTTCATCCTCATGGGCGCCTTCGTCTTCGCCGGTTTTCTGGCCGATACCAGAGTGCCATCAGCCATATCCATCTACGTGGCCAGCCTGGGTTGGTCAAAAATCCCGATACTGGCGGCCATCTATTTCCTCTACATATTTTTGGGCTGCTTTATAGACCCCGGCTCAATAATGGTGATTACACTACCTGCCATTCTGCCGATACTCAATGGCTTTGGCATCGACCTTATCTGGTTCGGGGTGGTGGCCGTGGTGCTCTCCGAGATCGGCATGATTACGCCACCGATGGGGCTCAATCTCTTCGTGGTTCAAGGCGTCTCGGGAGAGGACTTGGGCAAGGTGGTCATCGGCATAACGCCCTTCTTCTTCATATTGCTCTTGGGCGTGGCCATATTAACCGCCTTCCCTATTATCGCGCTATGGTTTCCATCGCTGGTGGGGCTTGCCGCAGGATGATTTTTGGCCACTAGTAGCAGGAGCTTAAAAGATGAGCTGAGGGAGGAAAATAAATGATCATTGACTGTCATATGCACGTGTTTCCCTGGCTGGGCGGCGCCTGCGGGTGGGAGAGCCAGAAGGCACACCTGGACTATCTCCAGAAGTTCATGTACAGCGCCGCCCGGCCCCAGGCAGCGGCCAGGCCAGACTTCTGGACCTCCGAGCTGAACATCAACTTCAGGGTGGGCAAGTTCGGGCGGATGGAGTGGAGCGAAGACGGGGTGGAGTATTACCGCCAGTTCATGCCCCCCAGCTTGCAGGAGCAGAGCGCCCCGCCGGAGTTCATCCTCGCCCAGATGGAACATGCCGGCGTGGACATGGCCGTCCTGCAAAACTGCAAGCTCTACGGAAAGCTAAATGACTACTTCGCTGAGGCGGTGAGGAAATATCCTGACCGATTCGTCGGCACAGGTGAGATTGACGAATTTCACGCCGATGAGGAGAGGGAGATCTCCAAGCTGAGGTACATCACCAAGCAGCTCGGCTTCACCGCCCTATTTTACGAGGCAACCAGGTTTGTGGAGACTGATAACCCGGCTGGGTTTGCTGACAAGAAATTTGACCGCTTCTGGCGCGAGGTGAGCGACCTAGGCATCGCGGTTCTCTGGAATTTCACCTCGGCCAAGGCACACTACATGGCCCAGATGCGGGCTTTCGCCGCCTGGGCAGACAGGTTCCCAGAGATTCCCTCACTGGTCACCATGGGCTTCTGCGTCCGCCCCTTCCTTGACCAAGGCAAGGTTAAGTACCCGAAGGAGCTCTTTGCTATTTTCAAAAAACCGAACGTGTTCGCCGAACTTGCCTACCCGATTCAGGCCGGCCCGCCAGGCTGGGATTACCCCTTCCCCGAGGCCAATGAACTGATTCGGCAGCAATACGAGGAGCTCGGTGCTCACAAGCTCTGCTGGGGCTCAGATATGCCCAATGTGGAAAGAAATTGCACCTACCGGCAGTCCCTCACCCATCTGACCAAGTATTGCGATTTTATCAGCCAGCAGGATATGGAGCTTATTCTCGGCGGGAATATCGCCCGGATAATGAAAATCAAGACTGACCTGCCCAGGACCCCCCGACCCAAACGGGCGGATGTGGCCTAGGCAGTGGGAAAGGAGTAGAGCCAAAATGGCAAAAGTGAAAGCGGTGCAGTACGGATGCGGCCCAATTGGATGCGGCGTCACTAGATACGCGGCGCAGAAGGCAGATATTGAGATTGTGGGGGCCATTGACGTGGCCCAGGAACTGGTGGGGCGTGACCTCGGCGAGGTGGCCGGCCTTGACCGCAAGCTCGGGGTGACCATCTCCGCCGAGGCTGAAGCGGTACTAGCCCAAACCAGACCAGACATCGTTTTTCTCACCACCGCCTCGGCCCTGAAGGCCACTCGCCCGCAGCTGGAGACCTGTCTCAAGGCGGGCATCAATGTGGTATCCACCTGTGAAGAGCTGGCCTACCCCTACTGGAGGGAGCCTGAACTTGCCGCGGAAATAGGTGCCCTGGCAAAGCGCAGCCAGGTGACCGTCCTCGCCACCGGAGTCAACCCGGGATTCCTCATGGATACCTGGCCCCTGTTCATGACCGGCGTCTGCCAGGAGGTCAAGAAAATCAGGGCGGTCAGAATCCAGAATGCCTCCAGCCGCCGGGGGCCATTCCAGAAGAAGATAGGGGCTGGCTGCACCCTGGCTGAATTCCAGGAGAGGGTGGCCGCGGGCACGCTGCGCCATGTTGGCCTGGCAGAATCGATCGCCATGATTGCCGCCGGTCTGGGCTGGAGGCTGGATGACATCACCGAGACCATTGAGCCGGTGGTGGCCAAAGCCCCGGTCAAGACCGATTTCGTCACCGTTTCCCCGGGGCAGGCCTCCGGGGTAAAACAGATTGCCAGGGGCTTGATGGGGGGAGAGGAAGTGATCACCCTGGAATTTGTCGCCTCGGTTGATGCCCCGCAATCCTACGACGCGGTCTATATCAGCGGCCGGCCTGATCTAGAGGTCGTAATCCAGGGCGGGACCCATGGCGATGTGGCCACCGCGGCTGTCGTGGTCAACGCCGTGCCCCGGGTCCTCGCCGCGCCACCAGGCCTAGTTACCATGAAGGACCTGCCCATCGTTATCGCCCAGGGGTAAATGGCTTGGTCGCTTGCTAAAAATAAAGAAATGGAGGAAAGAGGAAAATGGCTTCAGCAAACATCGCCGAGCAATACAAACAGGCCCGCCCAGGCTCGCTAAAGCTGCACGAGCGGGCGGAGCGGCTGTTTCCGGCAGACGGGGCAACCCACGGCGCCCGTGTTCTTGACCCCTTCCGGCCCTACATCACGCACGCCAAGGGGTCAAAGAAATGGGATGTTGACGGTAATGAGTACATTGACTACGGGATGGGACACGGCGCCCTCATACTGGGACACGGCCATCCGGCGATAGTCCAGGCGATACAGGAGCAGACGGCGAAAGGCCTGCATTACAGTGAGAACCAGCCCCTGGAAGTTGAATGGGGAGAGCTCATCAGCCAGATGATGCCTGTGGCCGAGCGGATTGAGGTGTGCGCCTCCGGGCAGGAAGGCAACCTGATGGCTATCCGGATAGCGCGGACCTTCACCGGAAGAAAGAAAATCATCCGCTTTGAGGAGAACTTCCATGGCTGGGCGGGTGAGGTGGCACCAGAGGGCTCCGCCGGGGTCACCATGCCGGAGGTCACCTTCCTCCCCATGAATGATATCGCCGTCGTGGAGAAGGAGCTGGCTAGCAGGGAATACGCCCTGGTCATGATTGAGGGCGGCGGCGCCCACATGGCCGGGCAGATACCCTGGGAATATGACTTCATCCGCGAGCTTCCCCTAGTCACCAAGAAGTACGGGACGCTTCTCCTCATTGATGAGGTGGTCACCGGCTTCCGCGAGTCCCGTGGTGGCTGGCAGGAACTGGTGGGGGTCAAGCCTGATTTAACCACGCTGGGCAAATGTGTCGGTGGGGGTATCCCGGTGGGGGCGGTGGTGGGCCGGGCTGATGTCATGGAGGTGCTGGACCCCAAACGCCCAGCGGAGAAGCGCATCAGGCACACCGGGACCTGGAACGCCAATCCGATTCAGTGCGCCGCCGGCATTGCCGCCTGCAAGCTGTACTTGAACGGTGAGCCGCAGAAGAAAGCGGCTGAGATCGGCGCTTATCTCCGCGAGCAGGGAAATAAAATGCTCAAAGAGAAAAAGATAAGCGGGCGTCTCTATGGCCGCACCATCATCCACCTCTACCTTGGGCCAATAGAATATGAGCCCTCTGACCCCGCCTTCCCGCCGACAAGGAGCCTGGCGCAGATCATTAATCCGGCCATGATTCCGATAAAGAATGAGCTGTGTCTGCGGCTGCTGGAGCGCGGGATAGCCACCATGGGGGCTAGGTTCTTCGTCATGTCAGCGGCGCACACCAGAGAGGATGTTGACCGGACGGTGGCGGCGCTAGCTTCATCACTGGATGAGATGATGGCCACCGGAGCGCTCAAGGAGAGCTTGGCCGGGGTTAAGTAAACCGCCTGAGGGAAAATACGGGACGCTTGGCATTTTCCCGGGGAGATGTTTTCAGCCCCTGCGGCGCCAGCCGGTCATGGCGTGGCCAGTGGCGGCACCATGCCGTGGTGGAAGAGCCAGGCTATGCCCCAGCCGATGGGTATGATGATGACGACGAGGATCAGGCCATAGGCGAGTGCCAGCCTCCCCATCCCCTCCTTGGCTAACTCGCGGAAGTTGGTGACTAGCCCGATGCTGGTGAAGGTCAGCATGAAGAAGAGGTGGCGCATCGCCCCCTCCACGGGCTTCAGCCCCCACTCCAGGCTCTGCGGGGAGATCACGCCGGAGAGCCCGAGGCCCATGACGACAAACCAGGCGATGAAATAGCCGATAACAAACTTGGGAAACCTCCACCAGATCTCCATCTTTTCCACCTTCTCGCCCGGCCTCTTCTCCACGTGGTAGACCCATATCACCGCCAGCAGAAACGCCCATATGCCGATGAACATATCGATCCAGATTTTGGTCATTATCGCCGCGGAGAGAATCCACCCCGCCTCCCAGAACACCCCCATGCCGGCGGCCCGGTTCCTCATGAGCTCATCGGTTATGGCTCCGGCGGCGGCATCCGCGCCATCGGTCTTCACGGTGAGGCCAAGGCTGGCCCCGGCGGCTATGGGTTCGTTGAACCACGGGCTGTAGGTCAGTACCGAAGGCAGAATGAGAAGCTCAAAGACGGCGAAGACCACCACCAGGGCCGATATCATAATGGGCACGATGGCCCTCGCCCTGATGGCGCTGCCAGTGGCTATCGCCGCCGAGACTCCGCAGATGGAGATGCCTGAAGCCAGCGTCGCCGCCCATTCCCGGGTCAGCTTGAAGACTTTGCGGCAGAAGGTGTAGGCCAGTGGCCAGAAGATGAGGTAGGCGGCGATGGTGGCCGAGGCTCCCGCCACCAATAGCTCCATGGTAAACCCGGTCGCCTCTATGGCCTTCAAGCCCAGCTTGGTGCCCAGGGCGACGATGGCGATCTTGATGAACCACTCCGGCCTCGCCGCCGTCTTGAGAAATTCCCGGAATCTCTTGGGAGCCAGGTTCCCTATAATCAGGCCCACCAGCAGCGCCACAATATAATGGGCCCCGCCTATGGACAAGCTCCAGCCGATGCCATACTTTTCCCGGTCAACCGCGGTCCCCTGGACATAGGCATTCCGGGAGAGGATGTAGAGCACGGCGGTAAGCCAGAAGATCACCGTCCAGGCCAGAAAATACCTGCGGACGTCCCACCTCATTATCCTGGCGCCCAAGCAGGTGACCACGGAGAAAATGAGATAAGAGAGGATGAGGGATGCCCACCCGCTCACTAGCTCGGGATGCGCAGCTCGGAGGGCCTTACCTATGTCTACCCACTTGGGGAAGGCCACCGCCCAGCCGGTGAGGTCAAACCCAGCTACGGCGCCGATAAGGCCAATGGCCACAAGGAAAAGGCCGATCCACAGCGCCCACCAGTCTTCGCTGCTGCGTGCTCCTTTAAACCATTTGGCAAGGCTCATCTCTCTCCTCACTACGAGGGATTAGAGTATGAAGATGTTCACCAAGGCCCCCAAGATCACCAGCGCGATTAAGCCGGCGATAATCGACCACCTGACCAGGCCTGCCTCCCACCCCTCCCAGGGTTCCGCTTCTGCACTGACTTCGTTTTTCTTCTCCTCTGCCATTAAAGCTCCTCCTCTTTCAGGGCGGCTACTGCCAAAACTACTCTCTGGTCACCGTGAGGATAAACCGGCTCTCGCCCTCCTGCTTGAAGTCCGGCTTCATGCCCCTTCCTTTTAGCTCCTGCACCACGCTTTTCACCGATTCCATATCGCCCAGTATTATTCTCACCGTGTCCCCAGCGGCAAGATTATTTATCGCCTCGGTCGCCCTCAGCTTGGATAGGGGGCAGATGAGATCGGATACATCACATTCGTAGCTCGCGCTCATTTTCTGTCCTCAAACCGGCTTTCTTCCGCTTTTCCCTCCAGGTAGTCACGGTAGAAGCTGGTGTATTTAAAGGCATCATCCGGCGAGATGACCACGGCCAGGCCCTGGTGCGAGCGGGCGTAATTCAGGGCGGCATGGAGTATGGCCCCCGTGGTGGGGCCAGCGGGAATGCCCTCGCGCCTGGCCAGCTCAACCGCGGTCTGGTAGGCCTCCTCGTCAGACACTTCCACGGTGTCATCGATCACCGAGCTATCCAGAATCTTGGGTATGTACTCCGGAGCTAGTCCCTTAAGCCTCTTCATCCCCGGTAGTCTATGCTCAGATGCGGCGGGCTCCACACCAATCACCTTTATCTCTGGATTCTGCTCCTTGAGGTATCTTCCCGCCCCAACGATGGTGCCACAGGTGCCCAGGCCGGCAAAGAAGTAGCTTATTTCGCCATGTGTCTGTCTCCATATCTCCGGCCCCGTGGTGCAGTAGTGCGCCTGGACGTTGAGCTCGTTTTCGTACTGGTTCGGGCTGACATACTTATCTCTGGTGGCCGGGCTCCTTACCAGGGCGTCAACCAGCCCCCTGGCTCCCTCGGAGGGGAAGCGGGGGCAGAGGGAATCATCAGCCTCCCACACCTTTTTGGCGCCGAGGAACCTCAGCATCACCTTCTTCTCCTCGGGTATCCGCTGAGGAACGGCCACCTCCACCGCCAGCCCCCAGGCGTTGGCCAGGCAAACTAGGGCGATGCCGGTGTTGCCTGAAGATGGTTCCACCACCGTTCTCTCGCCCACCTCAAGCTCTTTCAGCATCTGGTAAGCGATCCTGTCTTTCACCGAACCAAAGGGATTGTATCTCTCCAGTTTGAGGTAAATCTGAAAATCCCGGCTCTCGGTTATCCGGTTCAGCCTCACCAGCGGCGTCGGGTTCTCCGGACCAGCCACAAGCTCGGTTATGTCAGCGTAAACCCGGAGCACATGGTCCGGCTTCTTCCCCACATGCTCCTTCTCTATTCTAGCTTCCATACTCCTTGGTGCTCCCTTCGCCCTGGTGAGCTTCCATCAGGGATAAAGGTTACCCCCAATCCAGTATCTTCTTCTCTCCTCTGGCCTCTCAATAACCTCCAGGTTGAGGGGTTTGACCACCTCTTCCAGATATTTCTTCAGACCGAGGCGCCCAATGGTGGCCCCGATCCTCTCTCTACCTTCAGCATTCGCCTGGTACCAGGCAAGGGTCTTCTCAATGAGAGGGAAACATTCCTCGTCCGAGACGAACTTGGCTACCTCATAGGAGAGGAGGGGATGCTTGCCGTGCTTACCCCCTACTCTAGCCAGCCAGCCCTTCCTCGCCTCCACCATGGCCTCCACCGGGCAGACCTTGATGCAATCCCCGCAATAGATGCACTTGCTGTCATCCCTCATCGGCAGCTCATTTACCATGGTGAGCGCTTTCTCCTCACAGTTGGCGGCGCAGAGCCCACAGCCATTGCACAGCTCCTCCATTAGCCTAGGCTCCACCATTCCCTGAAAGCCTAGGTCTGCGTCCCTCGCTCCAGGGCAATCAATGGGACAGCCGGCGAAGGTTATCTTGAACTTATGATGCCCGGTGGCGGTGCCAAAAAAGCGCTTGTCCACCTCAAGACACATGGTCTGAGAGTCGGTGAGGCCATTGGGGTTATAGGTGCACCCGGCACAAGCGGTGGGCACCCTGACCCGAGGGCCACAGGAGGCGACCGCCCAATCCACCTGCTTCAGCTCGGCGGTAACCGCCTCAAAATGCTGGTAGTGCACGTAAGGGATCTCAATTGACTGGCGAACTGAGGTGTGAACCTCCCCGCGCCCGTATTTCTCAGCAATCTCGGCGGCTTTGCGCAGCTGCCGCGAGCTCAGCTTTCCCGCGGGACAGCGAAGCCTCACGGTGAAAAGGTTCTCCTGGGTCTGCTTGATGAAGCCCCCGCTTTTCAGCTCAGCAAGGTCCACCTTCAGCTGCCGAGCTTCCCGTCTAAGCCTGGCGTCCATTTCTCCCCCTTATTTTCTTGAAATTAACAGTAAGCCTACCCGAACCGGTCTAAATTTATATGTAGTACATGACGGCCTCGGCCTGCTCCTTCTGTTTCTGCCTCTCCATCAGGTCGCGAAGGGTGATACCATCCAAGACCCCGCTTATCATCGCCCCCAGCTCGCTCCACACCTCACGCGTGGCGCAGGATGGGGAGCGCCCACATACCTCTGGATTATCGATGCACTCCATAAGAGCCGATGAGCCCTCAATGAGCTGCATCACCTCGCTCAGCTTGATTTCCTCGGGAGGCCGGGCCAGCGAGATGCCACCCTTGGTGCCTCGGGCGCTGCGCACTATCCTTCCCGCCAAGAGCGGCCGGATGAGCTGCTCAAGATAGCGCAGCGGGATCTGCTGCCGCTGCGCTATCTCCCGCAACAAAGTCCGCTCCTCACCGCCATAAAGGGCGAGGTCCAAGAGCGCCCTGGTGACATACTCTAGCTTGGTGGAAAGTTTCATCTCGGGCTATTGTGGACTAAGTTGATAAAGATACTGTACAATTCCATTCTAGGCGGTCAGCGGCGGGTTGTCAATAACCTTAAGGCACCACTTTGAGGGGGAATATTGCTAGGCGTGCTGGGGAGCGGGAAAAGGTAGCTACTTAAAGACCGGCTGGCTTAATCGGCGCAGTCCAGGATGAACCCGGTCTCGTCACAGCAGAAATACTTGGGACAGCGGATGCATTCGCCCCACACCTTGGAGGGGAGCTCCTCCTTCCGCTTGGGTTTAAAACCAAGCTTCTCAAAAATCCCTCCCATTGTGGAGAAGGCGAACACCTTCTTGATCCCGACCTTGCGGCCCTCTCCCACCAAATATCGGACGATCTGCGATGCCAAGCCACGGTGCTGAAACTGGGGATGGGTGGCCAGCGAACGAATCTCAGCGATATCCTCCCAGAGCACGTGAAGGCTTCCGCAGGCCACAATCCTTGGCGGCGCCCTCCCCACATCCGCCTCCACCACCACAAAATCCCTTATGTTCTCATAGAGGTATTCTGGCCCCCTCGGCAGCATCAGGTTGGAGCTGGCGTAACTATTGACCAGCGCCAGAATCTCCTCCACATCGGAAACGCGGGCCCGCCTTAAAGTCAAGCCACCCGAGTGAAGTCCCTTCAAGTCCTCCTCCCCAAAACCAGCCTCCAGCTGGTATCTTCGCTCTGCATACTTGTGGTGCAAGCAAACATCCTCCGGCAAAACCCAGACCGATTTAAAAAGGTGCCTAAATCGTCAGCGATGGCACCGGGTCTTGATAATGCTATACAATAATGTAATACAATGGTATTGTCAAATAACCTATATTTTGTCCTATTTTCTCCCTAGTTCTAGGAAGGAGTGCACCGTGAAGGATGAGATAGAAGGCGTCATCTTTGATCTGGACGGGGTGCTTGAGTTCCAGGGGAAAGCCTATCCTGGAGCCATCGAGCTCCTCAATCTACTACGCAGCCGAGGGATTCCCATCCGGGTCCTCTCCAACAGCACCCTAAAAAGCAGGCGCTCATGTGCCGAGAAGCTGAAGAGCAAGGGCTTCAACATCCAGGAGCATGAGGTGGTCACCGCTTCCTTCGCCACGGCTCGATATCTGGAGACCCTTAATCCCAGGTCTTGTTGGGTGATGCTCAAGAGGGAGGGGCTGGAGGAATTTAGCGGTTTTCGGCATGATCCGGATGACCCCGAATATATCGTTCTCGGGGATTTTCGCGAGGACTTCAATTTTCAGAACTTAAACAAAGCGCTCCGGCTCCTGTGCAAGGGCGCCAAACTGATCGTCATGATCACAGAAACCGTGGACAGCAGCCTGGGGGAGATGGAGCTGACGGTGGGGGCATACGGGAAAATGCTCGAGGATGCCGCCGGCATCAAGGCCACCTACATCGGCAAGCCGAACCGTTATATCTTCGATATCACCCTGGATACCATGGGGAACATCGAGAGAAGCCGAATCCTCATGGTGGGAGATAGGCTGGCCACCGACATCCTGGGGGCAAAGAACGCTGGCCTCAAGACAGCGCTGGTAAAGACCGGAGAGTTCCGGGAAAGCGACCTGGAGTCCCCGGTCGCCCTCCCGGACTATATCTTTGACTCGGTCGGCGAGGTCGCCAAACTCTTTCGCTGATAAACCCGGGCTCAAGGCCGCGGTGCTGCGCACTACCCTCTACTGACCTAGCGTTGCCACCATCACCGCCTTGATGGAGTGACAGCGGTTCTCCGCCTGGTCAAAGACGATTGATGCCTCCGATTCAAAAACATCCTCGGTGACTTCCATGCTCTCCAGGCCGAACTTCTGATAGACCTGCTCGCCGATGGTCGTCTCCCGATTGTGGAAGGCGGGCAGGCAGTGCATAAACTTCACCTCAGGGTTACCGGTCATCTCCAGCACCTTTTGGTTCACCTGATACGGCTTAAGTAATTCGATTCTCTCCTTCCAGACGTCCTCCCCCTCACCCATGGATACCCAGACATCCGTGTAAAGAAAATCGCAATCCTTCACCCCCTCCGCCACGTTGTCCGTTATCTTGATGCGGGCGCCGGTTTGCCTGGCGATCTCCTCCGCCTTCTGCACCAGCTCCCGCTGTGGCTGCAAGCTCTTGGGCGCCACGGAGCGGAAATCCATGCCCATCTTGGCCATGCCGATAAGCAAGGAGTTACCCATGTTGAACCGCGCGTCTCCCAGATAGGCAACCTTCACCTCGCTCAATGGCTTGGGGGTATGCTCCATTATGGTAAAAATGTCAGCAAGCACCTGGGTAGGGTGGAACTCGTTGGTAAGACCATTCCAAACAGGGACATTGGAATACTCGGCAAGGGCCTCCACGATCTCCTGGCCAAAGCCGCGGTAGCCAATCCCATCATACATCCTGCCCAGCACGCGGGCGGTATCCTTCATAGACTCCTTCTTCCCCAGCTGGGAAGCTGATGGGTCAAGGTAGGTTACCTTCGCTCCCTGGTCATAGGCGGCGGTTTCAAAAGCACACCTGGTTCTGGTGGAGGGCTTCTCAAAAACCAAGACAATGTTTTTACCTACCATTCTCGGCTGCTCAGTGCCGGCATACTTCGCCCGCTTGAGCTCTGCAGTGAGGTCAAGCAAAAAGCGTATCTCCCCGGGGGAGAAGTCCAGCAGCTTCAAAAAGCTTCTGTTTCTGAGATTATAAGCCATCTTGCACCTCCTGATTTTTTAGTTTTGATTTGCTTTTTCCAGCCGAAAATCAAGACAGCGATTTTTACTTCAGCCCCTCGCCTGGGCATTTCCGGGAAATTAAAGCTTTATTATCGCCACAAGCCAAAGCAAATGTCAAGCGGTCTAAACCCCTAAATTCCCAAAATTGGGCAGATATCAACCAGATTAGTCCCCAAATCTCGCAATTTCAAGCTAATTTTTCACAAAAATGGGGTTTTTACCCTCTTGACAAAGGCCAAAAGTGCATTTTAAAATGGGTTGCCGTATTTTTTTTTCAAGGGTGGAGACAGGGTGGGGGTTTTTGATTTGTTTTTAAATTCAAAAATGGTGGGCGTGAAGCCGATTAGTCGGCTAGGGCCACGCTAAAGGGCAAAGATGCTGCCACCGGAAAGAATAGTGAAAAACAGCGATAACGACCCAAGACCGTGGAAAGGGATGGCCAAGATCAGGTCACCAAACGATATAGATGCGGATGTCTCCCATCTTGTCATCTTGTAACCTAAATTTAACCGGCTCGACATATTCAGGAAACAATTATTGTTTAAACTGAAGAGGTTCTAATATTGAACCCCAGTTTAAGCAACAAAGCGCCAAAACAAAAGCAGAGGGATAAGCAGGTATGAAGAAGAAAAATATTCTCATTATCGGCTCCGCAGGAAGAGACTTTCATAACTTCAACATGTACTTCAAGGACAATGAAGAGTACAATGTGGTGGGCTTCACCGCCTCACACCAGGTCCCCGGTATTGTGGGGCGAAAATATCCTCCCGAGCTGGCCGGCAAGCTCTATCCGGAAGGAATCCCCATCTATGCGGAGGAGGAACTTGCCCAGCTGATAAAGGAGCTCAACGTTGATATCTGCGTCTTTTCCTACAGTGATGTTTCCTACCAACACGTGATGGGCATCGGGGCCATCGTAAATGCCGCCGGGGCCAACTACATGATGCTCGGCCCCAAGGACACCATGCTCAAAAGCAAGAAACCGGTCATCGCGGTGGGCGCGGTGAGAACCGGCTCCGGCAAGAGCCAGACCTCAAGAAGGGTCATTGAGATCCTGATGGCGAAGGGATTGAAAGTGGTCGCGGTACGCCACCCCATGCCCTATGGCGACCTAGCTGCTCAGAGGGTGCAGCGCTTCGCCGAGCTAGCTGACCTCCAGAAGCACAACTGCACCGTGGAAGAGATGGAGGAGTATGAGCCACACATCGTGCGCGGCAATGTTATCTACGCCGGGGTAGACTACCCGGCCATCCTAAAGGCGGTGGAGGAAGACCCCAGGGGCTGCGATGTCATCGTCTGGGATGGTGGCAACAACGACTTCCCCTTCTTCAAGCCCGACCTGATGATAACCGTTACCGACCCTCACCGCCCAGGCCATGAGCTCTCCTACTATCCCGGGGAAATCAATCTACGCATCGCCGATGTCGTGGTCATCAACAAGATTGACAGCGCCTATCCGGAGAACATTCAGAAGGTGCGGGAGAGCATCGCCAGGGTGAACCCCAGAGCCACCGTGGTTGATGCCGCCTCTCCGATCAAGGTTGATGACCCGCAGATAATCAAGGGGAAGAAGGTGCTGGTCATCGAGGACGGCCCCACGCTGACGCACGGGGAGATGACCTACGGTGCGGGCACAGTTGCCGCGCAGCGGTACGGGGCAAGCGAGTTGGTAGACCCCAGGCCCTACACCGTGGGGAGCATCACCGAGACGTTCCAGCTCTACCCCTACATCGGCAAACTCCTGCCGGCGATGGGCTATGGCGAGCAGCAGCGCAAAGACCTGGAGGTGACCATCAACCGGACCGAATGTGACGCGGTGGTGGTGGCAACCCCCATTGACCTAAGCCGGGTGGTGGACATCAAGAAGCCGAATACCCGGGTTTACTATGAGCTTCAGGAGATCGGGACACCAAACCTGGACGAGATACTGTCCGAGTTCGGGAAGGCGCATAATCTTCCTATGAAGAGTGCCAAAGGGGCATGAACACTCGGAGCTGGGAAACGAGGATACCGCTTTGCTGGACCGATTCTTCATCATCTCGCGGTTCAGTATTCCGCCCGCGGTGCGTGACGGCGAGCGGGAAGACTAGAAGCCGGTATTATGACCAAGCAGAAGGAGGTGTTTCCGCTATGTAGCAGTGAAATGGTTACCAGGAGAGCCGGGTACAGCCTGAATTAGAAAGGAGAACACGAAATGGCAAAGATTGTGAATTCCTGGAACGAGTGGGACCCCCTAAAACACGTGATCATCGGCAGACCAGAGGGCACAAACGTTCCCGCTCCAGAGCCAGCCTGGTGGTATGATCTGCCGGAAGGCGAGTACCCACTGCCGACGTATGGTCCTTTCCCACAGGAGATGGTGGATGCGGCCAATGAGCAGATGGATTACTTCGTCTCGGTGCTGGAGAAGCGGGGGGTCAAGGTGGACCGGGCGATAATCCATCCCTGTATGTACAACAAACCGGTCTCCACACCGGACTGGACGCAGCTGAACTGCCATGGCGTCAACAACGTTCGGGACGTGTTCCTGGTTCACGGCAAGTATATCATTGAGGCCACCACCTGCCGCCGCTCCCGATGGTACGAGTATCTGAACCTGCGCCCGCACTTTGAGCGGTTCTTCAAAGAGGACCCGGAGATGGTGTGGTTCACCGCCCCCAAGCCGCGATTGACAGACGAGTCCTACGTCAAGAATTACTACTACTACTTCAACAACGTCTGGACTGATGAGGAGAAGCGGGACCGGCTGTACAACTGGGAGTTCCAGCTGACCGAGAAGGAGCCCCTCTGGGATGCTGCCGATGCCATGCGCTTCGGCAAGGATATTTTCCACCAGGGGTCGTGCGTGACCAACAAGAGCGGCATGGACTGGCTGAAGCGCATGTTCGCCGAGCTCGGCATCCGGGTGCACCACGTCCTGTTTGACACCCCATGGCCTCCATCGCCGGACCGACCGGATAACTACCATCCCTGGCACATTGACGTGAACCTGGTTCCGTTGCGACCGGGGCTGTGCATGTACAACCCAGACTGGAAGCCACGCACCCCGGAGCTGTGGGAACTGTTCAAGATAAATGACTGGGAGCTGATTCCCGCTGCCAGGCCGACCTACGTGCACAAGAACAAGGTCTACCTCACCGGGCTGTATGAGGGCAAGTCATGGATCTCGATGAACACCTTCTCCATTGACCCGAAGACGGTCTGTGTGGAGGCGCACGAGACGGCATACTGCGAGCAGCTGGACAAGCTTGGCTTCGAGGTAATCCCCATCCCCTACGAGAAGGTGATCCCGTTTGGCGGTGCTCTGCACTGCACCACGCTGGACATCTACCGAGAGGGCAAACTGGAGGATTACTTCCCGAAGCAGATCCCGGGCTACTAATAACCGACCAACGAAACGGGGCGCCTTGGCAAGGTGAGGCGCCCCGTTGAAATTTGGGAGGGGATGAGGCTTCCTTAAAGGAGGTAAAAAAGCAAGATGAACGGTTATCAGATCGGTTTGATCTCCCTTGTAGCGTTGTATGTCCTGGTCGGTGTGGCCATGTTCTACCTGGTTCAGCGGAGCGGCCGGCGCTTCATCATCGCCGGTAAGCGGCTGCCTTTATTCCTGATAGGCACCATGCTCTTCGCCCAGGCGCTGGACGCCAACGCCACGCTGGGAAATGCCGGAGGCGTGTATGCCGGTGGGTTTTGGGCTGGATTCCAGTTTCCGCTGGGGCTAGCCCTGTGTCTTGTTGTCGTCGCGATATGGTACGCCAAGCCCCTGAACCGGATGAACCTGATCACGCTGGCCGATTTCTACTTCCGGAGGTATGGCCGCAAGGTAGAAGTCCCCGTGGGACTGCTCATGTGTTTCAGCTTCGTCATCCTGGTCGCGGGCAACTTGGCCGGTGCCTCCTGGATAATCCACATGGTCTTCGGCTTTGACTACCTCCCGTCGCTGATCATAATGAGTATCCTTCTCCTTGCCTACACCTTCAGCGGCGGGCTTTTCTCCTGCGCAGCCACAGACATAGTGCAGCTATACCCCGCTCTGCTAGCCTTCGTTGGAGGCGCTATCTGGCTATTCTTCAGCTACGGTGGCGGCGATTGGGGCTACTTTGCTGCGGCAATCCCAGCTGGCTACGCTGACCTTAGCGGCCTATACTCCATAGAAAACGGGGCACTTCTGAACTGGGCGGGTATCCTGGCGCTCGGCATTGGTGACGTGGTTGCCCTTGACTTCATGGAAAGAGTCTTTGCCGCTAAAGACCCGGAAACTGCCCGCAGGGGCTGCTTGTGGGGCGCTGGGTTCACCCTGATACTGGGGCTGGCAGCTTCATTCATTGGTCTGATGGCCTTCCAGCTCTTTGGGGACATCGATGACCCCAGGTCAGTCATAGTGCTGGCGGCGACCTCCATGCCGTTGGTCGTCGGGCTATTCGTCATGGCTGGTGTCATCGGTGCCGGGCTATCCACTGCCAATGGTGGCGCACTGGCTGTAGCCGCGGTGCTGGGCAGGAATATGCTGCACCGGAACATTGTCCTGCCCATGCACAGAAGAAAGGCCAGAAAGCTGGGAGTGAGCGTTGAAGACTTGGGGATTGACTGGCGTGTTCTGGACCGCAGGCTTCTCTGGTGGGCCCGCCTCATGCTAATACCAGTGATGGCAGCGTCAGTTTACCTGGCCTACGTCAAACCTGAGCCAGGCATCATGCTGGTTCTCGCCTTTGACGTGGTCTTCGCCGGGTGTCTGGTGCCTCTGACGCTGGGCATCTACTGGAAAAAGGCAAACGCGTATGGGGCGCTGGCATCAGTCGTCATCGGGTCTTTGCTCCGATTATACTTGTTCTTGACCATCCCGGAGCATTTAGCCGGTTTGGATACACTAATTCCGCCGGTTGTCTCCCTCCTGGTGATGGTGCCAGTGAGCTTGCTAACGCAGAAACAAGACCCGCCAAAGCATGAGGTGATCTTCGAAACTCCCAGCGAGGAAGAGGTGGCCCGAGCCATACGCTACTAAAAGACGTTAGTCCATCTGCTGAGGCAGAAAGGAGGACAAACTTAACGCAGCGCAGCAGGCGAGGAGGAGATAGCAGCTATGGAGAGAAACAGAAGCAAAACCTTTGTCATTGCCCTTGGTGGTAACTCCATCCTGAGAGCAAAGCAGAAAGGAAGTGCCGAAGAGCAGTATGAGAATATAGAGCGCACCGCGGAACAGCTACTGGATTTGCTCAGCAGCGGGAACCGCATCGTAATCACCCACGGCAATGGACCACAGGTTGGCAATCTGCTCCTCGCCTGCGAGGCTGCCAAAGATATCGTGCCCCCTCTGCCCCTGGACATCTGCGGCGCAGCCACGGAGGGCTTCATGGGCTACATGATTCAGAATACCCTGGCCAACCAGCTGCGGCGGATAGGGGCCCCACACAATATCACCACCGTGGTAACCCAGGTGATCGTGGACCGCAATGACCCCGCCTTCAAGCACCCCTCCAAACCAATAGGCCCCTTCTACAGCGCCGAGGAGGCAGAGCAGCTGCGAAGAGAGAAAGGGTGGGAGATCATTGAAGACAGCGCCCGTGGTTACCGGCGGGTGGTGCCCTCACCAATACCGGTGAATATCCAGCAGGCCAGAATCATCAAGAGCATGCTAGATAGCGGCGAGATAGTGATCGCCGTCGGTGGCGGTGGCATCCCGGTGGTGAGGGAGGCTAACCGCGACCTGCGCGGCGTTGAAGCGGTGATTGACAAGGACTACGCCTCAGCCCGCCTGGCCATCGAGATAGATGCTGACGTCCTGTTTATTCTCACCGCGGTGGAGTATGCCTATCGAGACTTCGCCACACCTCAGCAGAAGGCGCTGGAGGAGCTGAGCCTGGCAGAAGCCAAGAAACTTCTGGAGGAAGGCCACTTCGGCAAGGGAAGCATGGAGCCCAAGATCCGGGCCGCCATAATGTTCCTGGAGGAAACAAGCCCAGACCCATCGCGGGAACGGGAGGTGATCATAACCCTCCCTGAGACGGCGATGAAGGCGCTCGAGGGCAAGACCGGCACCAGGATTATCAGATAGTCTACCCGGCGCCGCTGAAGCCTTCTTCAAAGGCTGCGTCCGCCTCCGCATAGAGGCTGGGCGCAGCCTCTAAGCTATCCTTTCCTTCCCCAGGGATGGATAATTGACATCGGCGCAAGCTGACAGAATATCCCCCGATTTTTCTCCCCAGACTATTGACAAATGGCGTTAGCCGGTTTATAATTGCAACTGGTTGCACCAACAATGAGTTGCACTACTACGCTAAAGAACAAAGGGCTGAAACTCACCCCACAGCGAAGGCTTATTCTAAACATCATCCACGAGTCCGGCGGCCACCTCACCGCTGAAGAAATCCTTGACTACGTCCATGCCCGGGTGCCCGGGGTAAATAAATCAACCGTCTACCGTACCCTGGAGCTTCTCGAGGAGCTGGGTTGCGTGTACAAGAGCGAGCTCGGGGATAGATTCATCTACCACCACGCTGAGGAGGGGCACCACCATCATCTGGTGTGCCGCGCCTGCGGCAAGAGCATTGACTGCGATGAGGACGTCTTTCTCCCGGTGGAGAGAGCACTCGATAAGAAATATGGCTTTCAAGCCCACTTCAAGCACATGGTGATGAGCGGCCTCTGCGCCGAGTGCCGGGACAAAGGCTAGTAACTTTAAAAAATTTTTAAAGAGCCAGGCAATTGGTTTAGCCGCGGTCATGATGTCTATCCCCCGTTCGGTAAAAACCATCGCCTGGAATGGAAAAGGAGGGATGAGCTATGCATATCCCCGATGGCTTTCTGAACATGGCCACTGTGGCGAGCACCTACACCATATCGGTGGGTGGGGTGGCCAACGCGGTGAGGATAGCCAATAAGAAACTGGGGGAAAAGCAGGTGCCCATGATGGGAGTTTTGGCCGCCTTCATCTTTGCTGCCCAGATGCTCAATTTCCCGGTAGCCGGGGGCACCTCCGGGCACCTCATCGGCGCGGCGCTGGCAGCTATTTTGCTCGGGCCATGGGCAGCGGTGATCATAATGAGTGCGGTGCTCATCGCCCAGAGCCTCATCTTTCAGGATGGCGGCCTCCTCGCCCTGGGAGCCAATATCTTCAATATGGCCATCATCGCCAGCTTCAGCGCCTATTATATCTACCGCCTAGCCCAGTCACTCCTTGGCGATAGCGGCAAGGGGCAGCTCATCGGCGTTTTCGCGGCTAGCTGGGGCTCGGTGTTACTTGCCTCCATCGCCTGTGCCGTGGAGCTGGCCATCTCAGGGGCGTCACCCTGGGGGGTGGTTCTGCCCGCCATGGCTGGCGTCCACGCCCTTATTGGTATCGGTGAAGGGCTTATCACCTCAGCCGTGGTCAGCCTGGTGCTGGCCACCAGAGCTGACCTCATGCGCCTGCAAAAAATCTAGCCGTTTGGGAGGACACAGATGAGCAAGAAATGGTGGATAATCGCGCTAGTTATCTCTCTGGCGCTGGCCACCATATCGCCCTTGGCCTCGTCAGCGCCCGATGGGCTGGAAAGGGTGGCCGAGGATAATGGCTTCCTTAGCCTGGCATTGGAAGCGCCATTTGAGATTGTGGCTGATTACGTCTTTCCGGGGATAGCCAATGAGGCGCTGGCCACCATAATCGCCGGCTGGCTGGGCACCATCCTTTTGTTTATCGCCGTATACGGTCTTGCTTGGTTAATCAAATCAAGAAGAAGGACAACTACTGTCTAGTCAGATACCAAGTCCCATAGGTGTAATGAATGAGGCACAGTTTCCTCGACCAGTATAGCGACCGGGATAGCCTGATACACCGGCTTGACCCCCGCACCAAGCTGGTGAGCACCTTTCTCTTCATAACCGCGGTGGCGCTGACGCCACCTGACGGATGGGTGTCTTACGCCCTGTACTCGGCCATCTTGGCCATCTGGCTAATGCTATCCCGTGTGCCCCTCGGCTACGTTCTCAAGCGCTCCCTGGTGGTCCTCCCCTTCGTGGTGCTGATCGCCATATTCATCCCCTTTTTCCGGGAGGGAGAAATAGCCGGTAGCTACAATCTGTGGCTGTGGCAAGTGTCAGTTACCCACAGCGGGATTATCATCCTGCGCAATATCCTGATTCGGGCCTGGCTCTCCGTCCTCAGCCTGATTCTGCTCACCTCAACCACCAAGCTGCCTGACCTTCTGAGGGGGCTGGAGCAACTGCACATGCCCCGGGTAATGGTCATGGTGCTCTCCTTCATGTATCGGTATATCTTTGTGCTGGTGGATGAAGTGATGCGGATGAAGCAGGCCAGGGACAGCCGCAACTTCGGTGGCCGGCGCTGGTGGCAGATACGGACGGTGGGCAATATGATCGGCACCCTCTTCATCCGTGCCTATGAGCGCGGGGAAAGGGTTTACGCCGCCATGATGGCCAGAGGCTTTGACGGCCAAAGCCGGACGCTGAAGCGCCTGGAATTCAAGCCGGCGGATGCCTACTTTGGGCTGAGCCTCGGGACGCTGGTCATCTGGGGCAACCTCATCAACCTAATTTAGCTAGCCAAACAAGATTATGGACGACGCCATCAGAATAGAAAAACTCTCCTTCAGCTACCCCGATGGCCACCAGGCCCTTGCCGGGGTCAGCCTGGTCATTGGCCGGGGGGAATCAGTGGGCATCGCCGGCCCCAACGGGGCGGGGAAGTCCACCCTGCTGCTTCACCTAAACGGCATACTGCGCTCAGATGATGGGGCGGTCAAGGTCTTGGGGCAGCCCGTGGATGATAAGAACCTGAGGTGGATAAGAAGCAAGGTGGGGCTGGTATTCCAAGACCCGGATGACCAGCTATTCTCGCCGACCGTTTTTGATGATGTCGCCTTTGGCCCCATCAACATGGGCTATACCGCATCTGAGGTCAAAGAGGCAGTAGCCAGGGCTCTGGACTGGGTTGGCATGAAGGGCTGTGAGGAGCGCTCTTGCCACCACCTCAGCTTTGGTGAGAAGAAGCGGGTTTCCCTGGCCACCGTCCTGGCCATGGACCCCGAGATACTGGTGCTGGATGAGCCTACCAGCAACCTTGACCCCGCCGGCAAGTGGGCCCTGATCAGCCTGCTCAAAAAACTGGCCGTGACCAAGATAGTCGCCACCCATGACCTTGAGATGATGCAGGCTCTCTGCCAGCGCATCGTCCTCCTGGACCAGGGGCAGGTGGTGGCTGAAGGCCCTGCGGAGAAGATTCTGGCGGATAAGGATTTGCTCGCTGCCCACGGGCTGCTCTCCGCCGAGCCAGTCTAACCAACCCCTAGCTAGACCCCTTCACCACAAAAGATACCTCACTTCCTCTCTTCATTTGATTTCCTCCGCAGCGAGAACCGCTCCAAGGTCGCCTGCGCTTTTGCAGAAATGGTATAATTAAGCGCAAAGCAAAGGCCGCTCTCAAGTAAGCCAAACTGTTTATTATTTTGGAGGTGATTTGGGTGAAGAGGTCAGCTCATCTGGCAGAAGGCGCTGATAGCACGCTTTCGGCAAAACTGGAGGCCTTAAAGGGCCTGCTTTCTGAGATGGGGAGCGTGCTCATCGCCTATTCTGGCGGGATGGACAGCACCTTTCTGCTCAAAATAGCCTCCAGCGTGCTCGGAGACAAGGTGATGGCGGTAACCGCCAGCTCAGAAACCTACCCCTCAAGGGAGATGGAGGAAGCCAAGCGTAATGCCCAGATGCTTGGGGTAAGACACCTGGTCATCCATACCTGCGAGCTGGAGGATGCCAACTTCACCTCCAACCCCCCGGAGAGATGTTATTACTGCAAGAAAGAGCTGTTCTCCAAGCTGGTGGAACTGGCCCGGCAATATGACCTAAACTATGTGGCTGATGGCTCAAACTATGATGACTTGAACGATTTTCGCCCAGGGATGAAGGCAGCCGCCCAGTTTGGCGTGAGGAGCCCGTTAAAGGAGGCCAAGCTCACCAAAGAGGATATCAGAAGGCTCTCCCGGGAGATGAATCTGCCCACTTGGGATAAACCACCCCAGCCTTGTCTCTCAAGCCGGTTTCCCTACGGCGCCCCCATCACCAAGGAGAAGCTCTCCCGGGTTGAGCTCGCCGAGGAGTTTTTGATGAGCTTCGGCATCAGGCAGCTGAGGGTGAGAGACCATGGTGACATCGCCAGAATAGAGGTTCCCAGGGAGGACATGCCCCTGCTTCTCGATGAGAAAGCGGCCAGGAAAATCGTGGAGCGGTTCAAGGCCCTGGGCTACAACTACATCACGCTGGATATCCAGGGCTACCGCATGGGCAGCATGAACGAGCCACTAAAGAGGGGGAGTTAGCCTTGGACAGGGAGAAGATAACCGAGCTTCTGGAAAAGGTGAGAGAGGGGAAAATCGAGGTCACCGAGGCATTAGGCATGCTGAAATCCCTCCCCTACGAGGATCTTGGCTTTGCCAAGATAGATACCCACCGGGATCTAAGGAAAGGCTTCCCTGAAGTGATTCTGTGCCGGGGGAAAACCCCGGAGCAGGTGGCCAAAATCATGGAGAGGCTGGCTATGGGCAACAAGTTCGTCATGGCCACCAAAGCAAGCCAGGACGTTTATCAGGCGGTGAAAAAGGTAAGGCCAGATGCCGTCTACCATGAAATGGCGAAGATAGTAGTCGTCGGCAGGAAAGAGCGGGAGATGGCGACCAGAACCATCCTGGTGGTCAGCGCCGGAACCGCTGACCTGCCCATCGCCGAAGAGGCCGCGGTCACCGCCGAGGCCATGGGCAACGCGGTGGAGCGGCTCTATGACGTCGGTGTGGCCGGAGTCCACCGCTTCTTTGACCACAAAGAGAAGCTGTTTGGGGCCAATGTCATCATCGTTGTCGCTGGGATGGAAGGAGCCCTAGCCAGCATCGTGGGCGGGCTGGTGGATAGACCGGTGATCGCCGTCCCCACCAGCGCCGGCTATGGGGCCAGCTTTGAGGGGCTGGCGGCGCTGCTGACCATGCTCAACTGCTGCGCACCGGGCGTGGTGGTGGTGAACATAGATAACGGCTTTGGGGCCGGATACTTTGCCAGCATCATCAACCAGATGGGCGCGGAGAGATGAAGATAGCCTACTTTGACTGCTTTTCCGGCGTCAGCGGCGATATGATTTTGGGCGCCCTGATTGATGCCGGGCTGGAACTGCGGGAGCTTGAAGCGGAACTAGATAAACTGAAGCTCTCCGGATACAAGCTCAGCGCGGAGAAAGTAATAAGAGCGGGTATCTCTGGCACCAAGTTCAGCATGGAGATAACTGAGCAGAGCGGGGAGAGGAGATTAAAGGATATCACCCAACTCATTGACCAGAGCAGCCTGGACAGCGATATCAAAACCTTAGGCAAGAGGGTATTCCAGGAGCTGGCCACGGTTGAGGCGGAAATCCACGGCAAAGACGCTGCCGAAATACACTTCCATGAAGCCGGGGGGCTTGATTCCATCATAGACGTGATTGGTTCCCTGGTCGCCATAAAGAAGCTCGGCATTGAGGCAGTTTACGTATCCAAGATTCACCTCGGCACCGGCTTTGTTCAGTGCCGGCACGGGATGCTTCCCGTCCCAGCCCCGGCCACATTGGCTCTGCTCAAAGGGGTACCAATCCGCTCCCAAGGTATAGAGGCGGAGCTGGCTACCCCAACTGGCGTCTCGCTCCTCAGGACCCTAGCCCGGAGCTTTGGCACTATGCCGGAGATGCGGCTGGAGAAGGTGGGCTACGGCGCCGGGAGCCGGGAGCTGGAGATACCAAACCTATTGAGAGTGTACATTGGCGAAGCCGACGAGGGAGAATATGAACGGGACGAGGTTATCCTCATGGAAACGAACCTGGACGACACCAGCCCAGAGCTGCTGGCCCACGCCTCGGAAGTGCTCCTGAAACAAGGGGCGCTTGACGTCTTCATGACGCCCATCTTCATGAAGAAGAACCGTCCCGGAACCATGCTCAGCGTTCTGACGACGCCGGATAAGCTTGATATGCTCCTTGCTACCATCTTCAACGAGATAGCCACCCTAGGCGTCCGCCTGCACCATCTGGAAAGGAGAAAACTCTCCCGCGAAGTCATCTCCGTAGAGACCAGATTCGGGGAGATAAAGGTGAAGATAGGTAGACTGGAGAACAAGGTCAAAGCCATCTCCCCCGAATACGAGAGCTGCCGGGAAATCGCGCTGAAATTGGGAATCCCCCTAAAAGAGGTCTACGACGAAGCCAAAGAGATGGCTAGAAAAGCGCTATCCGGGGAAAAGAGTACCTAAAATATTATAAATTCCTGAGGCCTTCCCGCTCTCCGGCACTACTTCTCCAGTGTTAAGTGCGCTTACCCAGGCGACGACCAAACGCCTGGTATTCATCCCACATCTGCTGGGGGAGCCTATCGCCAAACTTGGTGAAGAACTCCCCAATCCCTTTGAGCTCCTCGACCCAATCATCCGCGGAAACCTCAAGCAGCCGGCGCATGGCTTCAGAGGGAAGGTCTAGGCCATCCAAATCAAGCGCCTGAGGGGTGGGCACATAGCCGATGGGTGTCTCTTTAGCCTCAGCCTCGCCCGCGCAGCGCCGCATTATCCAGTCCAGCACCCGCAGATTCTCGCCAAACCCGGGCCAGAGAAAGCGGCCCTGCTCATCGGTGCGGAACCAGTTAACATGAAATATCTTGTGGGTGGTTTGGCCAGGCGCTTGCCCACCTCAAGCCAGTGGCCAAAGTAATCAGCCATGTTGTAACCGCAGAACGGCAGCATGGCCATGGGGTCACGCCGCACCTCCCCCAGCTTACCGTACTGGGCCGCGGTGCGTCCGAGGCCATGGTGGCAGCAACCATGTTGAGCACCACGTAAATGCTATCGGTGAGCTCAACGCCGATCTTGCTGAAAGGTGAGCCAACCGGCCCCATGGAGAAGGGGATGGCGTATATGGTGCGCCCCCGCATGGCACCTTTGAAATAGCACCAGCTTTGGCGTAGGCCTCCTCTGGGCTCATCCAGTTATTAGTGGGGCCAGCGTCTTCCTTCTTACGCGTGCAGATATAGTTAGATGCTCGGTGCGGGCCACGTCATTGATTGCGGTACGATGGTAGACACACCTGGGAAGCTTCTCCTGATTGAGTTGGATGAGCTCCCCAGTGGCAAAAGCTTCCTTCTCCAGGCGCTCCCGCTCCGCTTCTGAGCCATCGCACCAGTAAATGTCATCGGGCTGACATAGTTCGGCACACTCCTCAACCCACCTCTTCAGGACGGCATGATTTGTCACCGCTGGCCCTTCTCCCTAGTAAAGTATAGTGCCCTAATAAAATTGAAGGGAAGTTTGCCCCTTCGCGAATTTCTGCTTTCCCAGGAAGCAGAAAACTGGAAATCCTCAACCGTCTGCAACTGTTTCGGTGCCTGTTTTGACAACACTCTAGTTAATCGTGAGATATTTGTCAACTTCTTACCACTTTGGGGGCTATTAAACTCTAATCCCTTAATGATATAATTTAAAATGAAGACGAGCCTGCGGCTCGTGAATATGAGGGGGATAAATAGCAGGAGGAAATAGAGGAGCTATCATGAGCACGAAATGGTTCGCCAGACTAGTTCAGGCAGCTGCCATCACCCTCACCCTGGTCGCCATCTGCCAGGAACTTGAGAAGCCCAAGGAGGAGCGGAAGTGGCATGGGACAGTCGCCGGCTTCATCCCCTATGACTTCCGGCGCCCCACCCTGGAGAAGTTCAGAGACGCCTACTGGAATCCCTACGAGAGCCGAATTTTCACCCCTGAGGTATTTGGCCTGGGCTGGGCCATCAATTTCTACGCCCTGCTGGAAAGGCTGAAGCTGATCGGGCAAAGCATCTCCGAGGAGGATTTCCTCATGCCCGGCGAGCACATGCGAGAAGTGCTCACCCACGCCCTGGAGGCGGAATAAACTGGGAAAGAAGCCCAGAAAGGAGAAAGCTTTGCCCGCCCAAGAGACAGCGCAGTTTGTCCTGGAGAGCATTAAGGCCTTTGCCAGCACCAGCTTTCTCAACCGCCTGCCCGCGCCGGAGGAAGGCTTCATCTTTGACCCACCGCTGGTGCAGTTTGCCGATGGTGATGACCCCGTCTTCCTTGAATATCATGAAGTAGTCAACCCCAGCCACCTCACCCCCCGCCAGGCGCTGGCCCAAGCCTACGGCGCCAACCCCGATGATATGCCCAAACACCTCTCCGTCATCAGCTGGATTCTGCCCATCACCAGCCGGACACGGCAGTCCAACCGCCAGCAGACGAAGGGCCCCTCCCGCCGCTGGGCATACACCCGCTGGTATGGGGAAAAATTCAACGAAGCACTTCGGGAACACGTGGTGAAGCTTCTCACCGAAAAGGGATACCTAGCAGCAGCGCCGGTGCTGCAACCCTACTTCAAAACTTTCACTAGTGAAAAGGGGCACTACTCCAACTGGTCGGAACGGCACATCGCCTACGCCGCCGGGCTGGGCACCTTCAGCCTCTCCGATGGCTTCATCACCGAGCGCGGCATCGCCCACCGTTGTGGGAGCGTGGTCACCAACCTAGCGCTGCCAGCCAGCCCGAGAACAGCCAGCAACCACTATTCAAACTGCCTATTTTATGTCAACCATAAGTGCCTGGCCTGCATCCGCCGCTGCCCCGCCGGGGCCATCACCGAGCGCGGCCACGACAAAATAAAATGCAGTGAGTACATTGACTCCGAGATAGGCTACCTGAAAGAGGAATACGGGGTGGAGGAAATCGGCTGCGGCCTCTGCCAGACCAAGGTCCCCTGCGAATTTAAGATACCGGTGAGGAAATCGAACACCTAGCTTCCCCCCACACCCCATCACCGCTGAGCTTCTCCAGCTTTACCGGCATAAGTCTATTGGTTAAATCCTCAGCGCTCTTGGTATAGACCTTGATGTAGTTCGCAGTGAGGCCAGACCAGACGCCACCCATCTGCTTCTCCCATAATACCGCCATCGTCCTACCTAGAAACCGCTGGTGGAAATTTCTGGCGCTCTCCTCAGCCAGCGCCAACATCCGCTGGCGGCGCTCTTTTTTCACTTTATCCCCTACCTGCTGGGGCATTCTGGCTGCCTCGGTGCCAGGGCGGGGGGAGTAAGGAAAAACATGAATGCGGGCAAATTCCATTCTCCGGCAGAAGCCGAGGCTCTCCTCAAACTCGGCTTCGGTCTCCCCGGGGAAGCCAACGATGACATCAGTAGTGATGGCTGCCTCAGGCGCCACCTGACGAATCATAGAGACTGCCTGCTGATACCTGGCAGTGGTGTAGCGCCGCTTCATGCGGGCAAGCACAGTGTCGCTGCCGCTCTGGAGGGAAAGGTGAAAGTGCGGACAGAGACGCTCATCACGCCACAGCCCAACAAGCTCCGGGGTGATTTCCTGAGGCTGGAGGGAAGATAGCCTCAGTCTGGCCACATCGGTCTCCGCCAGGATGCGCTCAAGTAGTTCCTTAAGGCCAGCACCCTGCCAGTTATAGGCGCCAATCTCGGTCCCAGTGAGTACCACCTCTCTGGCACCGAGGGATATCCAGTGCCTGATTTCGGCGATAACCCGCTCAGGGGGCAGGCTCTCCTCTCTCCTGCGCACCAGGGGCACTACACAGTAAGCGCAGAAACGCTGACAGCCATCCTGAACCTTGATGAAAGCACGGGTCCGAGAGCCACGATATGGGCAGGCCTGAGCCAAAGGTTGAGGGGGCAAACAGCCGCGCTCCTCCAGGAGGCGCACTAGAGCCTGCTTCTGCTCATTGCCCAGGACAAGGTCAACTCCCTCAAGCCGAGCCAGCTCCTGGGGGGAGCGCTCCGCATAGCAGCCAACCACCACCAGCCGGGCGCTAGGGTTCTCCCGGTGGGCCTGCCGCAAGAGATGACGGGACTTGCGGTCTGCAATATGGGTTACCGTGCAGGTGTTCAGGATATAAACATCCGCCTCACCCACCGCGGAGACCAGCTCGTGCCCAGCCTCAGCTAGTTGCCTGGCCAAAAGCTCCGTCTCCGCCTGGTTGAGCTTGCAGCCCAGGCTATCCAGGGCAACCTTGCTTCGCCTTATTTCGCCCATTCCAAATCTCATTATACTGTCCAGCTTGCCCAAGGGTCAAAGCTGAGACTCGCTTGCAAATAGCCGGGATTTATGGTAAAAAAGTAGTTAAATCCGCGGCAAAGGTTTTCCCCTATGAGACATAAAATTCTGGAGAGAATTCCCCAAGAGCAGCTACAACAGGACTTGGAGAGATACCGCCAGCGAGCCATTGAGCTGGGAGCAACTGACGCCAAGATCATCACCACCGATGAGGTGATCATTGATGAGAGGGTACTGGCCAAATGTACCTACCCCAAATGCCCCAGCTATGGCACCAACGCCAACTGCCCTCCCCACGCCATGAGCCTGGAGCAGGTGCGAAAGGTGGTCAGTAACTTCAGCTACGGCGTATTCCTCAAGCTTGAGGTGCCACCGGAGCACACCGCTGGCCAGGAGGCGATAGATAAAGGGTTATTTAACCCCTACCGCAAAAAACTGTCTGAAATTGCCGCCAAGATTGAGGCCGAGGCCTTCTATGACGGTTACCACCTGGCGCTGGCCTTTGCCAGCGGCTCGTGTAAAGGCACCTTTTGTCCCGATATTGAGTGTCAGGCCCTGCTCCCGGGGCAACCCTGCCGATACCCACTCAAGTCCAGGACCTCTATGGAAGGGGCCGGGATGGATGTCTACACCATGGCCACCAAGGTCGGCTGGGATATCTATCCCATCGGCGCCGCCACATCGCCAGCAGATGTCCCCTGCGGCATGAGGCTGGCGCTGGTGCTCATCTACTGAATGCTTCTGCTTCAGGAGGGATAGAAAGGAGCCGATGAACAATTACCCCAATCGAGTTGTCGTCACCGGGATGGGCATTCTCAGCCCCCTGGGTCTGGATACTGCCACTACCTGGGAGGGCCTCATCGCCGGCAAATCCGGCATTGACTATATCACCCTGTTTGACCCGGAGTGCGTTGAGACCAAGTTCGCCGGTGAGGTAAAGGGGTTTGAGCCCACTGACTACATGGAGCGCAAGGAGGCCCGCCGCATGGACCGCTTCGCCCAGCTGGCGGTGGCGGCCAGCCGCCAGGCGGTGGAGCAATCCAGGCTGGAGATCAACCCCTCTAACTGCGATGACATTGGTGTCATCATCGGCAGCGGCATCGGCGGGCTGACCACCCTGTTTGAACAGACCAAAGTGCTTCTGGAGAAAGGGCCAGATAAGGTGAGCCCCTTCCTCGCCCCGATGATGATCGCCGATATCGCCGCCGCCCAGGTCTCAATCGCCCTGAACTTAAGAGGCCCAAACTACTGCACCACCTCAGCCTGCTCCAGCGGCTCGGATGCCATCGGGGCCGCCTATGAGATCATCAGACACGGCGGAGCGCAGGTCATGCTCGCCGGCGGCACCGAGTCAATCATCAACCCGCTGGGCATCACCGCCTTCAACGCCCTAAAGGCCATCTCCACCCGCAATGACGCCCCACAGCTGGCTTCCCGCCCCTTTGATGCCGAGCGTGACGGCTTTGTCATCAGCGAGGGGGCCTGCGTGCTCGTCCTGGAAAATTTGGAGCACGCCCTGCGCCGCGATGCTGATATTCTGGCGGAGATTCTGGCTTATGGGGCCACGGCCGATTCCTTTCATGTTACCCAGCCGCTGGAAAATGGGGAGGGTGCCACCAAAGCCATGCAGGTGGCGCTGAAAAAGGCGGGGATCGCCCCTACTGAAATTGATTACATCAATGCCCATGGTACCTCCACCCCACTGAATGATGTTATGGAGACCAAAGCCATAAAGAGCGCCTTTGGTGACCACGCCTACCGGATTCCGGTAAGCTCCACCAAATCAATGACGGGACATCTCATCGGCTGTGCCGGAGCCGCGGAGGCGCTATTCTGTATCCTGGCCATCCAGAATGATATCATCCCACCAACCATCAACCTCACCAACCCTGACCCAGAGTGCGATTTAGATTACGTGCCCAATGTGGCGCGCCCGGCCAAGGTCACCACCGCCCTCTCCAATTCCTTTGGCTTTGGCGGCCATAATTCGGTTTTGATCTTTCGAGAATACGCTGAGGCGTGAACTTGAGCCGCTACCGTTGGAATCTGCTGCCACCGGCTCCGGAAAGCTACCTGGCCAATGCCTCAGGCTTGCCTCCGCTGGTCATCCAACTGCTGTACAACCGTGGCCTCAGAGAACCGGCAGAGCTACCAGCTTTCATCGCCGCTGATAAGAGCCTCTCTAGTAGCCCCTTCCTTCTGCCCGATATGCACCAGGCGGTGGCCAGAATCTACCGGGCGCTACTCTCCAGCGAGAACATCGCCGTCTACGGAGACTATGACACTGACGGCATCACCGCCACTGCCCTGCTCGTCCAGGGACTTTCCTTTCTTGGTGGCCGAGCCATCCCCTACATCCCCCACCGCCTGACCGAGGGCTACGGGCTGAAAAAAGCCGCTCTGGAAAGCCTGCGCCAGCAGGGTATTAGCCTGGTGGTCACCGTTGACTGCGGCATTACCAGTCTAGCTGAAGTGAAGAAAGCAGGGAGGCTGGGGCTTGACGTCATCATCACCGACCACCACACTCCACTCGCCGAAATCCCGCCAGCGGTGGCCACGGTTAACCCCAAGCTGCCCAATTCAAACTATCCCTTCTCCGAGCTCACCGGGGCTGGGGTAGCCTTCAAGCTGCTTCAGGCCCTCTTTGAGAGCATCGGTCGGGAAGGGGAGCTGGATGAACTCATGGACCTGGTGGCCCTGGGCACCATTGCCGATATCTCGCCACTACTGGGGGAGAATCGCTATCTGGTTAAGGAGGGATTGAAATTAATCAACGCCGCTCCCCGGCTGGGCATCAGGGAAATCCTAAATCAGGCGGGACTAAATAGTAGAGAGAGTCTGGATGCGGAGAGCATCTCCTGGATTATCGCCCCCCGCCTGAACGCCGCCGGCAGACTGGAGCACGCCATCAGCAGCTACAAGTTGCTCCTCACCGATTCGCCAGAGGAGGCGCACCGGCTGGCGGTGTGGCTGGAGCAGAAAAATGCGGAGCGCCAGAAATTGACCAGCGCCGCCTTAGCCAAAGCCAGAGAGCAGGTGCTGGCCCAGGGAATCTCCCCGCTTCTCATCGTTAGCGATAAGGACTATCCGGTAGGCATCGCCGGACTAGTCGCCAGCCGCCTCTCGGAGGAGTTTTACCGCCCAGCCATCGTCATCAGAACCGGCGAGAAGATGAGCAGCGCCAGCTGCCGCAGTATCCCTGAGTTCAATATCATCGCCGCCCTAAATCAGTGCCGCCATCTGCTATCCCAGTTTGGTGGCCACTCGCAGGCCGCCGGCTTCACCCTGCCCACCCGGAATCTAGCTCGCCTGCGGGATATGCTGCTTGAGATGGCCACGGAACAACTTGCCGGAGTTGACCTGCGCCCTTGCCTTGATATCGATGCTGAAGTGAGCCTAGCCGACCTCGGGGGTGACACCTTCCCCCTAGCCCAGCAACTTGCCCCCTTCGGCCGGGGTAATCCCATGCCCACCTTCCTCAGCCGCAGGGTGGAGGTCATTGACCGCCGCACCATGGGCAATGGCGAGCACCTGAGGCTGAAGCTGAAGCAGGACAGCACCATATGGGACGCGGTGGGCTTCGGGCTGGGCGGTTACCTAGCCCAGATGGCCTCGCCCCTTGATATCGTCTATAATCTGGAGGTAGACCGGTGGAGCGGGGAGGAAAGGCTCAGGCTCAATATCCTGGACTTTGCCCCCGCGGAGAGAACTAAATAAGGTCATTTCGAGCATGACCAGCAAAATACTTTTTATCATCATCGCCAAGGTCAATGCCTAAAAATAAATCTTTTAGGGTTATCAGGCATGAATAGCCAGATACTGCTGTTTCCCGTCGCTCTCATCAGCGCTTACCTTATCGGTTCTCTTCCTTCAGCGTATATCATGGGCCGCCTGCGCAAAGGGGTAGACATCCGCCAGGTGGGCAGCCGGAGCATGGGGGCCATGAACGTCTTCTACCAGGTGGGCTTCTGGGAAGGGCTCCTGGTTCTGGCTGCGGACATAGGCAAAGGCGCCGCGGCCGTTGCCCTGGCCCGCTGGCTGGGCACGCCGCTGGTGGTTCAGTTACTCGCCGGGGCCGCCGCGGTGCTGGGACACGGTTTTACCATCTTCCTCAAATTCCGCGGCGGGAGGGGAGGCGCCACCTGCATCGGCATCCTTGCCTACCTCATCCCCTGGGGCATACCCTTCTACGCTGCCCTTTTCGGGATAATCCTGCTGATAACGCGCTACCCTACCCTCAGCTACAGCCTCGCCTTCCTCGCCTTTATCTTCACCGCCTGGCTGAAATACCACTCCCTGGAACTGGTCATTTTCTCCATAGGCGTCCTGCTTCTCCCCGCCACTAAATACATCCCCAGGATAAAGGAGATGCGCGCCCGAGCAGGAAGCTGGCGGCATGTCTTCCTGCGCCGAAACCTGAAGGACAGATTGTAGTATTAAGAAGCCCTAACTCTTAGCCGAGCCGGCGGGAGGCAAAAGCGCCATAATGACGGCACCTCCAATGGCAAGCCCAGCCAGCGCCAGCCAGACGCCCTGATAGCTGCCCCAGTGGTCAAAAACCCAGCCAGCCAGAGGCGGACCAACCAAGGTGCCCAGTATCCCTATCCCCCAGATGAAGCCGACGATGGTGCCAAAGCTAGTCCGTCCAAAGTATTCCCTGGGCAGAGCCCCAGCCATGGTGAGGCTGCCTCCGTAACCAAGGCCGAAGAGGATAAAGAAAGGAACCAGCAGCTCAGCCCCCACTAGGGGAGTAAGCTCAAAACAGAGTAGCCCCAGCGCCACCAGACCCAGAGCGCCCGCCGCCAGCCGCCGCTTATCAAGTCTATCCCCCAGCCAGCCAAAGCCGAGACGGCCGCCAATGCTGAGTAGCGGGATAGCGGTGGCCACCAGGCCCGAGGTTGCCCTGGCGACGCCGATGCTGCTTAGGTAAGGCATGACGTGGGTCACCACTGTGACCACAGCGATGAATTTGGGCATCAGCCCCAGGGTTATCTTCCAGAAGACCGAGCCTTTCATCGCCTCTCGGGCGCCGATATCCACTTCCTTAGTTTGAGGGGTGGCCGAAACTCCATCACCCCCCGCTATCTGGCCCCTCTCACCATCCGGCAGATAGCCATACTGCTCTGGCTTGTGCCGCACCACCAGCGAGAGGGGCAGGCCCACCGTCAGCAAGCCCAGGGCAAGGATGACCACCATCATCCGCCAGCCATAGAGGTCGATGAGCTGGACCACCAGCGGCACCAGAAGACCTCCCGAGCCATAGCCACAGATCATGATGCCGGTGGCCAGCGCCACCCGGCGGCGGAACCAGTTGGCCACGGCGGTCATCATCACCGTGCTCCCGGTACAGCTCATGCCGATGGCCATCAGGATGAAGGCAGCATAGAACACGCCGAGAGAGCCGGTCTGGCTGAGGAGCATTAACCCTAGGCTGCCGATGACCACCCCGCCAAATATCAGTCTCCTTGGCCCCCAGCGGTCAACCAGCATGCCCACCACTGGGGTAAGCAGGCCCACCTCCAGGCCACGCAGTGAGGCGGCTAGAGAAATCTGCGCGTAGCTCCAGCCAAATTCAGCAGCGATGGGCTCAAAGACGGCGGTAAATCCATAGAAGATGACGCCACCCATATACAGCGCCACGATAAAGCAGGCGCCAACCACCCACCACCCGTAGAACACCCTTGGCGGGCTCCATCTCCGAGGCATTATGCCGCCACCCCCAGAGGAGCCAAGGCACAAGAATGGGGGTGGAACACCGGCGCTGCGGTGAGGGCGATATCAAAGGAGCCTGTGATAAAGGCTGCCGTGCTGGTAATTATGATGTTCATCATTGTTTTCTTAAGAAATCAGGCGCAGAGCGCTTGGACAAAGGCTTCAGCATCAAAGGGGGCCATATCCTCCACCTTCTCCCCCGTGCCGACGAACTGGATGGGAATTTGAAGCTCATCGCATATTGCCAGCACGATGCCCCCCTTGGCGGTGCCATCCAGCTTGGCCAGAAAGATACCGGTTACGCCCACCGCCTCGGTGAAATACCGAGCCTGAGCCAGGCCATTCTGGCCGGTGGTGGCATCAAGCACCAGGATGACCTCATGGGGGGCAGCGGCATCAGACTTGGCGGCCACCCGCTTGATCTTCTTCAGCTCCTCCATCAGATTATACTTGGTGTGCAGTCGGCCGGCAGTATCAATGATCACCTCCTCAATCTTCCGGCCGCGCGCCGCCTGCAGGGCATCAAAGACCACCGCCCCGGGGTCAGCCCCAGGCTGATGGGCGATGACCTCGGCGCCCACCCTCTTCCCCCAGGACTTGAGCTGGTCAATCGCCGCCGCCCGAAAGGTGTCCGCCGCCACCAGCAGCACACTCTTGCCCTCCCGTTTCAGGCTATGGGCGAGCTTGGCGATGGACGTGGTCTTGCCACCACCGTTGACCCCCACCACCAGCGTCACCCTGGGCGAGGATACCGCACCCAGTGCCTCCTTACGGTCAACTTTGAGGATATTGACCATTTCCGCCTGGAGCGCCGCCCACACCTCCGAGCCACCGTCGAGCTTCTCCTCGGCCACCCGCTGTTTTACCCTCCCGATGAGCTTTTCCGCAGTGCTCACCCCGACATCGGCGGCAATGAGCAGCTCCTCCAGCTCATCCCAGACCTCATCTCCCACCGTTGGGCGGTCAAACAGCTGCACCACCCGCCCAAACCAGGTCTCGCGGCTGCGCTTCAGCGCCTGCTTCAAGAGGTTAGCTATCTTACTTCACCCCCTAGCTATTTAGCAGTCCCTCAAGCAATACCTCAGCGGCCTTTTTATCCAGCGGCTGATTGTTATTGCCGCACTTGGGCGATTGGATGCAGCTCGGGCAACCATCTTGGCAGGGGCACTCGCTGATCGCCCTTAAGGTAGCTTGCCACAACTCGGTTATCATGTCAAAACCCTTCTCGGCGATGCCGATGCCGCCGGGATAGGCGTCATAGATGAAAACTTGAGCCCGGCCGGTATCAGGGTGGAGCGGGGTGGAGACGCCACCGATGTCATTGCGGTCGCAGAGGGCAAAGAGGGGCAGAATACCGATGGCGGCATGCTCCACCGCGTGCAATCCCCCGGCAAAATCAAGCTGCATCTCCTCCAGCCGGGCGAGCACCTCAGGGGGCAGGTCAAACCAGAGCGCCATGGTGGGAAAACACTGGGGTGGCAGATCAAGCGGCTCCTCACCAATTACCTCGTCGGTGAACTGGGCTTTCTTCTTGAAACCAACCACGGTGGTGGTGACCTCAACCTCGCCCAAATACACCTTCACCCGCCCCGCGCTTTTATCTCGGCTCAAGTTCACGATATGCAAATCCTCAAGCTCCTTGGTCTGGGTGTAGTAATTGGCCGTGGTCGGCTCGGCATAGGCAGTGCGGCCAGCCAGGTCAAGCTCTTTGATTAAATAGGATTCTCCCTGATGCAGGTAGATCGCCCCGGGATGTATTTGAAAGAGGGCGACGCTGGCCTCCACCGTCTCCAGCATTGAGTTGGTTGAGGTGTCAATAACGGCGAAGTTCTGCCCGGTGGTGGAGCGGATACCTACCACCTGCGCCGGATAGGCGAGCGCTGGAGAAAGATACCACCTTTGGTTGCGCTCCTTAAGCAAGCCCTCCTCCTCCAGCACCTTCCTTTCCCGAGCAAGAGTATCGCCGAAGATTTCCTCATCCTCACGGCTTAAGGGGCATTCCCAGGCGGCGCATAGGAGATGCGCCCTCAAGATATATGGGTTAGCCGGGTTAACCAGCGCATTCTCAAAGTTTTTGCCAAAGAAAGCTTCAGGATGACGCATGAAATACTGGTCCAGTGGGTTATCCAGCGCCACCAAGAAGCTCATGGACTGGCCTTGACTGCGGCCGCTTCTGCCCGCCTGCTGCCAGGTGCTGGCGATGCTTCCTGGGTATCCTGCCAGCACGGTGGCCTCCAGGTCACCGATGTCAACGCCCAGCTCCAGGGCATTGGTCGCCACCACCCCGGTGAGACGGCCCTCAAAAAGCTCCCGCTCAATCTGGCGCCGCTCCTCGGGGAGGTAGCCCGCCCGGTAAGGTTTAATCCTCTCGGCGCTAGCTTGTCCGGTCTCAGCCAACCTCTGCCGGGAGTAAAGGTAAATCAGCTCAACGAGACGGCGGGTGCGGGCGAAGGTGAGCGTGCGGACACCGTGGCTCACTAGCTCGGTAAATAAGTTGGTCGCTTCACTGTTGGCGCTGCGCCGAGCGCTCTTCGCTTTATCTATGATGGGAGGATTCCAGAAGACAAAGTCCTTGGCGCCATGCGGCGAGCCGTCACTGTCCACCACCACAAAAGGCAACCCAACCAGCGCCTGAGCATGCTCCCCAGGGTTGGCGATCGTCGCCGAAGAGCAGATGAATTGAGGCGCCGCGCCATAGAGGCGGCACAGGCGGCGCAGGCGGCGCAGCACCCCGGCCACGTGGGAGCCAAAGACGCCGCGATAGGCGTGGGCCTCATCCACCACCACATACCGCAGCTGGCGCAGGAACCTCGCCCAGAACTGATGGTTGGGCAGTATGCCGATGTGGAGCATATCCGGATTGGTCAGGATTATCCGGGCCCGCTTTCTTATCTCGGAGCGCTCCTCTTTAGGGGTATCGCCATCAAAAGTGGCCAGCTCCCCGGCCTCGAATAGCTCTGGGCAAAAGAGCTCACGTAAGCCACGCAGCTGGTCTTGGGCCAGCGCCTTAGTCGGGAAGAGGTAGAGGGCACGGCTTCCTGAGTCATCAAGAAGCACCTCGGCGACGGCGATGTTGTAGCACAGGGTCTTCCCGCTGGCGCTGGAGGTGGCCACCATGACATTTTTCCCCTGCCGGGCATGAATCACCGCCTCCGCCTGGTGGGTATAGAGCGGCAGCAAATGATGCTTACGCAGACAATCCTGAAGCTTATCGGGCAAGGGGTGGTCTAGTTCGGCATGGGCGGCCCGGCGGGGTGGGATATGCTCAACGTGGGCGATCTGGCCGGCGTAGGTAGGTTGACTCTGAAGATGCTGGAGGAAGGCCAAGGTATCCACGACAGCTCCTCACCAGACCGGCAGAATCTCGATTTCATAATCCAGTATCTCTACCTCGAACCGGCCGCTGATGACAAAGTCCACCACCTTGGACAAGACCTCGTTGGTGTAGCGGTTATCATTGCTCACGCAGCAGATGCCAATGGTGGCCAGCTGCCAGTGGTCGTGGTCATCAACCTCGGCCACGGAAACGTTGAACTTGTTGCGCACCCTGGTGGTGATGGACTTGAGTACCTGCCGCTTACCTTTGAGCGATAGATTCTCCGGCAGGCGAAGGTTGATTTTACACATCCCGACGTTCATGGCACCCGCTACCTCTAATCTAGCATTCCTCCCCAAGAGTGTCAAACGAGAATCACCCAGAAGCTGTGACTATCTCCACCTCGCTAGTTTTTTATTTTGGTAACCCAGCCCCATCACCGCCTAAGATTAGACAAGGCAGAGGCGCGCTAGTATAATATTAGTGCGACCGCTTATGCCAGTTGGAGCAAGATGCGCCGAAGCATGGAAAAGACAGCCGATGAGTCATCCGCCAGCGGCCTCACCCCGCGGGTGAACTGCTACTTCTTCTCCGAAGGAGCCTGGCAGGAGGAGGTGGTGTCTGTACCCGGGGAGATGCCGCTCAGCATCTTCATCAATGGCCAGGAAATAGCCACCATCCTGTGCACCCCGACCAAGTTAACCCACCTTGTCCTCGGCTTCCTGTACTCAGAGGGAATCATTGATGATATCAGCCAGGTTGCCAGCCTGCGGGTCTGCGAGGATGAACCAGTCGCCGATGTCAAGCTGAACGCTGACTATTCCGCGCCCCCGAGGCGCACCCTGACCTCGGGCTGTGGCAGTGGGGTAAGCTTCGGCGCCAAGGCGCCAAAGGTGAGTTCAGAGCTGGTGGCCACGCCCCAAGAGATACTCGGGTTGATGAAGCAACTCTATCAGCAGCAGGAGCTGTTTCAGCTGGGGGGCGGCATTCACTCCTCCGCCCTGTGCGACCGCAGGGAGATACTGGTGCTCGCCGAGGATATCGGCCGCCACAATACCCTAGACAAGATTATGGGGGAATGTCTCATGCGGAGACTCTCAACTCAAGACCGTATTCTGGTGACCACGGGACGCATCTCCTCGGAGATGCTGCTCAAAGCCGCCAGAATGCAGACCCCCATCGTGGTCTCGCGGGGCGCCCCGACGGAGCGTGCCATCGCCCTGGGCAGAGAGCTGGGCATCACCGTAATCGGCTATGCTCGCTCCAACCGCCTCTCCGCCTTCTGCGGCGAAGAGCGTTTGCTGGCCGCCGTACCCAAAATTTGAAGATTGGCTAAATTGAGGAACATATGAGGTAGGAGGAACGTGTCATGCCATTTCGCTTGGGACCGTGGGAGATAGCCCTTATCCTGATAATCATCCTCATCGTCTTCGGTGTGGGAAAGCTGCCCCAGGTCGGTGGCGCCATCGGCAAGGGCATACGCGCCTTCCGCAAGGCCCAGCAGGGCGAAGATGAGGAAGAAGAGAGACCCAAGAAAACCACCCGCAAGAAAGCCAAAAGCTAATCTTCACCACCATCAAGGTTAATCTTGGGCAAGCCTCTTCCTTTGCGCCGCCTCCAGACCGAGGCAGGGTAGATAGTAGATATGGATTTTTTCGGCATGGGCTTCGGCGAAGTAGTACTGGTCCTCATCGTGGCCCTCATCATATGGGGACCGAGGAGAATCCCTGAGATCGCCCGGACACTGGGAAAAACGGTGCGTGTCCTACGCCAAGCGGCCAATGACTTTACTTCCCAGGTAACCAGAGAGCTGGATATTGAGGGAAAGGATAAGCCGGAGAGGAAAACCCCACCCGCACAAGGCGGCGAAACCACCGGGATAAGTCAGCCCACCACCCAAGAAGACAAGACCGAAAAATGAGCGACCAAAAAACGAGCATCCTCAGCCACCTGCTTGAACTGCGCATCCGCCTGCTAAGAAGCCTGATCGCCATCGCCATTGCCTCCATCATCGCCTTCATCTTCTATGACTGGATATTCTACATCTTGAAGCTGCCCGCCCAGGGCATCAACCTCGTCTTCATTGAGATGACGGAGATGCTCGGCACCATCATGAAGGTGTGTCTGGCCGCGGGCATCATCTTGGCCATGCCCTACCTTGTCTACGAGGGCATCATGTTCATCTTCCCCGCCCTTACCCCCAGGGAGAAGAGGTACGTTTACCTCGTCCTTCCCTGGATAGCGCTGATGTTCCTGGGAGGGGTTGTCTTTGGCTACTTTGTACTGATACCGCCGGCCACTAGGTTCCTGGTCAGCTTCGGCGCCAATATCGCCACCCCGGAGATCAGGGTGGGCAATTACGTCGCGGTGGTCACCAGGCTGCTGCTGGCCACGGGCATCATCTTCGAGCTCCCGGTGATCACCACTTTCCTCGCCAGGCTGGGCGTGCTCAAATCCCAGTGGCTGGCCAGCCGGAGAAAGGCGGCGATCATCTTCGCCTTCATTCTGGCGGCGATCATCACCCCCACCTTTGACCCGATAAACCAGAGCCTGGTCGCCATTCCCTTGGTCGTGCTCTATGAGATGAGCATCTGGCTGGCCAGGCTCGTCCAGAAGAAGCGAGATGATACCACCCTCAGCGAATGATAACCAAGGATAGCTCCTCCAGCCTCTGGTGCATCTTCTCTAGGTAACTGGCATTTTCATCAACGAGCTGCTGGTATCTCTTGACCAGCTCGGCCATATTCCTCTGGTTTGTCTCAATCGCGGTGAGATACCCCTCATCCATGAGCTTGGTATGCTGGTTGAGGATTTGGGCGTGCTCGCCGAGAACCTGCGCGTGCTGGCTTATCACCTCATTCATCTCCCTCACGCTTTGGCTGATAACGGAAAATCTCTCTTCAGTAAGGCGCTTAAAATCGCTCCCCATCTGAAACACCCACCCCAGCCCGGCGAGCAAAAGTACAGTGAGCAGGATATTCCAGATTACCAGTCCCCGGTACATGCTAATACCCCCGTTTTAAATATAAAAATAGCTTAAAGCTTATCCCAGTCTTATTCCCTATGATACCACAAGCTGGGGAGGCTTGCTTGCCCCACAGGGACAGCCGTGGTAAAATTTGAACCACTTCTCCTAGGGGAGGCTCAAGATGTGGGCATGGTTCACCGCCAACGGGGTCTGGATACTGGTTGCCCTAGTTAGCGGGTTAATCCTGTTTTTGGCCCTCAAGCGCTGGGCAAACCGGCTGATAAGAAAGACCGTCCCCGAGCCCCTTCATGAGCAGCTGGACGGGATAGTAAAGACGGCTACCTGGGTCACCATCGCCATCGGTGGGGTGCTCATCGGCTTGAGCGTAGCCGCGGTCACCCTCTCCGCCCTTGGCGGAGACATCACCCCGGCACTGGGCGCCATCGGCAGCTGGCTGGCCGGGCATGGCGTGCGCATCCTCATCATCATCGGCATCGCCTATCTCTTTCACCGGCTGACCAAGGCGCTGGCGCCCCGGCTCATCGAGCAGACCATAACCATAAGGGGAAGAGGGCGCCGGGCCAGAGAGGAGATGAGAAAGAGAACTCAGACGCTGAGCCGTATTCTCATCCAGGGCATCGCCGTTATCATCGCTCTCATCGCCACCTTCATGGTCCTCTCTGAACTAGGGATTGACATCACCGCGGCTCTAGCCGGCCTGGGGATAGTCGGCCTCGCCGTGGGCTTTGGGGCCCAGTACCTCATCCGCGACCTCATTGCCGGCTTCTTCGTCTTTCTGGAAAATCAATATAACGTGGGAGACGTAATCAAGGTGGGCGATACCTTCGGCATGGTGGAGGAGGTATCCTTGAGGAGAACCATCACCAGAGACCTTGATGGGGCCAGGCACGTCATCCCCAACGGGGAAATCAGGGTCTTGAGCAACTACAGCCAGGGGATGTCAAGGGCTCACCTCAACATAAGTGTGGCCTACAAAGAAGACCTTGACCGAGTGATGGCGCTGATGAGAAAGACCTGGGAGGAAATGTCAGCGGATGAGACCTGGTCCCGCCACATCCAGTCAAGAACCCCCCAGATTCTGAGGGTGAATGAATTTGGTGATTCCGGCATCACCATCAAGCTGGTGGGATGGACCGAGCCCATCATGCAGTGGGACGTCATGGGGGAATACTTGCGCCGGATCAAGCGGGTCTTTGACCAAGAGGGCATTGAGATCCCTTGGCCCCACATGAAAGTATACTTCGGCGATGAGCTAGGAAAGAAAGGGCTCCCCCGCTAACCCCACCCAAGCCTGGTCAGATTGCATTTCAGCCAAGCCTGTGTTATAGTCTAGAATAGAATTTGACATTTGACCGCTAGGGGTGCTGTTACTGGCTAGAGAGGCACTGGGGCGCCAACCCTGTGGACCTGACCTCGGCGAGGCGAGCGCAGGGAAGCGGCAGCAACTTAGACCAAGGGTCTAAAAGCGAGGCCGGAGCCCTTGGTTTTTGCTTTAAGGGCTAGTTTTATCAAATGTTTAAGACTTTAAGGGAAGACATTCAAACGGTCTTTGCCAAAGACCCGGCGGCAAGGAGCACCCTTGAAGTCATCCTGTGCTATCCAGGGCTGCATGCCCTGTGGCTGCACCGCCTGGCTCATTTCCTGTGGCAGCACAAGCTCCGGCTGCTGGCTCGTCTCCTCTCGCACCTCAACCGCTTCCTGACCAATATTGAGATTCATCCTGGAGCCAAAATCGGCCGGCGCTTCTTCATTGACCATGGCGCCGGGGTCGTCATCGGGGAGACATCGGAGATCGGCGATGACGTCCTGCTCTATCAGGGGGTGGTTCTGGGCGGGACAACCCTAGAGAAGAAGAAGCGTCACCCTACCTTGGGCAATAACGTGGTCATGGGGAGTGGCGCCATCGCCCTGGGGCCGATCACCATCGGTGATGGCGCCCGCATCGGCTCGGGCTCGGTGGTGGTCAAATCCGTCCCTCCTGGCGCCACCGTAGTAGGCATCCCGGGCAAGGTGGTTGAGGACCGCCGCCGGCCAGTGGTGGACCTAGAACACGGTAAATTGCCTGACCCAGTGGCGGAGGCCATCAGGCTGGTTTTAAGGGAGCAGGATAAGCTGGAGGAGCGTCTGGAGAGGCTGGAGAAGGCATCCGGGGTAGCCATCCCCGAAGATGAACTGGAGCCGGAGCGGAAAAAAATCGAGCACGAGCTTGAGGCGGAAGAGGGATAAGATGGCTAAGCGGCGCGTCATGCTCACCTTCAACGAGGAGCAGGCCAGAGAGCCCATTATCTATAATCTGGGGCAGCAGTTTAACCTGGTGACCAATATTCGCCGCGCCAGTCTCACCGAGGATAGAGGCTGGATCGTGCTGGAAATAGAGGGCGATGAAGCTGACATTGAGCAAGGCATCGGCTGGGTGACCAGCAAGGGGGTAAGAGTTGACCCAGCTGACGGAGAGATAACGGAGGCTTAGCATGGCAAGAATCTATCTGGACTATGCGGCCACCACGCCCACCCACCCTGAAGTGGTCAAGGCAATGCTGCCTTATTTTACCGAAATCTTTGGCAACCCCTCCAGCATCTACTCCTGCGGCCAGCAGGCCAGAGGGGCCATGGAGGAGGCGAGGACCAAGGTGGCCGAGCTTATTGGCGCTAAAGACGAGGAGATCGTCTTCACCAGCGGCGGCACCGAGGCGGATAACTTCGCCATAAAGGGCGTGGCCTATGCCAACCGTGACAAGGGTGACCACATTATCACCACCGCCATTGAGCACCACGCCGTGCTTGAGACCTGCCATTTCCTGGAGACGCAGGGATTCAAGGTAACCTATCTCCCGGTGGATGAGTACGGCATGGTTGACCTGGATGAACTCCGTAGGGCGCTCACCAAGCGAACCATCCTGATTTCGGTGATGCACGCCAATAACGAAATCGGCACCATCGAGCCGATAGCTGAGATAGGCAAGATCGCCAAGGAGGCCGGGGTTTATCTTCACACTGATGCCGTGCAGACGGTGGGACATATCCCGATAAACGTGGATGAGCTGGGGGTGGACCTGCTTTCCCTCTCCGCCCACAAGCTTTACGGCCCCAAAGGGGTTGGCGCCCTGTACATTAGAAAGGGCACCAAAATGGTCTCCTTCATGCACGGCGGAGAGCAGGAGCGGGGACGGCGCGCCAGCACCCAGAATGTCCCCGGCATCGTGGGGCTGGGCAGAGCCGCCGAGATCGCCCGAGAGGAGATGGATGAGGAGGCCGAGCAGCTAAGCCGCCTGCGCGATAAGCTAGCCCAAGGCATCCTCTCCCGAATTGAGCACAGCCGCTTAAACGGCCACCCCACCAAGCGCCTGCCCAATAACGTCAACGTCAGCATCTCCTTTGCCGAAGGCGAGTCAATGTGCCTCAATTTAGACCTTGAGGGCATCTGCTGCTCCACCGGTTCTGCCTGCAGCTCATCGGTCACCGAGCCCTCTCACGTGCTGCTGGCATTGGGGCTAGCGCCGCTTGAGGCACACAGCTCCCTGAGGTTCAGCCTGGGCAAGTGGACCACGGAGGAGGAGATTGACCAGGTCCTGGAGGTACTGCCCCGCGTGGTGAGTAAGCTGAGAGCCATGTCACCGCTCCTGAAAAGCCATCATTAGGCCTTGAAAATAACCAAAAAACAAGGAGGCAAGGTGTTACCGGAAATCGGCAAGGTAGATAAAGCCACTTTTGACCGGGTTATCTTCCCCAGGCTCGGTAAGCGAGATAGCTCGGTTCTCATCGGCCCCGAGCATGGCGTTGACGCCGCCGTGGTTGAGCTGGCGGGAGGCGAGGTCATGGTCATCGCGGAAGACCCCACCTTCGGCATGCCGGTGCTGATGCCGCACTTCGGCTGGTCTATTGTGCATATCTGCGCTAGCGACGTCGCCGTGCTTGGCGTCAGGCCACGCTACATGACCATCTGCCTCATGCTGCCTCCGGGCACTGAAGAGAGCGTGCTGGAGCACATCTGGCAGGAAATCCATGAGGAGTGTGAGAAACTGGGTATCGCCATCATCGGTGGCCATACCGGTGTTTACCCCGGCATCGCCTACCCGCTGAACGGTGGCTGCACCATGATTGGCCTGGGAAGCAAAGACCAGCTTACCCCGCCATCCAATGCCCAAGTTGGCGACCGGCTGATTATGACCAAGGGACCGGCGGTTGAGGCGGCGGGCATTCTGGCTCTGCAGGCTGAGAAACCTTTGTTGGAGAAATTCGGCAAGGATATCGTGGAGAAGGCGAAAGGCCACTTCATGGCCATGTCCGTGGTTCAGGATGCGCTGGTGGCTGCACCCTACGCCCACGCCATGCATGATGCCACCGAGGGCGGGCTGCTCAACGGCATCTATGAGATCGTGGAGGCCTCCGACGTCGGCGTCACCGTGTTTGAGGATAAGATATTCATTCCGGAAGAGATTGATGCCGTCTGCCGCTACTTCAATATTGACCCTCTCACCGCCATCAGCGAAGGGACGCTGGTGATCACCGCCGCGCCCGAAAAAACACCCAAGCTTCTAAGCGAACTGAAACAGAACGGCATTGCTGCCTGGGAGATAGGCGAGATAACCGCCAGGGACAAGGTCTTTGTCCGCAAGGATGGCCAAAAAGAGGAGCTAACGCCGGTTAAGGTGGACCCGTTCTGGGCAGCCTATTTCAGCACCCTAGAGGGATAAGGCGTTGAATAGCGCGCAGCAAGCGGAACTGGTGCTGGGTAACCTGGTCCGGGCCATTGATAAGTTGCAGAGTAGCGCTGAATTTGCCCGGCTCATGCCCGAGGTCAGGGTCAATCTGGCATACGCCCTGCCCCAAGCCAGGACCCCCGATGAGGTGGCGGCGGTGGACGGAAGGATAACGGTGGTACGGGGACTCCCCCACGCCTCGGGGCTGCCCAGGTGGGGAGCCTCAGACCACATGGCCCGGCTGATTATTGAAGTACGTAAATATGACCCCACGGTCAATGCTGGTATAAACTTCAAGTGCGATGCCACTGTGATTGAGGTGGTACGGCAGTACTGCGCCGAGAAGGACATACTTTTCGGCTCGATTGACCGCACCAAGGAACCTGCGGAAGCGGCCGGGCCGGATAGAAGCTCCATGCCCTGGAAAATCGAATACTTAAAGGCAAATTACGGCGGCATCCCCAGGCTCTTCTACGAGGGAGAAGGCTGGGGGAAGGAGCCACTCTTCGTCGCCCTTGGCGGTGATGCCGTTGAAGTGGCTGAGATAGCTATTGAAATCGCCCAGCGCTATCGCGAGAGACTGGGCTAGCCCAAGTTACATGATAGAGGAGGTGGCGGTAACTCTTGTCCAGCCAAAACTGCCGAGTGGTTGTCGCCATGAGCGGTGGTGTGGACTCATCGGTGGCGGCGGCGCTGCTCCGGGAGCAGGGCTACCAGGTGATCGGCGTCACCATGCAAATCTGGCCCCAGGGTGAGGACAAGTTCGGGGGCTGCTGCGGCATCGGCGCTGTGGAGGACGCCAAGAAGGTGGCCTACCGGCTGGGCATTCCCCACTACGTCATGAATTTCCGGGATATTTTCGCCCGGAAGGTGATCGCTGATTTCTGCCAGGAGTACCGCCTGGGGAGAACCCCCAACCCCTGCATCCGCTGTAACCAGTACATCAAGTTTGAGGCACTGCTGAAGCGGGCAAGGGAGCTGGGGGCTGATTTTGTCGCCACCGGGCATCATGCTAGAATAGAGAAAGATGAGGTTACGGGAAGATACTTCTTGAAAAAGGGGGTTGACCAGCAGAAAGACCAGTCCTACTTCCTCTACCCAGTAACCCAGGAGCAATTGCGTCATATCTTGATGCCCGTGGGAAACTATACCAAAGAGATGGTGAGGAAAATCGCCCGGGAACTCGAGCTGCCGGTGGCCGATAGGCCAGAGAGCCAGGAGATCTGCTTTATCCCTGATGATAACTATGCCCAGTTCCTCAAAGATTACCTCCCGCAGGCGGCGCAGCCAGGCCCGATACTGGATGAGCAGGGAAACGTGCTGGGCACTCACCATGGCATCATGTTCTACACCATCGGCCAGCGCAAGGGGCTGGGGATAGCCGCCCAAGAACCGCTATACGTCATCGCCATCGAGCCGGAGAGAAACGCCATCATCGTGGGCCCCAAAGAGAGGGCTTTCGGGGACGAGCTTATCGCCTCCGGTCTGCACTGGATAACCTTTGACCGGCTAACTCAACCGCTCACGGCCAAGGCCAAGATAAGGTACCGCCACCCAGAGGCTGAGGCCATGGTGATACCTCTGGATGAAGATAAAGTTTATGTAAAGTTTACTGAGCCGCAGCTGGCCATCACCCCGGGACAGGCGGTGGTCTTCTATGATGGTGATACCGTCATCGGTGGTGGCACCATTGAGTCAGCGCGGAAAGCCGCCATAACCGAAAAGGAAAAGGAGTTTGTTTGATATGGCTTCGGTGGTTGCTGTCTGCACGAGCAAGAAAAAAGGAACCAAAAAGCAGGCCATGACTGAGGGTTTCTTCAAGGAAGATTACGGCCTCATCGGCGATGCCCACGCCGGCCACCTCCCCAACCGCCAGGTGAGCCTGCTCGCCATAGAGAGCATTGACAAGATGCGCAGCTTGGGCTTGAACCTAAGCCCCGGTGATTTCGCCGAGAACCTCACCATTGAGGGCATTGACCTATGCCATCTCGCCGTCGGCACCCGGATATCGGTCGGTGAGGAGGTTATCCTGGAAATCAGCCAGATCGGCAAGGAGTGCCATACCGCCTGCGCCATCCGCCGCCAGGTGGGCCAGTGCATCATGCCGGAGGAGGGGGTCTTCGCCCGAGTGGTGCGGGGAGGCCGGGTCAGGCCGGGAGACAAAGTGGAAATTGGAGAACCATCATGATAGATAAGAGCTTGTCTCTAGTGGAGAGAATCCTGAAATTAAAGCAGGAAAGAAACGCCGTCATCCTGGTCCACAACTACCAGCTGGGCGAAATTCAAGACATCGCTGACTTCGTGGGTGATTCCCTAGGCTTGAGCCAAAATGCCGCCAAGACCAAGGCTGATGTCATCGTCTTCTGCGGGGTTCATTTCATGGCTGAGACCGCCGCCATCCTCTGCCCGGATATGACCGTGCTCCTGCCGGATAGGCACGCCGGCTGTCCCATGGCCAATATGATCACCCCCGAGCAGCTGCGTCAGAAGAAGAAGGAGCTGCCCAGTGCCAGTGTCGTCTGCTACATCAACTCCACCGCTGCGGTCAAGGCGGAATCGGATATCTGCTGCACCTCAGCCAATGCGGTCAAGGTGGTGGAGAGTGTAGCCAATGATGAGATACTCTTTGTCCCTGACCAGTACCTGGGGCACTATATCTCCACCAAGGTAAATAAAAAAATGCACTTCTGGCCGGGCTACTGCCCCACCCACGCCCGCATCCAGCCCCAGGATATCATCCGGCTAAAAGAGGAGTACCCCAATGCCAAGGTGGTCGTCCATCCGGAGTGCCGGCCTGAAGTCATCGCCCTGGCAGATGAGGCCTTGAGCACCGGGGGGATAATCCGCTACGCCCAGCGGGAAGACGTGCGCGAGCTGATTGTGGGCACCGAGCTGGGCATCATCCACCGGCTGAGAAAGGAGAACCCGGGCAAAAAATTCATCCCCGTCTCAGAACAGGCAGTCTGCCCCAATATGAAGCTGATCACCCTGGAGAAGGTCCTCTGGTCTCTGGAGGAGATGAGGCCGGTGGTGAAGGTTCCGGAAAGAGTCCGCCTGCGAGCAAAGGCAGCGGTGGATAAGATGCTGGCCACCGTCTGAAAAAGAGCTATGGAAAGCTCAAATTATATCGTCCTCCTGATCACTACCGGCAGCGTCCAGGAAGCCCAGCAGATAGCCAAGCTACTTCTTGAGCAGCGAAAAATAGCCTGCGCCAACATCATCCCCAAGGTTGATTCCCACTTCTGGTGGCAGGATAAGCTTGACTCAGCCGAAGAGAGCCTGCTTATCGCCAAGACCAAAGCCTCATTACTCCCTGAAATCATCACTCTGGTCAAGGAGATACACAGCTACCAAGTCCCGGAGATAATCGCTCTCCCCATCATCGGCGGTAGTCAAGATTACCTAGAGTGGATTGAGAAGAGCGTAAGTTAAAGCTGCCTTCTTGACCTCAGCCACTTTTGCTTCTGGCTGACCCTCGCCCCTTCATCAGTGGGCTGGTAGCTTGCCCAGAAATTATCCCGAAAAGCGTTGAAAGTGCCATCCAGAACAGCATTTCTTATTCTATCCATTAGAGTATGAATGAAGTACAGGTTATGAATGGTGGCCAGTCTCAGCGCCAGGAGTTCCTCACTCTTGAAGAGATGCTGGAGATAAGCCGCAGAGAAGGTGCGGCAGGTGTAGCACCGACAATCAGGGACAAGCGGCTGGTCCATCTGGCTGAAAGCGGTGTTTCTGATATTGCGCCGGCCCTGCCAAGTAAATAACGCCCCGTTGCGGGCGACACGCGTGGGTAGAGCGCTATCAAAGATATCAATGCCCCGGGCAACGCCTTCCACAATATCCTCCGGGGAGCCCACCCCCATGAGATAACGGGGCTTATCCTGAGGCAGTAGAGCCACCACTTCTTCAACTAAGGCCAGAGTCTGCGTCTTGGGCTCACCAACGCTCAAACCCCCGATGGCATAGCCGGCAAAGCCC
>Ga0209426_1000335_pt1 | contig 56693 bp, 46 predicted proteins | sample Deesub1362B_J571_FD_187697 | JGI IMG/M metagenome (GOLD analysis project Ga0209426, IMG submission 187697) | Deep oceanic, basalt-hosted subsurface ecosystem from Juan de Fuca Ridge flank, Pacific Ocean, CORK Borehole 1362B_J2.571 (SPAdes)... ... | reverse complement strand
CTCTCAACGTTCCACTCGTCCGTCACATCGTATCTCTCCACAACCAGCCCGAGTTCCTCCAGCTTCCCCTGGAGGTACTCCGCTTTCTTCATCTCGCCCTCCCCGCCGTACCCGGGGCTGAGGGGTTTCATAGGTATGATGTCCCTCATAAGGGCTATCACGTCGTTTTCCCACGCGTCTATCATCCTGCCGTAATCATCCTTCCACATGCTCTTTCACCTCCTTCCATATGAGGTCAAGCCCTTCGCCCGCCCCCGTCCTCAGCGTGATGTCCGCGAGAGATGAGATGGGGGTAAAGGACGGATTGATCTCAACCAGAAATGCTCCTTGGGACTTCGCGAGCACCGGGAGATGCGCGGCGGGGTATACCAGCGCGGAGGTCCCGATCACGAGCATCGCGTCCGCCTGAGATGCGAGTTCCACAGCCCTCTCCCACGCATCCGGCGGAAGCGGCTCGCCGAACCACACCACATCCGGGCGGAGAAGTGCGTTGCACTCGCTGCACACGGGGGGTATATCCTCTATCGGTGCCGGCTCGTAAACCCTCCCGCAGCCCGTGCACCGGCCCCTGTCTATGCGTCCGTGCAGCTCCACAACGTTGCGGCTTCCCGCCCTCTGATGCAGCCCGTCCACGTTCTGAGTTATCACGTGGAATTCAGGGTAATGTCTCTCCATCTCTGCCAGAATCACGTGGCCGCGGGATGGGCGCGCATTCCTCACGAGTCGTATCCTCCACGCGTACCACTCCCAGACCATCTGCGGGTTCTTCCTGAACGCCTCGGGCGAGGCAAGTTCCTCCGGCCTGTACTTCTTCCAGAGCCCATCGCTGTCGCGGAACGTCGGGATGCCGCTCTCCTTGGATATGCCCGCGCCCGTAAGCGCGACCACGCGTCTTGCTGTGATGAGGGGGGAAATGTTCATACGGCCTCCCCGTTCATCACACCGCGGTGTGCTCGTCCCGCTCCGCCACCTCGCCATGGCCATGGGCAGGGTAGAGCCCGCTCTCGCAAAGCTCCCTCATGACCTCCTCCAGAAGAACGTCCAGCGCCGTGTACATGTCCACCTCTTCCCTCATTACCCTCTGGACCATCTCGGTGAACTCGGGACATCTGGAAGCCCACTCCTTTATGCGCTCCTCCACCTCCTCAACCACCATGTTGCGGAGGAGGCGGAACGTCTTGTAGAGACGCCTTTCGTCCCCGTGGGCGTCGTGCTCGTCTATCGCCCCCACCACGGGCTCAACGCTCTTCCTGTTGTAGGCGGATACCTTGATGACAGGAGGGGTCCATCCACCCTCCCCCTTCACCAGATTCGCGCGTATGAGCGACTCCATCACGTCCGCACCGCCCAGGTCCGATTTGTTGATGACATATATATCCGCGATCTCCATGAACCCCGCCTTCATCATCTGTATATCATCGCCGAGGTAAGGCATGAGCACCAGAACCGTGGTCCTGCACGAGTTCGCCACGTTCACGCCCGTCTGGCCGGCCCCGGCCGTCTCCACGACCACGTAGTCAAAGCCGAAGGCCTCCATGATTCTCACGAGGTCCTTCACCACGCTGGACGCGCCCTCCGGGTCGTCCCGGGTGGAGACGCTGCGTATGAAGACCCCTGGGTCCGTGCTGTGTCTCTGCATCCTTATGCGGTCGCCCAGGAGCGCGCCGCCGGTGAAGGGGCTGGTGGGGTCTATGAGTATCAGCCCGACCGTCTTCCCCCTCTCACGCAGTATGGATATGATCTGGTCTATCAGCGTGCTCTTCCCGACGCCTGGAGGCCCCGTTATGCACACGGTGACGGCCCTCTTCTCCCCCCGTGGCAGAAGACGGATGACCTCCCTCCTGACCTCGGGGTTGTTCTCAACGAGCGTTATAAGCCGGGCTAGCGCCCGCCTATCTCCCTTGAGCATCTTTGATACCAGTTCATGGGGCATTGCGAGGGGTGATTGCGTTTCCGGCATTTAACGATTTGCGGGGATGTGGCATCACATTTATATCAAAGGGGACACATATCCGTACCATGGGCGTTGAACTCCTTTACCCCATGCGGACGTATCTGATAGTGTCATCGGACGGTGAGCGCACCAACGTGATGGCGGCCGATTGGGTTGTGCCGCTCTCACACGAGCCGTTCATGGTGGGCGTGGTGATATCCCCGAAGCGCCTCACGTACGAGTTCATAGAGAAGACCGGCGAGTTCGTGGTGGCCGTGCCCACGCTGGACCTGAAGATGAAGGTCTGGAAGGCGGGCACCGTGAGCGGCAGAGACGAGGACAAGAGCACCCTGTTCAAGTTCGTGCCCTCTGCAAAGGTGGGCGTTCCCTCCATAGAGGAGTGCGTCGCCAACCTTGAGTGCAGGGTTGTGGAGAAGAGGGAATACGGAGACCACGTGTTCATCGCCGCTGAGGTCCTCCACTCCACGTACGCGGACTTCGCCTTTGACGGCGGCGCCAGGATAGATCGCATTCGCTTCCTGGCGCACACGTGGGGAAGGGCCGCCACCTTTGATACCAGATACTACTAAATTTTTATCCCTCCATTTCAATCACGGGGATGGTATGGGTGAAATTAGGATAAGGAGGTACAGGCGGGAGGAGGATTTCAACGCGGTGCTGGACCTGTACATGCGGGCCTATCGCGGGATGGAGGAGTATGGAGAAAGTTCAAGAAAGGCCGCAAAGAGGTACATAAGGTGGCTTGAAAGGCACTGCGATGAGGACACCTTCGTGGCGGTTGACGGGGAGAGAATCGTGGGCGCGGTCTTTGTGGACAGGGACTGGCACTCCCTCTGGGAGGGGGATGTCGTTGTGGCCATACACGAGATATTCGTTGACCCTGACTACTACGGAAGGGGGATCGGCCACATGCTCATGCGCAAAGCGGAATCCCTCGCTCCGCCCGGGTCAACGATAGAACTGTGGGTTGGGGAGCGGAACGAGAAGGCGAGGCGTTTTTATGAATCGCTCGGGTACACCCGGGCCGGGCAGTGGAAGGTGTGGATCCGGATGGTGAAGCGTCAGCACGGGGGAACAATTTAACCCGGACCGGTCGGCAAACCTCACAGCAGTCCCTTTTTACGGAAATAAACCAGCATAACGATGGCCACGGACAACATGAGGAGAAGTGAATATGCATACCCATATTCCCAGTATATCTCCGGCATATAGCGGAAGTTCATCCCGTATATGCCTGTTATGAGCGTGAGGGGCATCATGAGGGTGGCTATTATAGTGAGAACCTTCATAACCTCGTTCATCTTCGCCGCGAGCGTGTTCTGCATGAGCTGCACGGCCGTCGCCGTCCCCTCACGCAGGAATGCAACGCTCTCCATCATCTCGTTTAAATCGCGTATGCATCTCCTCGCGTTCTTCTTATCCACGCCCGCGTCGTACATGGCCTCCAGCGCGTTCCTCATGGCCATGTAATCCCTGTTCAGCTGAAGCAGCATGGCCCTGTAAGCGAGCACCTCTCTCACGAGGTCCTGCGAGTAGCTCATGATGGCTCTGTTCTGGAGTCCGTCCACACGCACTTCCAGCGCGTTGAGAAGGTCCATTTCGCTCTGAAGCAAATTCCACGCAATCTCCCCTGGGGTCGCCCCCCTCACCTCCAGAGGGATAGGCGCGATGACCTCCATCTCTTCGCCATCCCACTGTATTAGCACTGGATGTGACTGGAACCTCTCATCCAGCGTATGCAGACGCAGGAGCAGTTCCATCTTCCCGCTCTCTTCAGAGAAGTGGGGGCTTCCCTGCGGTCGCCCCTCTACGAATTTTACATCAGAGCTTTCTGCCTGCATACTCAATCGCCGCCTGGAATATCCTCTTCCCCGCTCCATCCCCCTCCCATGTATCCCGGGTCCAGTCGGGATGCTGTATCCTGAAGAACGCGCGCTCCGGATGGGGCATGAGCCCGAGTACGTTTCCCTGTGGGTTGCATATTCCGGCTATATCGTGCACCGAGCCATTTGGATTCCATGGATATGTCGCCTTCCCGCCGTCCGGCGCGACGTACCTGAACGCTATCTGCCCCTCCTCAATCATTTTATTCAGTGTATTCTCGTCCCTCACCACGAACTTCCCCTCGGCGTGCGCGACGGGCAGCGGGATGATCTCACCCTCGCCGTACCTTCTCAGGAACACGCATTTACCCCGGTCCTCGTTCCGCACGTAGACCCAGCGGCACTCAAACTTCGTAGAGTCATTCGTCGTCAGGGCCGCCTGCGGCTCGTCGCTCACCGCACCGTCCACCGCAGGGAGGAGGCCGAGCTCCGTGAGTATCTGGAACCCGTTGCACACGCCTATGATGAGCTTCCCCTCATCAACGAATTTCACGAGGTCGCGCATGAAACTCGCCTTTATGCGGGCGGCGAATATCGCTCCGGCTCTCACATAATCGCCCGCCGAGAAACCGCCAGGGAAGAAGAGTATCTGATAGTCCTCCAGATGCTTCCTGCCCCTCTCCACCTCGCTTATGTGCACGTACTCCGCCTCCGCGCCGAGGCGCGAGAACGCGAGGAGCGACTCCATCTCGCAGTTCGTTCCCTCCATCCTGAGAACCGCGACCCTCACCACTTCAATCACCCCACATCCGCTCAAGTGCGGTCTTCCACGTCTCCCTCGCCTCGTCCACCGGGACGGAAAGCAGAGTGCGCTTTCCATGGATGATCCGTACGGCGTCTCCGCCAACCGATCCCATCCTCGCAACGGTCACACCGTGTTCCGCGGCGAGGGTTCTGAACCCCTCCTCCGCCTCCACGGGAACCTCAATGACCCACCTGCTGGGGCTCTCGGAAAACAGGAATATGTCCGGGCGCAGGTTGCACGCGGATGTGATGTCCAGTTCGACTCCCACGTTTCCGCCCATGCACATCTCGGCCACGCAGGCCGCGATGCCGCCCCCGGACACGTCGTGGGCCGCCCTCACCACGCCGCGGGATATCGCCGCCAGCATGAATTCCACGCCGTTTTTAAGCTCGTGAAGCTCCGTGTGGGGCGCAAGTGTGCTCTCTGCGCCGATGAGGCGGTAGTACTCGGAACCGCCCATCTCAAACCGCGTGGTACCAACGAGGTAGATGGCATTCCCTTCGCGTTTCAGGTCGGATGTAACGGCTTTTCTCACATCCTCCACCACACCCACCGCCATTATGACGGGCGTGGGCGGAATGACCCTCCCGTGGGACTCGTTGTAGAGGCTCACATTCCCCGACACGTAGGGCACGCCCATGAACCTCGCAGCGTCCCCTAACCCCCTCGCGACCTCGTGGAGGTCTCCCATCACCTCCGGCCTCTCCGGGTTCCCCATGTTCAGGTTGTCCGCCATGGCGTGCGGTCTCGCACCGACCGCCGCGAGGTTGCGGAATGCCTCGTCCACTGTGTAGACGGACCCCCAGTAGGGGTCTATCTCCGTGATGTATGGATTTGCGGTGGTGGTCACAGCAAGGCCCTTCCACGAATTCTCCAGCGGCTTTATCACGGGGGCATCCCCATGTCCCTCCTTCCCTATCACGCCGTGGAGGGGTTTTATCACAGTGCAGCCCCTCACCTCGTGGTCGTACTGCCTCACGACTGCCTCGCGGCTGCACACGTTGGGAGATGCGAGGATATCCATGAGTACGCGGGCATAATCCTCCGGCTCGCATGGCATTTCCTGCCTCACGTCCCTCCTGCGCACGATGTAGGGCCTGCAGTACCTCGGCCCCTCTGAGAGAAAGCGGAGGTCCATGTCGAATATCTTCCTTCCCTTCCAGTATATCCTGAGCCGGCGCCCCTCAACGGTGCGCCCTATCACCGCGTGCTCCACGTCCCACTTCTCCAATATCTCCCTGAAGCGCGGCATGTTCTCGTCGGATATCGCGAGGAGCATTCTCTCCTGCGATTCGCTCACCCATATCTCCCACGGAGCCATGCCCGCCTCCTTGAGGGGAACCCTGTCCAGCCACACTTCCGCGCCCACTCCGCCCGCGAGACAGATCTCGCCCACGACGCTGCTCAGACCGCCACCTCCCATATCCTTCATTCCCTCCACTATGCCCGCCTCGTTCGCCTCCATCACCACGTGCATGAGGGGTTCCTTCAGTATGGGGTTGCCGAGCTGAACCGCCGTGCGCTCCTCCTCTCCCCCGCCCTCCAGAACCCTTGAGGCGAAGTTCACGCCGTGTATGCCGTCCCTCCCGGTGCGCCCGCCGACGAGGACCAGATTCAGCCCGATGCCGCTCACGCGGCTCCTGACTATCCTGTCCTTCCTCGCTATTCCCACGCACCCAACATTCACGAGGACGTTGCCCACGTACCCGGGGTGGAAGCATATCATGCCGGCCACCGTGGGTATTCCCACGCGGTTTCCGTAGTCGCGTATGCCCGCCACCACGCCGCTCATGAGGAAGCGGGGGTGCTTGACGCCCGGCGGAAGGTCCTCGTACGGTGTATCCAGCGGGCCGAAGAACAGCGGGTCCACGAGGGCCACCGGCTGTGCCCCCATGTTGAGCACATCCCGCAATATGCCTCCAACGCCGGTGGCCGCCCCGCCGTAGGGCTCCACGGCGCTGGGGTGGTTGTGGCTCTCTATCTTGAACACATACGCGTGCTCCTCATCAAACTCAACCACGCCGGCGTCGTCCTTTACCACCAGGAGGGCGTGCTTTGACGGAATGTTGAATATGTGCTTCTCCAGCACGGGCCGCGAGGACTTGTAGCAGCAGTGCTCGCTCCACGCCTGGGCTATCGCCTGGAGCTCCACGTCCGTTGGGTCCCTGCCAAGGTCGCGGAAGTAGCGCTGGACCCTGAGCATCTCGTCCCTGCTCAGCCCCAGGCCCATGCGCTCGTTTATCTCCATGAGGGCCTTCTCATCGGCATCCCTCAGCCGGACCACGTAAACCTCTGGCTCGTCCATTATCCTCTCGAACATAGGGCTACACCCTCTCGTACTGCACCTCGTACTCGTGGATGACTGGGTTCACAAGGAGTTTCCGCGCCATCTCCTCTACGAGTTTCTCCGCCTCCTCCTCCCCGTCCACATCAAGCAGAATCTCGTAGGTCTTCGCCACGCCCACGTCGCGCACCTGGGAGAAGCCCAGCAGGTTGAGCGCCTTCTTTATGTGCTTCCCCTCGGGGTCGTCCACGCCCTCTCTGTACCTCACGAACACCGTCGCTCTGAGCATGAACGGTTATCACCGTGATGGATTTAAATGTTGAGGATTTTGCGAATGCCTGCTACCCAGAGAGGGAATTTTTATTATATCCATACATATTGCATATGAGGAGGATGCACAGGAATGGACAGTGTAGACAGAATGAGGGAAAAGATGCGCCGATTGATATTCATATTGATCTCTGACTGCACCGCCTTCACGGTCGGTCTGATCTTCATAAACACGATATCCGATACACGCTACCAGTTCATGTTCGCCGCAGTTCTCGCCTTTATGCTTGTACTGGCAATAGAAATTTCCCTTGCTCTGGCATCCCTGAAGCCCGTGATAACGCACATGGAGAAGTTCATTCGTGAACCCTACAAAATTAAAAAGGTTCTGTTGCGCCCAGACGAGATATTCATACACATATCTAAAAACGATGACGACTTCTGCGTTATAAGATTTCGCTATCTAAACCCAGATTTTTTAACCGTCGTCGTTCCCCTCAACACACCCCTGTCATTCTTCCAGAAGAGCAGAAAGAGGATTGTTGGCGACGGTGCGGACATCATAGAGACAGGACTTCCAGCGGCCGTTTGGGACCTTCACACCGAGTTTGATGCCGGCATCAACCATCTCATAGTCAAAATAGACGCAGAGCGTCTAAACGAAGATGCGGACATGCTCTCCACCGTAGAGATGATAAAGGATAGAATTGAAAGCATGGAGTACTCCGATGAGATAATAAAAAAGGTACCCGATGAGATGGTCGCGGCGAACCAGTACATGAAAGGACACCTGTGCGTGAAATGCGGGCGGCTGATACCTCAATCACGATTGAGAGATGAATGTCCGGGGGGTGGTGGAAAACATGCCACCAAGGTGCTTCTGCTGGATATGCACCCCCCGTATTCTGCCATTAATCTGATAAGAGGACCGATTGTTGTGGGGATTGTATTTTTGTTGGTTATAGAGTATTACATACTGGCCGCATTTTTCCCTGAAAACCCATCGTTGTTTATTCTTCTCATTGCGATGGAGGCCCCTCTTCTGATGTTCGCCATCAGATACTATTTTCACTATCCCCTCGCATTCAAAAATATGCTGAGACACTTTGAAACAAAGAAAAGGTATGTAGTCAAACGGAAATGTGAAAGGGAGAACACTATATAATCCCGGGCATATACCCACCGCATGAGAGAGGTAAGCGTTAAAGTGGATGGCGAAATGCTCGCAGTCGCGGACTTCGGTGACGGGGCCCTCGTGATGGACGTGGGAGGAAAGGGAAGGTGCCCGTCCCCCATGGATGCAATTCTCGCCGCGCTGGGCGGGTGCACGGCGGTGGACGTTTACAGCATACTCACAAAGATGAGGGAGCCCGTGGAGGAGGTGCGCGTTCACGTGGAGGCCACGAGGCGCGAGGAGCACCCACGCGTGTACACAGCCATCCGTCTTCGCTACGTGATCCACGGTGAGGTCTCACCCGAGAAGGCGGAGAGGGCCATACGCCTCTCACAGGAGAAGTACTGCTCCGTCGGTGCCATGCTCAGGGAGGGGGGCTGTGCGCTCACCTGGGAGTGTGAGGTCATCTGAAATGTCACATTTTTGTTATCATCCCTGAAAATATGTGCGTAAGTTTTATAATCAAATTATCTTCCTATGATATATGGTGACATAGAATGAAAGGCGTAATAATAGTGGGTTTGACGCTCATTGTGCTTTTATGTGCAGCGTTTCTTCTTCAGCCGGAGGTCTCTACGCACGTGTCTTCCACCAGCGATACAAATACCACAGCAGAGGAGGGGCGCGTGACCACAGTACCTGAGATATCTGCAGAGTTCGTTGTGCTACCTGTTCTGGCTCTTATCCTGTTGATGGTGAGTAGAAAGGCCTCTAAACCTTCGTGACCTTCTCCAGGATCACGAAGAAGTAGAGCGTTTTCCCGGCCACCTCGGGGTTGTAGTCCACTGTGAGCGTGTTATCATCCGGGTTCACGGCCGTGACCCTGCCGCCGTCCGGCAGCAGTATTCCGACGGAGCTCTGGTAAACGTAGCGTATCTCACCGCCCGATATATCCTCAACATAGACCGCGAAGTCGGTGAAATTGTGGTACGGGTAGTATATCCCACTCGCCTCCGGCAGGTTCTCTATCAGCACCGTTTCCTCGGTGAAGTCCAGCACCTTCACGTCCCAGCCGTATACCTTGTCGTGGTTGACCTCCCCTATGCGCGGGTCCAGCCCAGTCCTGTTGACGTACTCGTCGTAGGGAACCTCCTGATAGACGGGGACAGTCCCCGCGAGAGAAAGCGTCTTGACCTTTGATTCGTTGTAGGGGTACCCCTCATCCGCTGGCACCACTATCAGTTTGCTCTCGCCCTCCCTCATACCTATTATGCCGTCCTCAAAGGCCGCGAGCATCCTCCTCTGCCCGATGAGGAACGAGAGAGGTTCAAATTTCTGTGGATACTTGAACGTGAGCGCTTTCGGATATGTGACGTTGTCCTTCGCGACCTCCTCCATGTTCGTGTCAAAGACGAGTTTCGTCCCACCCTCCACGAAGTAGCCGTAGTACCACACGTCCACGGAGTCGCCGTTCTCCGCCACGTTGCTCATGTCCTCCTCCTCGGAGGTGCCGAAAGCGATGTACCACGCACCGCCCACCACTATGGCGGAGAGCAGGAGGAACGCTATCAGGTAGTATGCGGCCTTCTGCATAACGGGAGCATAGCGCGGTTGGATATATACGTTGCGTTAAACAGCGCCCCTCTCCCGGAGAGCGTTGAGGACCGTCTGGAACTCCTCAACGGGCTCCCACGTGACCACCCTCTTCGGCCTGTAGGGGCATTCGCACTTCGTGTGTTTCAGGAAGACCTGATACGTGCCTATTCTCCTGCCGAGTTCCTCTATCTCCCACTTGTCCAGACCTATGAGCGGGCGGAGAACCGGGAGCGGCGTGGCGGGGTCCACCAGCCGTATGTTCCTCAGCGTCTGGGAGGCGACCTGGCCCAGCGAGTCGCCCATAACCACCGCGTCCGCGCCCACTTCCTCCGCGATCTCCCCGGCCCTTCTGAGCATGAGATACTTGCACATGACGCACGTCCACTCCGCCCTGTCCAGCGCGCGCAGGTGGGGGACAACCCTCCCCAGCAGCGCGAGGTGGTCCTCCACTATGAACTCCGGCTCCTCCGGGAGGTATTCGCGGAGCAGTGCCACGTGGCCCCTCACGTTCTCCTCCTCACCCTCGCCGTGGCGGAAGTGGACGAACACCGGCGTGCATCCCCTCCTGATTACGAGATACGCCGCCACGGGGGAATCAATGCCCCCCGAGAGCAGACACACCGCTTTCCCCTGCGTGCCCACGGGCAGCCCACCGGGTCCACGCAGCGTGGTGTAATATACGACGATGCCAAATCTGTAAATCTCCAGCCCTATGGTGAGCGATGGATTGCTCAGATCCACCCTCCACCCCGTGGTCTCAACCACCCTCCTCCCGAGTTCCGCGTTCACGTCCTGCGAGCGTAGGGGGAACGACTTGTCTATCCGCGTGGTCTCAACTCGGAAGGATATGGGGCTGAAGCGCTTTATGTCCTCCCTTATGACCTCCCATGCGGCCTCCAAATCGCGGGGAACCTCCACGCCGGGGGACACGCTCACCACGCCGGGCGCCTTCGTTATGACCTCCTCTGCCCCGTCCTCCGAGTATACGATTATGCGCCCCCTGACGAAGCGGACGCTCGCCCCGAACCCCTTTCTGGCGAGCATTCTCCGTATGTTCCTCCAGAGCAGATGCTCGAACTCCTCCCTGTGCCCGCCCTTTATGGCGATCTCGCCGTACCTCACTATGAAGGGACGCATACGGGAGGCTATGCGAGGGGTGAATAAAAAGTTTGGCGGGGGCTCAGAGGAGTTCCCCCTCGTCTATGGGCATCATGGTGAAGCCCGATATCACCTTGGGGTAGAAGTCCGTGGTCTTCTGCGGCATCCGCTCCATGTGGCGCGCGACCTCCAGCACCTTCTCCGGCGGCGTCGGGTTTAGCAGGAAAGCGACCTTTGCCTCTCCGCCGTCAACCCTGGCAATGGCGTCGTTTATCCACCTCTCGTAGAATATGTCCTCGTCTATCTTCGGGTCCACAACGCCCATGATGCGGAATATGACCTCCCTCAGCACGACGGCATCCAGGGACTTATACGCCTCGCTCCACGAGGGGTCCATGAAGGACGAGACGTCGCCCGTCAGTTCCAGCCCGTAGGCCTTCTCGTCCTGATATACCACGAAGGCGTTTTTATCCCTCCTGGCGTCCAGATACGCCTCCGCTTCAGCCGGGTCTATCTCCTCCACGGAGAAGTATTTCCTGATCTGATCCCAGTGGTCCTCGCCTATCTTCACCTTCGCCAGGAGGCGGTGCGTGGGGAGCACCACCAGGCCCTCATCGTCCAGGCTGACCATGTACGTCATGCGGTAGTTGAAAGCGTGGTTCTCCTTCCAGTCGGGAACCTTTGAGCGCATCTCGTCCCTGAAGTAGACAGCCGTCTCGTATCTGTGATGGCCATCGGCGATGACCACCTGCTTGTCCCTCAGCACGTCCTGTATGACCTTTATCTTCTCGGGGTCCTTCACGGGGTAGAGGCGGGTCACGGTGCCGTAATCGTCCACGCCGTAGAACTTCGGCTCGCCCTTTATCGTCTCGTTTATTATGTCCCGAACCCTGCCGTCGTCCTTGTAGAGGACGAAGCCCGCCTCCAGATTCGTCTTCGTGGCCCTGAGCATGTTGAGGCGGTCCTCCTTCGGCCCTCTGTGCGTCTTCTCGTGGGGGAGCACAACCCTCTCCTCGAAGGGATGGAGGCGCATGGCGGCTATGAAGCCCCTCCTCACGTATTTCTTCCCCTGGAGTTCAAACTCCTGCGTGTAGACGTAGATGGCGGGCGCACGGCATCTCACGAGGACTCCCTTCTCCTTCCACTCCTTCAGCCGCTTAGCCGCCATCTCGTACCTGTTCTCCTCCCTCGGAAGTATCAACTTCACGAAGTTGTATTCGTGTTTGCGGTAGTACTCGTCCTGCATCTTTGCATCTATCTTGTCGTAGGGCTGAGTTATCACCGCGCTCAGATCCCTGCCGATCACGTCCTTGCTGTAATGAATTGCCCTGAAGGGTTTGATCTCCACCATTTCAAATCACCGCTGGAGAATCGCGTTTTAAGTTATAAAGGATGCGGGTTAAAGGCGCCCGGACCAGACCTCTATGAAGTGCTCCAGCGAGCGGTCGTATGTCCTCTCCGCGTCGGGCGGGAACAGGCAGCCCGGCAGTTCCTTTCTGGACCAGTGGTAGCGGAGACACTCGCAGCATATGCCCTTCCTGGAGCAGGGGTCGTACGTGCACCCGCACTCCCGCATATTTCTTTCAGCGTTCTCGCACTTCATATGTGGTGGTAGGGAGCGGGGGGAGATAAGGGTTTCTCTTCCGCTGCTGGCGTTACATGTCCCTGAGCATTTCGATGAGTTTGTCCTTTGGGATACCGTTCCAGATAGAGACTTTGAACAGTATATCATTGAGAGTGCCCTTTGCGATTTCAGGATGGCGGGGAACGGTTATACTGTGCTCCCCCGCCTCCGTAATTTTGCGCAATCGCACATGGCTGCCCCTCTGCCGAACAACTTCATACCCCAGGCGAGTCAGCAGTTTGATGAGCTTATCGCCGCTAACCACCGGCAACTTTGCCAAACGGATGCACCTCTATTTCGGAAATTGAGATTATCCTTATTTCCTCCCCTGCGCGGAGTATGTCGTCGAAGTGCGTCTCCACGGCCTCCTTTATGTTTTCCATAAGCTCGTCCAAGGTCCTACCCTGCGTGAAGATGTCTACCCCTATACCACGCGCGCACCAGTACTCGCCATCGTGGTATATCTCGAACTTTACCAGCATTATGGTCACCCTGTTGATCATTATATCGTCGTTGGTATTTCTAACTTTCTAGAGGAAGACCTCCCTGAAGCCGTCGTACGCCGCCTCTTCGTAGAGCCATATCTCCACGTGGAGATCGCCGCCCTCCTCCTCGATCGCCCTCTTCATGGCCCTCGCGGAGACGGCGTAGGGAACCCTCCCCACGCCGCAGCCGAGGGCGGGGAAGGCGATGGAGCGGAGGCCAAGGGACCTCGCGAGGCGCAGGGCGTTCTTCGTCGCTCTGTATATTATCTCCTCATTCGTTTTGAAGTCCAGCGCCATGACCGCGGCGTGGATGACGTATTTCGCCTTCAGAGAGCCGGCTGCGGTGTACACGGCCTCTCCCACCTCAACGGGCCCCTTCGCCATGGCCTCCCTCTCTATCTCCGCGCCGCCCCTTCTCTTTATGGCGGCCGCCACGCCCCCGCCCATTATGAAGCGGTTGTTCGCCGCGTTGACTATCGCGTCCACCTCGGCCTGCGTGATGTCACCCCTGACAAGCTTCACGGGCATGCGCTCACCTCATGCGTGCATGGGGAGGCGGATATTTCAGGTTGACGGGTTGGGCAGAAGTTTTCAGTCCCTCACGAACAGCGCGGGGGAGGCCAGAAGGAGTATCATCCCCACGGCGGCGAGGGCCGGGCCCACGCCGAAGGCGTCCGCCAGCACGCCCATGAGTACGGCGAAGGCGGATGTGAGCACCGTCTTGATCTGCGACTCCACGCTCAGCCCGGACGCCATGACCCTGCTGGATATCTTCTCGCTTATGTAGCCCACGTTCATGGGCCGGCGCAGGTTGTGTATCACGTGGAGCAGGAGGAACAGCCCTATCGCGGGCACCGCGAGGTCCATGTGGGCGAAGAGGCCCCCGAATATGAGCGCGAGCGCGCCCGCGATGAGAGTGACGTTTATCGCGCGGGCCAGGTCCCCCACCCTCTCCACTACTCTATGAGCGGTGCGCGATGACGCGCTGGACACGAGGTAAATCAGGGAGTAAACGAGCCCGATCACGATTGCAGACCGCTGCTCCCCCGAGAGGTAGAGGAGCACGGGGAGGGTGAGGGCAAAGGCGTTCAGTATCGGCTGGAGGTAGTCCTTAGTCGCCTTGAAGGACGCCATGAAGACGGAGGAGTTCAGCATCGCCCTCACCGCCGCGCCCTTCCTGAACATCCCGGCGAAGTCGCCCAGCGTCGCCCTGATGCGGGCGCGCCTCCGCCCCTTCAGGATCTCCCCGTCCAGTTCGCGCGGGTACGTGGCGAGGTTCACGAAGTTCACCACGTACGGGACGATGGTTATCAGGAAGATCTCCCTGTAATTGCCCGTGTAGAAGACGACGAAGGCGGCGAGGAGCGCGTTGACGGCCGACCCCAGCTGGGAATAGGACCGGGTGGCGCCGTAGTACTCCACCTTTCTGTCCTCCATACCCCTTATGCGGAGGTACTCCAGTATCATGGCCTTGTGCGTCCCCGTCCTCGCGGCCTCCCCGAGCCCGAAGAGGACCATGGCAGCGGCGAAGGCGATGAAGGAGGCTGTGAGGTAGAAGAGGGCGAAGGAGAGTATGTACGAGCCCATGGAGAGTACCATGGTCCGCCGCCGGCCGAAGGTGTCGGCGAACACCCCCGTGGGTATCTCCAGGATGTTCGTGGATATCTCCCGGACGGCGAAAAGGAGACCGATCTCCGTGAAGGAGAGCCCCGCGTCCAGGAAGAAGAGAATGATGAATGGGTCAAATAGCCGGAGGTTCTTCAGGAAGCCGTACGCCGCGAACCTGTAAAACATCCTGTCCCGGGGAAACACGGGGAGGGTATCTGAGAGGGTGGTTAAAAAGGTTGGTGGGGCGAAGGGGTTTGGGTAACATCAAAGTTTAAGCCCCTATCTCCCAAGATTTGCCCTCTTTCATCTCCACAACCTTATCCCCAAACATCTCGGCGAACCATCCAGGGTTCTCGGTGTGCACCGGTATTATGTGTTCTGGGTCTATTTCCTCTATGACCTTTATAAGGTCCTCCTTTGAGGCATGCCCTGAGGCATGAAGGCCTTTGCTGTACTTCACAGTACCGTTTTCATCTATGCTGAACCCATGGACCTCGAAATTGAACCTCCTGCACCAGTTCCACAACACCTGAAAGTTAAGCTCCTCTTCCTCGTTGTACGCCTCGCTAAAGGAGTATATATATGTTCCGTTTTCTGGCATGATGTCCAGCAGATACGCCATTTCATATAGTGTCAGACACATTATATACTTTTCAGGTTCATCTTTTATATGACAGCGGGATATCTCATTATCTCTATTTCCGTTCTGGAAAACTGTTATCTGTTCCCACATATACTCCTTACCTTTGAATGGTCTGTATATGCGGACATCCTTCAACCTGTCATCGTCGTCCACGTATCTGAGCGCTTCCAAGAAATATGCCATCTTTGGGGTCACAACGAGTTCTCTGTCAGTCATCTTCGCTACTTTCTTGAATATATCAAACCTCTCAAAATTGCGAGGAGGCAGATACACCACCACCAGCCCTTTTGCATCCTCCACTATCCCACACGCATTTTTATAGACGTCTGTCTCGGTGATGTTGTCTGTTGCTTCATCACCCTTTTTGCTCACCCTCGTGCCCTCAATAATCAGAACATCAACACCGTTTGCATCACGGATGAAGTTTTTCATCTCCTTGCAATTGGGCCGTCGGAAGTCACCTGTGTACGCAATGGTAACATCACCCTCGACAATGTAGGCGGTTGCGCCGCATATTGAATGATCCACAGCATAGTGCGTAATCTCAAATCCCAAGCACACCTCATCTAGGATTTTCACTTTACTATCATCCATCTTAATGGGCTTTCCATTATCTGACTCTTCCTGATCTCGGTGTTTTAGAAATTCGATGAGTTTGTAGTTCTTTCTAAACAATATGATATCTCTAGAGGAATAAGGTTCATCTTCATCAGAGAGAAGAATACAACCCTCACGATCTCTTTTGCTTTCGTATTTACAGTTGTATGTTTTCGATTTATTGTCATATCTAACCGCGTAGTACGGCAGGTCCACATTAAATCCGCTTCCCTGAGCGGTGTCCATCATAGCTTTGAGTATGGCTATAGTGTATGAGGAGCACACAATAGGTATATTCTTTTTGAGGAGGAACGCATTTCCAGCGTGATCTAGGTGAGCGTGGCTTATCAAAACTGCATCCACAGGGATCTTTGGATAGGTGGAGACATTTAGGTCTCCGGGAATCAGATCCTCCCGGTATATGTTGAGCTTTGGAATAAGCCCCAGATGCCACAAATCATATATGCCCCTGACAGCTCTCTCTTTCATAAAATCCTTGTAGTACTCCTTGTACCTAGCGAAGTTCTTCCCGAAGTCCAGAAAGAGGCCGTGTCCGTTTTCCTCTATGTGTATTTTGTTTCCTCCGATGGTGTTCAACCCATCATACACCGTGATCTTCATGGTGCCACCCACCTATATGAATGGTTTGGACACGGCTCTATTTAAGATTTCCTCCGAAGTTCGCGCCTCTGCAAGAAATTAATAATCGGTTATGGCATAACGCGTTATTGCGTATCCGTCCCAAAACGGTTTTACCGCCCCACCCCCATGGGAGCGCCATGGACCCGGACGACCTGCACGGGGAGCTCAGGAGACGGGGCTGGAAACTCGTCTACGTCCCCCACGAGGTGATAAGGGATTACAACGCGTGCTACAACGTGCTCTACGAGGGGCGGAGAATATGCCCGCCGGCGGGGGAGCGGCTGGGCATCCCGCTCAACGAGATATGGATCTCGGAGAGGTGGAGGAAATACGAGAAGTACATCCTGTACCACGAGCTCAGGGAGATAGAGTACAGGGCGATGGGTTATGACGTGGAAGAGGCGCACTGGCTGGCGGAGGGGGACTGCGTCGCCCTGTGGAGGGACGACCCCATCTGGAGGGAGATGGTGGTGGAGATGCACATAAGCGACGTGAAGAACATCGTTGGAGGGCTCTATGAGAGGGAGGGCCCCGATAAAAGAACACCTTCGTAAAGTTTATATTCATAATAGTTCCTACATCTCCTCAGGTGAGGGCATGAAAGAGAGGGTGCTGTTCGTTACAACGCTTTCTGTGGCCATGTTGATGAGCGTTGTTCTGGGTGGTATCTTTATCGAACCCGTCGTAAGCAGCGGGGTATCACATCAAGGATACCCCACTCCTGAAACCAGATACATCCTTCATTCGCCCATATATATATCGGGCGATGCGGACTTCGCCACACAGGCCGCAACGGAGGGGTGGCCCGGCAACGGCACGGAGGAGAACCCATACATTATCGAAGGCTACGAAATCACCGGCACCGGAGATGGGATATACATAGAGAGCACCACCGTCTGGTTCATAATAAGAAATTGCTACGTGCACGCGAGTGGCAACGGCATATATCTCTATGCGCTGGGTAACGGCATCGTTGAGAACTGCACCGTGGTCTCGGGATTCAACGAGGGCATAACCGTTAGCGGATCGAGCAACGTGAGGGTCATCAACTGCACCGCTTCGAACGCGGTGTACTTCGGGATATATTCGTACTCATCGAACAATGTGGAGATAATCAACTGCACGGCCTATCAGAATAACTACTACGGTATAATGGTGGAATCTTCGCAGGATGTGACTGTTCTGAACTGCACGACCCACGATAACACCTATGTGGGGATTTACCTCAAATACTCTACGTACTGCACGGTTCGCAACAACACGATGAAAGGAGAGAGCATATTCGTCTACGGCTCAGTGGACCAGTGTACGCTTCACGTTATAGATAACAACACAGTCAACGATAAGAAGGTGTATTACTACCACGACCTGAACACTTCAGTACTCAACGTGCCCTCCGACGCGGGCGAGGTGATACTGGCAAACGTGACCTCACCCACATCCCCTCTGCTTATCTCCGACCTCAACCTCAGTTATGGCTCCTGCGGCGTGATGGCGCTTCACTCCTCCAAGATAGAGGTGAGGAACTGCAGCATATGGGGCTCAAAGGTGTACGGCATATACTCATACTACTCAGGTGATATCTTCATCAATTCCACCACGCTTGTGAAAAACAGGTTGGGCGCATTCATAGCATATACGGACAATCTGACCATGCGCTCCAGCGCGGTCATCAGGAGCACCCTTGATGGTGTAAAGTTGAGGTACACAACAAATTCCCTTATAACGGACAACGTGTTTGGCCGTTCCGGCGGATACGGGCTGTATCTCTACATCGGGACGTCCGGAGTGAAGGTGTACAACAACACGTTCTACTACAACAACGGTGCGAAGTACTACTTCTCCGCCGCAGCTGTGCAGGGATGTGATGACGGCACCGGAAACGTCTGGAACTGCACCGTTAACGGAGTGAACTACGGAAACTACTGGTACGACTGGTCGCGGAACAACGACACGAACGACCTCGACGGTGACGGTGTTGTGGACTATCCTTACAGCCTTGACGGCTCGGGAGCAGACTACGCACCCGTGAAGAAGGCGAGGTACGCATATGCAAACATCACCATTAAATCCGACTCCGATTTCGTGTCATATGGATTTCCGGGGATAGGGGAGAGCTTTGAACCCTACGTGATAGAGCACTACGGCATCGACGGTGGATCTGCACCTGCATCCATATCCGTGAAGAACACCACCGCGCACTTTGAGATGGTGGACTGCACGCTCAACACCACGAAACCCGTCAGCCCGCCCGGAATGGCGGTCACATTCAGTAACGTTACGAACGGGGATGTAGTTAGGACGACGATAAACATCACGGACAACAAGAGTATAGGGATATGGCTGTCACAGACCACAGGTGTGAACATCAACAACTGCACCATCGGAGGCAACGGGACGGGTATCTACGCCTACAACGTCACGGGCCTGAAGGTGGCTGACTGCAACATGACGGACTTCAACGACACAGCCATGTACATCAGAGAATCTCGGGTCATCATAGTGTACAACGTGACTGTGAATAGGTCGGGCCAGAACGGTATCTCCATCACGTTTAGCAACTCCGTCGTAATACGTGATTGCGATCTACTTTACGGTGGAGGATATGGGGTCCGCATTGATAACTCACGGAATATCACCCTGATGTACAACGTGTTCAGGAACAACACGAAGTACGCCGTGTGCATTGAGATCTCAGATTATATCAGCGTGTACCAGAACTGGTTCTACTACAATAACGGGGCAACAAGCGTCTACAACGCGTCGCACGTACAGGCATATGACAACGGAACGAACAACAAGTGGAACACAACCGACGGAATCGGGAACTACTGGTCCGATTGGACCTCACCCGACGCGGATAACAACGGCATAGTGGACAACCCGTATCTGATCGACGGCTCAGCTGGGGCGAGGGACTACTACCCGATTGCCGACCCAGGACAGGTGATACCGGAACTCTCATTCTACTTCGCCGTGCTTTTCCTGCTGGCCTGCGCCCTCCTGCTGAGATGGAGGTGCATCTAAACCCTCTATTAACTTTTTTAGACACACCTGCAGAAAGTTTATAATCAGGATTATTATATATCCCACCGGGCGATTGTATGGAGGAAAGAATGCGCTATGTGCTCGTCTTTAGCGCCGGTATGCTCGTCGGTATGATGATAATGGGAGCCGTTGTGGTCTTCATTATGCCCGCCATCGGCGGTCCGCACATAAGTATATCAGGCAACGATGATTTCGCCTCGCAGGCAGCCGTGAACGGGTGGAGGGGAGACGGGACTAAGGAGAACCCATACGTGATAGAAGGGTACGAAATCACAGGTATCGGAACCGGAATCGTCATAGAGGGAACAAGCGTGTGGTTCGTGATAAGGAACTGCCGCATAAACACAGCCGGCAACGGCATATACCTCTCGGGGGTGGAGAACGGGGCTGTGGAGAACTGCGTGGTGGTCTCCGGGGCGAACGAGGGAATCACTGTGACGAACTCCAGAAACGTTAAAATCGTCGACTGCACCGCCTCCAGCGCGTTCTATTTTGGAATATATTCTTATATGTCGAGTGACGTTGAGATAATCAACTGCACGGCCTATCAGAACGACTACTACGGCATAATGGTGGAATCTTCACAGAACGTGAGAGTTCTGAACTGCACCACCTATGACAACACCTACGTTGGGATCTACTTCAAATACTCCACCCGGTGCACCGCGCTCAACAACGAAATGAGGGGCGAGGGTATGTTCGTCTATGGCTCCGTGGAGGAATGTACCCTGCACAGAATAGAGAACAACACAGTCAACGATATGAAAGTGTACTACTATCGCAACCTCAGCGCATCCACACTGGACCTACCGGAAGATGCGGGGCAGGTGATACTGGCAAACGTGACCTCTCCTGTATCCCACCTGGTGATCTCTGACCTCAACCTCAGCTACGCCTCCTGCGGTGTGCTGCTACTTCATTCCTCGAAAATAGAGGTGAGGAACTTTAGCATATGGGGTTCAAAGGTGTACGGCATATACTCCTATCAGTCAGAGGACATCGTAATAAACTCCTCGGTTCTGGGCGACAACAGGTTCGGGGCGTTCATCGCCTATAGCCACAACATCACTATAAGGGATAACAAGATAACGCGCAACTGGATTAACGGAGTGAGGATCAGGTATTCGACGGGCGGTGCGGTGACAGGGAACGTGTTCAGGGAATCCGGAAAATACGGACTATATCTGTACATAGGCACGTCGGGGATTACTGTTTACGGCAATGACTTCTACGACAACAACGGGGCAACGTCTTCCTACGACCCCTACTGCGCGCAGGCGTGCGACGACGGAGAGAGCAACGCGTGGAACACGCAGGGTGGAATCGGAAACTACTGGTCAGACTGGACCTCACCGGATGAGAACAGCGATGGTGTGGTTGACCAGCCCTACGCCGTTGACGGGGTGGCGGGTTCGAAGGATTACTACCCACTGGTTCGACCGAACAGGACGCTCTGAGTGCCCCAACGCACCGCGGAATAAAAAGATTTAATAACGTTCACCTCTCTACGTATCCGCCTCCCGTCGGCAGGCGAGGGTTGATATGATAAGGAGAGTGGAGAAGCCGTACGAGACGGAGGAGATCAGGTCGCTCCTTGACCCGCTGGTGGAGGAGTGGTTCTTCTCCCGTTTCACGGACTTCACGGAGGCGCAGAAGTATGCTATACCCCTCATCCACCGCGGTGAGCATGTGCTCATCTCCTCGCCCACGGGCAGCGGGAAGACGCTGGCGGGATTTCTCTCCATCATAAACGAGCTGTTCATTCTCGCGAAGGAGGGGCGGCTGGAGGACAGGATATACTGCGTCTACATATCCCCCCTGAAGGCCCTCGCCAACGACATACACCGCAACCTGGAGGTGCCTCTCCAGGAGATAACAGCCCTCGCGGAGAGGAAGGGCGTTAAGGTCCCGAGGATCAGGGTCGCCGTCAGGTCGGGGGACACGTCGCAGGCAGAGAGGCAGAGGCATCTCAAAAGACCGCCGCACATATTCATCACCACCCCGGAGTCGCTGAGCCTCGCCCTGACCGCGCCCCGCTTCCGCATGGCCTTCCAGAAGGTGAGGTGGGTCATAGTTGACGAGGTCCACGAGGTTGCGGGGAACAAGAGGGGCGTGATGCTCTCGCTGAACTTGGAGCGGCTGCAGGCACTCAGTCCGGACATCGTGAGGATAGGGCTGTCCGCCACGCAGGCCCCCATAGAGGAGATAGGGCAGTACCTCGTGGGGGTGGGCCGCGACGTCAACGTGGTGGAGGTGGACGTGAAGAAGAGGATGGACCTGAAGGTCATCGCGCCGGTGGAGAACCTCCACACCGCCTCCTACGACTACGCGACGGAGCGCATGTACGACCTCCTGGTGGAGATGATAAACGAGCACAGGACCACGCTGGTATTCACGAACACGCGGAGCGGCGCGGAGCGCGTGGCGTACAAGCTGAGAGAAAGGGGGATAGAGAAGCTGGAGGCGCACCACGGCTCGCTGAGCAAGGAGATACGGCTGGACGTGGAGGGGCGTCTCAAGAGGGGAGATCTGAAAGTCGTGGTGACCTCCACCTCGCTGGAGCTGGGGATAGACATAGGGTACATAGACCTCGTGGTGCAGATCGGGTCGCCCAAGAGCGTGGCGAAGGGGATACAGAGGGTGGGGCGCAGCGGCCATAAGTATATGGACGTCTCAAAGGGCCGCTTCATGGTGCTGGAGATGGACGACCTGGTGGAGTGCGCCGTCCTCGTGAAGTGCGCCCGCGAGGGGAAGATAGACAGGATATCCATACCGCAGAACTGCCTGGACGTCTTGGCGCAGGTGCTGGTCGGCATGTCGCTGGAGAGGCGGTGGAGCATCAGGGAGGCGTACGAACTGGTCCGCAGGTCGTACTGCTACAGAAACCTGCCATACGAGACCTTCATGGGGGTGCTCCGCTACCTCGCCGGGTCCATGGAGGAGGAGTCCTCCTACGCGAAGATATGGATGGACGAGAGGGACGGGGTCTTTGGTAGAAAAAGAGGAACGAGGATGATATACTTCACCAACGTGGGCACGATTCCGGACGAGGCGGACTACACCGTTTACACCTCCACGGGAAGGAGGATAGGGGAGCTGAGCGAGAAGTTCGTGGAGAACCTGAAGCCGGGCGATATATTCGTTCTGGGCTCGCGCACCTACGAGTTCATATCCCGCAGGGGCGCGCGCGTGTACGTCCGGGACGCGGGGGGGAGGAAGCCCACCGTGCCCTCGTGGGCCGGCGAGATGCTCCCGCGGAGTTTCGACCTCAGCATGGAGGTGGCGAGGTTCAGGGGGGCCGTGGAGGATCGTCTCAAAAGGGGCGAGGACGTGGTGGGGTGGCTGATGGAGGAGTACAATCTGGATGAAGGCGCGGCGAGGAGCATTTCCTCGTACGTGGAGGAGCAGATGGCCGATGTCGTGCCGACGGACCGCCGGCTGTTCGTGGAGGGCTACGTGGACGAGGAGGGGCGCAGGAACATCATCTTCCACTACCCCTTCGGGAGGAGGGTGAACGACGCGCTCTCGCGCGCGTATGCATATGCGGCTTCCCACCTCTGGAACGCGTCGTGCAGGCTCTCCGTCACGGACGACGGCTTCATGCTCACGCTATCCAGGGAGGTGCCGATAGATGAGCTGGTGAGGGCGGTCACGCCGGACAATTTAGAGGACTATCTGAGAAACGCCATAAGGAACACGGAGATGTTCAAGCAGAGGTTCAGGCACTGCGCCGTGCGCGGCCTCATGGTGCTGAGGAGGTACAAGGGCTCGAGCATCACCGTGGCGAGGCAGCAGTTGAGGAGCGAGCGCATACTGGACGCCCTCGCGGATATGGACTTCCCCCTCATAGAGGAGACGTACAACGAGATATTCAACATCGCCATGGACATAGGGCACGCGGAGGAGGTGCTGAGGTGGATAGAGGGGGGGCGCGTGGAGGTGGTCACGAAGGACTACAGCCCCGAGGTGAGCGTCTTCGCCCACTCCATAATACTCGCGGGGGTCTCGGACATAGTGCTCATGGAAGACAGGACCGCCCTCCTGAGGGAACTGCAGATGAGGATACTCCGCCGCGTGCTGGGCGAGGAGGCGCTCAGGGGAGAATTTGAGAAGGAGGCAGTGGAGGGGTACTTCCGCGCGAAGGTGGGCGAGATAGAGGACCCGGGGGACGTGGTGGAATTCGTCCGGCGCGCCGGCATGGCGGACCTGCTGAGAGAGGGGGTCAGAACGCCCTATGCCTTCGGCGGCGAGAAGGTGAGGGACGCCGTAATGGGCGCGATAAACTCCGGGGCGCTGTGCGGCGTGTGGACGCCCGCCGGCATCAGGTGGGTCTGCAGGGAGGACCTGCCGCTCGCCGCTGCGCTCTACGCTGCGGAGCCGAAGAGGGAGTACCCGGAGTGGGAGGGCTGTCTCACCTCCAGAGAGATCGCACGTCTCCTCAACGTGAAGGTGAGGGACGCGGCCGCGCTCCTCAGGGAGATGGCGCGGTGCTACCTCGCGGTGAGATGCGGCATGGAGGGCACGAGGTTCCGGTGGGAGCGGTGCAGTCCGGGGAGGGCGAACAGAGAGGCGGCGCTCCGCGAGTTCATACTGCGAACTCTCTCGATTTTCGGCCCCATGACCGCGGAGGAGATCGCAGGACATCTGCGCGTGAAGAGGGGCGATGTGGAGGAGGCGCTGGCATCGCTGGTGGATGAGGGACTCGTGGTGGAGGGCAGGTTTACGCCCTCGCTGGGCACCCAGTACATGCTCTCTACGGACTACAGAGCCCTCAGGGGCGCCACGGCGGGGGGTGAGGAGGGTATCAGGCTTTACAGGTTTGAGAAACTGATGAAGCCGGTGGACACCGTGGAGGAGTACTTTGAGAGGTACCTGATAGCGTCGCATCCCCATGACGTCTTCCTGAGGTGTCGGGAGTTCTCCTGGGAGGAGTGGGAGAGAATGAGAATGGACGGCGAGATACTCCTGGGTCGTTTCCTCGGAAACGCGCTTTTCTACATACACAGGAAACACCTGCCGCTCTTCATCCCGCACTTCCGGAGAGAGGAGATGGACGACCTGGATAGAGAGGTTCTGAAGCACATCAGGAGGGGGCTGGACGCGCCGAGAAAGATATCCCGCGCGTTGAGGGGGGCGAAGCCCTCCCTGATGAAACTGGAGAGAAACCTCTACCTGCTGCGGGGCTTCACCCCGGGGGAGGACGGAAGGCGATACGTTCCCTCGCCGGATGGGGAGGGCGGCGACCCCGCAGCCCTGCCTTTCGCGCTGATCAGGGCCATCGGACCGCTGAGGAGGGACTTCCTGCTGCACGCGCTGGGCGAGCACTGCGACGCCGTCCTGAAGGCGCTCGTCACCGCTGAGCACCTGAGGCGCGTGCTCACGGAACGCGGTGAATACCTCGTTGCGGCTGAGGAGGATATCAGAGCGGGTGGCGGCGTGAGGAGGGCTGTCATCTCAGCCCGTGACGTCATCGCCTACCCCATGGCCCCCGAGATACTGGAGAGGTTCGGCAGGGGTTTCAACTACCTGCTGGTGGACGGCGGCGAGATAAGGGGTGCGGCCCTTGTGGAAGAGAGAGACGGCTTCGTCCTCCTGACGGAGGCCATAGGCGATGCGGACGCATGGACGACGTGGCTTCGCGACACGGGGTTCTTCCGCGCGGATGTGAGGGTCATCGCGCCCTCAAACCTGTCCAGGAGCGCCCTGAGGAGGGGATACAGAAGGGTCGGCGAGTGGTATGCGTGGGGGAACGTCTCCACCGAGGTTTTCACGTGGGAGGAGTTCTTCTCCCTTGTGCTCTGGACGCAGGGGGTGCACGTGGACTCGCGGTTCAAGAGCCCTCTGGAAGCGGTCCGCGCGCTCCACGGACTCAGGAGTGATATGGAAGCCGCCATTAGATGCGTCCGCAGGACGCCGCTGGAAAAGTACTTCAAATCCGGTATGGTTTACAGGGGCATGGGTATACCACCGCTGGTCACCTACATGGACAGGGAGACAGCCGCTCTCATCCAAGCGATAAAGGACGTGGAGATCACGGACAGAATGAAGGTCGTCATGGCGCTCGTCAACTCGCACCCCATGTGGAGCAGGGAGACGCTGTGCGAGCGATCCCCTCTGGGCTACGAGAGAACGCGGGAGGCACTAAATGCCCTCTACAGGTCCACCCATCTCCTGATGGACCACGAGAAGAGGTACATCCCCGTGAGGAGAAAGTACGGGAGGGACTACGCCGTGAGAAAATTCGTGGAGGATTTCCTGCACAGGATGGGATTCGTCAATCCGAGCATGGTGGAGAGGTACACGGGCGGCTTCATATCGGCGCGGGAGGCGCTCGCGGCGCTGCGCGACTGCGAGAGAGGTGGAATCGCCGTGAAGGGCTTCTTCCTGAAGAACGACATGCACCTCTGGTGGACCACACGGGAGGCGCTTGAACTGGTGGAGAAGGTGCGCTTTCCGCCCGACTGGGAGTTCGTTCTGCACCCGCACGATATGATATCCCTCGCGTTCAGAGATAGATTCCCGGCTGGATACCACGTGTTCCGCGGTACGGAGCACCTCGGCACCGTGAAGGCCACGATGCGCAGGTACGAGGTGGTCGTGAGGAGCAGGGATGTGAGGCCGGAGGTCCTGGACATCTTCAGGGAGTTCATGCGCTCGCTCAACATAGCCGTCAGGGGTGATGCCCTATGAATCCCTGGCTACAGGTCGTGCTCATCGCGCTCTCGCCCATCGCGGAGCTCAGGGGCTCCATACCCTATGGGATACTCGTGCTGGGTCTGCCTCCCGTGGAGGTGTTCATCGTCTCCGTCGCGGCGAACTCGTTTGTCTCGCCTCTTCTCATACCGCTGCTTAGGTGGGCGGAGGCGTACTTTTCCAGGTTCCCCCGCATAAAGAGCATCATGGACGCCGTGTTTCAGAGGACGAGGAGGAGAGCGGCCAAAAGCGTGGAGCGGTGGGAGGAACTCGCCCTCTTCCTCTTCGTGGCCGTGCCCTTCCCGGGGACGGGGGCGTGGACGGGGAGCCTCGTTGCGCATCTCTTCGGGCTGGATTACAAGAAGTCGGTGGTGACGATCAACGCGGGCGTGCTCGCGGCGGGCATTGTAATATACATGCTCACGACAGGAGCGTATACGCTACTGTGAGAAGGCCGAGCGCGATAGTGTATATGCCGAAGTACTGAAAACGAACCTTCCGAACCGTATACATCAGCAGCGAGATGGAAAGGTACCCGACGATGAGCGAAACCACGAACCCTACGAGGTAAATTGGCTCAAAGGCACCGGCATCGCTCCCCGCCTTGAACAGCGTGGCGCCCGCCAGGGGGATGAGGGATATGTAGAAGGAGAACTTCGCGGCGCGCACCCGCTCAACGCCGATGTGCGCCCCGGTTGTTATGGTGACCCCGGAACGCGATATGCCGGGAAGCAGCGCGGCGACCTGTGCCAGTCCGATGAACACCGCGCTTTTCAGGGACACATCGCGACCCCCTTCTCCGCGGCGCGGGTATGTGAGGAGGTAAATGCCGTTTATAATCCATAGGGCTCCCACGAGTATGAGCGTTGAGAACGCCGATTCAATGTAATCTTTGAGTAGGAAGCCCACTACGCATATGGGCACGCTGCCTACGACGATGTGCAGAGCCTCCTTTCGGTCACCCCTCAGGGCGGATGTTATGACATTCCATATGTCCCGGCGAAAGTATAGCACAACGGCCACAAGGGTGCCGAGGTGAAGCACCGCCGTGAGGAGCGTTCTATCCCCGCTTACGCCCCACATCTCCTGCAGGAGAACGAGGTGACCGGAACTGCTGATGGGCAACCACTCGGTTATGCCCTGAAGGGCACCCAGCAGTATCACCTGGAGAAGGTCCATGGTCAGATGACCCCCTGAAGGGTTGCGCAGTGAAGGAGGTTCCTGAAGAGAAGGGCCGTGGTCAGCGAGCCGACTCCACCCGGCACGGGCGTGTAGGCCTTCACGATCTCGTATATCTCAGGGTCAGCATCTCCGACCACGCGGTCATCCACGACGTTGATGCCCACGTCCACAACGATGCTATCCCGCGAGACCATGTCGGCCCTGAGAAATCCGGGCGCGCCGACAGCCACGAATATCACGTCTGCCCCCTTCAGTATCTCCGCCGGGTTCCCCGTCCGGGTGTGCACAACAGTCGGTGTAGCGTTTCTGTTCAGCAGGAGATTCACAAGGGGACGGCCAACCACGGGCGTGCGGTTCACCACCGCACATCTCATTCCCTCCAGGGATATGCCGTTCCTCTCCAGAATCTCCACGCTCGCCATGGCCGTGGGAGGCGCCAGCGCCTCATCCCCGTACACGAGACGTCCCTGATTATGGGGATGCATGCCGTCCAGGTCCTTTTCCGGGGGTATGGCGGCCACGACCCTCGCATAGTCCGTGCCCGGTGGAATCGGACGCTCAACGATTATGCCATGTATGTCATCTCTCTCGCCCAGGGAGCGCACCTCTGCGATGATCTCGCCCTCGGACGCATCTCCCGGAAGCGTGTCCACCTCCACTTCAACGCCCAGTTTCTTCCCCCAGCGGAGTTTCTGATGTATGTAGGTCATCGCATCGCCATGGATGCCGACCACCACGGCTGCCATTCTGAGGCCTTTTCCAGATAGTTTATCCCTGATCTCCCGTCTGATGTCCTTCGCGACCGTTTTTCCCCACAGAACATCAGCCATCAGGATCCCTCCAGAAAATTGAGGTTAAGGCGGGCCTCTTCCATACCGGGGTCTATCGCAACCGCGCGCTTGAACGCCTCCTTCGCCCCCTCCACATCGCCCTTCACATACAGGGCTATGCCGCGAGCGAGTTGGGCGAGAGCGTCGCTGGAGGTCGGGGGAACGCCCTCTACCACATCGTCGCATCTGTCCAGGTTGAGATAGAGCATGGCCTCGTTGCCGCTCAACTCCTTGATCCCGCCTAATTCGGAGCGGATTTTCTCGTAGAGGAGGCGTGCGGCATCGCTCTCACCGGCAGACAGTATCGCCTCCAGCGGCTCAAGGGCCTCCTCCAGACGCCCCTCGGAGTACAGATAAAGCGCCTTGGAGAACAGCACGCGTGAATCACCAGGCCGTTCGGCCAGGATCTCATCGTATTTTTTAAGGACTTCCTCATCTCCGCCGGCGGGTTTCATTCCCTCCAGCGCCCTGAGCTGCAGTTCCAGAATCTCCGCAGGCGACATCTCGTAGACGTTCTCCGGCACCTCAACGCCCCTCTCCCTGAGAAACGATACCACCTTTTCAACGAGTTTTCTCCTCTCGTTTTCCAGAGATGCGAGTTTCTCCTTCAACGCCTCCACTTCACCCTCGCTCTCCCTGCCCTCCTCAACGGCCCTCTGCATCTCCTCTATCCTGCGTTTGAGTTCCTCCTTTTCGCGTTCCAATTGCGAGAGGGTCTTCTCCCTCTCCTCAAGTTTCCTCTGTAGTTCGGCCATTTCCTTCTCCTTGGCGCGTCTCACCGCCTCCAGTTCGCGCTCCTTTTCCTCCAGCTCCCTCTGGAGATTCTTTTCCCTCTCCTCCTCTGTCCTGCGGTGTTTCTTCTCTATCTTCTCCTTCAGCTCCCTCAGGTCCGGGTCCGTTGGGGCGAGGGTGAGCGCCTTCTCCACGCTTTTGAGGGCCTCCGCGTAGTCGCCCAGCTCGTACTGTGTCATGGCCAGGACCGCCCATCCCCGGGGGTCGCCTTCGCGCAGGCGCGTGCAGTAATACGCGCTGTTGAGCGCCCTCTGATATGCCCTGGACTCGTAGTAGAGAATCGCCTTGTTGAGGTGCGCCTCGTAAAATTTGGGGTCTATGCTCAGAGCCCTGTCGTAGCTCATGAGGGCCTCGTCTTTCCTTCCGAGGTCCTTGAGGGCCACGCCCCTGTTGTTCCACACGTGGGGCAGATTGGGCGCAACGCGCAGGGCATTCTCATAGCAGATGAGCGCCTCCTCCAGCAGCCCGCGGGAGTGAAGTATGAGCCCCTTGTTGATCCATGCGGGGTAGTAATCGCGGTCAATCCTGAGAGCGCGCTCGTAGGCCTCCAGCGCCTCGTCCTCCATCCCCTTCTCCTGCAGCATCTCGCCGAACTGGAACCAGATGACGGGGTCGTCCGGAGACAGGTCTATGGCCTCCGAGACGTATTCCACCGCCTCCTCCTCCCTGCCCATGTTGAAGAGTATCTTGCCCTTGATGAGGAGCGCCTCGGGCGTCCTCTTGACGGCGAGGGCGCGTTCCACGTACTCGTCCGCCTTCCTGTAGTTTCCGGATTCCAGAAACTCGCGGGCCCACTCTATCTGCCTGTCGTACTCGCCCGCGCTGGGGAGGAAGGAACCCTCGCGGACCTTTTTGCGGAACTCCTCCTCCTTCACGCGCGACTCCAGTCCGTAGGTCCTGAGCATCTCCACAAACGCGTCGCCGTCAACCAGCGTGATTCCTCTGTCCTTCCCGTACTCCACCGCCTCAGGGGTGAACTTACCCGTGGTAATGACAACCCACTTCGCCTCCACGGTGTCCAGTTCCTCCGTCTCCCTGAGCGCATCCAGCCCCACCTCGTCCTTCCGGAGGAAGACTAGTATGAATCTCTCAACGCCACCGGGTGAGACCATGGAGGCGTCCACGGCCACCTCCCCCTCCCTGTAGGCGCTGCTCCTCACGGCCAGGCCCATGGCGCGCACCAGGTCTATGCAGAGTGCGTGGAATTCGTCATCCCTCATCCCCTTTATGTGGTCAAGGACGCTCACAGGGCACCACCCGTGGCCTGCTGGAATTTTTTGCGCAGTTTATCCGCCTTCTCGTTCAGCCCTCTCTCCTCGGCAATGCCTATGGCGTTCACGTATGACTCACGGTGTCTCGGGTTGAGGGCTATGGCGTTCTCAAAGGCCTGCAGTGCTCCGCCCCACCGCCCCATCTTGCGCAGGCAGACGCCCCTCAGATACCACGACTCCCAGTCCTTGTTGTCTATCTCCAGCGCCTTGAGGAAGACCTTCTCCGCCTCCTCGTACTTCTCCTTGTCCATGAGTATCATGGCTATCTTCTTCCACGCCTCGGCCCTCTCCGGCTCCCTCTTCAGCACCTCGTTGTAGGCCTGTATGGCCGCACCCCACCTGCCCATTTCCCTGAGGACGTCGCCGCGCATCATCATATAGTGCACGTCCTCCGGCAGCAGTTCGTTGAGCTTGCCGAGGTGGTGAAGTGCCCTGTCGTGGTCCTTCCTGCGGAGGTATATCACGGCCAGATTGTGATGCGCCTCGGCACACCTGTCGTTTGAAGCGAGTATGTCGCGGGCCACCCTCTCCGCGAGTTCCAGATAATAATCGTCGCTCAGGTCAAAGTTCCTCAGATAGTCGGCGTACTGGTCCTGCATGTAAATGCAGACGACCGTCGCGAGGCACCCCGGGTCCTCAAACATCTCGCCCCTGTTCCACGCCCGAAGTATCTCGTTCACCACGAGAACGTCTCCGTAATCAACGTAGAGTTTGCGGCCCTCGTATTTCTTCCCGAATTTCCTCATGACCTCGTCGGGCACCTTGTCTTCGGAGAGAACCCGCGGGTATTTCAGCAGGAGAGGAAAATCTAACGCAACGTTTCTGGAGCATATGCCGCACAGGTTCCTGGGGGTATCCGCCCCGCATATGACACACGTCACGCGTAGATGATGCAACTGAGCCCATATAAATGTTAGGATGTCGTTAAAATAAACGTCTCGTGAACCCCCTCCTTCCGCGGGGGGAGGAAGTGCACATTCTCGTGGTCGCAGCGGATGTCGCGGAGTGCGCGCTCTATGGCCGCCTCGTCGTCGCCCCTGTAGAGGAGGAGTGCCACCCTGTCTCCATGCACGAACGGCGAGGAGAGGGCCGAGCGGAGCGAGACGGTTGCGCCTTCCCGACCCACCCCCCTCCCGTAGCCCACGCCACCTCTGCCCGATAGATCGCGCAGGCAGCCGGGCCCAAGGGCGCTGAGGGCGTCGGCGAGGTGCACCAGGTACTCAAACGGCTTTTCCAGCGCGCGGAGCATGGGTAGGTGCGGATAAAATCTGAGCAGCAGGTCGTTTTCAACGAGGACGTACGGAAAGAGCTCCATGCACTTCCGAGTGTATGGGTCCAGGTCTCGTCCCTCCCAGGAGAACGGTGTCACCACGAAGGAAAGCATAGACGCGCCCTTTTTCCTGGCAATTGAGAGAAAAAGATACGACAGACGCGCGCCTGTGCCACCGGCGCCCCACACGGCCAGACCCCACTCACACACGCCGGTTCCCAGCGTGGACCCGGCTCTCTCGGCGGCCATGCCGGGTGGAAGGTCCGCGTACGCGAGGACCGCCTCGTCTCCAACGTCTATGTGAACGGCCTCCACAGGGGTATCCGGGCGAATGGACATGACCGCCTCTATGGCCCTCTTTCCGAGGCCTGCGAACCCATATAAACACAGCGTTTTTCTTCCGGTGCTGACCACAACAAACCTTATATAGTCGCGGGTATGTATAGTTATTGCCCGCTTTGTAGGTGATACTAAATGCCGGTGAAGAGGCGAAGGTTGAGAAAGGACGAGGGTGTTGCTTCAACCATAGGTATGATATTCGCGCTGAGCCTCGTGACGCTTCTCATGACAACATTCATCACGCAGTACGTGCCAGTTTACATGAAGGGGAATGAGGCGCAGCACGATTACCAGGTCCAGGCACAGATGGGATACCTGAGAACAGTCATGGACATACTCGCCCTTTCCGAGAACGCAAACTTCAGCACCTACGTGCCCATAAAACTCGGAGCCGACGGCGTTCCGGGCTTCTCGTCGCCCACCATAGGGCAGTTGAGCATAAACACCTTCCTTGGGTCGGAGAGCGGGCACTACGTCATGGTCAACTTCACCGACATCGCGGGCAACAACATATCATCAATTTCGGGTGGAGACATTGAGTTCATCGCTCCCAACAAGTACTACGTGCCGGAGAGGATGGTCCTGGAGAGCGGGGCGTTCTTCGTGGAGAACATGAACAAGGGAACCGCAACTCTCCGCATGGAGCCGAATTTCCTCATCCTAGGCAACGCCACACAGCGGACTGTCATAGTGAACCTTTACACGATCTACGGGCCTTCAAAGGCCACGGCGGGGGTGGAGACGCGCTTCATCAAGGTGATGCTCTACGGTACGGAGCACAGGCAGTACGCGCTTCCACAGGGGGATGTCAACGTTACGATAAAATCCCGCTACCCGGACCTGTGGGAGGACTGGTTCTCGTCCAACTACGGCATATCCGGTACAGTGAACAACGACGTTCTCACTCTCACGATAAGCAACGTGACGAATGTTGAAATCCGCAACGTGTACCTCTACATGGAGGTGTCCAGCTGATGGATGAGGTGCTGCTGGAAGAGGAACTGGCAAAGCCCAGCATAAAGGACCGGCTGGGAGTCGTTCTCGCCAGATTCAAGAAGAACCAGATGAAGATCAAGACCCCCAAGGGGTCGGCGTCGTGGGAGATCGGCTCGGAGATAACGCCCATACCGCCGCTTCCCGGCGAGGAGTGGGAACTCGTAGAGATATACCCCATAAAGAAGCCCTACACCTATGCCCGCATACTTTACAACACGAAGGAGTACGAGTACGTGTACGAGGTCATAGAGCCGCCTCTGGACGAGAAGGAAAAGATCATACTCAACGGAATAAAGGACGCACTTTCAAAGGTCCTCAGGTACGACTGGTATCTGAGCGGGAGCAAAAAGGATAAAGAGGAATTCCTGAAGGAGAGCGTGAAAAGTTATCTTGAATCGCGTGGAGTCCACCTGGACAGGATCACCTACGCCAAGATACTGTATTACATAATAAGGGACTTCATCAACTATCAGGCCATAGACCCCATAATACAGGACGAGAACGTGGAGGACATATCGTGCGACGGCGTGGATATACCCCTCTTCGTCTACCACAAGAAGTACGAATCAATAAAGACAGCCATAAGGTACGTTGATGAGGAGGAGTTGAACTCCTTCATAGTGTACCTCGGGCAGAAGTGCGGGAAGCAGATATCCGTGTCAGACCCCATTCTGGACGGCACCACCCCCGAGGGTCACAGAGTTCAGGCAACCTATGGACGCGAGGTCACCACGAGGGGTGCGACCTTCACCATCCGCCGCTTCAAGGAGAAGCCCTTCACCCCAACGGAACTCGTGAAGTACGGCACGGCATCGCCGGAGATCGTGGCGTACCTCTGGATAGCGGTGGAGCATGGCGACTCCATGATGATCATCGGCGGTCCTGCAACCGGAAAGACCGCGACTCTCAACGCGGTGGCCATCTTCATCCCCCCAACGGCCAAGATAGTGAGCATGGAGGACACGCGCGAGATCAACCTGCCCCATCAGAACTGGATTCCCGGCACCACGAGGAGCGGTGCGGGCGAGAAGGGCGTCACGGGCAAGGCGGCCGGAGAGATAGACATGTACGACCTGGTCAGGGCCGCCCTGAGACAGCGTCCCAACTACATCATAGTGGGAGAGGTAAGGGGACGCGAGACCTACGTCATGTTCCAGGCCATGGCCACGGGCCACACCACCTACTCCACGATGCACGCGGATTCCATCAAGTCCATGATTCACCGCCTTGAGAACCCGCCCATCAACACCCCGCGTATTCTACTCACGGCTCTCAACGAGGTGGTCATCCTCACCTACACGAAGGTCAGGGACCAGTACGTGAGGCGTATAAAGGAGGTCACCGAGATAATCGGCTTTGAGGGCGAGACGAACGAACTGATAACGAACGTGGTGTTTGAATGGGACCAGAAGAGGGACAGGCACATATTCAAGGGACACAGTTACCTCTTTGACCGCATAATGGAGATGAAGAACATGACCCACGATGAGATGGACGAGGAGTTCCAGAGAAGGGTTGACATCGTCAGGTACTGGGTGAAGAGGGACATGGTGGATTACAGGGAGATCTGGCAGACCATCACGGACTACTACAAGGACCCCATAGCCACCGCGGAGAAGATCCGAGAGGAGTTGAGGAAGATAGAGGAGGAGGAACTCCGGAAGGAGTTTGAAAGGAGGGGGCTGTGATGGCGGAGGACGTCTTTGCACGTCTGGAGGTCCGCAGGGAGGACATACTCACAACGAAGACCGCGAGGGCGTGGGAGGAGGAGACGGGGCCCATGAAGATAAAACTCCCGAAGGGCACCGCCCCCACCGCGATAGAGATGAAACCCATATATCGCTTGGCGTGGAAGTTGATGGGCAAGTTCGCCGTGAAGGTGTGGCAGAAGAAGCCCGATGAAAACCTGGAACTAGCGCTTCTGCAGGCCCATATGGACCTCAGAGGGCCGGAGTACCTCGCCTACGTGTACCTCATGACGCTCATAGCGCTTATAGTGGGCCTCGTATTCGGCGGGACCATCGGCGTCCTGCTGTACACGCTCACGGGCATCGCCGTGTTTGTGGCGTTCGCGCCGATCATACCCCTTGTGATGGCCATGGGGACGTACTTCATTATAAAGAGTTCCCCCGCGAGTAAGGCCAAGGCCAGGAAGAAGAACATAGATGCCCATCTTCCCTCCGCGATGAACCTGATAGCCGCGATGGCCTCCGCCGATGTCACCCTGGACGTGATATTCAAGGAACTCGCGCGCAGAAAGGAGGACTACGGAGAGGTGGCCACGGAGGCAGAGTGGATAACCCGCGACACGGAACTGCTGGGCAAGGACATTCTGACGGCGACGCAGGAGGCCGCCAAGAGGTCCCCGAGCCTCAAGTGGCAGGAGTTTCTGCAGGGCGTGGTCACGACGGCCACGTCGGGTGGACGGCTCAAGCCGTACTTCATGGCCAAGTCGGAGGAGTACGAGAAAGAGGCGAAACTCATGCTCAGGAACGTGACGGAGACGCTCGGCCTATTCTCCGAGATATACGTCATCGTCGGCGTGGCGTTTCCGCTCTTCTTCGTCGTCATAATGGCCATATTCTCCATCATATCTCAGAACGCGGGTGGCAACGTGATGTTCCTCCAGGTATTCGTCTATATGATAATGCCGATCCTCATAGCGGTGTTCACGTTCTTCATATACTCAACCAGTAAAGAGGTGAATCTATGAAGGGGATATCAACCGATCTTAAAATTCTGCTCGGCTCGGCCGTGGTCGCCGTGGTCCTGTTCTTCCTCGCGATAGTGATCTCTGTGAACAACTATCAGTGGGGAATACTGCCCATGGACTTCGCGGTGGCGGCCGCCGGCGTTTTCTTCATCCCCTACGGCGTATACGACAGGATAAGGATGAGGCGCATAAAAAAGATAGAGGAGAAATTCCCCGACTTCCTCAGAGACGTGGCGGAATCCAGCAGGTTCGGTATGACGCTCGCAGAGGCGATAGTCACGGCGTCGGGAGGCAGATATGGCGTTCTGTCGGCGGAGATCAAGAAAATGGCCGCGCAGATATCGTGGGGTGTGCCCGTCAATCAGGCACTGGAGATGTTCAAAGAGCGCGTGGGCACGCCGCTCGTCGTGAGAATGGTGTCCATAATACAGAAGGCGAACGAGGCGGGCGGCAACGTCTCGGACGTTCTTCACATGGTCTCCCGCGCGGCGAAAGAGGTTCAGAACATGCAGAAGGAGAAGGAGATCCAGATGAGTTCCTACACGATCGTGCTCGTGATAGCGTACTTCGTTTTCGTCATCACCATAATAATACTGAACACGAACTTCTTCCCGCGCATGATGGAAATGGGTCAGGCATTCGGCTCCGCGCTGGAAACGGCCGGGGCGAGCGCCTCGCTGTCCTTCGGTATAAATGTGGAACTCATACCCACCATACAGTTCCTGCTCATCGTCGGCGCCCTCATACATGGGGTGGGCGATGGGATCATGGCCGGCGTGATGAAGGACGGACGGCTTCAGACGGGCACGCTTTTCGCCGGCGGGCTGGTCGTGGCTGGCTACGTGCTGCTGCGCATGGCCAACGCGGTGTGAGGTGGTGGTAATGGAAGAGAACGGAGATGTCCAGGTCGCTGAGGGCGTAACCCCCGTGGAGGAGGCAAAGGTCGGCTGGATGGTGAAGTACGCCAACCTGTTCAGGCCCATAATACTCAAAAAGAACCTCAAGGTCAAACCCCTCATAAACGAGGTGGAACTCACGGAGGAGATTGAGGGCGAAATAACACCTATACCCCCAATAACGGACCCGCACATAACGGAGGTCAGGATAGACAAGGTGGAGCCGCCCTACAGCTACGTCAGAATACTCCACGACAGCTCCACGAACGAGTACCTCTACGAGATCATTGAACCGCCCCTTGACGAGGAGGAGGAAAGCCTGGTCAGCATACTCAAGAAGAAGTTGATAGACGCCTTTGAGATGGAGGAATTTGAATCAAACGAGGCGCGCAAGAAGAGGCTCTTTGAACTCATGGACAGCATATTAAAGGAAATAGGGATAATACCAAAGCCGATTTCATACGAGAGAATCAGGTATTACATATACAGGGACTTCATCGGCTACGGGCAGATACAGGTACCAATGATAGATCCCGAGGTGGAGGACATCTCCTGCGACGGAGTGAACATACCGATTTACATATACCACAGGCGCTTTGGGTCCATCCGCTCCAACCTCAAGTTTGAGAAGGAGCACGAACTGGATGCCTTCGTCGTCTGGATCGTCCAGAGAACCGGGCGTCACATCTCCGTGGCCATGCCCATGGTGGACGCCACCATGCCCGACGGCTCCAGGTTGCAGGCGACCCTCGGGAAGCACGTAACCAAGAGGGGGTCGTCGTTCACCATACGCCGTTTCAAGCCCAACCCGTTCACACCGCTGGACCTGATCCGGTTCAAGACCATGTCCCGCGAGATCATGGCGTACCTCTGGCTGGGCGTGGAGAACGGCATGAGTTTGATCGTGTGCGGAGGCACCGCAAGCGGAAAGACGACAACGCTCAACGCCATACTCCTGTTTATACCCCCGCAGATGAAGATAGTGAGCATAGAGGACACTAGAGAGCTTAACCTGCCACACGACAACTGGATACCTTCCCTGACGCGCGAGGGTTTCGGAGAGCCGAATCCCATAACCGGCAAGAAGCCCGGGGAGATAGACATGTTTGACCTCCTCGCGGCTGCGCTGAGGCAGAGACCTCAGTACATAATGGTCGGAGAGGTTAGAGGGCCCGAGGCCTACACGGTCTTTCAGGCGATGGCAACGGGAAAGACGTGCTACACCACGTTCCACGCCGACACCGTGGAGGCCATGGTCAGGAGGCTTGAGAACGACCCCATAAACCTGCCGAGGGCGCTCATAACCGCCCTGGACATGGTGCTCCTCCAGGCGCAGGTGAAGGTCGGGAACAAACTCACCAGGAGGGTTAAGGAGATAACCGAGATCGTCTCTGTGGACCCCGAAACGGGCGAACTCATAACGAACAAGGCGTACACGTGGAACCCCGCCGACGACACCTTCAACTACAGCGGGCACAGCTACGTCTACGATAAAATAATGACCATAAAAGCGTGGTCCCAGAGGAGGATGGAACTGGAGGTCCGCAGAAGGGAGATGATACTGGAGTACATGGAGAAGATCGGCGTGAACTACTACAGAGACGTGGCGAGAATCGTTTCGGCGTATTACAAGAACCCCGAAATGGTCATGGAGAGGGTAAAGGAAACTCTGGGCAAGGAAATTTAAAAAAATTAAAAATTGAAAAGCCCTGATAGGGCTTCACTTCTTTATTTTCACCACTTTCTTCACTATCTTCTTCTGCACGCGTCTGGGTCTCTTCTTCTCCTCCGGGGGCTTCTCTTCTTCAGGTTTCTCTTCTTCAGGCTTCTCTTCCGGTTTCTCCTCAGCTGGCGGTGCTTCCTCCTCTGGTCTGGCCTCCTCCGCGGGAGGAGGTGCTGTCTCTTCTGCGGGCTTCTCCTCCGGTTTTGCTTCTTCGGCCTCCTCGGCTGGCTTCTCCTCGCCCTCCGTGGCCGGCTTCGTTTCCTCTGCAGTCGGAGGGGCAGCGGCTTCCTCAGCCCCGGCGGCTTCTTCCTCCTCGGGCGGCTTCTCCTCCTCTTCCGCCGCTTCCTCTTCCTCCTCTGCGGGGGCCTCCTCCTCTCTAACCACCGGCACTATGCTCCGGAGGTCCGTGCCGCAGGAGACGCATACCATGGCATCCCTCGCGTTTACCGCGCCGCAGGACGGGCAGATCTTAACCTCTCTGCGCTTGCGCTCCTCCTGCTTGAGCCACTCCTCGAAGGAGATGTACTCCGGATGCGTCTGCCACCACTTGATGAAGTCCTCCTCGGTGTAGTTCTCGCCGAGGTCCCTCTTGGCCTCCACGATGTACTTCTCCAGGAACTTCTTGTAGGCCTCCTTCATCTTGGTCAGGTAGTCGTACTCCTCTTCCTCCTTGGTTATGAATATCGTACCGCACTCCGGACAGTAAGCGGCATCTATGTTTATCCATGCGCCGCAGACGCTGCACTTCGCCTTCTCCTTCTCAAACACGGCACCGCACTTCGGGCACTTGGGGGCGTCTATGGGCACTATGGCGTTGCAGGAACCGCAGACGGCATACTTCTCCACAGCGCCTCTGCTGGTTATGAGAAGGAGACCCATTATGGCACCGACAACAGCGATGGCGGCTATGGTTATCACAAACAGCCAGTCAATTTCCTGGGGCTTGGGATTGACAGTCACGAAGTTCTCTACCTCCGTTACCTCCGAACCGCGGTAGTCCTCGTAGTGCACCTCAATCCTGTAGTTGGCGCCCGCTGTCGTGGGCTTGTAAGTTATGGTGACGGTCCCGTCGCTTCCAGTGGTGACCGTCCTCTGGTCCATAACCTCGTTGTTCGCATATATGTAGACCGTTAAGGGATATCCTCCCATGCCCACGTTGCGTGAGCGCGCCGCAGTGGCATTATCGTTCGTCGCTGAGATCAGGATCTGAACGGAGTCGTCCAGCGTTATCTGCGGGTTCAGGACGGTCACCCTAACGGAGACGGTCGGCAGATGGACGGTCAGCGTCATATTCGCCTCGTTGTTATCTTCCGATTTCTCTGCTATTGCATTGTCAACGTCAAGCGAGATGTTGATGAAGTATATGCCGATCTGAGTGGGCGTGAAATCCTCTTCAACGTGAACACTTCCACCCGGAGATATGGGCTCCACGCTCCCGGTGAAGCGTGCAACCTCATCGCCATCCAGGGTTACGATTACCAGATATGTAACGTTTGCACCCGTCGTGTAACCGCCCGTATTTGCTATGTCAAAGGATATGACCACGGGCACGTTCTGCGCCACCTTGCTGTCATTCGCCGTCCCATCGCTCTCAACGACCATGGCGTTCTGAACCTCCACATCGGGGCGCTCTATTAGGCGTATAGTGCCGTCGCTCCTGAGGATGTACCTGTTGTTGCCCAGTTCGTCGCATGTTATGTAGACTCTGTACGAGAAGTCAACCGAGTTCGCCCCGTTCAGGAACGGAGCCAGCACCGCAGAGTCCACGGTGAACGTGATCTCAGCGGATTGCCCCGTGCTCATATTGCCGAGGTGATATGTCATGGGGGAAAGGCCGGATATCTCCAGAACGACGTTCACGTTGTGTGCGTCCATGTACCTGAGTTCCGTTATGGTGACCACAATTTCGCCCGTCTCCCCGTTGATTATCTGAAGCGTGCCGAGGGGATACACCTCCGCTATGAAGACGGGGTAACTTATGGTGACCTCCTCCGTGTTGTTGTTCTCGTTCAACTCCACGTAATCGTTCTTTGAATCAACCGTTATCCTCAGCACATTGACGCTGGTGTAGGAGAGCGTCAGGGTAACCGTGAGCGTGTGATTTTCCGTCGTGGCCCCGTAGAGCGTCGTGTCAAGGTTCGCATCCTCTATCGTGACGTATACCTCCGGCGCTATGCCGGCATCGGCCCCCGAGACGCCCACGTCCACCATTATCTCAACCTGCATGGCGCTCGTCGTCTTATCAAGGTCTCCCTGCACCTCATAGTACACGCTCTCCACGTAGTAGTCAATTGCATAATGCAGAAGGAATGTCTGAACCATAACGTTGTCCGTCTCGGACGACTCGGCATATTCGTTGTTCGGGTCTACCACCACCACGAATTCGTAACTGCCGGGGTCGTAGTTCTGGGTATCGGTCCAGGTGAGTGCGACCTCCACCTCCGTATCCGATGGAAGCGTGACCGTGGTGGAGTCCACGAGTGTGCCGTATGAAGTTGTACCCACGGGCCTCACATACAGATGCACGTCCACATCGGATATTGTGTACTCCTCGGAGTAAATTGTGGCCGTCACGGTAACATTTGTGTGTCTGAAGATGCTGGTATCCGCGTTTATGCTTGTGACCTTGAGGTTGGGGGCCGTTCCCGTTATGAAATTCATGGTGGCATTGTTGTTACCGTGGTCATAATCCCAGTAGTACTCCACCGTGAGAACCACCGTATATGTGCCCTCCGATGTCGGCGAGTATCTGTTTTCCCAGATATAATCACTATTGCCGGCGACTGTGACGGAGGTAGTGTTTCTGTAAACCTCTGTCGTGCCGAACTCTATGACCAGAGTCATCTTCACGCCCGCTGCGCTCTCTGAACCCAGATTAGTCACGTTGGAGTATATTATAACTGGTTCGCCGACCACGAATTTTCCGCCTATACCACCCGAAAGCGAGAGGGAGCCGGTCAGATCGACATCCGGATATATCCTGACGGACGTGGAGGCGGTGTTGTCCGTGTAGTTGACCTCCAAGGTTTTAACGCCGTTGTAGTAGTTGTAAACCTCAGCCGTAATGGTGTAGTTACCGTAGGCCTGAGCGGAGGGGACATTCCAGTTGACTGTGACTGAGTGCGTCCCTATGCCATAGTACTGAGACGTGAGTGTGGCTATGTTCCACGTCGTGGCCCCGTCAGTCAGGTTTATGTACAGGGTGGCGTTCGTGGCATCAAGGTAATAAACGGATATGTTAACGGTGATGGTCGTCGTGCTGCCCCTAACCACGGGTTCGCTCACCGCAACCGAGTTAACGCTTATGTTGAGGACATCCACGGAAACATCAACGTACTTGGTCCCGTACTCATCGGACAGCAGGGGGAAATAGGGCAGCGTCACCGTGGCATCCGTCATAAGGGAGCCCGTGACAGGATCCGTGGCCGTGTAGTAGTAGTTGCCCACATACAGAGAGTTGGGATATTCAGATAGAGTTAAAATATCAGACAGAAGCGGCATCACCGCCACACCGTTTACGCTCACCTCTGAAAACTGACCGCCTATTTCCCTGACAAACTGCCATATCCTGTAGTTCTCCGTATCATACGACGTTGAAAGCGTATTGGTAACGTTTATCACAACACCATCAACGGGATCTCCAGCAGGATTTGAGACCCTGAACACGGTGTGCCTGTATATGTACACAGCGCTGCTGGCGTCCTTGACCACCACAGGGGGGTCCCTCTGAGTGTCTGTGTCTGCGGGAACTTCGGTCATATTTGCTGTGAGGTTCACTATGCGAACAATTGAGCCACCGTAAACCGCGAAGACGTTGTGATAACCCTCATCGGCAGGGGAGGTCAGATTTCTGTAATCCACGTTCATGAAAACGTTGTAACCCGTTATATTGCAGTTGTAAGAGGTGATGTTGAATCTGTCTCTGCCGTAATATCCGTAGGTGTCTGATGTGTAGAGATCAAGGGACACAGTCTCTATGGTCACATTCCCCTGGGTTGGTGGGGTGACCCTAATTTCAACGTTGCCCGCGGTGGCAAGGTCGCCCAGGCGCAGGACATTTGAACCGGATGTGTTCAGAGGGATACTCACAGTGTACGTCTGTGTGCCTGTGCCATTTATAAGGGTATCATTAGCCATTTCTACCCCCTTGACATATGTCACGATGTTTGAAGTTCCGTCATATAGAAGACCAGGTGTATATGTTACGGTCACATCTATCTGAGATATAACCAGATCAGATGTGAGCGCAATTGATGATATGTCGTACGTATCGGCCACTGTCGTTACCGTGGATGTGTTGAGAACCGTTATGGGCAGGGCAGGGTTCGTGCTTGGTGCATTTCCTATAAACACATTATTTATAGGTGCGTGCTCAAATAGGCTCTCAAACCTGACGTTTATCAGGCGTATATCGCTTGAATTGAAAAACGGAGTGGGGCCGTCGTCAAAGAGGTCGTCCGTGGTGCTGAGAGCGGTGAAGGTGGTATTCTCCAGAGAGAAGAGGTCCCCATCGGATTCGCGGTAGTTGGACACGTTGAACCATCCCGCATAGGATATACGCGTGTTGTTTATTCTCACATATGCACCGGGGATGGTGCCATCAAACGATATGTTGAAGCCCAGATAAGGATGCAGGAGATCCTGAGAGATGGTTATGGAGGCGTTATCCATATACAACTTACCCTTGACGGACATCCAGTACCTGTTGTTTACGTCCTGAAGGAAGTATATCTGTGCGTTGACCACGCGCAGTTCGCCGTCCTGCGCCACAGAAAGGTTGGCATCAATCCCGTATTTACCGCGCTCCCCTGTTATTGGGTCTATCGTCGTCTCGTTTATTTCAAACACCCCATGTATGACCAGAGTCCCTCCACGCGTGGCAGGGGGATTTATGTGGCTCACCGGAGCCCTCAAATTGTCTCCTGTCAGAGAAAAGGACGCTATCGGTGACAGTACCATGAGAAGCACCACTACAACGGCCATGTGTCTGAACCATCTCTTCACATCCATTTTACCACCCCGTTCAACAGGCACGCGAACACCGTAAAGAAATACGCCTAACTCTATATATACCTTACCCTGCGGGAATTTATTTAGAGAACTATGCGAATTTAAAACCTCTTTCTCACCTTCACCGCCATCCCCCGCCGGAGGCGCACCATCTCGTGTCCGGCCAGAAGGGAACGACCGAAGCCCTTCAGACGCCCTTCAGAGTGGAGGACCACGTCGTCTCCGGGCCTGATTTCAGGAGATGCATCGCGGATGCCTCCAACGAACAGATCACCGCGCATAGGAAAATCGTGTATCTCTACGGTGTAAAGGCCCTCTCTCAGAAGCAGTTCGCAACCCCTGCGAGTCATATACGTTGCACCTGTATCATATCTGTATCTCATAATCTCATAGTCGCCGCTGAACACAGATAAATCCAAACCCCTGTTCCGCCTGACTCCCAGATTTTCAACGCGAAGCCCAAATCTGTAAAGCATCACCGCACGCATGGACTCCTGCAGACGGCGAACTGGTGAGTCCCTGCCCCTGGAGCGCACAGCGCGGGCCACGGATGTGTCTGCGAGGTCGCGAACATCTTTATAAAATACGTAGGAGAATCCCATGTCGCCGAGAACCTGTTCCATCCACCGCATGTCGTCCGGCAGGGCCGCGTAGAGGGCATCGTACCGCCCCCTTTTTACGAAATCGCGAAGCGTATTGCATACACGTTCCCTCTCATCCGCCGACCAGACGCCGGTCACGGGGATGTCGTAGGCCCTCGCCGGGAACGTGCTCTCCAGTTCCCGCGGAACCAGACCTAAAGGAGAGGTCACAACGACCTCGTGAACGCCGCGCGCGGGTAAACACAGGGCATTGCTCAGCTTTCTGTGTGTCCTGGAGAGGGAGTATGGCTTTCGAGCCGAGCACGGAAGTAGCAGGAGCGCGTCTGCGTTCGGATGCTCGTATCTGGTCCCCAGTCTATCCAGATATCTCCTGACCTCCGGCCTTAGTAGAGATTCTGTTCCGGGTGCCCTCATACCCCACCTTTCCGTTGGGAATACCTTTTCCAGAAGAGGATATAGACGGACATCCATAAATCTCACAGTTCTCCTCGCTGTAATTTCAGGCCAGCCCTCAACATACTCCCGCAGAGTTCCGGCCCTCAGATGACCCACTGCCCTCTCAAGGAGATTATGCCATCGCATCTCGCCGTTTGCCCAGTTCCTAACCGGCACGGGCCCTGCCTCCGTGTCCACCTCACCGCGGGACCGAAGGATTAGGGTGTAGGCGGGTATAATGATATCACCGCCCATGTAAACGCACAGGGGGATGTGGGATGCCCGCACTCCTGAAAGCACGACAAGTTTTTCTGGTTCGTTGACTCTCATCTCAACGAAGCGCAGCAGAAATTCGTCGCTCCTTTCCAGCCACAGGTTAAAATTGCGTACTACGACGACGTCGCCGAAGTCCTCCAACGCCTCGGAGGGGTCGTTTCGGGCAGGGTGGGGAGGGACAGAGGGGAGTTCCAGTGCCAGCGGTTCCGCGACCGCACTGACAGCATTCAGATACGCAGGTGTGTTTATGTGCAGATTTCTTCCCCTGTAAACCGCAATCCTTGCAAGGCCGTCCCTGTGGAGTATCTCCAGCATGCGACGCTACACCTTGAAAACTATCTTCTTTGCCACCTTTTTCTCCTCTGGGATTATCAACTGAGACTTGCACTTTATGCACTTCTTAAACCTCTTTGCACAGGGCATATGATAGGTGGCCCCGCACTTTTTGCATATAACCATGTCCATGCCCGGCATTATGGGTCCCCGACACAGGGCACACTTTTCTTTCTGCTCCGCTTTTTTGACCTCCACAGTTGGCTCTGGCTTTGCCTCCTTGAAAGAAACACGCGTCCTGTGCTCGTGCGTGTATTCCACGCCGTCTATGCGCGAGTATTTGACCGTTATTATGGCCTCACCCTCCTCGGACTGTGCGACCACGTGTGCTTTGAGATGCGCTTCATCACCGGGGGGGATGGAGGGCAGTGTGATGGGTTCTGCCGATGTGCAGGCACCCGTTATGACAACCTCCACGTCTCTCGCCTCCGCCTTCCCCTCGTTGGCCAGCACCAGATTCAGATCACCCCCCTTTACATCCGCATTTTCCACTTTAACATCTCTGACCTTAACCGCCGGGGTCCACGACTCTATCGCGGCCCGTATCTCGGAGAGAATGGACGTCGCCCTTTCGCCCACCTCAGGCGTGGCTCCCATCTCCTTCAGTTTATCAACCTCGTTCATCCATCCTATAACATCCATACCGAGCGTTCTCGCGAGGGCTATGTGGGCCTCCACTTCGGAGATGACCGCGTGGATGTCTGCCATCTTTTCCCTCTCGGTCTCCAGCGCCTGCTCAAAGGCACGGTTCAGATCCTCCAGAGCGCCGTAGTGCCCATCCCTCACGGCCTCCTCCATTTTTGACACTATGTCCATCAACTCGCGGCTCCTGTACTTCTCCGCGACGCTCCGGGCCTTGGCGACGCGTTTGTTGAAATAATCTTTGACTTTCTCCTCTATCTCCCGTTCCATGCGATTCATCTCATCTATGATCTCGCCGTATTCGCCCCTTTCAAGACGGGAAAGGCTATCGGCTATCTTCTCGTGATACTCTGAAAGATTCACACCAAGCGACTCGTATTCCTTGATGCGGTCGCCCACCTCGGACAGGCGCCTATACGCGTAAGCGGGGATTATCTCGGCCAAGGCCGACCTTATGCGCGCCACACGGGAGAAGAACTCCCTGTACTTCTTCGCGGCGAGCGCATCCTCCACCTCTTTCAGGGCGTTTTCTATGGCCTCCGTGGAGATGCCGATCCTCTTTATTTCTTCAATTCTCTCCCGGAGGGACTTTACAATTTCCTCGCCCTTTTCGGTCATTCCCGAGTCAAAGATCTCTTTCATCTCCTGGAGTATCTTCCGGAGGAGGGGTACATCCTTCTTCTCCTCGGCCTCCTTCAACTTCTGGAACAGTTCCTCCATCTTTTCAACGTTCACGCCGTACTTCCTGCTCAGATCAACGTATTTGCCACCCGCGTTGATCATCTTTATAGTCGCCTTGGATATGCCCGCCGATGCGAGAGACGAGCCCTTCTTCAGAAGCGTGAGTGCCCCCACGAGGTCGCCCTTCTTGAACTTCTCCTTCGCCTCGTTGAAAACCTTCACAACCTCGCTCATATCCACGCCCAGCTTCGTGGCGTACGCGATCGCCTCCTTGATCTTCCTGCTCTCCTTCTTTATCTCCTCCACGTACGTCTTCAGCTTGGATATCTCCTCCATCGCCTTCATGGCGAGTTCAAACGCCTTTGCGTACTCGCCCACCTGATATTTCCTCCGGGCCATCTGATACGTCTGGAATATGTCTTTGGTCACCAAGGATCTGTTCTCGGAGATGGCCGTGTCCAGCGATTTTATTGCGTTGAGGGCCATGTCCTTCTGCATCTCTATCATCTCTATCTCGGACATGGCGTCTATGGCGAACTTCATGGCCATCTTGGGGCGCATGTCCTCCAGAGCCTCCCTCGCCTTCTGGAGGAGGTTCTCGGCGATCGTGGTGTCTATGCCCTTCTTCTTCGCCTTCTTTATCTCCATTTCAACCTTCTTTATGGAGCTCTCCACTTTCGCCATCATTAACTCCTTTATGGTCTTCTCTATCTCCGCGAGTTTTCTGAACGCCTCCTGTATGTTCCTGGACGCCTCCTCTTTCGCCTCCTCCAGCTTCTTCTCAACCTCGCTGACATCTATGCGTAGACTCTTCGCCTCCTTCAGGGCCCTTTCCACGTCGTCTATTCTCTCCTGGAGGCGGACCTTGTTCTCTATCGCCGCCTCAAGTTCACCCTCAATCTTGCTCAGGTGCTCCAGAGCATCTCTGTACTTCTGGGATATGAACTCCTCCTTGGCGGTGTCCAGAAGTTTCTCCACCTCGCTGACGTCAACACCCGCCTGTCTCTGCTCATATAGAGCGGTTTCCATCTTACCGATGTAGTCCGTGATTATGTCCTCCACCGTTTCCCTCATGGTGGATACGAGGCCCTCTCCCTGCTTCACGGCCTCATCCACATCCCCATTCGTCAGGAGTTCCTCAAATTTCCTGACATCCTCTCTGAACTGGGTGTTGCCCACCGCCTCCAGAACATCGGAAAGTTCATTTATGGCGTCTCTGAGCTGAGATATCTTGGTCTCCCGAAGAACGCTCTCCACGATTTCAAGGGCCTTCTCAGCCAGTTTGCTCGCCGTTTCAAAGTTATTTCCCTCCAGCGCCTTTTTGGCACCCACTATCAGTTTGGCCGCATCGGCCACATCCGCCCCGATCTCCTTCGCCTCGGATATCTTCCGTGCAGCCTCCGCCAGAACCTTGTAAACCGCTTCGCCCTTATCCTTGTACTCTCTCGCGATTTCCAGCGCCTTCACGCTGTGCTCTATCGCCTTCCTAAGATCCCCCTCCTCAATGGCGTTTTTGGCCTTTAGAAGCAGTTTTTTGATCGGCGTTTTACTGAGGTTAACCCCCACCTTTTTGGCGGCTATACTCACTATCTTGGCGGAGTTGAACACCTCCTTGACCACTTCCTTCTCAACGCGGGATATCTCAACCTTCGCTGACTCTATGGTCTCCTTCGCTTTAACGGCATCGCGGGATGATAGGAACCTCTTCGCCCTGCTGATGAGTTCAGAGGCGATTGTGACGTCGCCTCCATAGTTGTCCAGCAGTTCCAGGTACTCTGAAAGGTCCTTGACTTCCTGCTCCAGTTTCTCAAGTTCTGCCTCCCATATCTTACCCCTCGCCTCCCCGAGCGTCTTCAGGGCCTCCACGACTGTTTCCGCATCCAGTTCCTCCGATGACAACATATCCATCGCTTTTTTAACCAGCGCCTCCACCTCGCCCCGCGTGGCGGGGTTCTTCTCCGCCTCGCTCAGTATTTCTTCTGAAACGGGTTTTGCCTTATCAGCGAGCGTTTTGAGGAGTTCCTCCTCAATCTCCATCAGGCGCAGTATTGCGTTGAAGTAGTCCTCCGCCTGAATCATTTTCTCTATGTCGGAGTACTCCACGAGTTCTTCCTCAAGATCACCTATGACCTCCTTTCCGACCTCAAGCATGGAATGCACACTCTCTGCCGTCTGAGTGGCTATATCCCTGAGGGCCTCCGCGATGGCCGTCTTGAGCGAATCTATGGACTTCTCCGCCTCATCAAACCTTTTGCCCTCTATGAGCTTCTCTATGGAGGATATCTCCTCCTCTATGCCCTCAATGACTATTCCGGCGTCCTCCATCTCCCCCACGCGCTTCCGGAGGTCCTCTATTTCCGACTTCAACTGCTGAACCCTGTTCAACTTCCGTGCCACCATGTCCTTTGCCTTCTGCACCAGGGTGTTGGCCCGGGCGTAGTTCTTCCGGCTGATTGCATCAAAGGCCTCTTTGAGGATTTCCAGCGCACCCTCCACCTCAAGCCCCATGCTCCGGGCCTTCTGGACCTCCTCGCGCACCTCGTTCAACTGGGACATGAGGGTGTTGGACACCGCCTTCTCCGCCACCACTGTGGCCTTCTTTATCTTCGCCAGCGCCTCTCTGTAATCACCCGCTATGAAATCGTCCTTTGCCTGGTTCAGGAGGGCCTCCGCCTCACCGACCTCGCCCGCGACGAGTTTTGCCTCATCCACCTTTTTGTGGGCTATGCTTATTAGGCGCTCCACGAACTTGCCCACCCTTTCACGTGTCTTCTCATAGTACTCCTTCGCTTTCTCGTAGGCCTCGTCAAACTTCCCCTCCTCCAGGAGCTTCTTTGACTCCGCCTTTATTTCATCCATTCCCTTCAGGGGGAAACCTATGCCCTCCGCTATTGAGACGTACTCATCGCCTTTCCGCCACATCTTGTCCAGTTCGTCCTCAAAGTGTTTCTGAGCAACCCTGAGAACCTCCATCAGACCCCTGGCTGCCTCCTCGTACTCCTCCCCTTTGAGGTGCTCCTCAACCTCGCGGAGGATGCCGTCCGCCTTTTTCTGGATGTCTTTGGGCATGCGCGCGAGTCCGTGGCGCACCTCCTCCTCCTTCTCCTTCAGCGCCTCTTTCACCCTGCCGAGAACCTTCTCCGTGAGAGCGGACAGTATGGATATCCCCTGCCTCACGTCTTCCTCTATTGTGTTCCTGCCCTCATCCAGCTCCACCTGGTAGGAGGTTATGTCCACGTCCAGGTCAAGCAGGATGGAGAGGTATTTCTTGATCCTCTCCTCGTAGGCCTTGACCGTATCGTGCAGGTGGGTTTTCAGATCCTCCCTGAGCCCCTTTAGAAGTTCTATGGCTGTGTCGTAGTCCTTGATCTCCAGCGCCTTATCAACCTCCCCCCTCTTCTTTTCAATCTCCGGTGGTATCTCTATATTTGCAGACGTTATGGACTTTATGAGTTCCTCAACCTCCGTCTGGAGGTTCTTGACCTCCTCTTTTTTCCTCTTGATTTCCCTCGCTTTTTCCTCGGCTTCCTTCTCAAACCTTATAGCCGTGAGATACGGATTGGGCACCTTCCTTTCACCCCAAAACGCCAGATGGGCTGAAAATAGGCATTATTTGATATAAAGATTTCTCACGGGACTTCCCCGTCTGTTGAAACCACGGCCGATATGACCTCCTGAACGACCTTCGCAGCAAGAACGGGTGTCACGTGGTTCTCCGCGAGGGGAGACACCTCCACCACGTCCGCCCCCACCAGCCGGGGGCTGAGGGCATGGATGATCTCCCTTACATCCCAGTCGCTCAGGCCGTAGGGCTCGGGCGTGCCCACGCCGGGCGCATGGGAGGGGTCCAGCCCGTCCATGTCTATGGAAAGGTAAACGCGGGGTGGGAGGGCCTTCAGGATTTCCCGCAGCACATCGCCGATGCCCCTCCTGCGGACGTCCATGGACGTGTAGAACCTGAACCCAAGATCCCGGGCCGCTTTCACTTCCTCCGCAGACCACGAACGCACGCCGATGGAAACGACCTTTGAGAGGCCGAGGACCTCAAGGGCCCTTCGCGCCACGCAGGCATGGCTCAGTTTCTCCCCGAGGTATTCGTCCCGGAAATCCATGTGAGCATCCACGAAGACAAGCGCGGCGTCCATCTCTCTGAGCGCCCTCAGGGCACCGCAGGTGAGCGTGTGCTCCCCCCCGAGGGCCACGGGGAACTTCCCATCCCCGAATATCTTTGAGAGGGTGAACTCCACGGCACCAACCATCTCAGCGGGCGGGCCGAACTCGCCTATGTCCCCCATGTCGTGGATGGGCACCTCCGCCAGATCCACCCCTGCAAAGGGCACTGTGGATTCAAGGGAATGCGATGCCTCGCGTATGGCGGCGGGGGCAAACCGGGTGCCGGGTCTGTAAGAAGTCGTGCGGTCGTATGGAACGCCGAATATCACAAATCGCGCTTCCCCATACGTAGAGCGGGCATCCGCGAAGGTCCGGTGTATGCTCATGCTCACGCCTTCATTATAACGCGCTTGCCCATGGCCTCCCAGTACTCCACCTCTTTACCGGGCTCTATCCTGTCCCTCAGGTTCTCCGGGATGGGCAGTTCAAAGGTCTCGTAGGTCTCGGTGTCCATCAGTTGAACCTCGTCGCCCATGACAACCAGCACCTGCGCCTTCCTCTTGTCTATGATGGGGCTCTTCACCTTGTGCTTCACGGGGTACACCAGGCTCCTCTTCTGCCCGTCAAACACGCCTATGGCCACGATGCGCGCCTTCGCCTCTCCGTGCTTCCCCGGTTTGGAAGTCGTGTACTCCACTATCTTGCACGGTTCGTCGTCCACGACTATGTAACTGCCGACCTTCAGATTCCTAACCTCAACGTCCTTCCACGACATAGAAGATCACTGCATGCCTGATTGTGAGGTGATTTATATATCTTTTCGTCGCGCATTCATGCAATCTCGCGGGTGAATCCGATAACTTATTAAGCCACGCTGCACGTACGGCCCCCGATGGACCCCGGTGGCACCGCCGCGATGCTGATGGGCATAGGACCCGCCATGCTTTACCTCTACGTTATATGGGGTAAATTTGAGAGCGTCTTCAACGAGAGGCGCGTGCTCTTCAACTTCGTCCTAGGGCTGATCTCCTCCGCACCCCTCTCCGCTTTCTACCTCGTAGGGCGGTATTCGCTCGCGGGTGCCTTTGACCTGTCCATCATCTTCGCCGTTCTCTTCGCCTTAGCGTGGTCGTTGCTGCTCTTCGCCCTGAGCAGGAGGTGGTGGAGACGCGAAGGGCACAACGCCCTCATGTACTCCGTGTCCTTCTCACTCGGCGTCGGCGCCACTCTCTCCACCTTCCTCTCCGGCTACGAGTACAGGCAGTACGGCTCACCGCTGACCATGATATCCTTCATTCCCTACGCCCTCGCGATACCACTCCTTCTCGCGGCTTCCGGCGCTGAGATATCTGCCATCAGAGACCGGATGGGTGGGGCCATGAAGAGGGGGTTGCCGCCCACGCTTCTCCTGTTTCTGCTGCTCTGCCCCTACTTCTGGAGCATGCCCGTGGAGACGCAGTTCATCGCCGGGCTGCTCGCCCTGACCGCAGGGGTTATGTACGTGCGTTTCGTTATGACACAGATAACTGACTCCCTCCCCCAGGAGGTCCGGAGAAAATGGAGAAGGGAAAGAAGAAAAGGAAGGTGATCGGATACCTCTTCGCACTCTATGCCGTGGGTGTGTCCATACTGGTTCTCATGCCACTCCTTCAGGGCATGGTTGAGAGCCCGCCCGGGCTCGTCCAGACGGTTATACCTTCCCACGTTGATTTCTCCTTCACGCGCACCATCTCCATAAGCGCATCCAGATTCTCCTCCACCATTCTCAACGTGACCATTCCCGGCAACAGCACCCATCAGACGGTGGAGGTGCACCAGACATACGGGCCTCCCCACGAGATATACACACTTGGCGAGGGGACCGTATGGGAGTACTCGTTCACCGGGTCGGCCACAATAACGATATCCTACGAAGGCGTGCTCTACGCCGCCGTGTGGAACTACACCACATCCCTTGGCCCCGATGCCATACCGTCCCCTTACAGGTTGAGGTACAACCATGCGGAGTATCTGGGCAGCAGCAGGGTTATAGACCCAGATGCTTTCAGGGACGTCACAGAGCAGATCACAGCCGATGAGAGCACCGTCGTTGGAAAACTCAGGGCCATATACGATTACATCGTGGAGCATTTCCAGTACGAAACGCAGACCAGCGGTCTTCCAAAGACAGCCGTGGAGACGTGGAACTCCGGGAGCGGGGACTGCGATGAACTCTCCTTCGTCTTCGCGTCCATGGCGCGGAGCATAGGCATACCCGCATGGCTGGAGTTCGGGTTCCTCTACAACCCGGTTAAAGGCGAGTGGGGGAGGCACGCATGGATCAGGACGGTCGTCCCCCTGGATGGGGGTCGGGTGGAAGAGGTGAACATAGATGTGACCGCCGAGGTCGGCGGCACCCCATACGGCTTCGGCTTCCTGGTGAGGGACCCGTACAGGGTGACCATATGGGAGGACGATGGCAACAGCGAACACCTGACATCGTTCTACTCCTTCATCACACACACGGGAGGTGCAATTGAATACACCGAATCCATAGTGCCTCTTAAGTTTGAGGAGCACGGAAACATCGTCGTGCACGGTATGAAGATACCCTCTTTTTACATCTACCTTATAGCGGCCACAATAGCGGTCATCGTCTTCCTGATAATAACAAAGAAGGAGTGAGGAGAAATACGAAACGCCCCAGCTTACGGGGAGGGGCACCACATGACCGCGGCACCGCGTGGCTGTGGAGGCGTCACCACTCTCCCCCCATCACCTCTCCCCTGATTTCACCCCAATCAATTTTCTCCCACTCCCTGCCGTTCCACCTCTCATAGCACTTTTTCTTCGGGAAGAATCTCCTGAGTTCTATGTGCGGATTGCGCTCCCTGAGAGCATTCCAGATCTCCATGCCTTTCCTCTCCAGCCCCTCGGGGGTTATCCATTTCCTGCACACCGCGGTTGAGCCAAAATCCACCACTCTGTATCCATCACAGGGCTTTCGGAGATGAAATCTCAACTCTATATCGAATCTGTTACCGTACACCAGATAGATCTTTGATATGTCTTCTATCTCAATCTTCAACTTGACCCTGCCGTGTTTGTACACCAGTTTATCCCCTTCCAGCCAGAGTTCCTCGTCCCTGTGTGCCTCCCATATCCGCCAGAGAGGAATGGCCACTATTCCGGGGACGACGATGAAACCGAATACATATACACCTATCATTGGTCCGCTCGTCCAGAACGATGGGTCCGGGTTCCATATATAAATCGGTATCCATACCAGTAGAAAAATACCGGCCAGGATCAGCGGCAACCTGATAACATCCATCCACGTGTGCTTCAGATAGAGCAGTCTTTTTCTATCTTTCATTTACATCACCACCTCCATAGTCGCTCTGACAACATGGAAACTGTGGCAATTGAACTCCCCACATCATGGGACGAAATTCTCTCACTAACTGTACCCGGTCCCGATTTTTCAGGGTTGCGGGGTCACATCTCTCTATCATCATAAATATCACCTGTATTTTTTACACTTGTCTATTTCCTCTATTTTCACGTGTGGATTTAGTTCTTTTATCCTATTTTTCACAAGTTCTTTAAACGGCATGAAAACCTCATTCAAAAATTCCGAGTAATGGTCTTTCTCCACCTCGCTTCCTATGCGGAACTGGATCATCCACCCCCGAGACATGTTCTTTTCATGCTCGTAATTTACATCTATTTTTACCTTTCTGTCTGTGAGTATAACTTTTACATCTCTTATATCATCCAGATACAGAGTTTGACTTACTGCTGATTTAACCCAGTAAACGTAATTTTCGGTCATTATAACTTTGATCGGCTCCTTAATTTTGTCATATTTGATTAATAGATAACGCATTACAAAATAAATAAGTATCAATACAAAATTTGTCATGGAAAACCAGATAACATCATTTGATGAAAAGTGTCCTTTCCTAACGTAGAACTGAGAGTAATAGAAAAATGCCGTGAGACCCATACAAAAGAGCACTATATACAAAATTCCACGCAGGAAACGCTTCCACGGGTATGGCACTTCAAATTTATAGAGTATTTCCATGTCACTCTCCATTACAAACGCCCCCCGATGATTGAGATTCTGATAGAGCGTAGAGTGTCATACTCGTGATTAACGACCGCATAGTGACCATCTCGTTGCGTTGGGCTTGCCCTTCTCCACGCCCGTGGCCTGCTCGTAGAGATCAAGCCGGACCCTCTCGTCGTCCAGGTCCTTCCCGTGGTCCACGTACCAGATGTAATCCGGATAGAGGTAATCCGCGTTAGCGGCCGTGAGGTTCTCCATGAAGGACGCGTGGAGGTCTGAGCGGGACCACGTCCAGTTCGCCTGCGCGAACCATGCCTCCACCACGTCCGGGATGCCGTCCTCGTCCGTGTCCATGAGAGCGCCGTCTATGCTTCTGTACGGCGTGAGAGGATCGCCGTGCAGCACCTTTGTGACCTCCTCCTGCGTGCCATCGGGCTGCGGGATTATAACCTTTACCTCGTAGCCCTCTATCTCCTTGCCGTCCGCCACGCTGTCGCCGTCCGTATCGGGGTTGAGCGGGTCCGTGCCGTAGACGTTCATCTCCTCGTAATCGGTGAGGCCGTCGTTGTCCGTGTCGTTGCGGAGTGGGTCCGTCCCGTATGAGACCTCCAGGCCGTCAAGCAGTCCGTCGTCGTCTGTGAACTTACTGGTGCACCACCTCATTTTTGCTCCCTTCTCCCTTCAGCTTCTTATAAAGGCGTGGAATCTGGATTATACCTATGATTATCAGGGCGGCAGTCACAACGGAATCTGCGATTAGGAATATGAGGGCTTTATCGTATTCCGTGCTATGTGGCGGTGTATTCAAGTATGGAATGAGTGAGAGTAAGATGAAGGTGATTATTGCGAATGCAATAACAGCACTCAGAGCGACTATGTGGATGGCTTTCCTTTCGCTTTTTCTTATCACTTTCCTTTTCGCCTCTACTTGGGAAGGCATTTTTCCCCTTTCCACCTTCTGTCTTTCTATGTACCTCTCGTATTTCTCCTTCCATTCGTTTAGCATCTCTTTGATTGTCTTTAGATCAATCACTGAAAGCGAGAGGTTAAGAGTTAATATGTGTTTGTTTGGTTTTATTTTCTCATATTTGTAAAATACAATTGATATGATGGCTTTCTTCCTTTTCTTCGGTGGCATACTTTTTATCATGTCCTCTATATATTCATATCCGTGATTCAGGAAATCTCTAAATGAAAAAATCTTTAGATATTTATATCTAATTGGAATTAGATATTCATAATGAATCTGAATCGAGACATTTAGATTATTTGTAAAAAAATTAAACGGATATGCATAGGTAGTTTTGGTTTTTTTACATAGTAACCCTCTTTGGTCAATAGCTTTACAGTACAATTTGTTTTTATTGATGCAAACCTCTAAAACTATTCTATCTGTCCTAAAAAATGTATTTATAATTAGAAATATATACAATATCAAAAATGCTAAAAATATAGTAAACGCCATAGCTTTAAATAATATTAATCCTGTATCTTTAGCAGCATTTGATAAAAATACAATCATAAGATAAAGATAAAAAAAGAATATAAAGATGAAAAAAGGTGCAAGAATATATTCTCTCATTATATCCATAATAGTTCCATCTTTTTTTATTTTATAGCATGTATAGCATCTCATCATCTCACCCCCCAGTATTTTGATAATATTTATTATGTAATGAAAAACCTGCCAAGAATATTCCAAACCCTCCCAAAATTGATGTTATCAAACGGTGGAGTTCTACTGCTTTAATTATCAAGTAAACAGATATTATAAATCCAATTAGAGACAGAGAAAATCCGATAATCAATAGTATAGGGTGATCTAATATAACTCCGATACCAGATATTATTACACCAGCCGCACTCCACACAAAGGCAAGTGTTTCAAGAGTCATCCCGCTTATATCTAGTTTTCCAAGCGCCAGTCCTTCTACTATTACTGCACATAATTTAACCCATAGAGCGCCAATTTTTATCAAATCCCCCCAGAAGAAAGCCATTAACAGGGAAACCACCATATCCCATATGGAGTCAATGGTGAGTTCCACACCGGTGACATCTACGGATATAGGTTGAGGCATCTCTGTCTGTGACACGATTGCAAGGATTGCCAGAATGATGATAGGCGCAATCAGAGAACTTATGAGGGAGAATGTCCCTGCTGTGTATATGGTTATTATTATGGATATGGCGATGATTGCTATTGACACGGCGAGGAGCAGGTAGAAGAACGTGCCGCCTATGATGGAGT